>JAEEGG010001379.1_pt1 | contig 66502 bp, 60 predicted proteins | sample 9134161 | NCBI WGS metagenome assembly JAEEGG01 (sample SAMN16246543, study PRJNA631951) | gut metagenome | biome: gut microbiome; feature: rumen; material: CR-attached | host: Bos | place: Iran: Karaj | collected 2018-10
GAAATTCCGTTCCATGTATGCCGATGCAGAACAACGGTTAAAGGAAGTCGCCAAGGAAGCTGGCAACCAATATGCCGAGAATGACAAGCAAGAGGAAGACCATCAGGCCGTCATCACAGCGCCATTAGGCGATGAAGCCGAAATGATGATGATGGACATGGGCATGGAGTCCGACATGATGATCAGCGACGATGAAGTCATGCTGGTCGGTGACGACTACGTGGTATCAGAGTCAGACTTCAACAGAGAGAAAGAGGTCGAAAACAACAATGCCTTTGTCAAGATTGAGAACGATCCCCGTGTAACGAAAGTGGGTAAATTCATCCGTAAGTATAGCATTGACGAGCTGCCACAGCTCTTCAACATTTTAAAAGGCGACATGTCCATCGTGGGCAATCGCCCGTTGCCTCTCTATGAGGCCGAGAAACTCACCGTAGACTCCAGCATTGACCGTTTCATGGCACCAGCCGGTCTCACAGGCCTCTGGCAAGTCGAAGAACGCGGCAAGGGCGGCATGATGTCTGCAGAAGAGCGCAAGCAGCTCGACATCATCTACGGACAGACCTACTGTTTTACCATGGATATGAAGATCATATTCCGTACACTGACAGCATTTATTCAGAAAGATAACGTTTAAGAACTAAAGAATATAAACCATAGCGCAATGAACAAGATTAAGCGACTATTAATGATCGTAGCGGCCACAGGCATTGGCTCCTCCGCTTTCGCCCAATTCGACGAAAGTGGTATCGCGGCCGGATTCTTTGACTCCAGTAAGGACAAAGATATTAATTTCTCCGAGTTCCATCTGCCACCATTGGCGGTTCTTTTAGAGAACGCCAAGGCCAATCCACAGATTCTTTCCTTAGAAAAGGCTAGACAGATAGCTGTTGCAGAGGTGGCCAAAACAAAGAGAAGCATTTTCGGACATATTAATGGCCATGCCAGCTATAGTTATGGCAAGGCAGATATGTGGGGAAACAACTCTTCTACCACCAGCTATATGATCTACCAATTCCAAGGCACAGAGCAGAGTTATTGGAATGTGGGTGTCAGTGCAAATATATCTGTAGAAGATATTTTGGACTATGTACCATCTATAAGACGTTCAAGGCTTGAGGTGGATCAGGCTGTGATTAACAAAGATATCGCCTACGATCAATTAAAACTACAGATTGCAACGCTTTTTATCAAAATCACAAATGATTTAATAACTTTAAAAACATATGGCGAAGGAGCTGCTGCCTACCAAGGAGCAGGAGCCCTTAATCGTGAGGAATTTGAAAATGGCAATATGAGTATTGAAGATTTCGCTTGGACGAAACAACGCGAAAGCGGACAAGTGAGCATGTACCAATCCATGCAGACAGCCATTACCACAGACATTATCACATTAGAGATATTGACTCACACACCAATCATCACCAATTCGACGACCGAAATCACTTTGGACACCCATGTTACTAAATCTGACAAGGAAATTGCAAAAGAGAACAAGGCGGTCGAAAAGCGTATTAAGAAAGCTGTCGAAGAAGATGAGAAAAAAACAAAGGCTTTAGAAAAGGCCGAAAAAAAAGCAGAAAAAGCCGCAGCCAAAGCAGCAAAAAAAGAAAGTAAAACGAAATAAATAGTAGCATTATGGATTTATTCAGATATATCGTCAGGTTCTTATACAAGATTCGTTGGTATTTGATCATTCTGCCATTAATTGCCTTAGTGGTAGCGTGGTTCATGACGCGTAACATGGAGCGTATTTACAACACCAACACAACCATATACACAGGTATGATTACCGCTTATAACATTGAAGGCGGTTCAGGCACAGCTGGAGGGCATTCAGAAACCAACATGAAAAACCTTATGTTACTCATTAACACTGATGTAACCATTCATGAAGTGTCTCTTCGATTGTTTGCTAGATGTATGATGTATGGTAACACCAATAAAGACAACAACTATATCTCAGCCGAGCATTTCCGTCAGTTAAACAATAGCGTCCCTGCAGATGTCAAGGCACTGATTAACCACAACAGCGAGAATGCCACCTATGCCAACCTAAAAGCATACGAAAAGCCGACTCAGGACAACTATATATTTGGCATCACAAACTACCATCCATATTTCGGTTTAAATAGTATAACTAGTAGACTTAAAGTATTGCAATTAGATAGAAGTGATATTATTGATATTGGTTATTCCGCTAACGATGCTGGCATCGCATATAATACTTTGGATATCTTGAATGAAGTTTTTGCACGCCAATACGCCCAATTACGCTATGGTGAAACAAATAATGTCATCAAGTTCTTTGAACGTGAAGTAGCACGTCTCTACCGCATTTTGACTAATGCTGAAGATGACCTCATCCGTTATAATGTAGAAAAACGCATTATTAACTATGGAGAGCAGACAAAAGTTATGGCAGATATGGATGGTGCACAACAAAGAGGCGATAATGAGTTGTTAAAAACTCAATCTACCACTCGTGCTTTGATGGACTATTTGGAGCGTCAGTTAGGAGATCGTGCAAAAATTATTAAAGCCAACAAGGAGTTTACAGATCAGGTAACAGATATCTCCCGTATCCAATCGCGTATCTCTAATCTCCGTTTGATGAGCAGTGAAGGCGCTGGTAGCGGAGTTGAATCTCAGTTGGAGTTGGCCAAAGCAGAAAAAATGTTGCAAAATGCCACCGACAATGTTCGTGGATTGGTTAAAGATATTGAGGCTGGCACCTATAGCACTGAAACAGGAGTCAAAGCCAACGACATGATTGCCAGATGGTTAGAGCAGGTTCTCTTGTTGGAGAAGACCAAAGCAGAGTTAGCTGCACAAGAAATCATGAGAGCTAATATAGATAAACAATTTCTTTATTATGCACCAATTGGAGCAACTTTGAGCCGTAAAGATCGTCATATTGGCTTTATCGAGGGTAATTACATGGAGATGCTAAAGGCTCTGAATGCCGCTCGCCTCCGTCAGAAGAACCTCCAGATGACAACTGCTACACTGCGCGTGCTCAATCCGCCATTGTTCCCCATGAACGCCCAACCAACAAACCGAATGATGATATTACTTGGTGCATTCCTACTTACTTTCATGTTGACAGCTATGTACTTCTTCATCATCGAGTTACTGGATCGCACATTGCGCGACCGTATGCGTTCCGAGCGTATCACCAAGATACCTGTCATGGGCTGCTTCCCGAAGGAGAGTACATTGCGGTATCGACGTTTCAACAAGACCATTGCTGATATGGCCCTCCGCCAGCTCAGTAAGGCACTTCTCCCCCACTTTAAGGAGGGGCAGCAGAATGTGCTCAACCTGCTGTCAACTGATGCCGCTAATGGTAAGAGCTATCTGGCTCAGGAGCTAGAGAACTACTGGATCTCCATTGGCCTCCAAGTTCGTCGCCTGACATACGATGAAGACTTCCTCGCCGAAGACAGCCGTTTCATCATGGCTAAGGACATTAAAGACATTTGTCCCGATATTTTGCCCAACGAAATCGCCATCATAGAGTATCCGAATTTGGATGACAACTCGATTCCCTCTGGACTGCTCAACATGGGTACCATCAACCTCTTGGTGACACGTGCAAACCGTACATGGAAAGATGTCGATCAGAAAGCCCTTAAGGAACTCCAATCCCAATTGACAGACCAAAATACACTTTTCATGTACCTAACAGAGGCCCAGCGCTATGCGGTTGAAGAGTTCGTAGGTCAGTTACCACCATATACCAAGTTCAACAACTTTGTATACCGCATGTCTCAGATGGGCCTGACCGCAGTTGAAAATAGTCACGCGAAATAAATGGCAAAAGTTTATTCAAATAGACTATCAGAATTTACCCATGAAAACGGAGGAAGAGTCCTGTTACTCTTTCTCCTGTTTTTGCTAAGTCTATATTCTCTGGCGACTTCCGGCATTAATAGCATGGCTATGGTGAGTTCTTTACCATTAGTCATCCTATTTGTATATTTGGCCTTTAAATATAGAATGCTGTCATTCTGGGCACTCTTCACCATTAACTATCTGGTGATGTTTCTGTTAAAAGAGAACAAAATGCCCCCGATTCCTTCATCACTGCCTAATGAGATGCTGGAAATTATTTTGATTGCCATAGCCATCATAGACTTGCAAGAATCCCATTTTGAGAATTTAGCTAATCTAATGCTGATTGGTTTATTGGGATGGTGCGGATTCTGTACATTGGAAGTTCTGAATGACACCTGCGATTTGGGAATTAATGTTGGTTCATGGTTTACTGGAGCCCGTCTGATGGCATTCCAATTACTCTATGCTTTTATTGTTTTCAGTTTATATATAACTAATCCGAAAAGATTATATCAATTGCTTATTGTATGGGCTCTATTCACGCTTTTTTCCTCATTTTGGTGTTGGAAACAAATTCATATAGGCTGGACATCAGCAGAACAGGCTTGGCTGAATGCTGGTGGTTATCGAACTCACCGTGTGAACGGCATCATGCGATACTTTTCAACATTCACAGACTCGGCTAATTTTGGCATCCACATGGCAGCAGCAGCAGTAGCTTTTTTTATCATTGCTATTACCAATAAAGTTTGGAAGCACAGAATCTTTTTTGGCATTTTGGGCATCATCTGTACATGGTCTATGTTCCAATCTGGTACGCGTACAGCTATGTTCTGTTTAATTGCAGGTTTTTTAGTTTTCTTAGTATTATCAAAATCTGTTAAGATAATTGCTCCTGTTTCTACAGTATTAGTATTGTTTTTATTTATGCTCATTTTTACAAATATTGGACAAGGTAACAACCAGATTCGACGTATGCGATCTGCATTCAACAAGAGTGATGCATCAGCTAATGTTCGTGACATCAATAAGGCAGCAATATCAAAATATATGAAAGATGCACCATGGGGAATAGGAATCGGAATGAATCAACAAGATATACCAGCATGGAATAAGTTCAAAAAATTATCTCAAATACCACCAGATTCTGAATATGTTTTTATATGGGTTAGAACTGGAGTCGTTGGAATTACATGGTTCATTATATGCAATGTTTTAATGTTGTTTGGAGCTTGTTGTGTTGTCTTCTTTAGGATTAAGAATAGATCTTTAATGGGTATCGGAGCAGCATGGTGCGCGGCATTTGTGTCTTTACACCTTGGAGGATACGCCAATCAAATATTGATGCAGTTTCCAAATGTAGTCATATTTTATGGAGGACTGGCCACTGTATTTACATTACCCAAGATTGAGCATGAATTCAACGAATATGAAGCTAAAGAATTAGCAAAAGAAGCAGAATGGAAGCGGTTAAGGCGTGAAAAGAAATTGGCTTCGAGAGTTTAACTAATTGATAATTGATAATTGAAAATTGAAATATCTATTATCACCGTCAATTACAATGGATTGGAAGACACCTGTGCATTGATTGAGACAATCCCCTTCAATGATGACATGGAGGTGATAGTAGTTGATAATGCCTCAAAGAATCAAGAAGCAGAGACCATTACTCAACGTTATCCACAAGTTAAGGTGATTCAAAGTGATAGGAATTTGGGGTTTGCTGGGGGCAACAATTTAGGTATTCAGGCAGCTCAGGGGAAATACCTGTTCCTCATTAATAATGATACAATCTTTAAGGCTTTCGACATCCAAGTCCTGATTGACAGAATGGAAGATTCGCCAAACGTCGGCATCGTATGCCCGAAAATTCGCTTTGCATGGGGCAATAATCCGATTCAATTTGCAGGCTATACTAAACTTTCTAAGATTTCAGTTCGCAATCATGCCATTGGTTTTAATGAGGAAGACCATGGACAATACGACAAAGCCCACCCCACTCCATACGCTCATGGCGCCGCTATGTTGATTCGTCGGGATGCCATCGACAAAGTGGGGCTCATGCCAGATTGTTATTTCCTTTATTACGAAGAACTGGATTGGTCCATGATGTTCACCCATGCAGGTTATCAGATTTGGTATGAACCAGCGTGCACCATCTATCACAAGGAAAGTCAGTCGACTGGGCCAAACAGTCCACTTCGCACCTATTATCTCACGCGTAATAGGCTTCTGTTAGTACATCGTAATCCACAAGAGTTCAACAAAACGCTGGCATACATCTACCTCATCGGTATCGTTGCCCTACGTGACATCATCAAATATACATTCTCTGCCCGCTTCGATCTCCTCAAGGCCACCATCCGCGCCCTCTGTGATTTCATCTGCAATAAGCACTCATCTCTAATCACTAAACAAGAAATCATATGAACATCAATTTCTGGGACATCTTGATTTATTCTGATCTGCTTCTCTACATCATAGTGGCAATCACAGTCCTATATTTGGGAGTTTTTGCAGTTTGTTCCTTATTCAACAAAAACCATGAATCCCCACGCTCAAAAAAACAGAATCGCTTTGTCGTTTTGATTCCATCATACCACCAAGATGCAGTCATTGAACAAACCGTCATTTCCATTTTGTCCCAAGCTTATCCCCAACGTATGTTCGATGTAACCGTCATCTCTGACCACCAGGAAGAAATGACGAATATGCGTTTAGCCCAATACCCTATCACCCTCCTCACGCCTAACTTTGAAGAGAGCACCAAAGCAAAATCCTTACAGTATGCCATTCTCAACCTGCCAGAATTCAAAATCTATGATATTGCCCTCATTCTTGATGCAGATAATATTGTTGAGCAGGACTTCCTGTCCAAAGTAAATGACGCTTTTGAGACGGCTGCCACCAAGGCCATTCAAATGCACCGTGTCTCAAGAAATAGAGATACAACTGCAGCCCTGTTGGGATCTATCTTCGAGGAAATCAACAATGCCATTTTCCGTCGAGGCCATATCAACATCGGCCTGTCTTCAGCTTTGGCAGGATCTGGCATCGCTTATGATTTCGCATGGTTCAAGGCTAACGTTATGAAAGCCCGAACCGCAGGTGAAGATAAGGAGTTGGAAGCTTTACTGCTCCGCCAGGAAATCTTTATTGACTATTTCGACAACATCTATGTTTATGGCGAGAAAAAACGAACTACAGTCAAGATGAATCAGCAGCACGGACGATGGGCGATGGAGCAAATCCACAATTTCATCCGTAACATCAAGTACCTCCCTGGAGCCATCTTCAGAAAGCAATATGACTTGGCGGATAAGATTATCCAGTGGATGCTCGTTCCCCGTACCACGATGATGGCCATTATTGTGGTCATGAGCATCGTCCTGCCGTTCATTTATATGACTCTCGTCATCAAATGGTGGATTCTTGGAGCCTTAGCCCTCTTCGTCTTTGCATTGGCCACGCCAGACTATCTGGTAACAGAGATGTGGGAGAAGACGTTCCTTCGTGATCCCATCAAACGCCTGTGGAATCATTACAAGCCCAATCTACTCCGCAAAACGAAATGATCTGGTCTGTTCTACATAGTATCGACATCGCCCTTTGGGTGATTATCGCAGGATCGGTGATTTACGTGGTATTCTTTGCCATCATATCTTTGTTTTATGATAAAGAAGACCATATTGCGAACCATGCTGCAGCCCTTAGTAATAAGCAATGTAAGTTCTTGGTTCTCTATCCGGCCTACAAGGAAGATCGCGTCATTATAAATGCAGTGGAGACTTTCCTGATGCAGGACTATCCAACGACTCATTATACAGTAGCCGTCATCTCCGACCACATGCAATCCGAGACCAACAACTATCTACGACAGTTGCCTGTTACATTATTAGAGCCTGCTTTTGAAAAAAGCTCCAAGGCCAAGGCCATGCAATATGCCATAAATGAAGTCAAAGGGGATTTCGATCAGGTGGTAGTGCTCGATGCTGACAATGTTGTAAGACCAGAGTTCCTTTCACAACTGAATATTCTCTGCACCGTCTACGATGCCATCCAGTGTCATCGTTGTGCCAAGAATGCCGATAACGATGTGGCTGTTCTCGATGGCGCCAGCGAGGAAATCAACAACACCATTTTCCGCAAGGCGCACAATCGCCTCGGCTTGTCTTCAGCCCTCATCGGTTCGGGCATGTGCTTCAGTTATGAACTCTTTAAGAAAAATGTCTTCCAATTATCCACTGCCGGAGAGGATCGAGAAATGGAAGCACTCCTACTCCACCAGGAGGTCTTTATCAAATATGCCCCAGACATTCATGTCTTCGATGAGAAGGTCAGTAACCAGGATAATTTCCAACGCCAGCGCATGCGCTGGATGACCGCACAGGTACAGAGTTTGCTCAGCAACCTGCCCAAAATACCTGGAGCCATTATCCATGGAAAAATCAATTTTGTCGACAAGACCATCCAACAGGCCCTGATCCCCCGCTCCATTCTGATTGTCTTGTTGGCAGGCATTTCCATCTTCATGACCATCTTCATGCCTTCCTGGTGCGAAAAATGGTGGATACTCTTTGCGCTATTGGCAGTTTCCCTCTTTATTGCCTTACCCCGACCTCTCCGATTCCGTTCCTTCGCCAAGATTCTCGCTATCCCAGGTCTTGTCCTCCGCATGCTCAAGAACCTCCTCCACATCGACCGCAAAAATACGGATTTTATCCACACCCAACATGGTTAGCCTATGAGTAACATCAAAATCTTCATCTGCGCCCATAAGGAAGTGCCCCTACCCCAACATCCTTATTTCCTGCCTGTTCAGGCAGGAGCAGCACTGCATGATGCCATCCCTGGCTATCAGCCAGATAATGAGGGCGAGAATATCTCGGCAAAGAATCCCCACTTTTGTGAGCTCACTTGTCACTACTGGGCTTGGAAGAATCTCAAAGATGTAGATATTGTTGGTCTCAATCACTATCGCCGCTATTTCGATTTTCAGAAGAAATGGCCGCAGTTTTCAGCCGATAAGCGTTTCATCGCCACAGACGGTTTCTTAAAACAGGACTACCAATTCCCTAATCTTGAGAATCTTCTAAAAAAGTACGACATCATTCTTCCTGTTGCCCGTCATTGGCGCGTCAGCAACACACAACAATACGGTGAATACCATATTGCCAAAGACTGGGAAATGCTCCGTCAGATTATCAAGGAACGCTCACCTCAATATATCCCCGCCTTTGAGAAGACGATGGATCACAGCAACAAGTCGGTTGGCTACAACATGTTCATTACCCATTGGAAGCATTTCGATGCCTACTCAGAATGGCTCTTCGACATTCTCTTTGAAGTCGAACGTCGTGTTCCACCCATTGATGATCCCATTCAGAGTCGCATCTATGGCTATATGAGTGAACGTTTAATTAATGTGTTTTGTGAAAACTATCATCTCCGCATTAAGAACATCCCTCTTATTATGCCATTAGACGATTATCATAGAAGCCTAAATATTTGCAACTTTCACGCAGTAACAAGAAAGATTCATAATGACATGTCCTATATAATTAAGAAATGAGTGAAAGAGTAAAGAAGAGCATAAAGAATGCGGAAGTAAATCTTGTTTTTTATTTCCTTGCTATCTTTATATCCTTTATTTCACGTAAAGTATTTCTTAATTGTTTAGGTCCAGATTTTATTGGTCTTACCGGAACTTTATCTAACATCATAGGCTATTTAAATCTTGCAGAGTTAGGTATTGGGAGTTGCATAAGTTATTTTCTGTATAAACCTCTACAAGCAAATGATCATGATAAAATACAAGAAATCCTATCAGTATTTGGTTATCTTTATCGGATTGTTGGTCTCATAATTCTATGTATTGGCATAGTGCTCAGCATTTCCTTTCCATGGATATTCAATAATACCGTATTACCATTAAGTATAGTTTATTTTGCCTTTTATTCACTTCTAGGCTCAGCCCTTATTGGTTATTTTATTAATTATCGACAATTATTATTAAGTGCTGACCAGAAAAATTACATAGTTTCCATTTACACGCAGTCAGCCAACTTGCTCAAGACACTTCTTCAAATCTATTTAGCCTACAACTACAAAGACCTATATTTGTGGGTCTTTGTTGAGTTCTTATTCAGTATACTTGCATGTATCATTCTCAATTGGAAAATAAACACAGAATACCCATGGCTTAAGACAAATAAGACTATGGGGAGATCATTATTGAAAAAATATCCTGGGATCCTTACAAATACCAAGCAAATCTTTATTCACAAGATAAAAGATGTAATTCTGATGCGTAGCGATGAATTATTTGTTTTCATGTTTGTATCTCTAAAAATGGTCGCCTATTACGGGAATTACACTCTAATCGTCTCCCGCATTGGTCAATTATTTAGTGCCATCTTAGATAGCATCAATGCGGGTATTGGAAATCTGATTGCAGAAGGTAATAAAGAAAACATTCTGAAAGTCTTTTGGGAAATGATTACCATTCGGCATTTTGTCGCAGGCATCCTATGTTTTTCAACGTACCATTTCGTAGAACCTTTTATTTCTATATGGCTGGGGACCGAATATATCCTTGACCGAAAGATTGTCGCATTACTCTCGATATACACATATATCAGTGCCTCTAGAGGTGTTGTTGACATGTATAACCATGCACATGGCCTGTATTCTGATACATGGTCAGCGTGGACGGAATTACTGATTAATGTTTCTGTTACAATTGTGACTGGTATCTACTGGGGGATCATTGGAATATTATTAGGAAAAATTATAAGTACTAGTATCATAATTGTATTATGGAAGCCATATTATTTATTCCATAATGGCTTAAAACAGAAATATAAATATTATTGGAGAGGCGTGTCTCGAAACTACATTGTATCAATAATCAGTTTCGTTTTTACACACTATGCCATATTACATATTATAACTGTTGCTATAACAGGATATTTCTCATGGTTCTTTTTCTGTTTACTATCAATCTTCTTATATCTCACCTTTAATACCATTCTTACAATCTCCTTTTGTTACGGATCTAAGAGCTGCTTATTACGACTAAAAAAGCTGATTATTCACTAATTTCGTTATTATATCGTTCTTTTTTTTCGTTTTTTTTTGTTTATCCAAATTAAATATGTATATTTGCAATCAAATTGCAATATTACATAACCCAACATGGAGAACCTGAAAGAGATTTCAAAGATATTATTTACTAATGAGACCACCAATTGGGGGGTCCAATTAATAAGATATGTATTTGTTGGTGGGTTTGCTTTTGTCGTTGACTATGGATTACTTCTTGTCTTAACAGAATTGGGTCATTTTCATTACCTCATTTCTGCCACGATCTCATTTATTGCAGGATTAATAGTAAATTATATCATTAGTACAAAATGGATATTTACGAAATCTAAGATATCAAGTACTACAATTGAATTCATGATTTATTCAATAATTGGAGTTATTGGCCTACTTCTTAATGACCTTCTAATGTATTTCTTTACAGAATGGATCCATATCCATTATCTGGTTTCGAAGCTCATAACTGCAGCAATTGTCATGGGATGGAATTTCATTGGAAGGCGAACCATTTTATTTAATAGTTAATTAAAAGAACAGCACATGGATAATTCAAAAAAGAAAATCGCAGTTATAGCAGGTGCAGGCCCTGCTGGATTAACGGCAGCCTACGAACTATTAAAACGAACAGGAATCCAGCCAATAGTCTTCGAACAAAGTGACGCTATTGGCGGTATATCCCAAACTGTATGCTATAAAGGCAATCGTATGGACATCGGTGGTCACAGGTTTTTCAGTAAAAGCCAAAGAGTTACAGACTGGTGGAATAATATCATGCCGTTACAAGGATCACCTTCCCAAGATGACATTCTTATAGGTAGATCCAAATGTTTTTCACCTAATGGCCCAGACCCAGAAAAAAGCAACCGTGTCATGCTGACGAGAGAACGCGTATCAAGGATTTATTTCCTGCGCAAATTTTTCGATTATCCCATCTCTTTAAAATGGCAGACTTTTGCAAATATGGGGCTAATAAGAACACTAAAGGCGGGCATTGGATACATAAAGACACTAATAATTAAAAAAGAAGAAACATCACTTGAGAACTTCTACATTAACCGTTTTGGAAAGCCACTATACAAGATGTTCTTTGAGGATTATACCGAAAAGGTGTGGGGCATTCACCCATCAAAGCTTGGAGCGGATTGGGGCTCTCAACGAGTTAAAGGTTTATCTGTCTTTGCCATCATTAAAGATATAATTAATAAGAATCTTGGAAAGAAGCAAAAGAATGTAGAAACATCTCTTATTGAATCTTTCATATATCCTAAATTAGGACCAGGACAATTGTGGGAAACAGTGGCACATGATATTGAAGACGATGGTGGTCAGTTGATAATGAAGTCAGCTGTCAAAAAGATCCATATTTCCGGTAATCATGTAGACTACATTGAAACGGAAAATGAAGACGGTTCAACAAATAAAACGTTATGCGACTATTTTCTCTCATCAATGCCTTTAAAAGATCTAGTGGCCTCCATAGACGGAATTGAAATTCCTAAAGATGTGATGAGAATTGCGACAGAACTTCCTTATAGGGATTTTATTACAGTTGGTTTACTTGTGAAGAAGTTAAAAATGGATAATGAGACAGCCATTAAAACATATAAGAACAGAATTCCTGACACTTGGATATATATTCAAGAAAGAGATGTCAAAATCGGAAGATTACAGATATTCAACAATTGGTCTCCTTATCTCGTCAATGATTACGAAAATACCATATGGATTGGTTTAGAGTATTTTTGTTCAGAAGGAGATTCTTTATGGACAATGGAGAAAAAACAGTTTATTGACATGGCTATTCAGGAATTGGTTCATATAGGCATTATCAATGCTGATGATGTTATTGACAGCACCCAAGTGAAGATTAAGAAAGCCTATCCGGCATACTATGGAAGCTATTATGAATTAGATAAAGTCAAAGGCTTTCTCAATTCCATTGACAATCTTTTCTGTATCGGACGCAATGGCCAACATCGCTATAACAACATGGATCACTCTATGATGACAGCCATGGAATCTGTAGATTACATCAAAGATAACAATTTTGACAAAACAGCCATATGGGCAGTTAATACTGAAGAAGAGTATCACGAAACTAAATAACACCGATATGCATTTCAGGATAAAAGTATTGATATACATATATATTTTTTCAGTAATTAACTGCATATTGCTCACAATCATATATGGGCATCAATTCAACTACGACACAGAAAGTTATATTACAGCATGGTCATCATTTTCCACATTTAAGATTGACATGTGGCGTACGCCTATATATCCAATATTCATTGGTATATTAAAGTATATATTTGGAGTAGAGCATTACTTAATAATGGGCATCATTGTACAACATATTGTTTTCTTATTATCAATTCATTATTTTTATGCACTATCAAGATTGATTATAAGCAATGAAAACATTACCCTTTTTATTACTGCTTTGTATGCATTATACCCGTGCATCGCTACCTGGAATTGTTTTATTATTACTGAGCCATTTGCCATCTATGGATTTATATTTTTAATGTATTGTGGTGTTATAGCATATAAAAGACATTCCATCATTCACAACATATGGTTTTCTTTTTGGTCACTTTTTCTCATATTCCTTCGACCTGCGCAAATTTATATACTGCCAGTGTTTTTAGTTGCTTGGATTGTATTATTCTTTAAGGATAGAAAGACGAAGGAGGTCGCATTATCGGGTATATTAGGAATGTGTCTATCTATAGGATGTATATTATTATATTCATATGGATTTAAAAAACAATACGGTTTATTTACTCCAAGCGGAATTGGTGTTATTAATAAATATTATATCGCTCGGATGGATGGAATGATAAAACCAGAAGGCACACAAAACCATGCGTTCCAAGATTTTATTAGGGAAACAATAGTAAACCATGGAATTAAATACGCTAATGGTTCTGACTTGGACTTGTATGACGAATCAGAAAAAGCCATTGAAAAGTTTGGACTAAAGGCTGTTTCCGATCTTGTTTCAACTACAGACAATATGATTTCTGTTTCGTATATAAGAAGGTTTATTCAAAGGGCTCATAGAGCGGCTAATGACAAGTTCCTTTCTACTCAAATTCATTTTTGGAAGAATACAACTGATATCATTGGAATCAAACTCAATTTTATCTATTTCTTATTAATCATCTATCCCATAGCACTCTTCATATGGATAAATAATAAAAAAACATTTCCATGGGTCTCTTTAGTCATTTACACATTAGGAGTTTGTCATTTATTCATTATCTTATATGCATGTCAGAATGTATGGGAAAGGCTCATTCTTCCTGCAGCACCACTTTACCTCATCATGATAGCTCAATTATGTAACTTTTTTACCGTTCATATTAATCCTATTAAATCATTTGAATAAGTATAATATTTTGATATTTCAAACAGAACAAGAATGTGCATTTTAAGACATCTATTCACAAAACGTGAAGTATGGCTTCTTACTCCATTATTGATAGGATTTGGATTATTATACATATCCCAATTAACTGTTTCTGGGCTGTGGTATGATGAAGCAATAGAATATTTTTATTCAAAATACAGTTATGGTCAGGTACCTGTTAGTGTTATAAATCCAAATAACCTACCAAATAATAATATGTACGAAAGAATATGCATGACTTTCCAGCCTCCCTTATACAATATCCTAATGTATTTATGGCTTCTTGTCTTCGATAGTGAGAGTGGTTTCCGCTTTGCAGGAGTGCTAACGACATTTGCCGGGGCATTAGGATTATATTACGCTTTACGCCGTTTAGCTAGCTATAGATGGGGAGCTGTCGTACTCACTATATATCTATCAACAGCTGTCATTGTTTACTATGCTCTTGAATGTGGTGAGTACAATTTAATGATGTGTATGGAATGTTGGGCACTATATTTTTATGTCGTGTGTTCAGAATCAATGAAAGAACAGACACGGTGGCCTTCATTAATAGGTTTCTTTCTTTTCTTAGCGCTTTCGGTTTATAGTCAATATGGAGCTGCTTTTTTTGTAATCTCGATGTCTCTATCTCTATGCTATATCTATATCAAGCAAAAAAAATACACTTCACTCAAAAGATTCCTTATAGTTGGAGTAGCAACCTTTATCATAACCATCATCCCACTATTATATCTGTTCTTACGCATACAAATAATGAATCAAGGAACAGACGCAGTTGATCACACGTTTGTATTTGCTGGGAGTTTGCTTGGAGGAATCCCATATTCTTTTTTCAAATCTATCTATGAACAAATTGTATGGTTCTTCTCTACTGCTCTGATTTGGGGATGGCGTTCTCAGTATTTCATGTTATCAGCAGTTTTTTTAGCTTTAATCCTCACTTTTACATCAATGTTTCAAAAGCAGAGGTCACACATATTGATACCCACTATTTTTGCAAGTTCATTTTGTTATATCCTATTCTTTTTATTGAGTGCTTGCTCATTATATTCTTACAATTCATGGGACGGAAAACTTGGGTGCTATAATATTATACATCAAACGCGCTATGTACTTTTTATTGTCCCACTATTAATATTCACGATAGTGATAGGAATGGCAAATCTATATAAAAGTGCAAAGCAAAGAAAACATTATAGAATCATCAAAGGATGCCTATATTTCATATTGTTAATCTTCATAATAAACGTTGTATGGAGTTCTTATAAAGGAAAAATCAAATCCGACGATAGAGAAGTAACAAAAGAATGGATTAACAGAAAAGATTTCACAAATAATGTTGTTGTACAAGAATGGGTGACTCCTACTTTTATGTACTACGTCAAACATTCTCCTGTTTATGAAGATATAAGAGATATAATCATTCTAACCAAACACGACATGAGAGTTCCAGAAAAAGTTGGACCTCATTTACGGGAACTTGGAGTATTTGATTTGTCTAGTTTTTATTATATAGGAAATAGTACTGCAGAAGGGATGGACAAGGGCGAAGGAATACAACTCATATACGACCTGTTCACAAAAGAAGGCTATCATGTTCAAACCATTTGGGAAGGCACTACTTCGATGCTTTATATAAAGAAAGAGGAATGAAGAATAACCAACTATATCATCCAGCATAGAATGATTTGCATATTATCTATAAAAAATGATGAAATTATTTGTGAATAACAAAGATTATTTGTATTTTTGCGAAGAAAAAACAAGATGAATATATATAAATTAATTGTAGCTACCATTTCAAGACTATTTAATAGGTTTCGGCCAATTATATTGTATGGGGTTTTCGGTAGCATTTCATCAGGACTGGATTTCACTATATATACGCTATTAGTGCGATATGTCGGTGTGCACTACGTTGTTGCCAATTGCTTTAGTGTATTATGCGGGATTTCCACAAGTTTCGTACTAAATAGGAACTACAACTTCAAAGTAAAAGATAAAACAAAGCAAAGATTCACGATGTTCTTAACAATAGGCTTGTGCGGAATGTTGTTAAGTAACTTAATCTTATGGTTGTGCATAGAGACTTTTCATTTCCACACTATTCTCTCAAAACTTTTATCTATCGTTCTTGTTGTTTTCTTCCAATTTCTACTAAATAAATATCTTACATTTAAGTCATATGGAAACAAATAGATTATACTTTGTTATGCCAGCCTACAATGAGGCAGAGAACATTGAGAGCACAATCCGTCAGTGGTATCCTGTTGTTAAGAAATGTCGTGACGAATTTGGTGATGCTCGACTAATCATCGCAAACGATGGTAGTAAGGATGAGACCTTTGCTATCATGAAAAGAATGCAAGAACAATTCCCCTTGCTAACACCTATTGACAAGCCTAATTCCGGGCATGGAGCCACCGTCCTCTATCTCTATCGATATGCTATTGAAAACGGCGCCGACTATATCTTTCAAACAGACAGCGACGGGCAAACGTCCCCAGAAGAATTTTGGCAGATGTTTGAAAACAGAGAAAAATATGATTTTCAAATAGGCCATCGACAAGGACGAGAAGATGGTTTTTCACGTGTATTTGTTACTAAGACCTTGAGGTTTGTTGTTTGGCTCATTTTTCACGAATGGGTAATTGATGCAAACACCCCATTCCGGCTAATGAGAACAGAAAAGTTGGAAGCAATTCTGAAAGTTATCCCCAAAGACTTCTTTCTTTGCAATGTGGCTATTTCTGCTATTGCAACAAAATGGAAATATAATATTGCATGGTACAAAATCACATTTAGGCCCCGTCAAGGAGGAGTAAACTCTATTAACTTTAAGCGTATCGTCAAAATTGGCTGGAAAGCACTAAGTGATTTTAGATTAATATACAAAAACATTCGACAGACATAATGAGCATAAAAAGGACGTTCGAAAATAAAGAAGTGTGGATCCTTGTATCCATTTTTATATTTTTCGGACTTATATATATATCCCAGCTTACCTCATCTGGGCTATGGTACGATGAAGCCATTGAGTATTTTTATTCCAAATACATGACTGGCTCCGTACCTGTTAATCCCGTTGACCAGACAGGAAATAATATGTACGAACGCATCTGCATTACATATCAGCCACCGCTCTATAATATCCTTATGTTTTTTTGGCTTCAACTTTTTGATAGCGAGAGTGGATTTCGGCTGGCTGGCGTTATTACTACATTTATAGGATCTTTAGGATTTTATTTAGCTATAAGACGTATTGCTGGATACAAATGGGGGGCTATGGGCCTATCTTTATATTTATCCACTGCTGCTATTGCTTATTATGCATTAGAATGTGGTGAATACAATTTGATGCTATGCATGGAGTGTTGGATGCTATATTTTTATACAACTTGCGCTCAGTCACAACAAGACATAGCATCATGGCATTCGCTCATCGGTTTTTTCATTTTTGCATCTCTATCGGTATACAGTCAATATGGAGCAGCTTTTATTATCATTGGGCTATCATTTTCTCTCTGCTATTTATTCGTTAAATCAAAGAACTATATATCATTTTATAGGCTCATCATTTTAGGCATAGCAACAATTATTGTTTCCATTATACCATTATACATTTTCTTTATCAGTATACAGATGGGGAACCAAGGTTCGTCAAGTGTCACACACAGCCCTGTATTTGTTGGAAATGTTCTTGGAGGCATACCTTATTCTCTTTACAAATCTTTCCACGAGCATATTAAATGGGTTTTTTCATCATCATTAGCTTTTAGTTGGTTTTCCGTAAAAATCATGCAAATAACTGTATATGGTATAATTGCTATTACGTTTATCTCTATGTACCTGAAATCTAAACTATCCATAATGAGTTCTTCGATAATTGCATCATTTGTATGTTATATTGTTTTTTTTATTTTAAGTGCATGTTCTTTCTATGCATATAACTGGTGGGATGGTCATCTCGGTTGTTATAATATCATCAATTATAAACGCTATGTCCTTTTCTTTGTTCCTCTATTATTATTTACCATATCAATTGGATTAATAAACATATTAAAAAGGCTACATAATAATAAATATAGATTATCAATAGTGTGCGTATTCATTGTCTTGGCAATCTTTATTTTCAACTTATCTTTCTGTCTATATAACAGAAAAATGAAGTCAGATGTCCGAGAAATCACCCTTGAATGGCTTGAAAAGAAAGATTCAGATCACAAAATGGTTGTACAAGGCGCTTGCGCTCCACAGTTTATGTATTATATCCAACACTCATCAGACAATAATGAGAAAATGCTAGACAACATCATTATAACAAAACAAGAAATGAATACAGAGAAAAAAGTTGAATGCCATCTTAGAGAACTAAGCATCTTTGATCTATCCGAGTTCTATTTTATAGGTCATGACCATGCGTGGAATATGAAAGGAAATGGTATTCATTATATTTGTAATCTTTTTACATCTGAAGGATATCATATTGAATTCTTGCGAGCACAAGAGACGACATTGCTTTTTATGAGAAAGGACAATCATAGTAAATAATAGGCCTTCTTATCTCAACTTATAATGTGACTGAAAAATGAAACCAGCCAATACAATGGTGAATTAGCAAACCTAAATAACAACCTATTACGTGATGAGAATTTCATATTTCGCCAAACATCATTACTCTCCGGAAATAAGTTTCTCCATCTTTTAACATCATAACAATTAGCATCTAACAATAAGGGTAGCTTAGAGATAAACTTTCGTTGCAACAGCTCATCTTTGACGACTTCAAAAACTCCTTTCTCTCGATAAAACTCTTCAGTCTTACGAATAGCAGCTGCTTGACTCTCAACAGCAAAGATGGTGGTATGGGTATAATTATTGGGGTTATATTGGATCCAATGATACATACAGCGGTCAACTCCTGCAAAACGTTGAGCATAATAGAATATTTGGCAACAGAACAAATAATCGTCTACCATATTCCTATCTGGAATAAAACGAACCTCATCTTTATGCTCAGTTACAATTGAGCTACGAACTAATAATTTCCACATCACGCCTTTAATGGTGAGAAGCGTGATTGCACGCATCATTTCATTATGATCGTTAGTATATTTCTGAGGATGTTCCACACTATGATCTGCATATTCCTCAATATAACCACAGCCTGAAATGTCTGCATTTTCCCTAACTGCAGCATCTACCAATAACTCAACCATGTCCTTATCAATATAGTCATCACTATCAATGAATAAGAAATAATCCCCTGTCATATTGTCCAGACAGTCATTACGAGATGCTGAAATTCCCTGATTCTTATCATGGATAATCATCTTACACTTCTGCGCAACACCATATTTTGCGATAAACACCTTGATGACCTCCATACTTTTATCTGGCGTACAATCATTAACAAACACATATTCGATATTCTGATAAGTTTGTGTAAATAGAGATTCCACACACCTTCCTACATATTTCTCAACCTTATAAAAAGGCACCAAAATTGACACTTTAATACTCTGTTCCATATAATCTATTTTATTAGATTCAACACAAAAGAAAAGCCATGTTCAGCCAACCAAAATCTAAAACATTCTTTTCTTGAATATGTCATCTCACGCCATACGCCTTTTGCTTCCGGAAAAGTAATTTGATACGAATTACTGTCAAATAATTGTTTGTTTAAAATAAAGTTGCTTCTAATATTGAATTTCCTCAATAATAATTTATGATGAACATAATCATCATATAGTCCTTTTTCACGACAGAATTGTTCTACCTCTTGCACGCCTTTGATATGCATATTCACACTCCATAGGGTTTGAAGAGAGACACGAGCCTGATTATACTGAACGTAGTGATAGAATGCTTTAGGAATCGCCACAAAACTCTGAGCATAATAATAGAGCTTTACAGACATAATGTAATCCTCAACAATATCAACATGAGGCGTAATTGTAAAGTTCTCAAACAGTTTTCTCTTGATTAGAAGTTTCCACAATACCGTTGCAATATCGTAATTCAAACATTTCAAAAGGTTCTCTCTACAAGTTTCTGCATAATCCTCGTGATGAAACGTTGTCTTACCAGACAAAAAATCTTTCATATAGTCGCAGCCGACAATATCTACAGTTCCACCTTTTGTGACTGCAACCATCTCTTCAACAGCATTATTTTCTATCCAATCATCACTATCCACGAAGAATATATAGTCGCCCTTAGCGTTAGCAATACAATCTGTTCTTGAGACTGCGATACCCTCATTTTGCTGATGGTTGACGATAGCATATCTGTCTCTATCTATTCCATATCTGGCAATTGTATCTTCAAGAACATGTAAACTATTGTCTGGGGAGCAATCGTTCACAAAAACATATTCTATATTCGGATATGTTTGTGTAAAAACGCTATCCAGTGTCTTTTCAAGATACTGTTCCACCTTATATATTGGCATCAAAATGGAAACTTTGATACTATAATCCATTTTCATTTCTTCACATAATTAAGAAGCAACGATCCAAATTTATATAAAAGTTTATCTATTTTATAATGTCGACGCAACTGAGGAGCTATGGTTTGTACCAAGCATTCTGATTCTTTCATATGTTGATAATCAGCAAGAACCCGTGGAGGGAACATGGTTGACATAACTGTTTCTTTCTCTCGTCTCATCATCTGAGGATTTGCAGAACTTATGCCATCCGTATCATATCTAACCACACAAACATCCAAATATCGAATAGAACAATTATCTAAAATAAGAGCTTGAACAAAGAATTTCCAATCAGAAGAAATTTTAAGGCTTTCGTCATATGGGTATTTCCTTAACAACTCAGTTTTGATAAAAGTTGCTTGGTGGGGTATAGCACCCGAATATAGATGATAAAATGTGAACTCGCCTTTTGGAGGAGGTGAAATTATACCATTCCCTATTTTGATCGCAGCATACCCAACAACGACATCCTCTTTATTGTTATAATTGGCGACAGAGGACAAAACTGCTTCATCATAAAAGCAATCCCCTGAGTTCATAAATATACAATAATCACCATGAGCATAAGTTACACCTTTATTCATGGCATGATAAATGCCACGGTCTCTTTCTGACACCCAAAAATCTATTTTATCTGAGTATTCTTGGATAATTTTAACACTGCTATCCGTTGACCCACCATCAATAATAATATATTCATAATCTTCATAAGTTTGCCGAACAACACTTTCAATTGTTCGACGAAGACCTAATTCATTATTATAATTAATAGTTATTATAGAATACATCATATTAACATTTCTTGCGACAAAATTACGAATAAAATTTGATTAATGCAAGTTTTTAATAAAAAAAGACTACCTTTGCACACAGAATATAATAAAAACCACATAAATGATATGAACGAATCCATTTCTTTTTCATTCATCATGCCCGCGTATAAGGCCAAATATCTTCATTTAGCCATTGAGAGCATCCTAAATCAATCATACAAGGATTTCGAGCTAATTATTGTGAACGATGCTTCACCAGAGAATCTGAAAGGCGTTGTGGATTGTTATAATGATGACAGAATCATATATAAAGAGAATGATAAAAATATTGGAGGAACAGATTTAGTTGCCAACTGGAATCAATGTATCCAATATGCTCAGAATGACTATATTGTTTTAGCTACAGATGATGACACATATGAATCTAATTTCCTCCTAGAAACGACCACATTAATAAAAAAATATCCCGACGTTAACTTATTTCGATCTGGAGTAAAAAAGATTGGAGAGCAAGGGCAAATATTAGACATTGAATTCCCTTTAAAAGAATATATGAATAGTAGGGAGTTCACACTTTGTTGGGCAAAAGGATTAACAATATCTTGCGTTTCGAATTACATATTTAAAAAAGATGCTCTCATGGCCATGGGAGGATTCATATCATTTCCTCATGCCCACTTTAGCGACGATGCTACAGCTCTTTCTATGGCAGATCACGGAATTGCATGTATTTCAAAAAACTGCATGAATTTTAGGGTATCAGACATCAATCTTTCTAATCAAGGAGACTTTCATATAGCCATTCAACAAATAAAGGCTACCGATGCGTTTATGAGTTGGTACATACAACATATAGAATCATTAGATACTGAAAAAGGCGATTTCTTTGAAAAAGCATGCTATGGAGGAGTAAAGAATAAATACACATCACTTGTCGAGAAATTATCAACAAAAATACCCAGAACTAAATTCTATACATTCTTCAACACCATTTTCTCACTAAAACATCTATTCAAAAAAGAAAGAACTAAACTATTGATAGTTTATTATTTAAAACTCATATAGATTCAAAATATTTTACTATCACCAATTAAATGGGTAAACAATCAAAAGAAAGGAATCCATTCTGGGACTCTCTGAAATTTCAATTGATATTCATTGTAGTCTATGGGCACATGATTGAAACATGTGTTGACGACAACCCCTTTAATCAGGCAATGTATAATTTCATTTATTTGTTTCACATGCCTTTGTTTGTATTTATTTCGGGCCATTTCTCACATATAAAAGACAAAAGAAAATACCTCATTGGAATGATTTACATTCTTGAAACCTACTTTGTTTTCCAATTTGCAAGATGTATTAGGCCCGTTTTTAACGGAGGAAGTTTTTCGTTGTTCCCTGACATCTTTATTCCTAAAGGAATTCTATGGTACTTGGCATGTATCGTCCTTTGGCGCATGATAATACTTGTAGCAAATGAGTCTTGGCTTACCCACAATAAATGGATGATCCTATTATCCTTTATAGGAATGGGACTTGGCATAGGATTTATAAAGATCCCTGACGGAACATCAATCAGATTTTTCACCCTGGGTTTCTTTTTCTTCTTAGGATACTACCTCGAAGACTCAACCATCAAGGCTGCTTTCACGAAAGTAAAGACATGGATAGCATTTATATCTATTCTTTTTCTTTTTGTCTTTGTTTATTTTATGATTAACAAAGACATCCGTAGCGTCATCTATTTTGGAAGTTATTATGATAACATACCGGCTCCTCCTATTCTTTATTTTATGGCCAGAATATTCCTATATTCATTTGCGACTTTGATAGGATTCCTATTTATGAGACTAATCTTTTGCAAACCCGTCTTCGCGAAATACGGAAAATACACCCTATCCATTTTCATGTACCACATATTTATTGTAACTGCCCTACGACCACTATTCTCAAACAACATTTTTCCATGTCATGAGATATTGCTTTTCTGTTATGCCATTATTCTTTGTATCTCATTGACTTGGCTGACGCAACATTTCAAGCTTATGACCATTATGCTCAACCCTATCACATATATTATTAGCAAATACAAATTCTACAAAAAATGAAAGATCTACTCAAATTGATTATACCACACCAGAAGACGGAGAGAATTATCTTTTTCTCCACTTTATTATGGTTCCTCTGTTTTTCGTTATATTTTTCACTTTGCGTTGATTTTTCAAATCATCATGAACTGATGGGATACGACAGTGATTTCTATATCGGAGAAGGAAGAAATCCAAAACTAATGCTGAACAAAATCGTCTCATGGAATCTGCGCCATCCACTATATGTAATAATCAACCTCCCTGTTCTACTAATTGATGCCATTTTACCATCAACATTACATTGGGCGGTCTTTGCTGTATTCTCATCCATCATCATGACCGGCAGCAATCTTCTCATCTATAAGATTTGCAAACAGGCATTAGTTGGAGAGGTTTCATCGTTGATATCCATCGTTCTCTTTTCAACATGTGCTCACATCATGCTACTTTCGGGATTGGCAGAGACATATGTTTTAACCATCTATTTCGTTTTGCTGCTCATTCTATTGGCCATGACTAAGAGGTCGACAATGTTCTCAGACAATCTGATTTTTGCCATACTCACTGGAACCACTTTGACTAATTGCATTTACTTCTTCTTCGTCAAATTATGGGATAAGGCAGGCAATATTAGGCAGGCTATCGTTTCGACATTCAAGTCAACTTTCTTATTTATCCCATTGTTTGGAATCACCATGATAGGATTAGCCTACCGCTATTTTGTGAAGCATATCCCACTCATGGAAGCCATCTTAAACGATACCCACAAGTTTGTCCATGACAGTAACATACAACTGTCGACCATCTGGAACCATTACTTTGCTGATCCATTTTTGTTCCACTATACCGATCAAGTGGTACATACCAGTAATGCCGAGGCATTACCCGCCTACCCATCCGTCTTCTACCACATCACGATCATTTTCCTACTTCTTTTCGCCCTATGGGGTGTTATCAAATCAAAGGCTCTGTTACGTAACATCTGCCTCAGTTTTTTTGCATACAATATTATTATCCATTTCGTCTGTGGCTATGGGAATAATGAACTTCAGTTGTTCTGTGGACACTGGTTGTTTTTCGTTCCGATTTTCATTGCTATTGGCCTGAATGCTATTACTCACAAACTCACACAGAGAGTTTTCCAGATGATTTTGATTGTCTGCGCCGTCTTCTTTGCCATCCACAATGGCTATTGCTATATAATAAGTATACAAGCATGTTCCATTTAAAATAGTATTCTCATGATACAATATCTCAAACTGATCAGAACCAGCCAATGGGTAAAAAACATTTTTGTTTTTGCGCCTTTGTTTTTCAGCAACTCTTTATTCAATAAGGAGCAAACGATGGCAACATTCCTGACATTTTTATCTTTTTGTTTCATCAGTAGCTCGATCTATTGCCTGAACGATCTGCATGACGCAGAAGCGGATCGCCAACACCCTCAAAAATGCAAGAGGCCAATAGCATCAGGAGCGGTATCTATCACTAATGGCTACATCACGATGATGCTATGTGCGCTGATGTCATTCTGTATACTGGTCCTTGTTAATAGTCCGAAACTAACATATCTATATATAATAATAGGTGGGTACTGGTTGATGAATATCGCTTATTGCCTCAAACTGAAGCATTATGCGATTATTGACGTAACCATCATCGCAATTGGATTTGTCCTAAGAGTATTGGCCGGAGGCTTTGCCACAGACACCTGGGTGTCTCATTGGTTGGTCTTAATGACATTCCTGTTGGCTCTTCTTTTGGCCTTTACAAAAAGATACGATGATTTTAGCATCTATGAACAGACAGGTACAAAGCCACGTGTTTCAATTACTGGTTATAATAAGGCTTTCATCAACGAGGCTACAGCCATTGTGGCAGCCATTACCATGGTGTGTTATATCATGTACACCATGTCTGAAGAGGTAACAGCCAGATTGGGAACTCGCTATTTGTATTTTACCGCAGGTTGGGTGTTAGCAGGAATACTTCGTTATCTACAAAATATGATTGTTTACAATCAGAGTGGCAGTCCTACGAAGTCACTTATCAAAGATCATTTCATCCATATCTGTGTCATCGGATGGTTTGTATCATTCTTTGTTATTATTTATCTGTAAGGTTTAATGCCCAAATCTATAGCCATTTGGAGAATAGTTTCGGTCTTCTCGGCAGAGAATTCATCAGGATTCGAAGAATGAGTGCCAAAGATGATAAAGCCTTTCTCAACTTTGGCTCGTTCCAAGATATCATGAGCATGGTTCATATTCGTTTCTTGGGTAATAAAGAATCTGCCCCATTGGAAGGTTGTGGTATCGGGATTTACGATACAAGCCCCCATGACCATCTTCATGCCCTGACTGTCAATGGCTTTGCGAATGGCATGAGTATTATAGGAACCTGGAGTCACCACTGTATGAATTTGATCAGACGAGGCTATATCATTTTCCTCCAAGAAGGCGATACTTTTATTCATATCATCCACAATCTCTTCAGTGGTCCATTCTTTCCACCGTCCGTGGTTATAGCCGTGTAAGGCGATGCCATATCCGTCTCGATGCCAAGCTTTCAGAGAGTCAATACGAATACTATCAAGGACTGCTGGAACGACCGCGAAGGTTGCCTTAACTCCTACCCGCTCACAGATTTCATGAATCTTAAAGATGCCCATCCCAGAATCATCGTCGATCAGCATGAACGTAGGTTCTCGATGACCGTCTTTGATGTGAAAACTGTTCAAGAACCACAGATACACAGTCTGTTTCGTCAAACTACCGGTGATAATTGGATGCCTGACATAAACAAACAGAAACAATATGGCCAACAGGCCTACAAAAAGATAGAACAACCTTCTTTTCTTCATTCATTGCAAATGTAATTATTATAATCGTAATAATACATGAAACTCTCTCATTTTTAGGATATTTTTGTATATTTTTACCATACATGATACAAAAATCCCTGACTCGTATCACAAGTCAGGGATAATGCTATGATATCACTTTGTCCTAGTACATGAATCAACAAATCATCACGAGGTAGATGCATAGAAAATTAAGAATTTAGAATTAAGGATTAATACGATTAGAACCGGGTTGGAGAGAGGTGTAGTAAGTGCTCGGAATAAAACACGGACACTTTTTGACGACGTGCGGCAGCTCACAATGCCCAATGATGCGGGCATCGGGATATTCCGCAGTCAGCTCCTTGAGCAGAGCGAACATGGAGGCTTTCTGTGCCTCAGTCCGAGTATCGACAGAACGGCCTTTCTCATCCAGACCTCCCTCATAGCAAATGCCGAGAGAGCAACTGTTGTAATGGCGGGCATGAGCCCCACGGACATTCTCCGGAAGGATCGGGACAATAGCGCCATTGCGACGAATGTAATAGTGATAAGAGGGCTGGCCGAAGCGTCCCATACCAGTCGCTATCAGGGATTCAACGCTGAAAGGTTTGTCGCAGTAAGTGGCGCTGCAATGAATGATAAGCAGTTTGACTGCGTCATGCTTAAGTTCTTTCATAATTCTATGAATTTAGAAATTCATGCAAGACTGCATAAGGAAGGTTGAGACGAAGGCGGTAATGACCGTCAGGACAAAATTGGCAATTTTATTGATCGTTTCGCGTTTCATTAAATTGTAAATTTTAAGATTAAACATTATTTTTGCAGGGTTACACCCTGCTGGGTCCTTACTTTTTCTGGCGCAGAAAAAGAAGCAAAAAGACATTCACCCAACCAAGGCCTTCCCTCAAGGGAAGGATGCAAACAAATAATTGCAGAAACCGTCAATTATTTCTATGTTTTGGTAAGCCGGGACACGGCTTGATTTTTATTATTGGCTGCGCGAGGGGGAAAGAGAGCTGCTGCAGGCTGCATTCAAGGCTGTGTGATGGATGTTGTTCCAGTTCATGGACTGGCTGTGTAGCATTTGCATCACCCCGGTCAGCAGACTCTCTTAGATACTAGAGGCTAGCCCTGGCCCCCTTCGCCACCACCAGTAGCAGGAGCATCAGCCTCGGCGATGGAGATGCCGTAGGTGGCGATCGGCGTCTTCTCCTGATAACGCTTCTCCTTGCCGGAGATCATCTTCTTGATAGACTTCACGACGTAGCCCCACTCGAAGATACAGTACTCCTTGAGCGCCTTCGAGGTCAGCTTCTCACCCTTCGTGTTCTCGGGCTGGAAGTTCAGGTGGATGCCGTTGATCATCGATGCCGGACCACCGGCGATGGCATCAGTGATGTCGTTCTTGCCGAGCTTCTGCCCGTCGACAGAGGGCGAGAACGTGCCCAGGCCGTCGAGCTTGACGGGCTGACCCTGGGAGACGAGCTCCTTCATACAGTCGACCATCTGCTTGATGACGAGCTCACACATCTGCTCGGAGGCGATCTTGCCGTGCTCGGTCATGTGACGGCAAAAGCCCCTCAGGTTGATAGGTTCCTTACGCTCGATCTCGGCGAAGTACTTGCCGAAGGCGGTCGAATCGTCGTTGGTGTTCTGGCGAAGATTAATCACCATGGGAATGTTTGAACGTGCCATAAAATTTAAATTAAGAATTAAGAATTAAGAGTTAAGAATTTAGAGAGCGTGTCAGAGGGGTGAAGACTGCGGAGAAAGGTGGCTGGTTTCTCGGAGAAAGGATTAACCTTTCCGGCAGAAAGGGCTAACCTTTCCTGGGCCCAACCGCATGGTCACTCTTGACAAATGCAAAGGTACGACATTGGAAAAGTCAGGCTGTTCCTTTTTGTGACGTATCGGGCGCTTTGAGGGAATTAAGGCTCACAAAGATATTCAATGATGAGTTCCACCTCCCGCTTAGTGTATCGATGGGCGTTTGGGGGCGAGTTCTGGGCGCGGAGTTTCTCACGCAACTCACCATTGTAGTCGATCCAATAGTTGAGGTTGTTCATCGCCCCTTTTTTCGTTTTGGCGTCTGGAAAGTAGAGCATGGCCAGTTCTGACTTGCCGTAGGAACGAATCTCAAACGGCTTCACCGGTTCTCCCGGCTCGTTAATCAATCGTAATAGTTCTCTGAGTGCTTTTTCTGTCATATTTTAAGAATTAGTAATCTGTGAAATCTGTGGCTAGAAGAGGAAATCAACCAAGTCAATCTTTGCAGTCTTCTGCTCAAAAGTGGCGTTGAGCTCTAGGATCGGTGAGACACGAATGGGAGGAGAGTTTTCCCAGAAAGGCTGTTGTATGACAGCTGCTGCGGCCTCTGACCAGCGATTGAAGGCGATGCCGTCGGGATCGGTATCTGGGAACATGATGACTTTATGGCCTCGCAATGGCCTGAACTTATCCACCTGCACCTCACCAAGTCCACCAGCTGCCATCCAGATGTACTGGGGATAATGCTCTGACATAATCACAGCGGTCTTCTCGGCTTCGACTACAGCCACAGATTGCACAGAGTGACACAGATCTTTTGATTGACACAGATCTGGTTCTCTGTTATAATCTGTGTAATCTGTGGCTTTGTTCAACAGATGCAAGCCGAAGAAGCAATGAGAAGTTTCATGAGGAGCATCGGGAAAGGGATCCCGCTGATGGAGGAGGGTTGATACCCATGTGGGGTGATGTTCTTTGTCTTTCAGACGATGACAGTCTGAGCCATAGTACATCACCTTACCATCTCGGACACGTTCCCCCTGATCTATCTGCCAGAAGATAACGCCTCCCAATTTAGTACAACCAAGCCGATAGTGACAAGCCGCACTGACCATTTGCTCCCATGACAGATAACCAGCAGAGACTACAGCTTCACAGAACTGGCTGTTGATGGACAGGCAATTCCTCCAGAAGAATTCCGACGGATGGTGGTTCTGATTCTTTCTTATCGCCCTGAATGATGTTGGTGTGAACATGTTGAGAATTTAGTAATGAATGATTCCTGTCCTTCTACACCCCTCTTACTATAGCCCCACCTCTCTGTTAAGAGAGGAGGTGGGGCCTATATAGAGAGGGGGTTAAGAAGGGACAGAAATCACGACAATTCGTCCATTACAATTCATAGTGGTCTGAATAATGCGCTGATCGACGGCCAACTGAAATACTTTGTCACAATATTTTGGTTGCAGGATACCGCTCAATTCCATTACCCGTTTCTTCATCATATCAACCGATAACTGTGAGGCATCCGAGAAAGCATCATTGAACAACGATCTTAAGTCCCATTCCCATGACAGACGAGCATTGCCTTCATTCCGAATGATATACTTTTGGTTGAACGAGTCGGCTTTCTCTGATTTAATCTGATAAGCCTCAGGCTTGTTGCTCATAAAGTGCCCTCCACTGTCACGAGGCTGAAAATCAGGTTTTACCGTCACTTCCGGCAGTCCTTCTTCAGTAATTTTGTAATAGAGTTTCTCACTGACGCGGTACTTTCTTGTGAATATCTGTTCAACAGCATAAACATCCGTCTTCTCGATTTGCTCACAATAGTACACTTCAAAGGCTTTATGCAAGATCTCCGTACCCAGCCAGCCTCGCAGACTGCGTTTGTCGCCTGTACGGTTAAGGTGGATGACTACCGTGATGTTACAGTCGTTTTGTGTGGCGAGCTGCATCAGCTGGTCAATGATTCGGATTGATTGCTCAGCATCATTCACTGATGGCAGCAGATCGCTTACATTGTCGATAATCACCATGTCGGGCTTATAGGTCTGAATACCAGCGATGAGATAATCCATCCGTTCCTGATAGGTACAGGCTCGAACATTGAACGCGTAATAAAGACTATCCAAATCAGGACAACCTGTTTGATTTTTTGTCAGTTTATACACTCGTTCTGTCAGGATCGTTTTTGTGGACGGTCGACTCTGCTCGGTATCATACCACATCACCTTGAGAGGCTGTTCACGAATTCGCTCCAGCTCAAGGACCTGCTTCTCTGCACAACATGCCATGAGCATGGATGTAAAGATGGTCTTTCCGCACTTCTCCAGACCAGTGACCGTGGAGAGATCACGACGGGGGAAACACGGTTTTCCGAACATCCTCAGCAGGAATTCCTCTGCCGGGACAGAGGTGTCGGACATGATCCTGTAACTGTCGAGTTTCAACAACTCTGGCGTGATTGGAGAAGCTGTTCCTGCTTGGGACAGCTCCTCAGAGACAAGTTTCATTGAATTTTCCATATCGTATTAATGTTTAGACATATCCTAAAGGATTCTGCCATCATGATTTTTGTTAATCATATCACATTCATCAGAGTTAGTTGCATCAACAATGCGATTTGTTAATTCCAGCATCATATCACGGAACTCTTTTTCAGACATTCCCATAGCAATGTTCATCAGGAATCGAACATAGCTTGAAGCATACTGTCTGAACATTTTGTAGGGTGAAAAGACACGACGGTTAAATCTGCCAATACTCCAGATCTGATAGGCCAGACGCTTGTTGTTTGAACTCGCAATACTACTGAGGACAATCTCAGCCAACTCTTTAAGGAACATTTTTTCTTCCATTTTGTTTAATTTTTTAAAGTGAATAATTTTTACAGAAATAGGACAAATCCTGATTTCCGCACGCGAAATTAAACAATCTGGAATTGGCTTAATGACAGAGCTGTCACACACGAGCTTAATTCGGATAAACAGACACCCGAATTTAATTTTTTTTAAGAAATAAAATATGTCAAGATCTTTATGTGCCTTGACTAAAGATCATCTGAGATACGGTTTCCCATAGTTTCTTATAGATGATATAGATCGCTATAAACAGGATTGCTTTCAACAATGGAGCTATCAGGTAATGAAGTGATAAGGCTGGGATGGAGGTGCCCAAAAGGGAGAAGAAGGCTGTGTCGATGAAGGAAAAGAAAAAGACGTAGTGAGCCAGATAGATGAAATAAGCCGAGTCACAGACAATTGTGGGCAGGAGCCTGCTGGTTGAAGACAAGATTCTTGAGGCCAGGCAAAATACGGCGATGGCACCGGTTAGACGGAAACAGAGCATCAGGGAGGAGAATACCGATGTACGGAATGTCAGCAACATGGCGACTGCAAACAGTGCGCTCAGCACATAAGCCGGAATTTCCAATCGCTTAAGTGTTGCAACCAAATCCATCTTTCGGATACTCAAGAAGGCGCCAAAGGTGAAGAAACAGAAGGCATAGGCAGAGAGGCCTGGGATAAAGGCACAGACGCCTGAGAGGTAGAAGATGGCGAACCATCCAATGAGCCAATAGCCCAACTTGCGTACTAATATATATATAATAGGTGTAAGCAAGGATACAACCATCAGATCTCGCAGGAACCAGAGTGGCATATTCGCTGGGGCGGTCATCAGTTGTTCTCCTCCGAACCAGTCAATCTGTCTTCCTGCTGACTCCCAACAAACCCAGAACATGTTCCAACTGAAGGTCTTCAGTTTGACAGCCATCAAGAGGTTCCAGATCAAGTAGGGTATCAACAGATGTTTGGCCCTTCGCAGGAGTTTTTCCTTATATACTTGGAGATTCCATTCTTTGACATTGGCGAAGAACAGGTAGCCGGACATGATGAAAAAGACAGGAATGGTCACTTTGACCAACGTCTGACTAATCAGTAATTTCAGGAATTCATAGGTGTTCCATTCTGACGCAATCAAACTGAAGCCCTCACTCACCAGACCATAGCTATGCTCGAAAGTGACGAGTAGAATCATCGGAAACCTCAGTTGCCGAATGACGTCGTACTGGGATATATTATGGTTTCCGTTCATACTTAACGCCAAAGAGATAATGACCTAAGAAAGGATTTAAGCGAATGACATAACTCACTAAGAGACAGACCCCTACAACAGCTATCGAGAGCAAGATTGCGACAGCGAACTCAAGGACGCCACTGTCAAAAGCATGAAGTTGAGGGGCATAGGCCAATAAGAATCGCGGCAGGAAGAAATAATGGAGCAGGTAGATGTCGAGCGTTCGTGTTCCGATATACTGAAGACTATGACCAAGACAGTTTTCTTTGGAGAACCATCCTGAGAAGGAACGAAAGAAGGTAAAGACCATCGTCAAACCCAGAACACCGCCAACAGCAAAAATCAGATAGGCTATGATTGTATTTCCAGAGTGTGGATGCCAGGCTATCAAAGCAAACCCAACAACGACTGCAAGGATAACAGAAGGCTTACTGGTCAAACAGATGAATTCATCGAAATGACGCTTTACCCACGTACCGATATAGAAGAAGAGATAGTATCGCCAAGTGATAAAGCTCAAGGCTCCCAAAATGTCGGTCAAGACACCAAAATGTTGGAAATATCGGTTATAGTAGGCGTCATAGCAGAAGGCAGCGATGGAAATGAGAACAGCCAACGCACCATGATATTTTTTCAAATAGCGTTGAGAAAAGATACAGATTAGGAAGAACTCAAACAAGGCGAATGTGAACCAGTAACCGCCTTTGGTAGCACCGAGTTTGGAGAAAAACAATGGCGGTGGTGCCAAAAGCAACAGGAAGATGACCGTCGGCACGATCTGAACCATAAACTTGTGTTTTATCACAGCGGGGACAGTCCCCCTGTGAGATTCGAAGAGCCACCCACTGATAAAGAAAAAACATGGCAAACGGAACAGGAAGAAGACATCGTTCCACCCCATCCACCTGTCACCCAAGCAGAAATGGCAGACATGTGAATAGACCACGAGAATCATCGTGAATCCCCGCATCGCATCAATGTATTCTATCCTTTGCTTAGCCATATCAACTGCAAAATTACAGAAAAAAGACGAAACTTTTGGCTATTTCAACAGAATTTGCTATTTTTGCAGAAAAATAAACAACAATGGTGGTCAATTCACTCGCATTCTTGTGGTTCTTCCTGTTCGTCATGGTGGTGTACTACTTGTGCCAGACGAAGAAGGAGGTACAGAATGTGTTCCTTTTGGCCTGCTCATACTGGTTCTACTCACAAGTCGACATCAAGATGACGGTGCTGCTCGTCATCCTGACCTTGGTATTTTGGGTGCTGGGCAAAGGCATCTTCCACTTTATGGAGAGGGAGAATGAACGGAAAGCCAGTTTGCTGACCACAGTTGGAGTCATTATCGGTATCGGTGCCTTATTCTATTTCAAATATCTGAACTTTTTCGCGGAGTCCGTTGCCTCATTTGCATCTTTCTTAGGATTTCACATGAGCTGGACTGCACTCCACTTAGTGGTTCCCATCGGACTGAGTTTCTTCACGTTCAAGCTGATGAGCTCTGTGCTGGATATCCACCATGGAAAGATTGTTCCCAACAACGGATTTGACGGATTGAACGGTTTTATCTGCTATGCTAATTATATTGCCTTTTTCCCAACGATTCTATCGGGACCTATTGACAGGCCAAAACCATTCCTGACACAGGCCAACATAGCCAGACGGTTCAGCCCTGACCAACTGATGACCGGTTTCCGAAGGGTGTTGTGGGGAATGTTCTTGAAGATGTGTATCGCTGACAGGCTCGATATCTATGTCAGCGCCATCTGGAACAACTACGAACATCACTCCGCCGTCTCCATCCTCTTTGCTTCCCTACTCTATCCGCTGCAGATGTATGCTGATTTCGGGGGCTATAGTGAGATGGCCATCGGTGTGGCACTGATGCTGGGTTTCAAGGTGGCCGAGAACTTCAAGCGACCTTTCTTCGTGCTCGATATTGCTGGCTATTGGAGCCGCTGGCACATGACGCTGACCAGTTGGCTGACAGACTATGTGTTCCTACCGCTCAACATCAAATTCAGAGAATGGGGAGTCTATGGCACCATCTTCGCCATCATGTTGAACATGATGTTTATCGGCATGTGGCATGGTGCCAACTGGACCTTCTTCCTCTTCGGCATTTATCACGGATTGTGGTACATCCCCCTGATGGTGGGAGGCGGTTTCTTTAAGAAACGTAAGATCAAAGTCAATGCCCACGGCTGGCCCAAACAACCATATGTGTGGAAGATGGTGGGCATCTACCTGGTGGTCACCTTCGGTCTGATGCTCTTCCACTCAGCATCTATGACAGAGTTCTGGCATATCTGTGAACGTGTCGCCACCCATTGGCAGGGAGGTCTGTTTATGGACATGTCGTCGATGGTTAATGCAGCCATCTGCGTCATCGCCCTTATCTACGTCGACATCCAGGAAGAGTGGTTCCCCAAGTATCAGTTACCATTGCCTCACCAGATCAACCGCTGGCGTTGGGAACTGACCGTGGCCATTGAGATGGTCGCCATCCTGCTCTTCGGCGTCTTCGATAATAACCAGTTTATCTATTTCCAGTTCTAAGCCACAGATTACACAGATTATGAAGATGAAGAAGTTATTAATCCATATCCTCATCATTGTAGGTCTGTTCTTTGTCATTGACAGAACAGTGGGACTGATACTGAAACAACTGTATAGTCAGTCGAATGCCACCGATGAATACAAGATTGGTTATGCCAATGCAGAGACCACAGATGACATGCTCTTCATGGGCAGTTCCAGATGTCTGCACCATTTCGTGCCTTCGGTCTTTGAAAAGGCTTACGGCATGAGTTGCTTCAACGCAGCCGACTGGGGAATCAAGAATATCTACTACCACTACGGACTTTTAGGCAATATCCTTTCAAGGTATACGCCAAAAGCCATCGTCTTTGAGATCCATCCTTGCGACTATCTGGACACTCCGTACTCTGGCACAGAACGAGCAGGATCCCTGGCACCTTTCTGCGGCATGAGTGATGCCTGTGATGAGATGTTGAAGATCTCTGGAAAATACTGGCCCTACAAACTTTCAACAGTCTATCGTTATACAGGCAGTCTGCCGAATCTCTTATTGGGCCGTTGGGGCGGAATGGATCGAAGTCTGAAGGGATGGAAGCCACTTGACGGTCAATTGGACACCACAGGTCTCAAAGCCGAAGAGTTCCCGTTCCCTGTTCATCAGGAGAAGTATCAATTGTTAGAGCGATTTATCCAAGCGTGCCAGACCAAGGGCATCCGACTGAGCCTGATGGTCTCGCCGATGTATATCTGTACCGAACAAGATGTGTATAAGGTGCCTCGTGAACTGGCTGAACGATACCACATTCCCTTCTTTGACTATTTCCGCGACCCGCAGTTCATGGGTCATGCGGAACTGTTTTATGACTATGGTCACCTGAACCGAGAAGGTGCCATGATCTTCTCCCAGAAAGTATGTAACGATCTGAAGCCACAGATTAACACAGAAAAATAAAATTAAGATTATGAAGCATCTTCGTAAAATTCTGATAGCACTGGGCAGTCTTATTATTTGTTTTGCCATCTATACAGTTGCGGTCATCATCCATGATCGCCCCACACTTGAAGGGCATAAAACCGTCATCTGCATTCCCGTTTATGGCCAGAGTTTTGCCTTAGGCGAAGAAGCCAAAAGGATCACGAACTATGACTCGTTACGAATCAACTATGACTGGCGAATTGTTACCGAGAGAATGAACTATGTCTTTGGATATTACGATCACAGCAGCCGACTGAAGCAGTTTGTCAAGAGACTATTACATTATGACCGGAAAGCCTTTGAATTATCTGTCTATGGTATGGCAGAAAGCCTGATTACAGAGCTGGGGGAAGACACCATCCTCTGCATCTTCCCAGGAGGACATGGCCAGAATACCATCACCCAACTATCAAAGCCATCACCCTGTTACTACAAATTCATTGAAGAGATCGATTATGCTTACCATAAAGCCCAAGAGTTAGGGTGGAATTTCCAAATTCCAGCCGTCTGTTGGATGCAGGGAGAATCTGATATTGTAGAATATCCTGATACGGATTACAAGGAATTATTCCATCAAATGTACAACAATCTCAACACCGACATCAAACAGATTACTCATCAAACCAACAACATCCGTATCATCTGTTATCAGAGCAGTGCTCTTACAAAAGCAGAAAAATATGAGCCAAACAATTTTAACGGAACCGAGTCACGGACACCTGAGATCCAGATGGAGCTTGTCAGGGATGATTCTCTGATTTGGGCCATGGGCCCAACCTATCCCTATGATTTCATGAGGGAGGCCCTTCATATTGATGCCATCGGACAAAAACGGATTGGTGACCTGGCTGCCAAATCTGCCTTGGGTATTATCCGGAAGGAACCACGTTTTATCGGATTGGTTCCTGTCAAGACGGACGTGGAGGAGAACAAGGTGTCCATTATCTTCAATGTGCCGACACCACCTTTGTGTTTTGATACGATACAAGTTATGAAGGCTGACCATTACGGTTTTAATATCATCCGCCAAGACAATACAGACATCATTTCCGATGTGGTTCTACATGGAGATACCGTTACCATCACTTGTTCAGAGTTGCCTGTGGGCTGTAGAATCAGATACGGTGTGAACGGTGAATTCAGGAAGGGAGGCAGACTGCACGGCCCCAGAGGGAACCTGCGCGATTCGCAAGGTGAAATCAGGAAGGTCACCATCAACGGGACAACCTATCCGCAAGACAACTGGTGCTACATCTTCGATAATCTTTGCGAGCCCAATCCATAAGTATTTTAAAAGATGAAAGAACGTATCAACTGGATAGATTGGGCGAAGGCGATGGCCGTATGTAGCGTAGTGTTCTGCCACCTGCCGCAGTCGCAGGAGTGGTTCTACTACCGTTATCTGCAGGCTACGACCATCACCGTGTTTTTTTTCATCTCTGGTTATTTAAAGAAAGACCATGGAAGTGCCAGTTCCAACTGGAAGCGGTATTGGTCAGGACTGATAGCACCCTACCTGCTATACAACGCCCTCATCTATCCCTATTGGTTCGTCAGATATGCTATGCTGCATGGAGGAATGCCGGATTTCTTTTCTGCCATGAAACCTGTCATTGGGGCGCTCTTATTTGAACATGAAAATGCCTGGGCAGAACCGCTCAACGGACCACTTTGGTATCTGCCTGCCATTCTCATCATGCACCTCATCATTGATTTTTGCCGAAAGACGCGTCATCTTCACCTTATCATGATCGGGCTTTGTATCGTGAGTTATTTCCTATATGCCGCCAATAAGGAGTACGAGTTCTTGCCCAACCTCACACCCATGGGACTGTTTAGACGGTTGCCGTATTATTACCTTGGGTATATCGCGGGGATATGGAGGAGAGGGAATCAGGGGGACAGTCCCCGTGTACTTCGCAAGCTTCGCACACAGGGGACAGTCCCCCTGATTCCCCAGATTCCCCTGATTCTCGCCACCCTGTTATTCCTGGCGGTGAGTCTATTATTCTTCGAATGGCATCTGCATGAGGACCGCATCATGATACATGCCGCCTTGTTCTATCCCGTGAACATCGGCCTGCTGTTCGCCTTATTGTGTTTCTGCAAATTGATAGATCACTGGCACTGGTCATTTATCACGAACCTGTCTATCGGAACCCTGGTGATCGTCGGTCTCCATATCATCCCCATCGGCATCGTCAACTTCTTCGTGGAACACCAAAGCGGACAGACCGGTTATTATTGGTATCAGGCACTGCTGATCACGATACTCATCATTGCCCTGCTCTACCCCATCATCTTGTGGGCCAAGAAATACGCCCCCGTGTTCATCGGGAAAAACAAATCATTCCGTTATGGAACAGACCAAATCAAATAGAATCGGCTACATTGACGCCATACGTGGGTTTGCCATGATCCTGGTCGTCTACTTCCATATCGCAGCCTATGGTTTCGGATCGTATGAATTCGGCTATAACGACATCATCGAACGGTTCCGTATGCCCACCTTCTTCTTTATCAGTGGATGGTTGTTCTACAAGGTTGTCCGACCTCACAGGGGGACTGTCCCTTGTGTGAGCAGCAACGCGGATTACATAGGGACTGTCCCCTCTGTGAGGTCCATCATCAAGCACAAATTCATGGTGCAGATTATTCCGACCATTGTCTTCATGTTGCTGTATCTTGTGATGTTCAACCTATTGGATATCAGTTCGTTCGGCAGCGACAAAAAGGGCTATTGGTACACGTTTGTGCTGTTTGAGTACTTTGTGATATATATACTGGCAGAAGCCCTACTTAACCGACAAGACTCCACCACGGGGGAAATCTGTGTCATGGCCGTCATACTGATTCTCTCTTTCTCAGCCTTTTACTACGCCAAATATTATACTCGCTATGCTGCTGAACTTGGGATGTGGAAGGACATCTTGGGGTTTCTGAGTTTCGTCAAAATCAGACATATCATCTTCTTCTGGTTTGGGACGTTTGTCAGAAAACATTTCGACCAGTTCATTCGACTCACGGGCAATCGGTATATCACCGCCATATATATCGCCCTGTTCACAGCCATCATCGTATGGCCTGTATTGCTGTCTACGGAAGGCATCGAGTACATCACCTATTTGGTAGCAGGACTCTCCGGAACGATCATTTGTTTCACTTTCTTCAGGATCCACGCACAAAAATTCTCTCAAGAAACTTGGTACGGACGAGGCCTGCAACTGATTGGTAGACGGACGCTTGACATTTATCTCATCCATTATTTTGTGTTGCCGTATGATCTCGTTCAACCAGAAGTCTGGCTACAATACCATAACAACACACTGTTTGTACCCATGGCACTCATCCTCGCCCTTTGGGTGGTGACCATCAGTCTGTTAATTAGTAGTCTGCTCAGAGTGAGTCCTTTACTGACCAAGTACCTGTTTGGTGCCAAGTGACTCAAACAGTTCTTGCCAAACAGGCATGATTCGATCTGCCAGATAACGTTGCGAAGAAAGGATAGCCGCCTGTCCCATTTGTTGTCTCAAATCTTGGTTCTCCATCAATAGACAGACCTTATTTGCAAAGTCCTCGATATCACGATCTTTCACCAAGAAACCATCCTGGCCATCCGCGATGATATCTGCAGGGCCATAAGGACAATCAAAAGCAACAACAGGCAAACCGTAGCTCATGGCTTCCGGAAGGACCATTCCGAAGGGCTCATAGCGGGATGTGAGCAGCAGCATGGAATGCTGCCGGTAGACATTCATGATGTCAGCAGTCGGAGAATGAACAGTGACACCATGGCCACCCGCTTGCAGCTGTTGCCAAAGTGGTTCTTCAATATTACCTTTCTCACCATAGACATGCAATTGCCAATCAGGATGACGCTGACGAACGAGCTGCCAAACAGCCAGCAAACTGCCGATATTCTTCTGTCTGGACAATCGTCCGACAAATACCGCAGATTTGGACTGGTGATCACTAAACACACCCGTTTCATTTAAATGAACTGCATCAGGAATCACGAAGACCTTCTTATTGATCTTTCTCCAGACAGCTGCATCACCTTCTGTCAGGGCCACCACTGCCTGTGCTTTCCCAGCAGATAAATTCATCCACCATGTATGAAGACACCGTAGCAATCCTGCTCCCTCGAATCGGCTGGTCCAAAAAGAAGAATGAGATTCGAACACCAAGGGGATGTCTCCCTTAACCCGACAAATGTCACTGACAAACTCTATCCGCGAACAGGCAATCACATCCGGTCGAATGGTGGACAATTGATGCCGGATTCCCTCTCTACAATCCTGATGCAACCGTCTCAATGACCACATCCGACGAATGCCCGAGTATTGATACTGTGCATAAAAGGAGACATTCAAATCCACATGCGTCACTAGAGGATCCAATGGAAAGGGGAAAGAATGATTACCCTGACAGACCGTGAGCATAAAGACCTCATAGTCATCATGGGTAGCCAGATAATTGGTCTTTTCGACCAGTACGCGTTCCAGCCCGCCCCAGATCGCTAAAGCATCAGTGACATACAGGATTCTCATGACCGGGGCTTTACCAGGTTTTCGTCACTATCTTCGTAATGGTCTTTCTTAAAGAAGATGCGAGTGATACCTCGCCCCTGAATCTTGACATGCTGGACAAAACTCTGCCACAAGGACTGGGAGCCAATCGTACCATAACCGGTAACAGGACGGGCTTTCCGATTATACAGGAAAGCAATCTTTCCGTATGGTTTCAATGACAAGGCCAAGGAACCGTCTTCACCCCGTCGGATATCCGTTCGGATCTTCACCTTCCGAGCATAGTCCGCATTAAAGGCAAACACCATGCCCCGGACACAAAGCTCCGGGCGTTTGAAATGCTGAACATATAAGAACAGGTCGCGTGCCAATTCAAAGAGATGCAAGCCCAAAGCCGAATGGCCTTCATCTGGGAAAAAACTCCAGAACGAACTGACACAAGAGACATCCGGACGACTCAGTTTGGTCATCATCAAATCCACATATCGAGGGGGATAGAACGTATCGGCATCGATGCAGAAATGATACTTACCACGCGCATTGTCCAACCCACACTGACGTGCAAATCCCGGACTCTGCTTCGACTCATTGAAATAAGGAAGACCTAACCGTTGGTAAACCATTTCCGTTCGATCCTGAGAGTTATTGTTCACACCCAAAATCTCAATCGGATAACTGGTCTGCAGTTCACTCAATGACCACAGGCAGGCCGTCAAACGCATCTCCTCATTATAGGCAATGACCACCACAGAGACCAACGGATCTGAGCTCTGCTTGGCTGCTAATTGTTTTTTGATTCGGTCAAGTACCTCATCGGGAATCTCCTTATAAGACTTCCCATAGATGCTGAGATATTTATCGTACCACTTTGCCATATATTTCAATTTTACAATCTTTTAATTTTTTAATTTCTCTAGACACCGGATGACCATGATACACAGCCCTGCCGGCAGTTGCCCTAACAGATACAAGGCCAGATTCTTCCATCGGGTCTGTCGGAAACGACAGATCTGTCTGAAGGGGGCAGGATGTGCTAACAACGCCTTGATTTCGCTGTCGGATATCGAGGGCATAATATCTTGACGACGTTTCAAGACATTACAAGCCATATAGAACCCCGTCATCACAATATTGTAACAGCGATTAGGGAAATACACCTTATTATATAATATAGAGGAGGTTTCACGGAGATGACTGACGGTGCCTGCATTTCGCAGAATCTCTTCCTTCGGAATCTGTTGCCTATGCTGATAACGGGACAGAGAGTTCTCATGACACTGGTATGTGTAAGTGATATCAGGCAACAACACCGCCCTCGACACGAAAGTCACCAAGTCGAAAGTAAAGACCAGGTCTTCCCAAAAATCCGTATCAATAAACCGATGATGATGGTCACGCAGAAGGGAGGTCTGAATAAGATAGTTACAGGCAGAAGCCTGAATGCCAGCATACTTTCGATAGGCGAAGGATGCCAGTTGGTCTGCTTCCAACAGTTGAAGCGATGGATACTGATACACTTCCCTTTTACCATCTGTATTGATCTTTTCATAGGAACCAAAGGCAATCTCACCCTCATATCGTCGGATATATTCCATCAGCAGGGAGATGGTATTCTCGACTATTACATCATCGGCATCCATCAAATATAGGTAAGCTCCTGCAGCCTCATCAATGATACGATTTCGTGCTGCTGACACACCAAAGTTATGATCATGCGAGATAACACGGATATTACCACCACGGGGATGGTTCTTTTGAAAATCATATATGATGGACAAAGAACGATCCGTACTTCCATCATCAACCAACAAAAACTCGATGGATGGATACGACTGTGCCAAGGCAGACTCCAAAGAGCGAGACAGAAATGCCTCCGCCTGATACACAGGAATGCCTATAGTCACGTCGTAATTCATCTTCACCTTTTCACTCTTTCAAAAAGCGCTCTCCACTGATTGGCTATAGTCTTCATATCATAACGCTGAGCCGTCTGACGAGCCTGTTTGCCCAATCGTTGGCGTAAATCCTCATCAGCCATCAAAACCTTCAGTTTCTTTGCCAGAGCCTGCACATCACCCGATAGAACTAACAGGCCATCAACTCCATCGGTAATAATCTCATCTGGACCTGCCGGGCAGTCAAAAGACACCACCGGCATGCCACAAGCCATTGCCTCCACCAAAACCAAGCCAAAGCCTTCGAAACGAGAGCTCAGCACAAAGATGGTACTATCATGATAGGTCTTGACAACATCTTCAACAGGTCCATTAAGATGACATCGATGTGCATCTATAACTAAGTCCGTCATCAACTGACGATAACTGGTCTGATCGCCCTGGCCATAGATATCGAGTGTCCAATCTGGATATTGCTTTTCGACCTCAGCCCATGCTTGTAACAACAAGTCGTATCCTTTCTGGTAGGCATAGCGCCCAATCGTCACGACACGTTTTGCCCTCACTCCACACTTCTCACTCCTCACTCCACACTCTATCTGCAGAGGAATAGGATCAGGTATCACCGTCACATTTGACAATTCTGGCCAAGAGGTCTTACTCTTATCCGTCAGCACCACTAACTGGTCTAAGCGTTTTAACTTTTTCACAAGACTCTTCATCCAGAATTTGGCAAAAAGCCGTTTCAACCCATTAGAGTCATTGGCTTCAAAATTGCGGTAATTAGCACGATTAACATGTAGTTCACCGATCTTCTTGCTGCCATCATGAATTGAAGTCAGGAAATTAATCTCCCGTCTGAGCATGCTGATGGTAAAGTCCGGTCGAATACGCATCAACTCGGCTTTCAACAATCGCTTATACTGTCGTTGTTTAGTCAAATAGAGATAAACCTTTTTGATAAATGAAGCCCGCCACAACTCTTCGAATCCTAATTCGAAATTGATAACTTTTACCTTATCTGACAAGGGGAAATAACAGTCACGTCCCCTACCCTCGGTCACAATGATAGTCACATCATACCTCAACTGCTCCACAAAAAAACTGGCCTTATAGGACACCACCCGTTCTACACCACCAGCAGAATAAATGGCAGGGGTGCAAAAAACGATCTTATATCTTTCAGCAGTATCCATATATCTTCAATGGGCAAAGGTACTAAATTTCATTCAAACAGATGGTCTATTTGCATAATTTAATAAAATAACGAGCAAAATATACCCTATCAGGCTATCTTCTCTCCATATCAGACTATGAGACCAATAACAAATACTCGCTGTGGAGCATCTTATTGAGTCTGGCATCCCTAATCATCAGACATATCATCATATACGATGCCACCGCCAAGCCTTGCGGACTCTTCTCGTGTTTTGGTTTGTATAGTATCCTGCAGTCTACCGCCATTTTCATGGTTATCAAAAGAATGGTCCGACATCGGACAATTCACAGAATATGGAGTTTCCTGGCCAAAAGCAGTTTCGGAGTTTATCTTCTTCACTTTTTTCATCTGCGCATTAAGGAAACACATCCCATACGCAAGTCCTTTTTCATCACATTCGGAACCATCATCGTATACGCCTTGGTGGCATTTATTACTTATGCTCTACAGAAAAACAGGTATATCTGGTATATCATACCATGATTTTCCATCCTTTCAACAAGAAAACAATACAGAAATTTGGAGAAATCAGTAATTACTTGTATCTTTGCAGAAAAAAGGAATAAAGATAGCAATGCATCCTCTAGTTAGTGTAATAATTCCAAACTATAATCACGCTAGATTCTTAAATGAAAGAATTGAAAGTATACTTTGCCAAACGTATAAGAATTACGAATTGATTATACTTGACGACAAGTCTACAGACAATAGCGTTGATATCATACAACAATATGCTAATAATAAACACGTGACACATGTCGTTATTAACGAAGAAAACAGCGGGTCTCCTTTTATTCAATGGCAAAAAGGTATTGATTTAGCAAAAGGAGAACTCATATGGATTGCAGAAAGTGACGATGCGTGCGATCAAAATATACTTGAAACGCTGGTAAAGGAATTTGAGCAAGACCCAAATTGTGTTTTGGCATTCTGCATGTCAATCAAGATCAATACTGATGGTATGAAGATCGGAGAAGAAGGTTTAAATTATAGTCTTCACATAAACGGCAATCAATTCATCAAGGAATATCTAAGTAGGCAGAATTATATTTCTAATGCCAGTTCTGCCATCTTTAAAAAGAATATGCTTAGTTCCATAGATCAGTCGTTTACTAATTATCGTGGGTGCGGAGATTGGTTATTGTGGATTGAGATTGCCCATTGTGGCAATATCGCATATGTAAATGCCCCATTAAACTATTTCAGAATACACCAAAGCAATACTACAATAGAACAAGCATTTAGTGGTAAGAATGAAATAGAAGGCGTAAAAGTATATCAGTTCATGCGAAATAAAAAATATATAGGATATAAAGAAGAATTAAGAGCTAGAATTTCTCACATATATTCTGTAAAGTACGGAAAACAACATTCTTTTTATTCACCAGAAACCAAAAAAGACATCGTTAAAGCATGGAAAGAAACGAAAATCATAAAGTTTTTAACATGGATGATATATTTGTTCCAAAGACATTCAAAATTACAAATAATAAAAAGATAAGCGTACTACCTCTCGTCAATATGAGTATTATTTTAAAAATAATGTGAAAAATATTTATTATTGACATATAATTTATTGCTATTTTAAATTAAAATCGTATCTTAGCGCAAAATTATAAACTATCATGTTATGGACTATAATTATAAAGTGACCATTGGAATGCCTGTATTTGGTGTTGAAAAATACATCGAAAAGTGCATGTTGTCTGTATTGAATCAGACATTCAAAGAAGATTATGAAATTCTTGCTGTTGATGACTGGGGACCTGATAGATCTATAGAGATTATTAAGGAATTACAATCATCTCATCCACGTGGAAAATCCATTCGTATTATTACCCAACCCCAAAACATGGGATGCTGGGCAGCTAGAAACAGAGTCCTCGAGGAGGCACAAGGTGAATACATCTTTCTCATGGATTCTGACGATTACATCTCAGAGGATTGTATTGAAAAACTATATGCTGAAGCCATCAAACATCATGCAGAAGCTGTATATGGCTCTGTCAAACCTGTTGATGATCAAGGAAATCCCAAAGATATTGGACAAGACTATCTAAACCAACCCTACATGGTTCATCATGAACTTGGCGGTTTAGCCCGATTTGCCAATCAAGGCTTACATCCGACTTTCAGAGATTATATTTGGAACACCCTTATTAGGCACGATTTTATTGACAAGAATAATATCCGTTTCAAACAGGCGAAGTTTTGTGATGATATGATTTGCAGTGCAGATATGACACCATTGGTCACTGATGCTGTATTAGTACCTGACCATACGTATTTCTATGTCATCAGAGAAAATTCTTTGTCTAATTATCAGCATCGTAAATCAATTAAACTTGACGAGATCAAAGAATCGTTTAGAGTATATTCATATTTGAAAAATAAATGTCTGGAACTTAAGGATAAAGATTATTTCGAGACACGATGTACAAAAGGTCTGATCTTGATGTTCTATGCTGTGTGTGGCGCACTTAAAAATAGAGATCGAGTACAGCCCAAGTTATGTAATTCTGTCATTAAACAAGCCATGTCACATCCTTTGTCTTTTAAAGAGATTCTTCAATTCAAAAAATACAGACTTGTAAATCTCGGATTCTATATTATTAGTTCTTTACCTGCATCATTATCTGTTTTTGTGTTAAAGTTGATCGGTAAGAAGAAGCATTACATATAATTATATCATGAACTATTTAAAAAAAGACAATGGACAAAAATCTCTTTAGTATTTCCGTTGAGAAATGAAAATCTTATTCCTAATCTTCCATGGATTCGACCCCAACAATGGTATCAGCAAAAAGATCAGTTATCAGTTGGAGGCTTTCAAGGCTAATGGTCATGAAGCGCATCTCTGCCATATGGACGAAAACGGTTCCAAAAGACGATTTTTGGACGACTCTGTTATAGCAGACTACGGAAACGGGAAGAAAGGTAAAATACTGAAAAGGACGGAGTTCGGCTCCATCGTAGACAGTGCCATCAAAGAGGGGGTCGAATTCGTCTATATCCGTTCCAATCATAATGCCAATCCCTTTACTATTCACATGGTGAGACGGATGAAGAAGGCTGGAATGAAGGTGGTCATGGAGATTCCGACCTACCCTTACGATCAGGAATACTTTAATAAGTCCATGCAGAGGCAACTGATCCAGGACAAACTGTTCAGGAAGAACTTTGCCAAGCAAATTGATGCCATCGTAACCTTCTCAGAAGAGGATATCATTTTCGGGCAGCAGACCATCCGTATCTCTAACGGCATCGACTTTGACTCTGTGAGAATGAAAAAGAAAAGCGTACATCCCTCTAACGAGCTACACCTCATCGGCGTGGCAGAGATTCACCGTTGGCATGGGTTTGACAGAGTGATTCGAGGATTGGCTGACTATTACGCCACTCCTAAGGAAATGAAAGTGTATTTCCATGTCGTTGGCTATTTCTTCTCACCTGTGGAGGAGAAGGAGATTACAGAGATAATCAGGACGCATCATCTGGAACCATATGTTATACTACATGGCAAAAAACACGGTGAGGAGCTGGATGCCATCTTTGACCAATGCGACTTCGGTATAGGCAGTTTAGGCAGACACCGCGTAGGCATTGAACATATCAAGACCCTGAAGAACCGGGAATATGCCGCCAGAGGTATCCCCTTCGTCTATTCTGAGACGGATACTGACTTCGACAAAAGGCCCTACGTACTGAAAGTACCAGCAGACGAAACCGCTATCAAAACTGAAGACATTATCAGATTCTATCAGCAACTGACCATCACTCCTCAACAGATCAGGGATTCCATTACAGAGTTGTCGTGGAAACACCAAATGGGAAAGGTCATTAACACGGTGTATCCCCGGCAGGGAGAACGACAACAAATACGGATTGCCTATTGCATTCCCTCGCTGGATCATTCGGGAGGTATGGAACGGGTATTGACGACCAAAGCCAACTATCTGGCAGACCAGTTAGGTTATGACGTCAATATCATCATCACAGATGATAAAGGTACGACGCCCTATTTCCCGTTATCAGATAAGGTCCGTATCATCCAATTGGATGTTAACATCGACAATCTATGGCAATATCCGATCTGGAAAAGGTTATACCTCTATCAAAAGAGGATGAGACTCTACAAACAGAGACTTGAAAAGTGTTTGAGTCAATTGCGACCAGACATCACCATATCCCTGCTTCGGAGGGAAATCAATTTTCTTTGCGACATCAAGGACGGTAGTGCCAAAGTGGGAGAAATCCATTTCGGACGCTATAAATATAGAGAGGCACAGTTTGCGTTCTTACCCCAAGTCGTGAATCAGTGGGTCACTAACCGATGGATGGCACAGTTGGACAAGAACATCAAGCGGTTGGACCGGTTTGTCGTGCTGACCCATGAGGATGCCATCTATTGGAACGGACTGACAAACCTGACGGTCATACCCAATCCTATCACCATTAAGCAAACAACACCTACAGACTGCCATTGCAAACGAGTCATTGCTGTGGGCAGATATACCTACCAAAAAGGATTCGACCTACTCATCTATGCCTGGAAAGCTGTTAAGGAGAAACACCCGGACTGGACACTAAACATTTATGGCGGAGGAAACAGAGAAGCATACCAACAACAAGTGGAGAAATGGGGGTTGCAAGACGTCATCAAATGCAATGGTCCTGTCAACGATATTGCAGAGAAATATCTGGAAAGTTCTGTATTTGTATTAAGTTCCAGATTTGAAGGTTTGCCACTAGTATTGATGGAAGCCATGTCGGTAGGACTAGCTTCTGTGGCTTTTGCTTGTCCTTGTGGTCCACGAGACATTATTACAAACGGAGAGAATGGTATGCTCTGTAAAAACGGAGACATCCATCAATTGTCAGGAGCCATTTGCCAACTCATAGAAGACGAGCCACGTAGGAAAGAGATGGGAGAAAAGGCGGCAGTAAGTATCCAAAGATTCACCATCAACCACATCATGCAAAAATGGGATCAATTATTCCAGGAGATTGTCAAAGGAAAGTGCGCTGATAATACCTGAAATAGGGATCGAAATAGCTGGCATGGAAATGCATATCCCTACGACGGATACAAATCAACAGATGATTCCATTTCCATTTTAATGAAATATGTCGTCGTTTTAAAGGTTCATCTTTCCATGGTGTCAACTGACGATACTTCTCAAAATAGTCTTTGAGTGGATGATAAGTATTGCTAAACCATGGTTTATCCGTTCCCGTATAATGGATGACAACAGGATGAAGGAAAGCCTCTTTAACCTCCTCGATGAGACGGAAATGGAGATAGCGGAAGCGGTCGTGATACATGTGGATGGTCTGTAAGTTGAAACGGATGGGCAGCTCTTTCTTACAATGACGGAACACATAATTCAACACATCCTGATCATGGTATTTCAGATGGTCCTTCGCCTCTTTGGCATAAGCCACGAAATCTTTCATGACCTCATGCTGACGCCAGTAGTTCAAGTTGATGAGCAACACACCTGAGTTGAAAATGCCTAGACCGACCTCATAGCCGATCCGATTCGTCTCATGAATATCTTGATGGAAACAATCAGGAACGGCTCCAATAGCCACATCGCTGACATCGGTATCCCATAACTCACGGATACTGCCACAGATGACCATATCCACATCAAGATAGAGCACTTTTTCCAATTCCTGAGGCAGGACATCCATCACGAACAGCCGGAAATATGCCTCCTTAGTGATGAAAGGCATCTGGAAGGGGAGTCCGACAGGGAAATCATCTGTCTGTACATCCTTCATATCATAGAAATGAATGGTCTGATGATATTTGGCAGTCATCTCTTCCAAAGGCTTCATACACTTGTCTCCATCTTCGCCCAACAAGACATGAATCGTTATCTGTTCCTCCTTGTTATTCTCAAAGAGGGAACACAACATCACGCCTGCCGGCATCAGATATTGTTTGTTGATGCAAATGACGATATCCATGATTTCTTTGCAAAAATACTAAAAAAGTTTGGAACAATCAAGAAATTATACTAATTTTGCACAAAATAAGCAGAAAATGATAAAATTATGCTTTCTGGTGGACAGTATCTTCACGATTGGTGGGGTGCAAAGGGTCACAGCCGTCATAGCTGAGGCTTTGGCCGAGGACGATGAAGTGACCATCATGACTTTTGACCGACCTGAGGAGAAAAACCTGTCTATGTACCAGTTGGCTGATTATCCCATCAAATACCAGTTTGTATCGTATCCCGACATCAGTCCGACCAAGAACAAACTGTGCAAGGCATATAGTTATCTTTACCGGAAGCTCCTTCCCAAATGTGGACTGACATCGGATATCTACGCCCATAGTTCCTTTCCACAAGAACGACGGAAGGCACTGATCAAAGTTCTTAAAGGAGGGGATTATGATGTCGTGATTGCCGTACATGCCTTCCTTGCCATGAGGCTGGCAACCATCAAGAAGGAGTTGGGGCATACCAAGACGATTGGATGGATCCATAATTCCTTCGATGCCCTGCTCAGAGAGGGATCACCTTATTTAGGAACGGAACTGAAATACCACTACGGCAGACAACTGCAGAAACTAGACGAGGTCGTGGTGCTGTATCAGCAGGATGCAGAGATGTACCAGAAAGCCTTCGGTTTCATGCCGTTTGCTATTTATAATCCGCTGACGCTCAAACCCTGGCCACGCTCTGACGGACAGCAAAAGAAGTTCTTAGCTATAGGGCGCTTCTCACCAAAGCATAAGGGTTTTGACCTACTAATCCAAGCCTTTGCGTTGTTTGCCAAAAACAATAAGGAGTGGCAACTGGACGTTGTCGGTGACGGACCCGAGAAAGACCTATTGGCACAGATGATTGCCGAAAACGAATTAGAGAATCGTATCCAACTTCATCCCTTCACCAACGAGATTCAATCGTACTATTCTTCTACCAGTATCTATGTGCTTAGTTCACGATGGGAAGGTTTTGGATTAGTTATGGTAGAAGCTATGGCTCATGGGGTACCTGTTATTTCTTCAGACCTCCCAAGCAGCAAAGACATCTTAGGTGACTTCGGTCTGTTCTTCAAGAACGGAGACATCCAGGAATTGGCTCAACGGTTGGAAGATGCCACCCATCTGGACTGGCAGAAGAAATCAGACGAGGCCATCAACATTGCCCAGCGATTTAACGTCAACGAAATCAGCGGGCAGTGGAAACGACTCTTAGAGAGATAGGCTAAGACTACTCCTCAAAGAGTCCCATAACCTTCTCAACGATAGGCGCCATATCATAATACTTATATTCTGCTAAATGACCGCCGAGGATGAGATTCGGCTCCTGATCGGCTAAGTCCTTATACTGCTGATAGAGTGCCATGTTTCGTTCATCATTCACACTGTAATACGGCTCCATACCCTCTTTCCATTCTGATGAGTATTCACGGGAGATGACGGTCTTCGGGCATTTGTAAACATCGTCACCGAACATCTCAAAATGCTTGTGTTCGATGATACGGGTATAAGGTACTTCGGCATCGGTGAAATTCATGACGGCATTACCCTGGTAGTTGGGCATATCGAGAATCTCTTCCTCAAAACGGACGGTACGATATTCAAGCTTGCCGAAACGATAGTCATAATACTCGTCAAGTTTGCCCGTATACAAAATCTTATCAGCAATCTGCTCCCAATGCTGACGAACGTCAAAGAAATCTGTATTCAACTTGACTTCCACGCCTTCAAGCATGCCATCAATCAATTTATTAAAACCTCCCATCGGTATGCCCTGAAAACGATCGTTAAAGTAGTTATTGTCGTGGACGAAACGAACTGGCAGGCGTTTGATGATAAACGCAGGAAGTTCTGTGCACTTCCGTCCCCACTGTTTCTCGGTATAGCCCTTAATCAGGATCTCATAGATATCCTTACCGATCAACAACTGCGCCTGTTCTTCCAGATTACGAGGTTCCGTGACGCCGTCGGCCTTCATGCGTTCCAAGGCCTCCTGACGCTGCTCATCAATCTTGGCCTGAGCCTCTGCAGGAGTCAACACACCCCACATCTGATAGAAGGTGTTCATATTGAACGGCAGGTTATACTGCTTGCCTTTGTAATTGGCGATTGGCGAATTGGTGTAACGGTTAAACTCAACGATGGAGTTCACAAACTCCCAAACCTGCTTATTAGAGGTATGGAAGATATGAGCACCATACTTATGAACATTGATGCCCTCAATGTTCTCGCAATAGATATTACCACCCAGATGAGGACGCTTATCAATGACCAGACAACGCTTACCCTGACGGTGGGCCATGCAAGCAAAAGTGGCGCCATAAATGCCTGCTCCGACAATCAAATAGTTATACTGTTTATCCATAATTCGTTGATTTTTCTGCAAAAATAGAAAAAAATTTGGAGATATGCAAATATATTCGTATTTTTGTCGTCGTAAATTGAATATCACGAATAAGCGAGTGCAGATGAATAACGAATCTGTCAGACAAAAGTTCAAAGGCAATCCGAAGCTGAAACGGTTGGTGGACTGGCTGATCATGAACCAGGTGGAAACACGTCCAAGATGGTATGTACGTATGCTGGCTCCACTCTACCAGCACCGAGGTCGTCATTCGGTCATTCACCATTCTGTCAGGATGGACACCCCACCCTACCGTCAGTTCCGTCTCGGCAACTATTCGGTCATCGAGTCTGGTGCCTGCATCAATAATGCCGTTGGAGATGTGATCATCGGTGACCACACCAGAGTGGGATTGCACAATACGATTATCGGTCCTGTAACCATCGGAAGTCATGTCAACTTGGCCCAGGGCATCACTGTAACGGCACTGAACCACAACTTCTCAGAATCAGACAAACGAATTGACGAACAGGGTGTTAACACCACACCTGTCACCATAGAAGACGATGTTTGGATTGGTGCCAATGCCGTGGTCTTGCCAGGCGTAAGAATAGGTACACACTCCGTGGTGGCCGCAGGAGCCATCGTGACCAAGGACGTACCGCCCCACTCGCTGGTGGCCGGTGTCCCCGCTAAAGTCATCAAGCAGCTATGAGAATAGGTATTGAAGCACAGCGCATTTTCCGCACAAACAAACACGGCATGGACTATGTCGTGTTACAGGAAATCAGGGAACTGCAGAAGATGGACACAAAGAACGAGTATTTCGTGTTCGTCGCCCCTGGTGAGGATGTCTGTATAGAAGACACCAAGAATTTCCACGTCATTGAGATCGGAGGCACCTTCTATCCAACATGGGAACAGATAGCTCTGCCGAAGGCTGTCAAGGAACTGAACCTCGACATGTTGCACTGCACGAGTAATACGGCTCCTCTACGCTGCAAGGTTCCATTGATCCTGACACTCCACGACATCATCTTCCTCGAACCCAGGGACAAGAACAACAAATCGTTCTACCAGAACATGGGCTGGTTCTACCGGAGACTGGTCGTACCCAGAATACTCAAGAAATGCAAGCGTATCATCACCGTGTCCAACTATGAGAAGAACAATATCATGACGAAGCTGGGCATTCCTCAGGAGAGGATGGCTATGATCTACAACGGCTACAACGAATGGTTCAAACCCATCGCAGATACAGAACAGGTCTACCAGAAATACATCGAGGAGCCAGGATATTTCTTTTTCTTAGGCAATACCGATCCGAAGAAAAATACCGAGCGAACCTTGATATCCTACGCCAAATATCTGGAAAGATCGAGTTTCAAACGCAAACTGCTGATGGCAGACCTCGACAAAACTTATCTGGACGACATCGTGGAGCGTAACCATTTAGAAGATATGATGCCATACATTGTTATGCCTGGCTATATCGTCAACAGCGACCTACCTTATATATATAATAATGCTTTCGCCTTCCTCTATACGTCTCTACGGGAAAGTTTCGGTATCCCTCTGCTGGAAGCGATGGCCTGCGGAACACCTGTCATTACCTCGAACACCTCGTCGATGCCGGAAATTGGAGGTCCTGACGCGATCCTCGTCAACCCGGAGAATACCGACGAGATAGCTGATAAGATGATACAATTAGAGGAAGACGATGAGTTCTATAGAAAACAAGAAGACATTGGACTCGTAAGGGCTGAGCAATTCTCATGGCAACAGACGGCTGAGCATTTGCTCGACCTCTACGAAAAAGTCTACAAACAAAGATAGGGAATCCTGATTCAGGCAAACAAATCAAGGGAGAGGTCTTTCGCGGGCTTCTCCTCTTTTTCTTCCGTATTGGTATCTACACGGAACTCTATCAGCAACTGCCGTGCATCGGCATTGTTCTGGGTATTCAAACGGTAATAACCCCGATGTTCCATACTCTCGACCAAAGAGGTTGGTGACTTGGAATTCTTCAACAGATACTGTTGAACATAGGAACGGATGTCATCCATGTCAGGCGTATAGAAGAGAGAGACGTTCTGATTATAGACATGCTTGGCCAACAGTTGTACGCTGATGCCCTGTTCACCCACATCGGAAAGAATTCTCAAAATCTGCCTGTCGTATGTCATAAGATTAAAAAAGGTCGGTAATCACTTTACCGACCTTTTCTATAGTACGTTAACGGATTAAGCCAATGTAACTTTCTCTCCATCGTTAGCGAGCTTGCCCTCCTTGAAGAGCCAGCCGAGACCGAGAAGAGTCTCCTCCTCAGAAATCTTTGCAGCCTTGGCAATCTCCTTAACGGTGAGAGCCTTACCTGCTGCTGCCAGTGCCTGATAAACATCACCTGCCTTGAAACCAGCATTCTCAGCGTTAACTGTGAACACTGCCTTTGCAGCTGCCTTAGGAGCAGCGGCCTTCTTAACGGTTGTGGTCTTCTTAGCTGCGGCTGCCTTTGTCTCTGTAGCCTTCTTAGCTGTTGCTTTCTTTTCTGCCATAGTTCTTTTAATATTAATACTTGAATAAAGTAAAACTTCTTTTTCCTTTTAACGGGTGCAAAGGTAATACAATTAATTCAGACAACTTATTGATATTTAAGCATTTTTGACAGAAAGTTAATTATTCTTGATGAATATCAATTTGTAGGTTCAATTCCTCTAACTGTTTCGGATCCAGTTCACCTGGTGCATCCAACATCACATCACGACCAGAATTATTCTTCGGGAAGGCGATACAGTCACGGATACTATCAAGACCAGCCATCAACGACACGAAGCGATCGAGACCAAAGGCCAGACCTGCATGAGGGGGAGCACCGTACTTGAAGGCATTGATCAGGAAGCCGAACTGAGCCATCGCACGCTCGGGGGTAAAGCCCAGTATCTGGAACATTTTCTCCTGCAGTTTGCCATCGTGTATACGGAGTGAACCACCACCGACCTCTACGCCATTGCAGACGAAGTCATAGGCTACGGCACGCACCTTAGCAGGATCAGTATCGAGCAAGGGAATATCCTCAGGATTAGGCATCGTGAACGGATGATGCGTGGCCATCAGACGCTGTTCCTCATCGCTCCACTCAAAGAGCGGGAAGTCGACGATCCAAAGACAAACGAAGTTGTCTTTATCACGCAGTCCAAGACGGTCACCCATCTCCAGGCGAAGTGCACAGAGCTGTATGCGGGTCTTGTTGGCATTGTCGCCAGAAAGGATTAGCACAAGGTCCCCATCCTTGGCACCCATCGCCTCCTTGACCTTAGTCCAAACCTCTGGCTCATAGAACTTGTCGATGCTCGACTTCACGGTACCATCGGCATTGAACTTCACATAAACAAGTCCCTTAGCTCCCACCTGAGGACGCTTCACAAAGTCGGTCAACTGATCCAACTGCTTACGGGTATAGTCAGCACAACCAGGTACACAGATACCACCGATGTAATTAGCCTCATTGAAAACAGGGAACGTGCCAGTGCCTTTCAGCTGATCCATCAGTTCCACGAACTCCATACCAAAGCGGAGGTCGGGCTTATCAGAACCGAAACGACGCATAGCCTCGTGCCATGTCATCCGCTGCAACGGAGGAAGTTCCACACCACGTACCTCTTTAAATAAATGACGGGCCATATCCTCAAAGAGCTGGAGCACATCCTCCTGCTCAACAAACGACATCTCACAGTCGATCTGCGTGAACTCTGGCTGACGGTCTGCACGCAGGTCTTCATCACGGAAGCACTTGGCGATCTGGAAATAACGATCGAAACCACTGACCATCAACAACTGCTTCAAAGTCTGGGGAGACTGGGGAAGCGCATAGAACTGACCTGGGTTCATACGAGAGGGGACGACAAAGTCGCGAGCACCTTCAGGAGTTGAACCAATCAGAATTGGCGTCTCCACCTCGATAAAGTCCTTACCATCAAGGAAGTTACGGATGAGGATGGTCATGCGGTGACGCAGTTCCAGGTTCTTACGAACAGCAGCACGACGCAGATCCAGATAACGGTACTTCATACGAATATCATCACCACCGTCGGTATTGTCCTCAATGGTAAAAGGAGGTGTCTGACTCTCACTCAGGATATTCAGTTCTTTGACCAAGATCTCAATATCGCCAGTCGGCATCTTGGGATTCTTGCTCTGACGCTCACTGACCTCACCCTTTACCTGAATACAGAACTCACGTCCCAGTTTGTTGGCACGTTCGCACAGTTCAGCATCGTCAGCCTCATTGAAAACCAACTGGGTCAGACCATATCGGTCACGCAGATCGACGAAGGTCATGCCACCCATCTTACGGCTTCGCTGTACCCATCCGGCTAATGTGACGACACTGCCGGCATCTGAGAGTCGTAACTCTCCACAAGTCTTACTTCTATACATATTTATTATTCTTTTATTCTATTTGAGGTGCAAAGGTACGAATAAGCGAGTAAAAAGTGATGCCCTTTAACTCCTTTTAACTCCTTTAACTCCTTAATCTCCTAATTTATTTCGTATCTTTGCCCCGATTTTAAACAAAACAAACGGATTATGAAAAAGATTTTATTATTTACCATGCTGTTTTTCTGTGGAATGAATGTCGCACTGGCTCAGAAACCCGCAGAGATTAAGTTTGATAAACTGACACACGATTTCGGTACTTTCTCCGAGAAGAATCCTGTGGTTAGTTGCACGTTCACCTTTACCAATGTGGGTGAGACCGCCTTGGTGATCAATCAGGCTGTGGCCTCTTGTGGCTGTACTGTTCCCGAGTATACCAAGAGTCCTATCCAACCTGGCGAGAAGGGAGAAATCAAGGTGACCTATAACGGTACGGGCAAGTTCCCTGGTCATTTCAAGAAGTCCATCACGGTCAGAACCAATGGCACCGTTGAGATGACACGCCTATATATAGAAGGTGAAATGACGAAAGCAGAATAACAACGCTAATCGCCCGCCAGAATTTGGCGGGCGATTTGTTTATCAGAACTTATAGGCAAATCCGATGGAGCTGTACTCCTTGAACTGCCAGTAGCCATGATCGTCATCCCTCACACCTGCATCGTCGAAACGTGGGAAAAGGAACAGGTTGGCCGTGATATACTTTGACACCCTCAGTTCGAAGGTATTCTCCCACTCTATCTCTGCACGCTTATACGATGTAAAAGCATAGAAACGGGTCTTCCAAGTGACGTTATCATTGATTTTCCATTCAAGATCTGCTGTCACCTGTGAACCGAAGTCGAACAAGGAGTGCTTGCCTGGTTCCAAACCAAAGCTTGGGCCAAGGTCGAGACGACCCACATAACGATAGTTGATGGCGAACGGAGAGATATTAATGGTACCCGTCAGGCGTTCGTTCAACTTATTTACCTTATAATCCATACCAAGACCGAGGTTCAGGTTCAACGGAGAACAGAAGTCGGAGTAGATTGCCGGATCGTTGGCCTTCAGACCCTGAGTGAACTGCGTATAGGCCAGCAACTGAAGGGTATAGTACCAGTTCTTGGCTGCCTCAAGTCCGAGTTTGGAGGTCAGACGAATCAGGTCTTCATTGGCCTTGAACTTATGGAGAGAGTCCGTACGAGAACGGAGGAAACCAAGTTTTGCCTCCAGCTTATTATCCCACTTCCACTTGTTCTTGTTGTCGTAATTGGCTTCTAATGTCAGCGAACCTACCATTGAGTAGTTAGATTCACCACCCTTGTACCAGTTGTTGGAGACATAGTTCTGCATGAACTGCAGGAAACCATCGCCCTTGTAGGTCCAGAACTTAGGCTTCTGCACCACCACAGAGTCTGGAGCATCTTCAGGAAGGTCAACGACTGGGGCTTCTACCCTGTCGACGAGCACCACCTGATTCTCGATGGGCTGGTCAAAGTCTTCACGGATCGTTCCTGTCTCACGAAGTTCCGTCTCTGTGGCACAGACCAGATCAGGACGGTTCAGATACACATTCAGCAACGTGGCATCCACCTCATCGGCCACAGCATCCTTGCCTGCAGCATCAGAATTGAGAGCCAAAGCTTTGTCGGCAACATTGTGATAGAAAGTCACTGGCGCAAACAGACGATAATACCTTGCGTCGAGACTGTCATTGGGCTGTGCGGCGCTGGCGCTGAGCGTCATGACTGCCGCGGATAATAAAACTAGTTTACGCATAACTGAGTGCAAAGTTAATAAAAAAGTAAAAAAGTAAAAAGTGAAAATTGAAAAAAATGCAGCAATTAATACATTTTCTTATTTCTTAATTCTTAATTCTTAATTAAAAGTTGTACCTTTGCACCTTGATTTTATAGAAACAAACAAGATTATGGACAAAAATACAATTATCGGATTTGTACTGATTGCGATGGTGCTTATTGGTTTCAGCTGGTATAGCCAGCCCTCCGCCGAGCAGATTGAAGCCCAGCGCAAGGAGGACAGCATTGCGGCTGTCATCAAGGAAAACGCCATCAAGAAACAACAGGCAGAAGCAGAAACGCGTAAGGCCAAGGCTGAAGAGGCTGCCAAAGGCGACTCTACGACGCTCTTCTTCTCAGCCCTCAATGGCACGAACCAGTCTGTTGTGCTGAAGAACGACAAGGTGGAACTGACCTTTGACACAAAGGGCGGCACCATCTCGAAGGCTCTCATCAAGAACTTCGAAGACCGTGACAACAACATGGGCGTAATCCTCTTCGACCAGAAGACCCAACAGATGAACTTCCTGCTGGCTGGTAAACAAGATAACATCATCACGCAGGACCTTTACTTTACGCCTTCCAACGTCAGCGACTCTACCGTCACCATGACTGCTGAGGCAGGCAATGGTGGTAGCATCGTGTTCGACTATCGCTTAGGTAAGGACTACCTGCTCCACTTCTCTCTGACTGCCAATGGTCTGGCCAGTGTCTTTGCTCCCAACTACAAGGAGATGGACATTGAATGGAACGACCTGGCTCGTCAGCAGGAGAAAGGCTTTACGTTTGAGAATCGCTACACCTCTGTTACTTATAAGGAGAAGTTGGGTGGTACAGACTACCTGAACGAAACTGCAGAAAAGATAGACGAGAAGATTGAGGAGACACTCGACTGGGTGGCCTTTAAGAACCAGTTCTTCTCTGCTGCCCTTATCTCTAAGGATGATTTCCGAGGCGGTTCACTGCTCACCAGCATCCCTCAGGAGAAAGGCTCAGGTTTCCTTAAGCAGTTCAATGCGAAACTTAAGACAGCCTTCGACCCCACTGGTGCCCAACCTTCGGAGTTTGAGATGTATATCGGACCTAACGATTTCCGTCTGATTAAGGATGTGGAGCAGCAGAGCGAGTTCGGAAAGGACCTCGACTTGGAGCAGCTTGTATATCTAGGCTGGTGGCTGGTGCGCTGGATCAACCGTTGGTTCACCATCTACGTGTTCGACTGGCTCACTTCCTGGGGCTTCGGCATGGGTATCGTACTGATACTGATCACCCTGTTGCTGAAGGTCATCACCTTCCCGATGGTGAAGAAGAGCTACATGTCATCTGCCAAGATGCGTGTGCTGAAGCCGAAACTCGACGAGGCCACGAAGGAATACAACAAGCCAGAGGATGCCATGAAGAAGCAGCAGGCTATGATGCAGATGTACTCACAATATGGTGTTTCACCCCTCGGAGGATGTCTGCCTATGCTCATCCAGTTCCCCATCTGGATGGCCATGTTCTTCTTCGTTCCTAATGCCATCCAACTGCGTCGTGAGTCGTTCATGTGGATTGAAGACCTCTCGACCTACGATCCCATCATCGAATGGGGCACAAATATCTGGGGTATTGGCGATCACCTTTCATTGACCTGTGTGCTCTTCTGCGTATCGAATGTGCTCTACAGCTATATGACCATGCGCCAGCAGAAGGATCAGATGGTTGGTCAGCAGGCTGAGCAGATGAAGATGATGCAGTGGATGATGTACCTCATGCCCATCATGTTCTTCTTCATGTTCAACGACTACTCCAGTGGTCTGAACTTCTATTACTTCATCTCCCTGTTCTTCTCAGCAGCCATCATGTGGACCCTCCGCAAGACCACCAACGACGAGAAGCTCCTCGCCATCCTCGAGGCTAAGTACAAGGAGAACAAGAACAACCCCACCAAGAAGACCAGCGGCCTTGCCTCCCGCCTCGCTGCTATGCAGAAGCAGGCAGAGGAACTGCAGCGTCAACGTCAGAACCAACAAAAGAAATAACGATATGAGAAAGACTATCACCCTACTCGCCCTCCTTACCCTACTCCCCCTAACCTCCCAAGCTCAGGACGACATGAAAATCGGTAAGCAGAACATCCAACTCAGTAGTAACCTGATGACCCCAGAGGCTCTTTGGGCGATGGGACGTATTGGTACTGCAGAGGCTAATGCCGACGGTAGCAAGATTGTTTATCAGATAGGCTACTATAGCGTGAAAGCCAACAAGAGTCAGCAGAAGATTGCCATTATCAATGCCGATGGCACAGGACAACAGACATTGACCACAGGTACAAAGTCTGAGACCGACCCCACTTGGCTGAATGGTAAGATCGCTTTCCTGTCTGGAGGTCAACTCTGGACTATGAATGCTGACGGCACAAACCGCAAGCAGATATCGAACACAAAAAAGAATATCGAGGGTTTCAAGTTCTCACCAGACGGTTCAAAGGTCATCCTGCTCCACCCTATAGAGTTCAACGAGGTGATCCAGAAGAACCCTGAGGACCTGCCAAAGGCTACGGGCCGTCTGGTGACAGACCTGATGTATCGCCACTGGGACCACTATGTGGAGAGCATCCAACATCCCTTTGTGGCTGATGTCACAGAGGAAGGCATCAAGGATGGCATCGACATCCTTGAGGGCGAACCCTACGAATGTCCGATGGAACCCTTCGGAGGCATCGAGCAACTCGCATGGAGTCCTGATTCAAAGTCGATAGCCTATACTTGTCGTAAGAAGACAGGTCTGGCCTACTCCATCTCCACAGATTCCGACATCTATTTATATATAATAGGTACGCGCGAAACCAAGAACCTCTGCAAGCCTGAAGGATACGTCGAGCCGGAGATCGATCCGACCACTACAATGAAGTACCAGAAGGTAAATGCCAAGGAGAATCTTGTCAACAATGTGGGTTATGACCAGAACCCGCAGTTCTCGCCCGATGGCAAATATGTAGCCTGGCTCTCGATGGAGCGCAACGGCTATGAAGCAGACCGTAACCGTCTGTGCTGCTATGATTTAGCAACAGGTGAGAAGAAATACCTGACAGAGTCGTTTGACTCCAACGTCGATGCCTTTGTGTGGAGCGACAACAAGGATGCCATGATTTATTTCATTGGTGTCTGGCATGCTACAGAGAACCTCTACGCTGTCAATTGGAAGGGAGAGCTCAAGCAAATGACAGACACTTGGGCCGACTTTGGCTCCTTGAGTCTGATGAACAACGGTAAGCAGCTGCTGATGGAGCGCCACAGCTTCACGGCTCCCGCAGACCTGTATATCGTGACGCCCAACTTCAAAAAGCCTGAGAAGACAACCGTCAATCAGCTCACTTTTGAGAACAAGCACATCCTTGATCAGCTGGCCAAGCCCACCATTCAGCAGCGTTGGGTGAAGACCACTGACGGCAAAGATATGCTCACATGGATTATCCTGCCCCCGAACTTTGACGAGACGAAGAAGTACCCCACCCTGCTCTTCTGCGAGGGAGGTCCGCAAAGTCCTGTGTCTCAGTTCTGGAGCTATCGTTGGAACTTCTTCATTATGGCTGCTCACGGCTATATCATCGTGGCTCCCAACCGTCGTGGACTGCCTGGATTCGGTCAGGAGTGGCTGGAGGAAATCAGTGGCGACTGGACAGGTCAGTGCATGAACGACTATCTCTCGGCTATCGATGATGCAGCCAACAACCTGCCTTATGTTGATAAAGACAAGCTTGGTGCTGTGGGTGCATCGTTCGGAGGCTTCAGCGTGTACTATCTCGCTGGCCACCACGACAAGCGCTTCAAGGCCTTCATCTCTCACGATGGCGCCTTCAACCTCGCTGCCATGTATCTGGAGACTGAAGAAAATTGGTTCTCCAACTGGGAGTACGACGAGGCTTACTGGCATCGTCCACAGTTGCCCAATGCCAAGAAGACTTATCACGACTCGCCTCACAAGTATGTTGAGAACTGGGATACGCCCATCCTCTGCATCCACGGAGAGAAGGACTATCGCATCAACTATACCCAAGGTATGTCGGCATTCAATGCAGCCCGCATGAAGGGACTGCCAGCAGAGCTGCTCATCTTCCCTGATGAGAACCACTGGGTGCTGAAGCCCCAGAACGGTGTGCTGTGGCAAAGGACCTTCTTCAATTGGCTGGACCGCTGGCTGAAATAAGTAAACCTGATATTCCCACATTGGGAACATAACGTTCCCAGCGTGGGAACTTCATGTTCCCAGTATGGGAATAAACAATCGGTAAATAACAAACTAAAAGATACAATGAACCAAACTATTCAAAAGACATTACGCGACTCTGCCGGTATGAGGTGGACCGCTTTGCTGTTGCTCGCTCTAGCGATGTTCTGCAGCTACATCTTTATGGATATCCTCTCTCCCATCAAGGACCTGATGCAGGAGACGCGCGGCTGGGACTCGACGGCCTTCGGCACAATGCAGGGTTCAGAGGTGTTCCTCAACGTTTTCGTGTTCTTCCTCATCTTCGCAGGTATCATCCTCGACAAGATGGGCGTACGATTTACCGCTGTTCTCTCAGCAGCCGTCATGCTCATCGGAGCCTGCGTGAAGTGGTATGCCGTGAGCGAATCGTTCATGGGAAGCGGTCTGGAGACGTGGTTTACAGAGAACCTGAACTACATCCCCGTCTTCGACGAACTGGGCGTCAGCCCGTTCTATCAAGGCATGCCCGCCTCGGCAAAGTTCGCTGCCTGCGGATTTATGATCTTCGGCTGCGGCTGTGAGATGGCAGGTATCACCGTTAGCCGCGGTATCGTGAAATGGTTCAAGGGCCGCGAGATGGCGCTGGCCATGGGCTCAGAGATGGCTCTGGCCCGTCTGGGTGTGGCTACGTGTATGATCTTCTCGCCCTTCTTTGCCCGTTTGGGTGGTGAGGTGTCGGTAAGCCGTTCTGTGGCCTTCGGCGTGGTGCTGATGTGTATCGCCCTGATTATGACTATCGTCTACTTCTTCATGGACCAGAAACTCGATTCGCAGACGGGCGAGGCCGAAGAGAAGGACGATCCGTTCAAGGTCTCAGACATCGGCAAGATCCTCTCAGACTTAGGCTTCTGGCTCGTGGCCCTGCTTTGCGTGCTCTACTATTCAGCCATCTTCCCCTTCCAGAAGTATGCTGTGAACATGCTGCAGTGCAACCTGACGCTGACGGCTCCTGATGCTGATTCGTTCTGGGCATCGTCGAGTGTAATTATCGTTCAGTATGTCATCATGCTCATTGTGGCTGCCGCTGGTTTCGCCTCAAACTTCCAGAAGAAAGCTAACATGAAGTATGGTCTGCTGGCCATATCGATCCTCTCGCTCATCACCTATTGTTATATGGGTTACATGCGCCAGTCGGCTGAGTCGATCTTCGCTGTGTTCCCCCTGCTGGCCGTGCTGATTACGCCTATCTTAGGTAGCTACCTTGACCATCACGGCAAGGCTGCCTCGATGCTCGTGCTGGGTTCTGTACTGCTGATTGCCTGCCACCTGACGTTTGCCTTCGTGCTGCCCATGTTCAAGGGCAACGCTGTGGGCGGTATCATCATCGCCTATGCCACCATCCTCGTGCTGGGCGCCTCGTTCTCACTCGTGCCTGCAAGTCTCTGGCCCTCAGTGCCTAAGCTCGTCGACGCCAAGGTGATTGGTTCGGCCTACGCCCTCATCTTCTGGATCCAGAACATCGGTCTCTGGCTGTTCCCCTTGCTCATCGGCAAGGTGCTCGACGCTACGAACCCAGGCGTGACTGACCCCACACAGTTCGACTATACTGCCCCATTGGTGATGCTCGCCTGTCTGGGTGTGGCTGCACTCATCCTCGGCTTTGTGTTGAAAGCCGTCGACCGTAAGAAGGGCATCGGCCTTGAACTGCCCAATATCAAACCATAAACTCTCCCTCTAAGAACAATGAAAATAGGATTCGATAACGAGAAATACCTCAAGATACAGTCTGAGCACATCCGCGAACGCATCGCTCAGTTCGACGGCAAACTCTATATGGAGCTGGGTGGCAAACTTTTCGACGATCACCACGCCTCCCGCGTGCTGCCTGGTTTCAAGCCCGACTCTAAGCTTCGCATGCTTGCCCAGTTGAGAGACTCGATAGAGATTGTGATTGTGGTCAGCGCAGAGGATATTGAGAGGAACAAGATTCGTGCAGACCTCGGTATTACCTACGATGAAGACGTGTTGCGTCTGCGTGACGAATTCATGAACCGCAACTTCTTTGTTGGTTCCGTCGTCATCACCCACTACAACGGTCAGAGTGCTGCCGATCAGTTCCGTCATCGTCTGGAACGCATGGGTATCAAGAGTTACATCCACTACCCCATCGACGGCTATCCCACCAATGTGGAGCTTATCGCCAGCGACGAGGGCTTCGGCAAGAACGACTATGTGGAGACCTCTCGCGAGCTGGTCATCGTGACGGCTCCTGGTCCAGGAAGCGGTAAGATGGCCACCTGTCTCTCACAGCTCTACAACGAGAACAAACGCGGCATCCGAGCCGGCTATGCCAAGTTTGAGACCTTCCCCGTGTGGAGCCTGCCGCTGAAACACCCTGTAAACATCGCCTATGAGGCCGCTACTGCCGACCTCAACGACGTGAACATGATCGATCCCTTCCATCTGGAGGCCTACGGCAAGACTGCAGTCAACTACAATCGCGATGTAGAAATCTTCCCCGTGCTGAATGCCCTCTTTGAGGGTATCTATGGTGAGAATCCCTACAAGTCGCCTACGGATATGGGCGTCAACATGATTGGTTTCTGTATCAGCGACGATGAGGTGTGCTGCAAGGCATCGAAGGATGAAATCATCCGCCGTTTCTACGCTGCCACCAATAAGTTGGCTGACGGAGCCGACAACGAGAGCGAGGTCAGCAAGATCCGTTTGCTCTTCAATCAAGCGAAGATCACAACGGCCTTCCGGCCTGTGACCACCGCTGCCTATGAGAAGAAGTTGGAAAGCGGTCACACGGCTGCAGCTATCGAACTTGAGGATGGCACGATCATTACCTCTAAGTCATCGCCCCTGCTGGGTTGCTCTGCTGCCCTGCTGCTCAATGCCACCAAGTATCTGGCAGGCATCGACCATGAGGCCAAGCTCATCCCACAGAGTCTGATCGAACCTGTGCAGAAGACCAAGACAGAATACTTAGGCGCCAAGAACCCGCGCTTGCATACTGACGAGGTGCTGGTGGCTCTCAGCGTCTATTCCACCCACGACGACAACTGTCGCAAGGCTCTGGAGCAGTTGCCTAAACTGCGCGACTGTCAGGTCCATTCTACGGTTATGCTCAGCGAGGTAGACCGTAAGATCTTCAAGAAACTCGGTTGCGGTCTCACCTGCGACCCTGTGAGGAAGAAATAAATGATTAACCGCCTCAACGACTCTCCCATTGCACGTTGGACCGTGCTCTTCATCGTGGCTACGGCTATGATGATGGGTTACTTCGTCAACGATGTCATGTCGCCGTTGGAAACGCTCTTGGAGGCCTCCCCAGCTGAAGGCGGACTGGGATGGAGTCCTTCCGAATACGGGTTCTTCTCCGGAGCCGGCAGTTTCATCAATGTGTTCTTGCTGATGCTCTTCTTCTCGGGGCTGATCCTCGACAAGATGGGCATCCGCTTTACAGGAACACTCGCCTGCAGCCTGATGCTCCTCGGTACCCTCATCAAGTACTATGCCGTTACCGCAGGTTTCCCTCCAACGGCTGAGGTCAATTTTTCGCTTTTCACTTATCATGTCTCTCTTCCCACTTCTGTGGCGATCGCCTCACTTGGCTTTGCGATCTTTGGCGTTGGTTATGAGATGACTGGCATCACCGTCTCAAAGGCGATGGTACGCTGGTTTACTGGTCATGAGCTCGCCCTTGCCATGGGTCTCCAACTGGCGATGGCACGCCTTGGCACAGCTGCAGCCTTGAGCATATCAGCTCCTGTTGCGCGCCACTTCGCCCTCTCAACACCACTGCTCTTGTCGCTCTCCTTTCTGATTGTCGGACTATTGGCTTTTCTCGTCTTCTTCGTCATGGATCGCAGACTGGATGCTAGTACAACTAGTCAAACTAGTCATACCAGTCAGGCAAGCGACGACCAGTTCCACTGGAGCGATATAGGCACAACGCTTCGTAGTCCAGGTTTCTGGCTCATTACGCTGTTCTGCGTGCTTTTCTATTCCGCCGTATCGCCCTTCCTGAAGTTCTCCACAAAGCTGATGGTGATGAAGTATGGCGTTGATCCTGATGTGGCAGGCTTCTTCTCATCGATAGCACCCTTCGGCACCATCCTGATGACTCCGCTCTTCGGCCTCATCTACGACCGTTATGGCAA
>JAEEGG010001380.1_pt1 | contig 66474 bp, 51 predicted proteins | sample 9134161 | NCBI WGS metagenome assembly JAEEGG01 (sample SAMN16246543, study PRJNA631951) | gut metagenome | biome: gut microbiome; feature: rumen; material: CR-attached | host: Bos | place: Iran: Karaj | collected 2018-10
CGTTTACCTGCTCGAGGGTATCATCAGGAAGGAAAAAGACGAGTATTTTGATGAGTATGAAGACGAGGAAATCGATGGTGAAGAGTTGCAAGAATCAGTGTGATTTTGTTAGTATTATTTAACTTAAACATCTGATAATTAAGTAGTTAAATACTTGCATATATGGAGAAAAATGAGTACCTTTGTAACATGAATAAGGCAGAGGAACAGCAGTTTGCGATTCTCTCATCCAGGGTCAGTAGCGCTGAAAGAGAGAAGCATGAAGCCCAGAAGAAAGCAAGACTTCTGGAGCAGCAGAACTCTGTCCTTGAGTCTGAAAAGGCAGACATGCAGAGGCAACTCAATGAGAAAATAGGAGAGGTTGCTGAAACGGTCAAGCAGATGGCTCAATTCATGATGGGCAAAGGGCCTGTTACTCTATCTGACTCCTTAAGAGATGCAATAGTAGCTGGAGTAAAGGAAGAGTTTGAGGCAAAGCTTCGTGAAGAGCGTGAAGCTCATTCCAAAGAGATGCAGTCTTTGAAGGATCAGTTTGCCCTGATGCTGGCAGCCAAGGATAATGAGATAGCAGCTTTGAAGGCTAAGAATGGTGAGGATCAAGGCGAAGGCCATGGTACAGTAAATTCCAATCAGCCGATTCCTGAAGGTATGACCCCTGAAGACCGAAATAAGCAGCTTGAGCAGCAGAATTCAAATCTGGCAATAGCTGCTTATGGTCAGAATTGTGAGTCAGAGAAATATAATCACGGCTGCCAGCCTCCAGTAAATGCTGATGATCTTGACCTTAATGGCGAGGACGTGCCTGACGAGCGAGTGGCTGCAATAGCCAAGGAACTGAAGGTGCGCAAAGAGATGAATGGTGTGAAAAAGCCTCGCAGGCAGCAGCCTTTGGAAGAAAGCATATTGGCAGATGAGAAAAAGCAGATTGTATTGAAACCGGAAGGCATGCCTGAAGATGCATATGAAGTGGGGCGTGATTATACTACTCGTTTTTATTATGTAAGAGGATATATCCGCTGTCAGGTGGTTGCCCGTTTGAAATTCAGAGATCCACGTGGCAACTATTATCACGTAAATCTTCCGGAGAAATACAAGAACTGTATGGGTCGAACTGAGGCCACAGAATCCCTTATAGCCTATATTCTGTCACAGCATTTTGAGTTTGGTGTGACGATTGCCGATATAGAATTACAGTTAAAGCGCATGGGTCTTAACTTCAGTCATGCAACCATTATGAACTGGATTAAGATAGGAGCTGATCTCTTGGAACCTCTTGATGAACCGCTTCAACATGAAATTATTAATAGCGGTGAAGATTACTGCGATGAGTCTACAGTTAAGACCTGTGACAAGCGTCTCCCAAATAAAGACGAGAAGGAGGATGAAGTGGAAGACGAGTTACATTACTTCAGACGCTGGATGTACTGCCACCATGCAGGCCCGTTGAAACTAACGCAGTTTGTTTTCTTTGGTCGTGGCCGTAGGACTCAGGAGGCAATCAGGGAGTATTTCAAGGATGTCATGGACAGACTTTACCTGCATAGTGATGGTGCCAAGATGTATAAGTGCTATAATATAGCAGGCCTTATTATAAGGATTTCCTGTCTGGTGCATATGCGCAGACCATTCTTTAAACTGAAGGATGTCTCTAAAGATGCAATGGAGATAGTGAAGCTGGCTGATAAGATCTTCCATCTTGACAAGACGATAAAGGAGGCTTTTAAAGGTGATGCGGATCGAATCACGCAGGAGCGAGTCCTGCAGATAGGCCCAGTGCTACATACAATTAAGAATATCCTTGATATGCTTGAAAGTGCGCTCGATCAGAAGAAAGAGCCGGAACTTTTCAAGGCTGTGAAGTATGCCCTGGATGAATATCCCTGTCTGCTGAATGCCCTTCAGGATGGTATACTCGACTTCTCGAACAACCGTTGCGAGAGGCAGATCCGTAGGCTGGCTAAATATAGGAATAATAGTTTCTTTACAGGCAGTCCTGAAGCATCAAAGAGATTAGCAAGGCTATTGTCACACTTTGCTAACTGTAAGGACCATCATCTTGATTCCTTTACATATCTTTGTGATGTGTTCCGTCGCATCAATAAGACAGCCAAGGATGAACTGGTCAATCTCTTGGAGCACAAATGGCAGCCAATGCCAGCCATGGCACTAGCATAAATTAATCGAGAATTTATAATAAACTCTAAAGATGAAACCTGTTGGGACTCCAACGGGTCTAAAATGACTGCTTACAATTCTGGTGCAAAGATAAGAAATATTATTTGAACCAACAAACAAATAAGGTGTCATTTTGTCCGAATTATTATTATTTTTACTTTTTGAAATTTATTAAGAACTTGGCATACAAAAGCAATTCATAAATTATTGTATATTAACTATTTATTTAATTATTATGTTTCAAAAAGTTTGTATCTTTGTCATTTTATATTGTAATGTATTTTCCTTTATTACTTTTTTGTTCACTTATTCGTACCTTTGAGATGAATCTCGAAGGTACTTGCACTCGAAAAAACAAAGAAAAATGAATTATCCTTTGGTTTTTCGCTCGTTTAATCGTACCTTTGAGATAAATCTCGAAGGTACTTTCGCTCGAAAATGAAAATAAATATGGATTTATTTTGCATTTTGCTCACTTATTCGTACCTTTGTACCCGAAAAAAGAAAAAAGATGCTGAATGGAAAGACCGTATTGATTACTGGAGGAACAGGTTCTTTTGGTAATAAGTTCGTGGAGACAATTCTCCGCGACTATCCCGATGTGAAGAAAATCGTAATCTACTCACGTGGTGAGCTGAAGCAATATAACATGAGGCAGAAATATCCTGCCAGGGATTTTCCGATGCTGCGGTTCCTGATTGGCGATGTGCGCGACGGGGATAGGCTGAAGCTGGCTTGTGAGGGTGTAGACGTGATCATCCATGCGGCCGCCATCAAGCAGGTGGATACCGCTGAGTATAATCCCAGGGAGTGTATCAAGACGAATGTGAACGGGGCAGTGAACGTGATTGACGCTGCGATTGCCTGTGGTGTGAAGGACGTTGTCGCGCTGTCGACCGACAAGGCCTGTGCGCCCATCAACCTCTATGGTGCCACCAAACTGACATCGGATAAGCTTTTCATTGCTGCCAATAATATCAAGGGCTCCCGTGACATGCGGTTCTCTGTGGTGCGTTATGGCAATGTGATGGGAAGCCGGGGCTCCGTGATTCCGCTGTTTATCAAGCTGAGGGACGAGGGTGCCACTGAACTGCCAATCACTGACAAGCGGATGACACGTTTCAATATCTCATTGCAGGAGGGTGTCGACCTCGTGATGTGGGCTTTGGGCCATCACCTCGGTGGCGAGCTCTTCATCCCGAAGATTCCGTCGTACCGGATTACCGACGTGGCAACGGCCATTGCTCCTAACCTGAAGCAGGTAGAGGTGGGCATCCGTGCGGGGGAGAAGCTGCATGAGGAGATGATCACGGCCACAGACTCGCTGAGCACCATCGACATCGGTAAGTACTATGCCATCCTCCCGGCCATCACTTTCAATGACCGTACGACAGAGGATTACCTCAAGCACCATCACGCCCAATTCGTGGAGCAAGGTTTCTATTATGCGTCGAACAACAATGCCGACTGGGATACGGTCGAGTCGCTGCGTGAGAAATTCCGTCAGGTGATTCCCGGATTTGAGGTCAGATGACTATCTGCAGAAGATGAAGAACATTGTGATTGCAGCGGGGTATGCGACCAGGCTGGGGGAGTTGACCAGAAACTTCCCGAAGCCGCTGCTGAAAATCGGAGAGAAGAGTATCCTGGACCGGATGCTGGAAGATATCGACCGGATTCCGGAGATCGATGAGCATGTAATCATCACCAATCATAAGTTTGCAGATATTTTCCGCCAATGGGCGAAAAATAGAGGTGAGAGATTACCTGGCAAGCCCATCACCATCGTGGATGACGGGACCGAGACGAACGAGACCAGACTGGGAGCGGTGTGTGACCTGCTGTTTGCAATGGAGAAACTCCAGATTGACGACGACATGCTCGTGGTAGCAGCGGACAACCTGCTGTTCTTCTCGTTCCAGGAGTTCGTGGACTTCGCGAAGGAGAAGGGAACCAGTTGTATCATGTGTCATGAGCAGCCGAGCATTGAGAAACTTCAGCGCACCGGGGTCGTGGAACTTGATCCTCAGATGAGGGTGCTGGGCATGGAGGAGAAACCCCAGGTGCCGAAGAGTCACTGGGCCGTGCCACCTTTTTATATTTATATGAAGAAAGACCTCGACCTGGTGCGACATTCGGTGGAGCACGGTTGTGGGAAGGATGCACCGGGGAATCTGGCGCACTACATGGTGGAGCACACCACGATGCATGCCTGGCCCATGAGTGCAGGGAGATTTGATATAGGTAGTCTGGATACATATTATGAGGCCGTAGAGAAATATGGAAAATAAGTTTCAGTATCATATCTTTGCGCCGTACCGGGTCTGTCCGTTGGGGGCGCATGTGGATCATCAGCATGGACTGGTGACGGGGTTCGCCATTGACAAGGGTGTGGATCTGTGGTTCGACGTGAACGACAATACCCACGTGCATCTGGAGTCGAGAACCTTTGAGGGACTGGTGGATTTTGAGATTGACGCTCCTTCGCAGGTGAGGGAGAGGCACTGGGGCGACTATGCCCGGGGAGCCAAGTATGCTCTGAGGAAGAGATTTGAGCTTCGGAAAGGTATCACGGGCGTCATTCAGGGCAGTCTGCCTGTAGGAGGACTGAGCTCGAGTGCTGCCGTGCTGATAGCCTATGTGATGGCGTTTGCGAAGGCTAATGACATCACGCTTCAGCCGTTTGAGGTGGTGAAGATCGCCTCGGAGGCAGAGCGCGAGTATATCGGGCTGAACAACGGTCTGCTGGACCAGGCATGTATTGCCCTTGGCAGGAAGGACGGACTGCTGTTCCTGGATTGTGACTCGAACGACTGGCGCATCATCAAGCGGAATCCCGAAATGCCGGAGTTTGAGATCGGCATCTTCTTCAGCGGGTTGACGCGAAGCCTCGTGAACTCGGATTATAATCTGCGTGTATTTGAGTGTAAGACGGCTGCGTGGAACATGCTGGCCTATACCGAACAGCCTCTGAAGACTTTTGACAAGACTTTCCTGAGGGATATCCCCAAGGCGACGTTTGAGAAGACTCGCATCGCCATGCCTGCGAGGTTTGCACGCAGGGCGGAGCATTTCTACTCGGAGTACCGTCGAGTCAGACAGGGTGTGACTGCCTGGGAGACTGGCAATCTGAAGCTGTTCGGAAAACTGTCGTTCGATTCCTGTGAGAGTTCTATCCACAACTATGAGTGTGGTAGTCCGGAACTGATTGCCATCTACGAGATCATGCGTTCCTTGCCTGGTGTCTATGGCGGCAGGTTCTCGGGAGCGGGGTTCAAGGGGGCTTGTATCGCGCTGGTGGATCCGGCTTACAAGGATGAGATCGGGCGTGAGCTTACCCGTCGGTACCTGGAGCAGTTCCCTGAATACGAAAAGACCTTTCAGGTGTTTTGGGTACGGCCCGATGACGGGGCCAGATTCGTCTGAGAGATGAAGGAGAAGAGGGCCTACAAAATAGAATTGCAATTGTTTCTTTTATAAAATATGGAGAGAATAAGTTTAGAAAATAAGAGTATTCTGGTAACAGGAAGTGCCGGTTTCATCGGTGCGAATCTGGTAATGCGACTATTTCATGATGTAAAGGATGCCACGATCATCGGCATTGACAATATGAACGACTACTATGATGTGCGTCTGAAAGAGTACAGGCTATCGCAGTTAAAAGCGAAGAGTGAAGAATTCTTGGACGAGCCAAGGGGCAAAGCCGAGCGAAGAGTTAACTATCACTTCGTTAAGGGCGATATAGCGGATAAGGCGACTATCGATGAAATCTTTGAGAAATATAAGCCGCAGGTGGTCGTGAATCTGGCAGCGCAGGCCGGGGTGCGATACAGCATCACAAACCCCGATGCGTATATCCAGAGTAATATGATAGGTTTCTACAATATCCTGGAGGCATGCAGACACTGGCCTGTGGAACATCTGGTCTATGCGTCGTCGTCGAGTGTATACGGGGGCAATAAGAAGGTGCCGTTCAGTACGGATGACAGGGTGGATAATCCTGTGAGCCTGTATGCTGCCACGAAGAAATCGAATGAGCTGATGGCACATTGCTATTCGAAGTTGTATGATATCCCGTCGACAGGACTGAGGTTCTTTACGGTGTACGGGCCTGCCGGAAGACCTGACATGGCTTATTTCGGGTTTACGAACAAACTGCTGAAGGGTGAGACCATCCAGATCTTCAATTACGGAAACTGCCGCAGGGACTTCACGTACGTGGATGACATCGTGGAGGGTATTGTGCGTGTGATGAAGGGGGCTCCTTCCAGACAGAAGGGCGAGGACGGACTGCCAGTGCCGCCTTATGCCGTGTATAATATCGGTGGCGGACAGCCTGAGAACCTGCTCGACTTCGTGCAGATCCTGCAGGAGGAGCTTGTGAGGGCCGGTGTGTTGCCGCAGGACTTTGACTTCGAGGCACACAAGAAGCTGGTGCCCATGCAGCCGGGGGATGTCCCCACAACCTATGCGGATGCCACTGCCCTGGAGAGGGACTTCGGGTTTACGCCGAAGATCACGTTGAGAGAGGGGCTAAGAGCTTTTGCGGAATGGTATAAAGAGTATTATAACCCTGCATTATAGCCGCCCCTTCACCGGAGGGGCTCTAAAGGTATAAGGAGTATTATAACCCTGCATAAAAGAATCCCGCCGGCTGGCGGGATTCTTTTGTTTTAGTAAGTGATGTCGATGACTGGTCGGAGGAAGACTGCTTTCGAGTAGGGCGTGTTATAATTGAACTGAGGTTCATTATTAACCATTTTGGTCATACCCCAATAGAGTATGTTGCTTTCTAAGAAGAAATAGTATGGTGACTTATTGTTCTCGTCATAGCTCATGACATAGTCGGTGTTCTTAGAGAAGTTTTTACATTCTTCCAGGGTGGGGAGGCGCCAGTTATCGGTTTCTGTAGCCAGGTAAGGCTTGGCGAGGTTTGCCATGGGGGTAACGAAGCTGTTGAGCCAGTCGGCATCCGTGGTGCCATTATCTCCTGCTCTTTCTGCTGGAGCTGTGTAATTGACATTGTTCTTGGACAGGAGTACCACCTTGTGGGTGGAAGCGTCAGCGGAGACGACATAGTAGCCGCAGTAGGTCTTGCCTGCTTCCGGCAGCGTGTTGTAGTCGTTGAAGTCAAAATCGATCTCCTTACTGCTGCCCCAAGCCTCACTGGTCAGGGAGGCCCTGATGGTGACGCCCTGAGTGGCATTGTAAGTTCCTTTGATCGCCACACTGTGGTTGGCCGTGAAGGACTCTGAGCCCGTGTAGACAAAGGTCTTGTCCTCTCCGTTCTGACGGAAGGTGATGGTGATGACAGGCTTGCCTTTGGAAGGGAAACACAGCGTCTCTGAGGCTGACTGCCAGGAGCCTTCTCCGGCATCGGTCAGACTGACAGAGCAGCTGCCGTCGGGATCTGCATACGTGCCGTTGAGTTGGACAGCCTGATAGACCGGACTGACGGCGACTGTGACCTGGTCGACATTCTCTGGCACACTGGTAATGGAGACGCTGGAGATCTTGAAGACCTTCCGTTCGAGTTGCAGGTCGACATATTGGGTCTTACCTTCATCGAGCCTGATCTGGTGCTGTTTCATCAGCAGGTCGCCCATGGCCTGACCTTCGGCCTGTGTGACCTTACTTTCCGGGGAGGCATTTCCCTGGACTGGCAGGGAGAAGGGCGTGAGGCAGGGACCTGCCACGGCATAGATGTCGTAGGTACCGGCTGAGAGGGTAGAGGATATGTACTCATCATCCTCGTCGGGCGAGAGAATCTGGACACAGGTACCGTCGCCATCAAACAGATAGAGCCGTCCGTCCAAGGCATTGGCATCGCCGCGTGTCTGGATGCGGAGCTGACTGGCGGGTGTCAGGTCGGACTCGGGGTTCATCACTTCCTCAGAACAGCTGCTGAGGGTTAACATGCCGCATAATGCGGTCGCAAGAGTTACATTTAACTGTTTCATTGTTGCGCTTTTTATAGATTTGACTTAGCGTTAACTGAGTGCAAAGGTAATAAGAAATCATGAAACACCAAAATAAAAAGGAATCTTTTTTTCAGAAAATAAAAATAAATGCGATTAAATTTTGTTATTTGGGCGCTTTTTCTTACCTTTGCAGCGATTTTGAAGTTGGTAAGGAAATGAGAAATCCGTTTGACAAGATATTAAACTGGTATTTTACAAAGAATTCACTGCCCTATTGGTGCATTTTCCTGATTGATTGCGCCATCATTATCTGCAGTGGATTGTTGACTTATTGGATTTTCAATGATGCCAACACGCTATACGAGAATACGCTGCAAGTGTTGAACACATTGGTCTGTTTTGTGCTCTTGAGCATTCCCGGCTTCAGGATATTCCATACCTATTCGGGATTCATGCGCTATGCCTCGTTTGTCGACCTGATGCGTGTGGTGTATGGCAATGCCGTGTCGCTGGTACTGGTGCTGGGGGCCCAGTATGGGATGGAGCATCTGCCAGGTCACCTCTTTGTCCATTTCAACACGACGAGCATTTTCCTGATCTATCTGATAGCCACCCTGATGATGTGGGCGCTGCGTATCTTCGTGAAGACACTTTACGATGTGGCATTCTCGAACTCGAGAGCAGTGCGTGTGCTGATCTATGGTGCCATGTCGGGTGGTGTGGGTCTGGCGAAGAATATCCAGAACCAGCGGCCGAGGCGCTATGTGGTGAAGGGCTTTATCTCGCATTTCAAGAAAGCCAAGCATCAGCAGATCATGGGTGAGAAGGTCTATTCCGTGGAGGATGACCTGGCCGACGTGATCAAGAAGAATGATATCGAAGCCGTGCTGGTATCACCATACAGGGTTAATGATTTCCGGAACAATCAGGAAATCCAGGATGTCATCATCGGTGCCGGTGCCAAGATTCTGATGGCCCAGAATGCCAAGGAACTGAATTTTACCGGGGATGAGGAGATGAGTGCGGATGACTATGGTAAGCTGCAGCTGAAAGAGGTGAGCGTCGAAGAGCTGCTGCCCCGCTCTGAAATCCGTGTCGACATGAAGTCTGTGGAAGAGCTCTTGAAAGGCCAGCGTGTGCTGATTACGGGGTCTGCAGGCTCTATCGGCAGTGAGATGGTGCGTCAGGTCGCCAATTTCGGACCTGCTGCCCTGTTCCTGATCGACCAGGCAGAGACGCCTGAGCATGATATCCGTCTGATGATGGAGAATGAGTATCCGAAGATTCCGGCAGAGACCATCGTGACAAGTATCTGCAAGGAAGACAGGATGGAGGAGGTCTTCCGGCAGTTCAGGCCCGACTATGTGTTCCATGCTGCCGCCTACAAGCATGTGCCGATGATGGAGGACAACCCCTCGGAGGCTGTGCAGAATAATATATACGGTACGAAGGTCATCGCAGACCTGAGCGTGAAATACGGGGTGAAGAAGTTCGTGATGGTTTCGACAGACAAGGCTGTGAACCCCACGAACGTGATGGGATGCTCGAAGCGCATCTGTGAGATCTATGTGCAGAGTCTGGACAGGGCTTTGAAGATCGAGCAGTTGAAGGGACAGCATGCCAAACAGCATGTCACGCAGTTTGTGACCACACGCTTCGGAAATGTGCTGGGCTCTAACGGGTCGGTTATTCCTCTGTTCAGGGAGCAGATCAAGGCTGGTGGTCCTGTCACGGTGACCGACGAGCGTATCGTGCGTTTCTTTATGCTGATCCCCGAGGCTTGTAAACTCGTGCTGGAGGCCGGTACGAAGGGTAATGGCGGTGAGATCTTCGTGTTTGACATGGGTAAGCCTGTGAAGATCGCTGACCTGGCCAACCGTATGATTAAGCTGTCGGGCGCGAAGAATGTGAAGGTGGAGTTTACGGGTCTGCGACCGGGTGAGAAACTCTATGAGGAGGTGCTGAATGAGCTGGAGGGTACGAAGCCCACGTTCCATGAGAAGATTCGTATCGCTAATGTACGCGAGTATGACTATAAGCAGGTGAATAAGGCGATCAACGAACTCATCGAGATTTCCAAGCATTATGATGATATGGCTACAGTCGCCAAGATGAAGGAAATCGTCCCGGAATACATTTCCAACAATTCGGTTTACGAACAGTTAGACAAGAAATAACAAATAATCCCCGCAGGCCGCGGGGATTATTTGTTTTATCTGACGATGAAGCCGCCATTGGGCTGGATGGTCAGCCTGACCTTCCCTTTCTTGTCAGGCTTCAGCGGGGAGAAAGTAGGCTCACCCGCTTTGTTGTCGATGTAAAGGGTGGTTAGTGGTGAGAGTTGAGAGGTTAGAGTCTGTAGATCGAGGGTGAGGGTCAATGGCTCTTTGAGGGCATTGAGACCTGCGATGTACCACTGGCCATCGGTGGCCTTGCGGGCCAGGACGACATACTTGCCAGGGTAGCCATCGATGAAGCGGGTTTCTTCCCAGGTGGTTGGGAGCTGGCGCAGGAAGTCCAATTCGAACTGGGGGAGTTCTTCGAGGTTGTTGGGTTGCATGGCCACACACTGTACGGAGGTCTGCATGATGATGCCTGAAGCCATCTCGAAGATATCCGTGGTGTGGCGGGGATGACGGCTCTTGTTATCCTTCGACAGGTACTTGTTCATGATGATACCTCCCCAGTCCATCGAGGCGGTTGCATTACGACAGAAGGGATGGAGGGTGAGGTCAAAAGGCTCCTTGATGGCTGCACCCTCACCGAAGAACACGTTCTCGGAAGCTAAAACAGCCTCGGAGGCCACATAGTTGGGGTACATGCGTTCCCAGCCACGAGGGATGGTACAGCCGTGGAACACGACCTGCAGACCATACCGGTTGGCATCAGAGAGAATGTCCTCATAGAGGCGCATCGTCTCTTGTTTATCGCCTCCGAAGAAGTCGACCTTGATACCCTTGATGCCGATGCTCTGCATCCATTTCATCTCGCGCTCACGTGCAATGGCGGTGTTCATGCAGTTACGTGGTCCCTGGGGCGCATCGTTCCAGTAACCATTGGAATTGTACCAGAGAAGGAGGTTGACGCCCTTCGACTGGGCATATCTGGAGAGTTCTGCCATGCGCTCACGACCGATCTGCGTGTCCCACCAGTTGTCGACGAGACAGTACTCAAACCCCATCTCTGAGGCGAGATCGATGAACTTCACCTGATCGTCGTAGTTGACGGAGTTGTCCTGCCAGATGAGCCAGCTCCAGGTGTAACGGCCAGGCTTGTAGTCTATGCTGGGCTCGTAGAGGGGCTTGACAACATCGTAGCTGATGGTGGTCTCTACAATGGGCTTCAGGCTGTTGCCCACGGTGATGGTGCGCCAGGGCGTCTCGCCTGGCAGGGGAATACCGGCAAACTCAGAACCGAAGCCATTGTTCTCACCACGATCAGGATAGGCGACGGTATAACCCATGCCTGCCTGATAATCGGAGAGGTGGCTTCCGCAGTAGTTCGAACCTACGCCAGTCTCGCTCACGAGGGCCCAGAGACTAGGGGTTAGAGGTGAGGGCTTTGAGGTTAGAGATATGTGGAAGAGGGCGGGGAAGATGTAACCATGGCCGTATTGAGATGGGATGTTCATCGGGGCATCGGCGGAATAGCCTTCCTCATAGGAGGGCTTGGTCTGTTCCCAACCTGTCTCCGGTCCTATCTGGGGGGAGATGAAGGTCGTGGTGCCCTCAGGGAAGTTGAAGCTGCTGAGTTCTGAGAGGATACGTGCGCGTTTATACTCTATTCTGTTGATCTTCTGACGTGGAATGCCATAGCGGAAGGCAATGTCGTTGTCAGAGACCTGGAAGAGGATACTGAACGTGCGACCCTCTTTGTTCTGGATGTCCAGTGTCAGGGTGTTGGCTTTGTAATCGGCCGACGAGGCTTTCGTGCCACGCATCTGGTAAGCATTGCTTACTGTTGACAACTGAGAACTGATTATTGACAGGTCTTTCGACAAGTCGCCCAGACTGGTCTTCAATCCTAAGGCAGAGGGTTCTAACACTTGCTGACCATCGAGGGTCACCGCATAATACAGGCGTCCGCCTGCATCACTCACGTTCACCACCAGACTGCCGCTGGGGGATGAAACAGTAACGTCACCAGCCCATAAAGGTATAAAGGTAAGAAGGTAAAAAGGTAAAACCCATTTCCTCAAACCAATTCCCTTAAATCCTAAATAATTCATAGCTCTAATTATTTTAAAAAGGCACGAACGATAAATCACCATCCGTGCCTTTTACTATTTTACCTTTTTACTTTTTTACCTTTACAAAAGATTCTCGCTTTCGATGTCCTTGAAGTACTTGTAGGTAGAGACCTTCAGCTCATCGGCTGCCTCCTCGTCGCTGACGATGATGCCGTGCTCGTGCATCTGGAGGGCAGAGATGGTCCACATGTGGTTGACGCTTCCCTCGATGGCTGCCTGCAGGGCACGAGCCTTGGCATGGCCATTCACGAGAATCATCACCTCACGGGCATCCATCACGGTACCTACACCAACGGTCAGGGCGTGTGCAGGCACGTTCTCGGGATTGCCGCCGAAGAAACGTGAGTTGGCAATACGTGTGTCAGTTGTGAGGGTCTTCATACGTGTCCTGGAGCGCAGGGAAGAACCCGGCTCGTTGAAAGCGATGTGACCATCAGGGCCGATTCCTCCGATGAAGAGGTCTACACCACCAGCCTCGGCAATCATCTCCTCATAGTGCTTGCACTCTGCTGCGAGGTCAGGCGCATTACCGTTGAGGATGTGGATGTTCTCCTTCGGGCAGTCGATGTGGTCGAAGAGGTTACGGGCCATAAAAGCATGATAGCTTTCGGGATGGGTCTCGGGCAGTCCGACATACTCGTCCATATTGAAGGTCACCACGTTCTTAAACGTTACCTTTCCTGCACGGTTGGCCTCTACCAGGTAATTGTACATACCAACGGGGGAAGAGCCGGTAGGCAGACCGAGCACGAACTTGTGGTCGGGTGTCGGGTTGAACTTGTTGATGCACTCAATAACGTGGTTTGCTGCCCACTGTGACATTTTCTGATAGTCACTCTGAATAATAACTCTCATAATGATTTTGTTTTTGGTTCTTGAATAATTTTGGTGCAAAAATACAGCAAAATATTCTTTTTAGGCACAGATTAACACGGATTAACACGGTTTTTTTTTTGTCGCAAAGATAAATGGCTATCTTTGCATCCAAGATGAAAGAATTTGTAATATCTGAGGCCAAGGCCGAGACCGCGGTGCTGGTAGGACTCATCACCAAGGATCAGGATGAGGCCAAGACAAAAGAATATCTTGACGAGCTGGAGTTCCTGGCCGATACTGCAGGGGCTGTCACGGTGAAACGGTTTACCCAGAAGGTGGGCGGGCCGAGTCAGACAACATACGTGGGTAGCGGAAAGCTGCAGGAGATAAAGGAATATATCAAGATGTGTCAGGATGCTGCCGATGAAGACGAGAGTGGTGAGACCCAGCCCATCGGCATGGTGATATTCGACGATGAGCTCAGTGCCAAGCAGATCCGTAATATCGAGAAGGAACTGCAGGTGAAGATACTCGACCGTACCTCGCTGATATTGGATATCTTCGCCATGCGGGCACAGACTGCCGAGGCGAAGGCCCAGGTGGAGTTGGCACAGCACCGGTATATGCTACCCCGACTCCAGAGACTCTGGACGCACCTGGAACGTCAGGGAGGCGGATCCGGTTCTGGAGGCGGAAAAGGCTCTGTGGGACTTCGTGGACCTGGTGAGACCCAGTTGGAGATGGACCGGAGAATCATCCTCCAGCGTATCACCCTGTTGAAGCAGCGTCTGGCTGAGATTGACCAGCAGAAGACCACCCAGCGCAAAAACAGAGGTCGCTTGATCCGAGTGGCCCTGGTGGGCTATACCAACGTGGGTAAGAGTACGATGATGAACCTCCTGGCCAAGAGCGAGGTGTTTGCCGAGAACAAGCTTTTCGCCACCCTTGACACCACGGTGAGGAAGATGACCATCGACAACCTGCCCTTCCTCCTGGCAGATACCGTAGGCTTTATCCGTAAGTTGCCTTCTGACTTGGTGGAGAGCTTCAAGAGTACCCTCGACGAGGTTCGTGAGGCTGACCTGCTGGTTCATGTGGTGGATATCTCGCATCCCGACTTTGAGGAACAGATTCGTGTGGTGGAAGAGACCCTGAAAGAACTGGGATGTGCCGATAAGCCCGCCATGCTGGTGTTCAACAAGATCGACGCCTATACCTGGACACCCCAGGATGAGGATGACCTGACAGCACCTACCAAGGAGAATATCTCGCTTGAGGATTTGAAAAAAACCTGGATGGGGAAACTAGGGAGACAAGGAGACAAAGAGACAGGTAGTTCAAGACAATACCTGGAATGCCTGTTCATTTCGGCCAAGCAGAAAGACAACATCGACGAACTGCGTGAGATACTGTATAAGCGTGTTCGTGAGTTGCATGTACAGAAATATCCGTATAACGATTTTTTATATCAAGATTATGAGTAATTACAGAAACTTAACACAGACCGAGATCGAAATCTTAGAGAACAATGTCTGCTGGGCAGAGGACTGGCAGCGAGTCATGGTTGATGAGAACTTCAAGCCCTATAACTTCCACCGAGTCATCTTTTACGGCGATATCCGACTGGGCGCCTTCAATAAGATGGTGGAGGTCTCCAAGGGCTTCGTGAAGCATTCCGGCATCAACGATGCGACCCTGAGGAATGTGACGGTTGGTAATGACTGCCTGATCGAAAAGGTGGGTAACTACATCAACAATTATACCATCGGCAACGACTGCTATATCTCCAACATCTGCACGCTGGAGACCACCGATGACGCCACCTACGGTGAGGGCTCCGTGATCTCCGTGCTCAACGAGATGGGCGATGGCAATGTGACCATCTTCCGCGAGCTGAACAGTCAGCTGGCCTCGTTCATGGTGAAGCACAACAGCGACAAGGAACTGCGTCATACCCTTCAGCAGATGATCGAGGACGAGCTCCGGGTGTCGCGTCCTGACCGCGGCTATATCGGCAATAATGTGAAGATCATCAATGCGAAGGATATCACCAATACCATCATCAAGGGTGACTGTGAGATCAGTGGTGCCGCCCGTCTCTCGGAATGTACGGTGATGAGTTCTACAGATGCCCCTGTGTTTATCGGTACGGGTGTGATCTGTGAGAACTCCATTATCTGTGACGGTTGCTCCATCAACAACTCTGTGAAGATGCAGGATTGTTTCGTGGGTGAGGCCTGTCAGATCACCAACGGTTTTACGGCTGAGGCTTCGTTGTTCTTTGCCAACTCGTTCATGGCCAATGGTGAGGCCTGTGCCGCCTTCTGCGGTCCGTTCTCTGCCTCGCACCATAAGAGCTCACTGCTGATCGGCGGGGAGTTCTCGTTCTATAATGCCGGTTCAAATACGAACTTCTCGAATCATGCCTACAAGATGGGACCCATGCACTGGGGAACATTGGAGCGTGGCACGAAGACGGCCTCGGGAGCCTATATCCTGATGCCTGCAACGATAGGTGCCTTCAGCGTCTGCTTCGGTAAGCTGATGCACCATCCCGACACCCGTAACCTTCCCTTCTCCTATCTGATCGCCTATGGTGACGAGATGGTTCTCGTGCCGGGCCGTAACATTACGACCGTGGGTCTCTACCGTGATATCAAGAAATGGCCGAAGCGTGACAAGCGCTCGAAGCTGTCGAAGAAGAGTATCATCAATTTCGACTGGCTGTCGCCCTTCACGGTGGGAGAGATCATACAGGGCATCCAGATTCTGAAGGATCTGCGTCATGCCTCGGGCGACAACGTGTCGAGATACAATTTCCATGAATATGTGATTGCCTGTTCCTCGTTGACGAAGGGCCTGAAGTACTACGATATAGCCCTGCGCATCTATATGGGTGCCGTGCTGAAGCGTGCCCAGAAGGAGGGCTATATTGGCAAGCCCGTGAGCAGTGTGGGCAAGGGCAAATGGGTTGACCTGAGCGGACTGCTGATGCCTGAGAGTGAGGAGGTACGACTGATCGACGATATCAAGAGTGGTGCCATCGACAACATCCAGCAGGTGCTCGACCGATTCTCGGACATCAACAACAACTACAGTGACTACCGCTGGGCCTGGAGCTACCAGATGATTCTCGACTATTACCAGCTGGAGGAGCTTGATGCAGCTGCCTGTGAGCGGATCCATGAGGACTATGTGAAGGCCCGTCGTGCCTGGATTGCCGAGATCCGCAAGGATGCCGAGAAGGAGTTCTCCATGGGTGACGTGGAACAGGATGTGTTTGAGGACTTCCTCGAGAAGCTCGATCATGAGATTGACTATGAAAATTGAGCGCAAGGAGACAAGACAAATGTTTTAATTATATCAAAATGAATACTAAATTGTTATTGACTATTGGCGCCCTGATGCTCGGTATGAGTGTCCAAGCCAAGGACTACAAGTACCAGGAAGTTCCAGGTGACTTGATGAAAACGAGGATATATACCCTCGATAACGGACTGAAGGTGTACCTCTCGGTGAATAAGGAGAAACCGAGGATTCAGACCTATATCGCCGTCAGGACAGGTTCGAAGAATGATCCTGCAGAGACCACAGGACTGGCCCATTATCTGGAGCACCTGATGTTCAAGGGCACGAAACAGTTCGGCACGAATAATGCTGCAGCTGAGGCTCCTCTGCTTGACGAGATAGAGCAGCGCTATGAGGCCTATCGCAAGCTCACGGATCCTGAGGCCCGCAAGCAGGCCTATCATGATATCGACTCCGTCTCTCAGCTGGCTGCGAAGTACTTTATCCCCAATGAGTACGACAAGCTGATGGCAGCCATCGGTGCTCAGGGGACAAACGCCTTCACCTCCAACGATGTGACCTGTTATACGGAAGACATCCCCTCGAACGAGATCGAGAACTGGGCGAAGATCCAGAGCGACCGTTTCAAGAACATGGTCATCCGTGGTTTCCACACGGAGCTGGAGGCTGTGTATGAGGAGTATAATATCTATCTGACGGACGATGGTGACAAGCTGTGGAGTGCGCTTGGCAAGAAACTTACACCTACTCATCCCTACGGACTGCAGACCACCATCGGTACGCAGGATCACCTGAAGAACCCCTCGATCACGAACATCAAGAACTACTTTAAGAAGTGGTATGTGCCCAACAATGTAGCCATCTGTATGGCTGGCGATTTGGATATGGATAAGACGATTGCTATCATCGACCAGTACTTCTCCGACTGGAAGCCGGGTGCCGATGTCAGCCAGCCCGTATTCCCGGAGCAGAAGCCCCTGACGGCTCCCGCTGACACCAGTGTCATCGGACAGCAGGCTGAGCAGGTCCTGGTGGGATGGTTGGCTAAGAAAGCCTCCGACTTGCAGTGTGATACGCTCGACGTGATTGGCGATATGCTGAGCAATGGCAAGGCAGGTATCTTCGACCTGGGACTGAACCAGACGATGAAGGTGCAGGGTGCAGGTGCCGGACTTCAGGAACAGCAGGACTACTCTGCGTTCATACTCATGGGACGTCCCAGACCGAACCAGTCTTTGGAGGAAGTACGTGCCCTGATGCTGGGTGAGATGGAAAACCTGAAGAAGGGTAACTTCTCTGACGACCTCCTGCCCTCCGTCATCAACAACATGAAGTTGAGCTACCAGCGCTCACTGGAGAATAACCGCTGGCGTGTGAGTCAGTATATGAATGCCTTCATCAATGGTAAGTCGTGGCAGCAGCAGACTGAGAAGATGAACCGTATCTCGAAGATGACCAAGCAGCAGATCGTGGATTTCGCCAATCGTTTCTTCACCGATGGCTATGCTACCGTGTTCAAGAAACAGGGTACAGACTCTACGCAGAAGAAGATCGACAAGCCCGCCATTACGCCTATCCAGGCCAATCGTGACCAGAAGAGTGCCTTCGTGCAGGCAATTCAGGATTCCAAGGTGGAGCCCATCCAGCCCGTGTTCGTTGACTTCAGCAAGGATATGACCGTTACGAAGACCAAGAAGAAGTTGCCGTTGCTCTATAAGAAGAACACTGGCGATGAGTTGTTTAATCTGGTGTTCCGCTATGAGTTCGGTCATGAGGATGACAACCGCTATGACATTGCCAGCGCCTATCTGGACTATGTGGGTACCGACAAGCTCTCGGCGATGGAGATCAAGCAGCAGTTCTACAAGCTGGCCTGCAATTACTATGTCAATGTCAATGGCAACAACCTCAATATCTCGCTTTCAGGCTTGAGTGAGAACATGCCTGCCGCCTTGCAGTTGTTGGAGGATGTGCTCCATAATGCCAAAGCCGACAAAGACTCCTACGACCAGTTTGTGGACCTGACGCTGAAGGGTCGCAATGACCGTAAGAAGGATCAGCGCACCTGTTTCGACTATCTCTACTACTATAGCATATACGGCCCTCACAACATGCGCCGCGATGACATGACGGAGCAGCAGTTGCGCGAGGCTGATCCCCAGCAGTTGCTCAACTTGCTGAGCGACCTTAGCACACTGCAGCATCAGGTGCTCTACTATGGTCCGATGAGCGAACAGGAACTCTCTGCCCTGCTTTCGAAGGAGCACAAGACTCCCAAGGCTCTGAAGCCAGTACCTGTAGGCCAGTCATTCATCGAACAGCCTGCCACGGAGAATGAGGTGTATATCGCACCTTATGATGCCAAGAACATCTATATGCGTATGTACCATAATGAAGGTCGCACGTGGAATCCCGAGGAGGCAGCCGTGCAGGAGGTGTTCAACGAGTACTTCGGTGGTGGCATGAACGGCATCGTGTTCCAGGAGATGCGCGAGGCCCGTGGTCTGGCCTATAATGCCTACGCCAACTATTATCGTCCCGGCGAAAAGGACCGTAAGGAGTATTTCATGACGCATATCATCACGCAGAACGACAAGATGGCGGATGCCGTGACCCATTTCCACGAGATTCTCAACGAGATGCCTGCCAGTGAGACGGCCTTTAATATTGCCAAGGAAGCCGTCACCAAGCGTCTGGCCAGTGCACGTATTACGAAGTCGGGTGTGATCAATGCTTATCTGAATGCTCAGAAGCTGGGTCTTGACATCAGCACCAATGAACTGATCTACAAGAATCTGGAGAAGTTGACTTTGCAGGATATCGTGAACTTCGAGAAGCAGACCATGGCCGACAAGCCCTGCCGTTACATCATCCTGGGTGATGAGAAGGAGCTCGACATGGAGTTCCTTGGCAAGATCGGTCCCATCAAGCGCCTGACCACAGAAGAAGTGTTTGGTTATTAATTAAAACACAGAGATACAGAGGCACAGAGGAATAATATAAAGAAACTCTGTATCTCTGTGTCTCTGTGTTGAAAAGAAAATATTATTAATTAACATATATGATTATGGCTAAGACAGTTGAATTTAAGTATGCCCCCATGTTTCAGGTGGGTGAGGACAAGACGGAGTACCGCTTGTTGAGTAAGGAAGGCGTGACGACCGCCGAGTTTGAGGGAAAGACGATCGTGAAGGTCTCGAAGGAGGCACTCACGCTGTTGGCCCAGCAGGCTTTCCACGATGTGGAGTTCATGCTGCGTCGCGAACATAACGAACAGGTGGCCAAGATCCTCACCGATCCCGAGGCCTCGGAGAACGACAAGTACGTGGCCCTGCAGTTCCTGCGCAATGCCGAGGTGGCATGCAAAGGCATCCTGCCGTTCTGTCAGGATACGGGTACGGCCATCATCCATGGTGAGAAGGGACAGCAGATCTGGACGGGCTTCGAGGATGAAGAGGCCCTGAGCCTGGGTGTGTTCAACACCTTCACGCAGGACAACCTGCGCTACTCGCAGAATGCACCTCTGAACATGTACGACGAGGTAAACACCCGTTGCAACCTGCCTGCCCAGATCGATATCGAGGCTACCGAGGGTGCAGAGTATAAGTTCGTGATGGTGGCCAAGGGTGGTGGCTCTGCCAATAAGACCTACTTCTACCCGATGACCAAGGCTACCATCCAGAACGAGGGCACGCTGATTCCCTTCCTCGTAGAGAAGATGAAGTCGCTTGGTACGGCTGCCTGTCCGCCTTATCACATCGCCTTCGTCATTGGCGGTACCAGTGCCGAGAAGAACCTGCTCACCGTGAAGCTGGCTTCCATCAAGTTCTACGACGGACTGCCTACCACCGGTGATGAGACAGGCCGTGCCTTCCGTGATGTGGACCTGGAGCAGAAGCTGATTGTCGAGGCTCAGAAGATCGGTCTGGGTGCCCAGTTCGGCGGTAAGTACCTGGCTCACGACATCCGTGTCATCCGTCTGCCGCGTCATGGTGCCAGCTGTCCTATCGGTATGGGCGTGAGCTGCTCTGCCGACCGTAACATCAAGGCTAAGATCAATGCCGACGGTATCTGGTTGGAGAAGATGGACAGCAACCCCACAGAGCTGATTCCTGAGGAGCTGCGCAAGCCCGGTGAGGGAGGCAAGGGTATCGAGATCGACCTCAACGAGGGTATCGATGCCGTACGTGCTGTGCTCTCCAAGTATCCTGTCTCGACTCGTGTGAACCTGAAGGGTACCATCATCGTGGCCCGTGACATTGCCCATGCCAAGCTGAAGGCCCGCCTGGATGCCGGTGAGGGTATGCCCGACTATTTCAAGAAGTATCCTGTGCTCTATGCCGGACCGGCAAAGACGCCGGAGGGTTATCCTTGTGGATCGATGGGTCCGACCACCGCTAACCGTATGGATCCCTATGTGGACGAGTTCCAGGCCAATGGAGCTTCGCTCGTGATGATTGCCAAGGGTAACCGTTCTGATGTGGTGACCGAGGCCTGTAAGAAGCATGGCGGTTTCTACCTCGGCACCATCGGTGGTGTGGCTGCCGTTCTCTCACAGTCGAGTATCAAGAGCATCGAGTGCGTAGAGTATCCTGAGCTCGGTATGGAGGCTGTATGGAAGATTGAGGTGGAGGACTTCCCCGCATTCATCCTTGTTGACGATAAGGGCAACGACTTCTTCAAGACCTTGAAGCCCTGGACACCGTGTGCCAAGTAATATGAGAGTCCGTCTATTGATATTAATCGCCTTTCTGTGCTTAGCCCAGGCAGCTGATGCTGTCAGGGCTAAGACGGACTGGCGTACCTATACCCAGCCCGACGGGACTCAGCTGACGCTCACCCTCTGGGGCGACGCGCATTTCAATTGCTACCGCGCGAAGGATGGCACCTGCTATTCTCTCGACGAGAAAGGCTTCCATGTGATTTCCCCCGAGGAAGTGCAGAAGTCATGTGAGCGTGCCCCCCGTGCTGCTACCAGAGGCAAGTTGAAGGTCATCGATAAACAGTGGGATCCTTCGCGTACCTATCGGCAGTGCGTGATTCTGGTGTCGTTCCAGGATCTGGACTTCAGTATGCCCAATCCCCAGGCCAGCTACGACAGCCTCTTCAACTACCGGGGCTACAGCTACCGTAACAGTTCAGGATGTGTGGCCGACTATTTCCGTGACCAGTCGAACGGTCTGTTCAACGTCCAGTTTGATGTGTATGGCCCCATCAGGGTTTCAGAAAGTGCGCGGAACGGCAGCACCAATGATGGTGAGTCGGCTTTCCGCAAGGCCACGCTGAAGGCCATCGACTCGCTGCATGTAGATTTCTCGCCCTACGACTGGGACCAGGACGGTGAGGTGGATCAGGTGGTCTACATCTCTGCAGGCTATTGTGCCAATATCGGCGGTTCCAGTGTGAGAGGCTATCTGTGGCCTAACACAGGCTGGTTCAGTCAAATCAAGATATCGGATAATCTGTATCTCTCCCGTTATAGCGGCAGTTCAGAGAAGTGGTATAATGATATTCTCTGTGGCCTCGGAACCATCTGCCACGAGTTCTCCCATTGTCTGGGACTTCCAGATCTCTACCCGACGGGTGCGGGTGGCTCTTTCTCCGTGGTCGATGAGTGGGACCTGATGGATGGCGGAAACTTTACCGACTGGGGCTGGTGTCCTACCAACTATTCCGTGTTGGAGAAGTATTTGTTGGGATGGGCGACACCAGAGGAGTTTACGGCTTCGACAAGGGTCTACGACCTCCTTCCCCTCTCGCAAGGAGGAAAGTCCTACATCATCCACCAGTCGGAGTCGGAATACTATCTGTTGGAGAACCGCCAGCAGAAAGGATGGGACTTGGGACTGCCTGGCAAGGGACTGGTCATCACCTATGTCAACTACGACGATAATGTTTGGACTAACAACATGGTGAATGCCTATACTCCCTATCGTTACGACCTGGTGCATGCCGACGGTATGTCCTACGATGACTGGGACTTCTACATCACCTCCAATCGTCTCACTGAGTATCTGGATAATGCCAACCGTATGAACCGTCGTTACCTGAGTACGGCCCCCTATCCGCTGATCTCCGACACCAAGGAAGTCACCAGCTGCCTGTCGCTGCCCAGTCCGGTTACCAATATCCAGATGACCTCGGCCGGACGCATCTCGTTCGATGTGTCCGTGGCTGATGACATCGAGATGGATGTGCCGGTATCTGAGTCGGGCAAGGGCACTTTCTATCACTCCAAGTACGCCTATCAGTTGCCTGCAGACTGTGTGGCTAAGGTGGTCACGGCCATCTCAAGCAACAGCATCACCTGTCAGAAGATTGCCAGTGGCTCCGAAGTTATTCCCAAGGGCGTGCCTGTCATCATCGAACGTCAGGGTGGGGCAGGGGTCGTCCATCTGGTGCGCAGTGACGCTACCGACACCTATACGGGTGAGAACTATCTGGTGGGCAGCGACGAGCCTACGGAGACTTATGCCTCCGCTGCCCAGATGCTCTTCTACAAGCAGTCCTATGGACAGGGTGGCAGTCAGTTCGGCTGGTACTGGGGGGCAGACGAAGGCGCGGCCTTCCGCATCGGCGGCCATCGTGCCTGGCTGGCAGTGCCTAAGTCGGCCGGTACCCGTTCCTTCATTGGTGACGAGACGACGGCTATTCTCTCTGTGGATCTCGAACAGCTGTCCGATGATCGTTGGTACGACCTTCAGGGCCGTCATCTCGAAGGCAGGCCCTCGCGTCGTGGCATTTATATTGTAAACGGTAAAAAGGTGGTGGTCAAATGAAGAAGAAAAGGTGTTTCACGTTTTGTCTGTTCATCGCCGCACTGGTGCTGATGTCAGCGTTCTCCAGTTGTTCCACGGACGATGATCCTGAGAAAAAGGATCCTTCGGAGCAAGTCAATCTGAATCCGACCCCAAGCGAAGAGCCTGCCTATTAGAGGCAGGCTATTTATCGTCTATAGCACTTATATAAACTAGAATTATTAAATTGAATGAAAAGAACTATTCTAAAAGATGGTATCGCCAAAGTGCTTTTGTGCTTTAGTGCTTTCCTGCTCTCGTCGTGCGATAGTGTGTTCGACATCCATCCCTACGATGTGGATGTTGATGGCGAGACGGACATCAATGTCAAACAGATGGCCATCATTGAGAACAAGTTTGCCAACAAGGACACTTTGCGCGTGGCATTCATCAGTGATACACATCTGTGGCATGCTGATGCGAAGGATCAAGTGGCCGACGTCAACAAAAGAAACGTTGACTTCGCGGTTCACTGTGGTGACTTGACCGATACCGCCACCAACAAGGAATTTGAGTGGAGCCGCAAAATTCTCCAGGGTTTGAACTGCCCCTTTGTGGCACTCATCGGAAACCACGACTTCCTGGGTACTGGCGATCAGACCTACGAGAAGATGTATGGCCCAATGGACTTCTCGTTCATTGCCGGACGAGTGAAGTTCCTTTGTCTGAACACCAATGCCACGGAATACGACTATCTGGCGGCTATTCCGAATTTCGACTGGATGGAAGAAGAGATGAAGAAGGATTCCGACCGCTTCGACCGCACCATCATCATCATGCACTCGCCGCCATATAGCGACCAGTTCAATAACAATGTGTGCAAGGCCTTCCGCCGCTACCTCGATTACTTCCCCGGTCTGATGTGCTGCGTTTATGGACACAATCACAACGATACCGTGATTGAATTCTATAATGACGGCCTTATCTTCTATGGCATCGACAGTGCCCAAGACCGCAACTACAGGATATTCACTATAACCCCCGACGGCTATGAAGCGGAACAGATTTTTTATTAGTATCATCATGCTGATTTGTACTGTGTCTGTATCGGCAGCCGACAGTACCTATGTAGAAGAGACACAGCAGAGTAAGTATGAAAAGAGAATACAGCGTAAGGAAAAAGCGTGGTCATCACTCATCCCCACACACTTCTTGATTCAGAATGCCGGTAATATGGGTATCCTCTCGGCTGGTATAGGTTGGAGTTATGGTAAACACCGCCAGTGGGAGACTGATCTGCTTTTCGGCTATATCCCCAAACACGACTCTACTCGTGGTAAACTGACAACAACGCTGAAGGGGAACTATATCCCCTGGCGTATCAGCTTGAATCCGAAGGCTGATGAAAGTAAAGGCCGTTGGAACTTTGAACCGTTTACTGCCAGTATCTATCTCAATACGGTGTACGGCAGTGAATTCTGGAAGAGCCAGCCTGGGCGCTATCCCGATGATTATTATCAGTTTATGTCGACCAAATTCCGCTTGAACCTGGCTTTCGGAGAGCGACTGACGTTCTTCATTCCAAAGGCAAAGCAGAAAAGACATAATAAGATGTCGCTGTTCTATGAAGTCGGAACCAGCGACCTCTATATCCGCTCCCTGTTCATGGGGCAGGATGTCTCCATAGGCGATATCATCGGACTTTCCATTGGCCTGAAGTTCTATGCTTTATAATACGCCCCTTCCATGAGGCCTGCACACCACGGGGACAGGCCCTGGGCTAAAAAGAGTCATACTCAGGAACCTGTCCCAATGACCATAACGATGCCGTCTTCGCCCAGGCATACGCGCTCTACCTGCAGGGGTTCCAGTACTGGTTCGACGACCGGGAGATGCAGCTGCTGTCGCGCCATAACGAGCGCTTCGAGGTGCCGAAGCCCGAACAGGACCTGATCAGCAAGTACTATCGTCCGCCGCATGGCGACGAGAATGGTGTCTTCGTCAGCTCCACTGAGATCCTTCAGAAGATCGGTGGTGGCATGACGTACCTGCTCACCTCCAACAGGCTGGGTCGGGCGATGACGGCCCTGGGGTTTGTGGGCATGCGCTCTCATGGCCGTCGGGGCTATAACGTGGTAGAGTATAGTGACAAGGAGAGGATGATGAACCAGTCGATGCTGGCCTACGACGCATGTCCGGAGTCGGAGGCCGTGGCAGTGACCGCCAGTGAGATATTTGACACAAATGACACAATATTCTGAGGATTTCTCACGCGTACCGCCCGCGCCTATACGGTACGCGTGAGATATTTCAATTTTAATGTGTCAAATCTGTCATTGATTTGGAAGTTAAAGAAGTTAAGAAGTTAATGAAGTTAAGAAGTTAAGAGATATGAAAGCAATGTCGAAACAGCAGTTGGCCGATGCGGCCGGGGTGAGTGTTACTACACTGATGAACTGGTGCAGGCCGTTCAGGAAAGAACTGGAGGCCATGGGACTGCTACCTAATATGAAGGTCCTGCCGCCCCACATTGTCCGCTTCATCGCTGAGAAGTTCTGCATAGACATTTGACCTCACAACGGGGACTGACGTCAACTACGAGTTGTTCGGATAATCCCTACGAGTTGTTCAAGCGTCATCTGCGAGTCGTCCGGATAATCCTTTGGGGGGTATAGGAGATACTGGAACGAACTGTAAAGGCCATCGGAACGAGCGATAGGAGATATCGGAACGACTGCAAGATGCCCCGCCTTTCACGGGGACACGACCAGTCTATCCCCGGTCAGGTCTACCTCGAACAGGTGGGGTGTGCGCACGGTACGGCCACTGGCATCCTTCTGATGATAGTGGACCGACATCATCCACTGGCCGTCGAAACGCCGGAAAAGCATGGAGTGACCATAGCCCGGGGGCGTGATCGGTTCGGCCTCTTGTATCCACGGACCGTCGAGGGTGCCGCTTTCGGAGTAGGCCACGCCCTGCGTGTAAACATCAAAGACCCACGAAGTCCAGAGCATGCCCAACCGCCCTGTTGCCGTGCGGAAGAGCCACGGGCCGTCGGTCACTTTGTTCCAGGTGATGATGCCCTGTTCGTCTTTCTCACGACTCCACGGCGAATCGCTGGCGCGGAAAAGCACTTTCGGTTCGCCGATCGTACCGCTGAGGTCTGGCTTTAGTTCAATCTTTTCTATCGTGCCGTTCCAGTTTTGTAGCCACTCGCCGCAGAACACCATATAGGGCTTCCCGTCGCTATCTTTCCAATAGGTGCCGTCGAGCGTAGGACGGCTGGCCGGCAGGTAGGCTGCATCACCAAACGCGTGGTAGGGGCCCATCGGATTGTTGGCACGCAGCACTTGCGAGGCCCGGCGCTCGATGACGTTACCGCGAACCGTGTCAATCTTTACATCCCTGTTGGTGAACGTTGCGAAGTAGTAGTACCACCCGTCGCCGGTCTGGTGCAGTTCAGCAGCCCAGATCATCGGCCGTGGTCCCATCCACGAGTCAGCATCAAACTCCGTGACGCGAAAGGGACCTTCCCACAGCCGCAGGTCGGCGCTGCGCCACATCATGCCGCCCGTCCCCGTCATATAATACATTTGTGTCGCTTGATCGGCCAGTATTGCCGGGTCGCTCAGACGAATGGAGTCGAGCGGCACATCCTTTCTGGGGCGCATGCCGCGTTGTGCCGAAACAGTCAACAGGCAGACGGCAGCGAGGATGCAGATAGTCATCAGTTTCTTCATATCGGATTCCTTACTGTCTTTTAGTTAATCATCCCTTGTTCCCCTGTCTTAATTTCTGAACACTAGCCCGTCGCCGAATTCGTCGATGATGATCGGCTTTGTACGGTCCACCTTGTCGGCCAGCAGTTTCTTCGACAGGTCGTTGAGTACGAACTGCTGGATGGCACGCTTCACGGGACGAGCCCCGAAGTCGGGATCATAGCCCTCCTCAGCGAGATAGTTGATGGCCTGCGGTGTGCATTCCAGACGGATGCCCTGGGGCTCAAGCATATCGGTCACCTTTTTCATCTGCAGGCGCACGACGTCGGCTATCTGTTCCTTCGTGAGCGGCGTGAAGGTGATGATCTCGTCGATACGGTTCAGAAACTCCGGTCGCATAGTGGCCTTCAGCTGTTCCCTTGTGGCGTTCGAGGTCATGATGATGATGGTGTTTTTGAAGTTGGCCGTACGTCCCTTGTTGTCGGTCAGTCGGCCGTCGTCCAATACCTGCAACAGGATGTTGAACACGTCGGGATGTGCCTTCTCGATCTCGTCGAACAGCACCACGCTATAAGGCTTGCGGCGCACAGCCTCCGTCAGCTGGCCTCCCTCGTCATAGCCCACGTATCCCGGAGGCGCACCGATCAGACGGGAAACGCTGTATTTCTCCTGATACTCACTCATATCGATACGCGTCATCATCGTCTCGTCGTTGAAGAGGTAGTCGGCGAGGGTCTTGGCGAGTTCGGTCTTACCGACACCCGTGGTGCCGAGGAAGATGAACGAGGCAATGGGTCGCTTGGGATCCTGAAGACCGGCACGCGAACGACGCACGGCATCTGAGACAGCCGTGATGGCCTCGTCCTGGCCGATGACGCGCTTGTGCAGCTCCTCCTCCAGATGAAGCAGTTTTTCTCTTTCGCTCTGCATCATGCGGGTGACGGGGATGCCCGTCCAGCGTGATACGACCTCGGCGATATCGTCGGCAGTTACCTCCTCACGAACCAGCGAATTACCATTCTGGGCGTTAGCCAGTTGTGATTGGATGCTCTTGATGTCATCCTCGAGAGCTTTCAGCTTCGAGTAGCGGATCTCAGCCACCTTGCCGTAGTCGCCCTCGCGCTCTGCGCGCTCGGCCTCGTACTTCAGGTTCTCCATCTCCTGCTTGTCCTGCTGGATCTTGTTCACCAGCTGGCGCTCACCTTCCCACTTGGCGCGGAACTGGGTCTCCTGCTCCTTCAGCTCGGCGATGTCGCGGTCGAGATCAACTAGTTTACTAGTAGGACTAGTGGAACTAGTCTGACTAGTCTGCTCTCGCTTGATGCTTTCACGCTCGATCTCGAGTTGGGCCAGGCGACGGGTGATCTCGTCGAGTTCCTCAGGCACGGAGTCGCGCTCCATGCGTAGTTTGGCAGCGGCCTCGTCCATCAGGTCGATGGCCTTGTCGGGCAGGAAACGTTCGGAGATATATCGTTCAGAGAGTTGTACGGCTGCGATACAGGCATCATCCTGGATACGCACCTTGTGGTGGTTCTCGTAGCGCTCCTTCAGACCACGTAGGATCGAGATGGCCGAGAGTTCGTCAGGCTCGTCGACCATCACTGTCTGGAACCGGCGCTCGAGAGCCTTGTCCTTCTCGAAATACTTCTGATACTCGTTGAGCGTAGTGGCACCAATGGCGCGCAGTTCGCCACGGGCCAGGGCCGGCTTCAGGATGTTGGCGGCATCCATCGCCCCCTCGCCGCCACCAGCACCTACGAGGGTGTGGATCTCGTCGATGAAGAGGATGATGCGGCCCTCGGCCTTCGTCACCTCGTTGATGACGCTCTTCAGTCGCTCCTCGAACTCACCTTTGTACTTGGCGCCAGCCACCAGTGCGCCCATGTCGAGCGAGTAGAGCTGCTTGTCCTTCAGGTTCTCGGGCACATCGCCACGCACGATACGGCCTGCGAGGCCCTCGACGATGGCGGTCTTACCCGTACCAGGCTCACCGATCAGAATCGGGTTGTTCTTCGTACGTCGCGAGAGAATCTGCAACAGACGGCGGATCTCATCATCACGGCCGATAACAGGGTCGAGCTTACCCTTGCGGGCGAGGTCTACGAGGTTCTTGGCATACTTCTCCAACGACTGGTAGTTGTCGTCGGCACTCTGCGACTGCACCTTCTGTCCCTGACGCAGTTCCTGAATGGCTTTCAGCATGTCCTTCTCCGTACAGCCCGCATCCTTCATGATGCGCGAGGCGGTGGAGCTGACGCTCAGCAGAGCCTGTAACACAGGCTCACATGCAACGAACTCGTCGCCTTGCTTCGTGGCAATCTCCTGTGCACGCACGAGTACATTATTACTATCACTTGAGAGATACGGCTGACCGCCCTGCACGCGCGGCAGATGCTTGATCTCCTGCTCAGTGAGCAGTTCGATCTGCTGGGCGTTCACGCCGAGTTTCTGGAAGATGAAGGTCACAACGTCCTTCGCCTTCTCCATTAATCCTTTGAGGATATGTACAGGTTCGATGACCTGCTGGCCGTTCAGCTGAGCTGTATTCACTGCAGCCTGAACAGCCTCCTGTGCTTTGATTGTAAATTTGTCTAATGTCATATTTTGTCCTCCTATTGTTTGATATTTCACCTTCAAAGGCTGTGCCGAGGGAAGAAATGCTGACAAAATGGCGTTTTGTTCTGACTATTTGTCGCTCGGAAGGAAAAATCCACATAAATAGGGATTGCGGGAACGGAAGAAAAGTTGTACCTTTGCGCCCAGTTTTCAAAAAGAAATAATAGGTATATAATGAATAAAAAGATTGTTTTTGTGCTCTTGGGACTTATGGGGACAGGTTCCGTGAGTCTTGCAGACAAACTCACGGGGACAAGTCCGGTAAGTTCGGAAGTGGTTGCAGACTCTTCTCGGGTGATCGACCTTGATGAGGTCGTTGTCGTGGCACAACCCAAGGAACAGGTACGCCTGCGCCTCCAGCCAATGAGCAGCAATGTGTTTGGTGCCGAGCAGCTCCAGCAGCTCAATGTGCACGACCTCTCGCAGTTGTCCCAATATGTGCCGTCGTTTGTGATGCCCAGCTATGGCTCGCGTCTCACCTCGTCGATGTATGTCCGCGGTATCGGTTCCCGTATCAACAACCCCGCCGTGGGTGTCTATTACGACAATATCCCCTTGATGTCGAAGGCCGCGTTCAACAACCATTTCTATATGCTCGACCGTGTGGACATCCTGCGGGGTCCCCAGGGCACGCTCTATGGACAGAACACCGAGGGCGGTCTGGTGCGCGTCTATTCGAAGAACCCGATGAACTACCAGGGTACGGATATCCGTCTGGGTATCGGTACTGGATTATATAGTAATGTGGAAGTAGCCCACCACCACCGTCCCAGCGAGAAGCTCGCTTTCACCGTGGCAGGTTTCTATACAGGTATAAAAGGCTTTATTAACAACCAGAACTTTGACCAGAAAAACGACCTTTCGAATGAGGCTGGAGGTAAAGTGCGTCTGATCTTCAAACCTACCTCACAGCTCTCATTCGACTGGACAGCCGATTACCAGTATGTGAACCAGAATGGTTTCGGCTATGGCGAGTTCCATCCCTTCGAGTATCTGCCCACGCTGTACAGCTCGAGCTATCTCCCTGCCGACGAGACGGTTCAGGATCCTGCCACCACCATCATGAACGGCTACAAGCGCAATATGCTGAACACGGGTCTGAACATCGGCTTTGAAACTGATAAGCTGCTCTTCACTTCCACCACCAGCTACCAGTACCTGAACGACATGATGCTGATGGACCAGGATTATATGACGCCCGACTATCTGCGTCTGGAGCAGTATCAGAAGATGAACGCGCTGACGCAGGAGTTCGTGCTCCGTTCGCATGATACAGGCCGTTGGCAGCATGCTACGGGCCTATTCGGTTCCTACCAGTGGCTCAATACCGAAGCCCCCGTCTATTTCGGCGACGGCATTACGGGGCCCATCGGCACTGCGATCACCAATGCCATGAAGAATGCCATGCAACAATCCATGTATCCGCGCATGTATCAGCAGATGCTCCAGCAGATGCTCGCCCAGGGCATGCCCCAGGCCGTGGCCGAGGCTCAGGCCGCCGCTGCCGCACAGGCCGCCGTGGAGAAAGCCCTTGCTGGCGTGTCGATGACGGCTGAGATGGCTGTGCCCGAGTCGTTCAAGACGCCCTCGCTGAACTTCGCCGCCTTCCATGAGTCGAATATCCTCTTGGGCGACCGTCTGAAGCTTACCCTGGGTCTGCGTTTCAATGTCGACAAGGTGAAGATCGAGTACGACGCCCTTGCCTATATGAACATGACCGGTGGTACCGCCGAGCGCCAGGCCACCTATCACCTCACCTCGCACGTCATGGACAGCCGCTCGAAGACTTATATCCAGCTGCTCCCCAAGTTAGGCCTTACCTACACTTTCGACGAGAACATCGGAAATATCTACGCCCTCGTGTCGAAAGGCTACCGTTCAGGCGGCTACAACATCCAGATGTTCAGCGATATCCTCCAGACCGATCTGACCGCTAACCAGCAGAAGGCTATGCAGGGCGACTATGATGTAGAACATACCGCAGAAGACTATGATCATATCGAGGAGACCATCGCCTACAAGCCAGAGGAGTCGTGGAACTATGAGTTGGGAACCCACCTGAACCTCTTCGGCGGTAGCACCCACTTCGACCTTGCCCTCTACTACATGCAGATCCGCAATCAGCAGCTCTCCATCATGGAGCCTCACAGCAACTACGGCCGCATCATGGTGAATGCAGGTAAGAGTCATTCTTGTGGACTCGAGGCCACCCTGCGCGGACGTGCCTTCAACAATGCCCTCGACTGGGGCGTGACCTATGGCTACACCCATGCCAAGTTCGACGAGTATATCGAAGATATGACGCCTAGTGGGTATTCTACGATGGATAAATACTACATCAAGGATTACTCTGACAACTACGTGCCCTTCGTGCCACAGCACACGTTCAGCGCGATGCTCGACTACCATATCGGCAAGTTTACCCTTGGAGCCAACGTGAATGGCCAGGGCAAGACCTGGTGGGATGAGGCCAATACCTACGCCCAGGACTTCTATGCCCTGCTTGGTGCCCATGCCGACTACGATTTCGGTCCTGTGGTTGTTACCCTCTGGGGCCGCAACCTGACCAACACCACCTATAACACCTTTGCCATTGCCTCCAGCGCTGCCGTAGGCCAGCGGTATTTCGCCCAGAAGGCCAATCCCATCCAAATAGGGCTGGATGTAAACATTCATTTCTAAATGGAGTCAGCGGCATAAACCTGCCCACGTTATCGTTAACGTAAAAAAAGATGGCGAAATGCATGGCTTTTCGCCATCTTTTTTGTACCTTTGCAGCGGCTAAAGGCTACCTCGAACAGAAATAAAAACTAATTATACAAATGGAACAAGTATTCAGTTACATTATCAGTCTGGGTGCATCAGTGATGATGCCTATTCTGTTTACAATCATCGGACTGTGCATCGGTATGAAGTTCGGAAAGGCACTCAAGTCCGGACTTTACGTAGGCGTCGGTTTTGTAGGCCTCGGTATTGTCACGGCTCTGCTGACCAACAACTTCGGCAGTCCGCTGAGTGAGATTTCACAGCTCTACGACCTGCAGCTTGGCGTGTTCGACATGGGATGGCCAGCTGCCGCCGCAGTGGCGTATAACACGGCAGTGGGCGCACTGATCATTCCCATCTGTCTGGGTGTGAACTTCCTGCTGCTTATTACCAAGTGCACGCGTACGGTGAACATCGACCTGTGGAACTACTGGCACTTTGCCTTTATCGGGGCCGTGGCCTATTTCGTGATGGACCAGAGCCTGGCATGGGGCTACTTCGCTGCTATTGTCTGCTACATCATTACGCTGGTGATGGCCGACCTGACAGCCTCGAAGTTCCAGGGTTATTACGACGATATGGATGGCATCTCCATCCCGCAGCCTTTCTGTCAGAGCTTTACGGCTTTTGCCATTGCCATCAACTGGCTGCTCGACAAGATTCCCGGTTTCTCGAAGCTCGATATCGATGCCGAGGGCCTGAAGAAGAAGTTCGGTGTGCTTGGTGAGCCGATTGTTCTCGGTGTCATCGTAGGTGCCCTGATCGGTGCCGTGGCTCAGCTCGATATCAAGAAGGTGCTCTTCCTCGGTGTCACGATGGGTGCCGTGATGGAACTGATACCGCGTATCACGAAGCTCTTCATCGACGGTCTGAAGCCCATTGCCGAGAAGACGCAGGAGGTGGTGCAGAAGAAATGGGCCGGCAAGAAGGTGTATATCGGTATGTCGCCCGCCCTGGTGATCGGTCATCCTACCACGCTGGTGGCCTCGCTGATCCTGATTCCCCTGGCTCTGTTGATGGCCGTCGCACTGCCTGGCAACGAGTTCCTGCCGCTGGCCTCGCTGGCAGGTATGTTCTATGTGTTCGTGATGGTGCTGCCCTATACGAAGGGAAATGTGGTGAAGACGCTGATTGTCGGTATCATCACCGTCGGTATCGGCCTGTGGTTCGTGACAGACATGGCTCCTGCCTTCTCTCAGGCAGCCCAGACCGTGTATGAGCAGACGCAGGATCCTGCCGCCAGGATTCCCGAGGGGTTTCAGGCCGGTGCACTTGACTTTGCATCAAGCCTCTTCGGATGGGTCATCTATAAGTGCGTGAATAATCTGGCGTATGTAGGTGCCGGCATCCTAGCCATTATCACCATTGGTTTGGTGGCATGGAACCGCAAGTGCATCGTGGCAGACGAGAGAAAAAATGAAAGAATGAAATAACAACAATTATGAAGAAAACAATTCTTGCAATCGCAGGGGCATTTGCCCTCTCGCTTTCTGTCGCCAATGCGCAGGAAGCAGACAGGTATGTTGGGGCTCAGCATGTGAAGTTCCAGACCGCCTGCCATCCTGAAGACGTGAAACACTACGACACGAAGCTGCTCCGTGAGCGCTTTGTCATGGAAAAGGTGATGTCGCCTGACTCCATCCTGCTCACTTACTCCCACTATGACCGTTTCATCTTCGGTGGAGCGATGCCCGTCAATACAACGCTGACGCTGGAGAACTTCTGGGAACTGGGACTCGATGTAGACCCCACCATCAAGGAGAAATACTTCATGTACAACCGTGAGCTTGGTGTGGTAAATTGTGGTTTGGGCGATGGCGTGGTGATCGTCGACGGCAAGGAGTACGCTCTCTCTCCGAAGGAGGCACTCTACATCGGTCGTGGCCACATCGGCAAAGATCAGGACGTGAACAAGTCTATCCAGTTCCGCAGCAAGGATGCCAAGAATCCTGCCAAGTTCTACTTGAACTCGGCTACTGCCCATCAGCATTTTAAGACTCAGTGGATTACCCTCGACGGCCGTAAGGGCTCGCTGAAGGCTGCCGTCTGGGGTCCCGTTGGCTCACTGGAGGAGTGCAACAACCGTACCGTCTATAAGCTCATCGTCAACGATGTGCTGGAGGAAGGTCCCTGTCAGCTGCAGCTCGGTCTGACACAGCTGAACCCTGGTGCTGCCTGGAACACGATGCCTCCTCATACACACGGTCGCCGTATCGAGGCCTACTACTACTTCAATCTGCCTCAGGAGCAGACGATAGCCCACATCATGGGTCAGCCGGAGGAGAGCCGTGTGGTATGGCTGCACAACGACCAGGCCATCATGTCGCCCGAGTGGAGCATGCATGCCGCTGCCGGTACCTATTACTATACCTTCATCTGGGGTATGGCCGGTGAGAACCTCTATTATAACGATAAGGACAACATCCCCGTCATCGATATCCGATGACGGGATTAAAAATTAAGAGTTAAGAATTAAGAGTTGTCGGCTTCGCCGATTAAGAATTGAGAATTATTGCAATGAGTGATTTCGGAAAGATGATCGACGAGAAATGTCTCATGTTTGCTGTAAGAATTGTGAACCTATGTCGTTTCCTGGACAAGGAGAATAAGGGACGGCATATTGCTGATCAGATCATGCGTAGCGGAATGAGCATTGGCGCCAATTATGCTGAAGCCGAATGTGCCATAAGTGATAATGATTTCTTGGCGAAGCTCTACATCTCCTTGAAAGAATGCAACGAGACCCTTTATTGGTTACGTCTGCTGAGAAAAGTAAACGACTTGGATGAAAAGCAATTCATGTCAATTTACGAAGATGGGGAAGAGTTGAAACGGCTTCTTGTCTCGATTATCAAGACGAAGCGTAGGAATGCCGGCCTCGAAAATTCTTAATTTCTAATTCATAATCGCGAAACGACAACTCTAAATTCTAAATTCTAAAATCATAATTCACAAATATGACTCCTGTACAAACTACAAAGATGTCCAACTTCCGTTGGGTCATCTGTGCGCTGCTCTTCTTAGCAACGACCGTGAACTATATGGACCGTCAGGTTCTGTCATTAACTTGGAAAGACTTCATCGCCCTCGACTTCCACTGGACCGATGCCGACTATGGTAAGATTACGGGTCTTTTCTCGTTGTTCTATGCCATTGCCAACCTGTTCTCAGGTAAGTTCATCGACTGGATGGGCACGAAGAAGGGTTATCTGATTGCCATCTTCGTCTGGTCGACGGGTGCCGTGATGCACGCCGGATGCGGATGGGTGGCCATGAGCATCGAGGGCTACGACTCTATTGAGGCACTGCGTGCCGTACAGGCTGGCAGTGATGCGGCTGTGGCGATTGCCACCATCTCGGTATGGCTCTTCCTGAGCTGCCGTCTGATTCTGGCCGTCGGTGAGGCCGGTAACTTCCCGGCAGCCATCAAGGCCACTGCCGAGTATTTCCCGAAGAAGGACCGTGCCTTCTCCACCTCGATCTTCAATAGCGGTGCCTCTGTAGGTGCTTTGGCAGCCCCTGCCACCATTCCTTTGCTGGCACGTGCGTGGGGTTGGGAGATGGCCTTCATCATCATCGGTGTGCTGGGCTATGTGTGGATGGGCCTCTGGATCTGGCTCTACGAGAAACCCCGTCATAACAAGCGCGTCAATCAGGCAGAGCTCAACTATATCGAACAGGACAATGACCTTGCCGAGGTACAGGACCGTACCAAGGTGAAGGAGGAGAAGGCCATCCCGTTTATGAAGTGTTTCACCTTCCGTCAGACCTGGGCTTTCCTCGTGGGTAAGTTCATGACTGACGGCGTATGGTGGTTCTTCCTCTTCTGGGCACCGGCCTACTTCAGCGACCAGTATGGTTATACCTCCGACTCAGCGATGGGCATCATGCTCATCTTCACCCTCTACCTCATCGTGACGGTGCTCTCCATCGGTGGTGGCTATCTGCCCACCTACTTCGTCGACAAGAAGGGCATGAACCCCTATCTGGGTCGTATGCGCGCGATGCTGATCTTCGCCTGCTTCCCCGTATTGGGTCTGTTGGCTCAGCCACTCGGAGCCTATAGTGCCTGGTGGCCTGCTATTCTGATCGGTCTGCTTGGTGCCGGACATCAGGCATGGAGTGCGAACCTCTTCTCAACCATCGGCGACATGTTCCCGAAGTCGACCATTGGTACGATTGTTGGTCTGGGCACGATGACGGGTGGCTTCGGTTCGATGGCCATCAACATGGGCTCGGGTGAGTTCTTCACCTGGGCTGCCGGACAAGGTTCTGCCTTCCAGTTCTTCGGTTTCGAGGGCAAGCCTGCTGCCTATATGGTCGTGTTCTGCATCTGTGCCGTGGCCTATCTCATCGGCTGGGTCATCATGAAGACGCTGGTACCGAAGTACAAGCCTATCGTGGTGGAAGATTAATTAATAAATAAATCCTCGCCGACTGGCGAGGATTTATTTATATCGGTAGCATCATGGTGTAGGGTAGGAACCCCTGTTTGATGAGGGCTTTGAACAGCTCTTGCGACATGGCCTCGTTATCCTTGCGGGTGTAGCGGATATCGGTAATCACCTGGGCGAGCGTCTCTTTGTGGTTGATCTCGACAAAGTGGCGGTTCTCCTCCAGTTCCTCCTTATATTTATAATAGGTATCGATGTCCTTGCCCAGGTAGTCGTGGTAGTACTCCTGGTGCACAAAACTCTCTAAGGGCAGACGGTCGGAGAGGGGAGGATCCTCGTCGGGCCAGCCTACGGTCAGGGTGGCTACAGGCATGACGAGCTTGGGCAACCTCAGGATGTCGATGATCTGCAGAGGTTGATAGACGGTGGTGCCCAGATAGCAGTAGCCCAGTCCCTCCTCGTCCATGAGGTTGCAGAGGGTCTGCGTGTAGAGCAGGGCGTCGGTGGCGGCATTGATGAACGACAGGAGATTGTCGTAGCCTGGCTCGGCCTGGCGGCATTTGGCCCAAAAGCTGGTGCGGTTGAAGTCGGCACAGACGGTGAGCACCACGGGTGCCTCCTTCACCATGGGCTGGTTGAAGTGGACAGGTGATAGCTTTGCCTTCATCTCGCCGGATCGTGTGACCACGACACTGTAAAGCTGGAGGTTGCCCATGGTCTGAGTCCGGGCGGCTTCTGTGAACAGACGGTTCAGAAGTTCCTCGCTGACATCCCGGTCAGCATACTTCCGGATGGTTTTTCGCGTCAGAATTGTTTTCATCTTGTAGTTTTTGCTGCAAAGATACAAAAAAATATGAATTATTTCGTAACTTTGCGATCAAAATCGCGAAGTTACGCCATCTCAGCAAAAAAAAGAATGAATTCTTTTATTTTGCGCACGATTTTTCGTAACTTTGCACACAAATTGACATGGATATGGAAGAAGACATTCGTAAAGAGACATTGAAGCGCGTGGCGCACGAGTTGGCGCTGGCTGGTCAGAAGCAGAATGCTCCGCTGACAGAGGAGCAGATAACAACCCTATTGGAGCAGAGCCTGAGGACGATGCTGCCTGAGGTGACGGAGATCAGGCCACAGTCGCTGGAATGTGACGTGGTGCGCTTCCAGAACAACAAGGAAAAGTGGGTGGCACTCGTCGGACTGCTCGACGGCTATCCTTATGAGATCTTTACCGGTCTTCAGGATGACGAGGAGGGAATAGTCCTTCCGAAGAATGTGGTACACGGGAAGATCATCAAACAGGTGAATCCCGACGGCTCGAAACGCTACGACTTCCAGTTTGAGAATAAACGCGGCTACAAGACCACGGTAGAAGGACTCTCAGAGAAGTTCAATCCTGAGTATTGGAACTACGCCAAGCTCATCTCGGGTGTCTTGCGCTACAGAATGCCCTTGGAACACGTCATCAAGCTGGTGGCCTCGCTCTCGTTGAAGGATGAGAGCATCAACACCTGGAAGACGGGTGTGGAACGTGCGCTGAAGAAGTATCTCCCGGGAGCACACGACGAGCAGGAGGCAGATGCCGCTATCGATACAGACGACTAAATGCCTTTGCCGATGCAGCTGGTGGAAGGTTATGTGTTTCTGCGGCGTGTGCGCTTCCATGCGTTTCACGGGGTGATGGCTCAGGAGAGGCAGGTAGGAGGCGACTTCCTGATGGACCTCCGCGTGGGTTATCCGTTGGAGAAGGCGATGGAGAGTGACGAGGTGGGTAACACGCTTAACTATGCGACCCTCTACGATCTTGTGAGAAACGAGATGCAGGTGCCCTCCAAGTTGCTGGAACATGTGGCAGGGCGCATCGTGAAGGTGATCGAAGAGACTTTCCCCCAGGTGAGCTCTATAGACCTGACGCTGACCAAGCAGAATCCGCCGATGGGGGCTGACTGTGATGGTGCAGGGGTGGAAATACATTTGAGAGGTGAAAGTGAAAAGTGAATAGTGAAAAGTGAGAAGTATTAGATACATACTGGGATTGCTGTTGATGGGTGTGGCACTGACCGCTGGTGCCGCCACTAAGACGTTTACGCTGGTCATCGATGCGGGACATGGCGGAGGTGACACGGGAGCCGTCGGAGCCATTTCGAAGGAGAAGAACCTGACGCTGAAGTTCGCGCTTGCCTTCGGAAGGATGGTCGAGCAGAATTGTCCTGATGTGAAGGTGCTATACACCCGTAAGACCGACAAGTTCGTGGAGTTGTATCGTCGTGCTGAGATTGCCAATCAGGCTAAGGCCGACCTGTTTATCTCCGTGCATATCAACGCCCTGCCGAAGGGTCGGATCGCCCGTGGTTTCCAGACCTACACCTTAGGTACCAGCAAACGTACCGGCAAGAAGACAGGTGTGTTGGAGAATCTGGAAGTGGCCAAGCGTGAGAATGCCGTCATCTTGATGGAGGAGGGGTATCAGCAGACATATCAGGGCTACGATCCGAATTCGCCCGAGAGCGATATCATCTTTGAGTTTGTTCAGGACAAGAATATTGAGAACAGCATCGAGCTGGCCAAATATATGCAGAAGTATGTGTGTCAGGCCACGGGCCGTCAGGACATGGGAGCCCAGCAGGATAATCTGGCTGTGCTTCGCCTGTCGTCGATGCCTGGATGTCTGCTGGAACTGGGGTTCATCTCCACTCGCGACGAGGAAGAGTTTATGAACAGCAGTTCGGCAGAGGGCATGTATGCGCGAGGAATGTTCAATGCCTTCCTGGCCTATCGCAAGCGCCATGGCGGCAACATCACCATTCCCTTCCAACCCGTGAACGCCCAGCCTGCCGTGGAAAAACGTGAAGAGCCTGCGGAAGATGCCAAGGCAAATTCAGGACTGATGGATGCCCAGCCCATAGCAGAGATGCCTGTGGAGAAGAAGCCGGCCCATGTCAAGGAAGATGCCGATGCCATTCTTTTCATGGTTCAGATCCTGACCAGCGACAGAAAACTGAAGCCTGCAGACTCTAAACTGAAAGGGCGCAAGGATGCCTGTTACTATCAGGAGGGTGGCTTGTATAAGTACACATTGGGCTCTTCCGAGAATTATAATGAGATATATCGTCTCCGCAAGGAGGTACTCAGTAAGTTCCCTGGGGCATTCATCATCGCTTTCAAGAATGGCAAGAAGATGGATGTACAGAAAGCTATCCAGGAGTTTAAGAAGAATCAATCAGGAAAATAAAGGAATAACGTTATGAGCAAGTTTTCAAAGGAGATTAAGATAGCCCTTGTGGCCATAGTCGGAATAATCGTCTTGTTTTTCGGACTCCAGTTCCTCAAGGGACTGAACATTTTCTCTTCTGCCAACCGCTATTACGTGAAGTTCGACGATATCAGCGGTCTTTCTGCCTCCACGCCCATCTATGCCAACGGCTACCGTGTCGGCGTGGTGGAGGATGTGATTTTCGACTATGAGAACCGTGGCGAGATCGTGGCAGTGGTCGGACTCGACAAGAAGCTCCGTATCCCTGAGGGCAGTTCTGCCGACATTGCCAGCGACCTGTTGGGCAATGTCCAGATGCAGCTGAACTTCGGACCCAATTCCGAGTATCTCCTGAATGCGGGTGATACCATCTATGGCGACAAAGAACAGGGTATCATGGGCAAGGCCGCCAAGCTGGTGCCGTTTGTAGAGAAACTGCTGCCGAAGCTTGATTCGATCATGGGCAGCATCAATACCTTGCTCGCCGACCCGTCGATAGGCAACTCACTCTCCAATCTGGAGAAGATCACGACCAACTTCGATGAGACATCCAGGAACCTGAAGGTCATGTCTGCTTCGCTGAACAGTCAGTTGCCCAGTCTGCTGCAAAATGCCGACGGGACACTGGCCAATACACAGAAACTGACGGGTACGCTGAATGAACTCGATCTTGCTGCCACCCTGTCGAAGGTCGACCAGACCCTGAAGAATGTGGAGGAGCTGACAGCCAAGCTGAACAGCAAAGAGGGCTCACTGGGACTGCTGATGAACGATCCGGGCCTCTATAATAACCTGAATTCCACCATGATGCATGCCGATTCACTGGTGATAGACCTGAAGGCCCATCCCAAACGCTATGTGCATCTGTCGGTTTTTGGCAAGAAAGATAAGTAATTTAAATTTTGTCTAAATAGATGCAATTTGCTATCCCATATAACTTATGCCGGTTTGAGCCCTGAAACATAGCGATGATTGTCTGTATGAGCCTGATTGCCAGTGGTTTGCATATTTGCAAGAGGGCGTTTTGGCACACAAATCCGTGAAACACCATAAGTGCCCGACAGATAGACAGTTACGAATAGTTGTCCACACGACACACATTTTGGGGCATTTGCAAGATTGAAAAAAAATTGCGACCTTTGCATCGAAATTCTTAACTCTACAAGCCTAAGTCTTGTATCAAATTTAAAGAAATAAAAAGTAATCGCCGAATGAAGAATAGTCATCAGGCGCTTTGGGACGACTGCCTTCGTCTGATCCAGGCAAACGTTACCGAGCAGCAGTATAAAACGTGGTTTGCACCGATTGTCTTCGAGTCCTACTCAGAGGCAGAGCAGACGCTCTTGGTGCAGGTTCCAAGCAGGTACGTGTACGAGTACTTGGAGCAATACTACGTTGGACTATTAAGTAAGGTACTCGCGCGAGTGTTTGGTGCAAATATCAGGCTTAGCTATCGTATTGTAGAGGTAAAGGGACGGCAGCGCGACGTAACAACCGACGTGGAGAGCGAAGGTCCCAGTACGATCGATGCACCGCAGCCTACCACTCGTGGCAATAAGACCCCCACGACGCTTGACAGTGCTTTGCCTCAGGCACTCAATCCCCAGCTCGACCCGAAGAAGACGTTCCAGAACTTTATTGAGGGCGACTCCAACAAACTGCCCCGTACCGTGGGCCTCTCCATCGCCGAGCATCCGGGCAACACCACTTTCAACCCCTTCTTTATCTATGGCCCCTCTGGCTGTGGCAAGACCCATCTGATCAATGCCATAGGCGTGCGTTGCAAGGAGACCTATCCGCAGAAGCGCGTGCTCTATGTCAGTGCCCGTCTGTTCCAGGTGCAGTTTACCGATGCCAGCCGTCAGAATACGGTGAACGACTTCATCAATTTCTATCAGACCATCGATGTGCTGATCGTGGACGATGTTCAGGAGTGGGCTACAGCCGAGAAGACAGTGACTACGTTCTTCCATATCTTCGACCATCTGTTCCGTCTGGGCAAGCAGATCATTCTCGCCAGCGACCGTCCCCCTGTGGACCTCAAATGGCTGCATGCGCGTATGCTCACCCGTTTCTCCTGCGGTCTGATTGCCGAGCTTGAGAAGCCCAATGAGCAGTTGTGCATCGACATCCTGAATTCAAAATGCCGCAGGGACGGTTTGAAAATCCCCGCCGACGTGATACAGTTCATTGCCGAGACGGCCAATGGCAGCGTTCGCGACCTGGAGGGAGTGGTCAACCAGCTTCTGGCTTTTTCGATCGTCTATAATTCCAATATCGATATGCGTTTGGCCGAGCGTGTCATCAAGCGTGCCGTGAAGATCGACAACCATCCGCTGACCATCGACGACATCCTGGAGAAAGTGTGCCGTCACTATGGTGTCAAGCCGCATCAGGTTTCGGGTAAGAGTCGCAAGCGTGATCTCGTTCAGGTACGCCAGATTTCCATGTATCTTGCACAGAAATACACGAAGATGCCCGCCAGCCGTATTGGTCAGCTCATTGGAGGCCGTGACCATTCTACGGTGATTCACTCCTGCAATACGGTAGAGAAGCGTATGAAGGTTGATAAGGCTTTCTCGGCAGAAATCTCCAGTATCGAGAATTCTTTTAAGCTCAAATCATAAGGAAAGAAGCTCGCCACCATGGCGAGCTTCTTTCCTTATAGGCTGAGATGGAATCCGGCTATCAGCCAGCGCCCGGGCTGTTCAACCAGGCCGTAATCATGGTAGCTGGTGTCGAAGAGGTTGTTGGCCTCTAAGTAAATCTTCCATTTCTTTTGCTGCCATGACAGGCGTGTGTCCACCAGTGCATAGGGCTTGTAGTCGTGCATGATGCCGTCGAAATCGGTGTATTGTCCGACACGGTCTTGCCAGCGGAAGTTCAGGCCCAGCGTCAACTTATCCACGATAGGCACCTGGGCATTGGCCACCAGTTTATGGCGCAGGTATTCCAGGGCGTATTGCGACATGATGTGCGCCTCCTGTTTCTTGTCCTGATGGATGTAGCTATAGCTAATTAAGAATTTAGAATTTAGAATTAAGAGTTGGGTGGATGCTTCGAAGCCGAGACTGTTGATCGTGGCGTGGTTCACGCTCTGCCAGACGGCATCGTCGCCCAGGCTGGTGTCCATGATCCAGTCGATCATGTTTTTGCCGTGGTGATGCCAAAGGGTACATTGAACATTGACCATTGACCATTGAACATTAGTGCCGACTTCGAGGGCTTGCATCTCCTCGGGCTTCAGATGAGGGTCGGCACTATAGCCCTGATACCGATAGTACATCTCCGTGAACGACGGCATGCGCAGCGAGGTGTTGTAGCTGGCATGCAGGATCCAGTTGCCGGCAGGACGGTAGCTGATGTCGATGCCGGGATAGACGGTGATGTTCATGTTGCTCCAGGTGTTCTTCACGGCCACGAGACCGGCAGAGATGGTCAGGTTGCTCAGCAGCAGGTTGTGCTCCAGATAGCCGCTGATGTTCGTGCGGTTTACACCGAGGGTGTAGTCGCGGTCGGTACCCTTGATATGATATGTCTGCGCCAGGGGCTCGCCAAGGTTCCCGCTCACCAGATCCTCATTGCGTATTTCTGCACCGAAGGCGGTACGGCCTGCTATCCAGTTGAAATAGCTGCTCAGGCTGACGCCATAGACGTCGGTACGGTTGTAGTTGTAGGGCATCTTCGCGGGCTGGCTGCGGTAGCCTTCATAGCGGTCGCGGTTCTGGTTCCAATAGATGCTGGGTGCGAAGTGCAGGCGGCCCTGACGAGTGGCTCCCTGGATGGCGGAGTAGATCTTCGTGGTATGTTCATACTGGTTGTCGGCCTGCCACTTGGGTGAGGCGTAGAAGGTGCTGGAACCCCAGCCTTTGTCGGCGATGCCGAGATGCCAGTTCAGCAGGACATGATCATCCTCGTACTGGCCCTGCCAGAAGGCTTTCGAGCCGCTGAAGTCGGTATTCAGGTTGCCTTCCTTCGAGCGGCTGTAGCCGTCGCTCCGGCTGTAGCCGGCACTGAGCTGGTTGTTCCATGGTCCACGCTTGAGGTTCGTCCGTCCGCTCATCTTGGCATAACCATAGGAGCCGCCCTCGAGCGTGATGTCGGTACTGGTCTGCTGTGCAGGACGGGTCACGATATTGATGGCTCCCACTAACGACGAGGTGCCATACACACGGCCTGCCGGACCTTCGAGCACCTCGATGCGCACGATCTCACTCAGGTCGATGGGCAGGTCCATGGCATTGTGGCCCGTCTGCGGGTCACAGATGTTGATGCCGTTGAGCAACAGGATAATCTGGTCCTGCGTACCTCCACGGATGGAGATGTCAGTCTGTGCACCAACAGGGCCCCGCTGACGGACATCGACGCCGACGGCGTATTTCAGCAGATCGTTAATACTTTGTACGGGGGCCTGCGCAATGTCGGCACGCTCCAGTACAGTGACCATTCTCGCAGCCTGACTCTTCGTCAGGGGCGCCCTCGAGCCTGTCACGCTGACCTCCTCGAGCATCATCTCGCGAGCCGTTGTCGTCGAGGCTGAGTCGGTCACCACGGGGTTCGTCGAGACACTTTCAGCCGAGGCGTAGGTCAGCGTGGCTACTGACAGCACGCTGCACACGACCTCGCGCCCCAGACAGGCAAAAAGCGAGTATCCCTTGTTTTCGAAATGCCGGAAAACGAGGACCTGGCGCTTGATGAATGACGGTTTGTACATGTGTGTAAATTGACTTAAATGGACTATGCAATAGCAAAAATCGGATGCAAAGTTACTAATAATTGTTTAGAAAAACAAATTGTGGGAGTCTTTTGTTGGTGGTTTGCAGAATAATACCTATCTTTGCAACATTAATCTGAATTAAAACAATAAGAAGATGTCACTCCTAAAGAAATTGCAAATCGGCGACAATAATTCGGGCAGATATACTAAAGAGTATCTCTTGACTGATTATAAGTGCCACACGTATCGTAAGCATAACGAGTACCGGCCTGACACGGACAAGTATTGTGACTGTATCGAACTGACGGTCATAGCACCGGGGAGGGAAGATGTACTGATGTACGACTGGTTTATCACTCAGTCGCTACAGAACGGGAGAATCCTAATTCAGCTGCCCCCCCAGATGAATCAGTCGGAGCCCGAATCGCATGAAGTGCTGTTCGAGGATGCCTGCTGCTTTTCTCTTGAGGAGGATTATCATCTGAACAAAAACCAGCGACGGGTTCTGAAACTGAAGCTGGTGGCTGAAGAAATAGTCATCAATGACGTAACTTTTTATCGGAGGTAGAGTATGATTAGCAATCGACCGAAATATTTGAAGGCCATCCTCTTCACCAATAATCTGGCTGAGGTTGGCGGAAGTGTGCTGCAGTCGCAGTGTTTCACCGTACAGGATTATCACTATCACTGCTATCGGGAGCGTGACGAGCAGGGTAATCCTTATGGCAGGATCCTTTCCGGCTATCTGGATTTTTCTGTCATTGTGGCCAATCTCGACGGCTGTAAGTATTTCTATCAATGCCTGGACTCGAATGAAAGCCTGCCCTTCTCGTTTATCTTCAATGCCACGTTCGGGCAGACTGGACGTATCTCTGATTTTGATGACGGGCTGATCACTTACGGTTATGTTGTGGATGTCAAGGAATCGTGCCTCAATGACGACGAGGGTGGTGATGAGCAGATTCTGATTCACGTGCAGCTGTTGCTTAGTAATATGGTCTTCCTGGGCAGTGAGACGGTTCATGTCCTGGAAATCACGAGGGATTAGTAAGTCGGATTCCGGAATGGTGCCTTTTGTTATGAATGCCAGGCGACTGTTTGCTGTCGTTATGGTGGTAATGCTGGCGGCCCCGGCATTTCCGCAGACTTTTATGAACCATCCCTGGCAGGGGAAGCGTGTGGCCTATTTTGGTGATTCTATCACAGACCCTCGTAATAGCGGCTCGAAGAAAAAGTATTGGGGCTTCCTTCAGGACTGGTTGGGAATCACACCCTACGTCTATGCGGTCAGTGGCCGGCAGTGGAATGATATCCCCCGTCAGGCGGATCAGCTGAAGGCTGAGCATGGGGACAGTGTGGACGCTATTCTGATCTTCATGGGTACGAATGACTATAATGTCGGTGTTCCCATCGGCGAATGGTTTACGGAGCGTATGGAAAAAGTCGTGGCTGGCATCCACGAACAGAAGCATCCGGTAGACCGTCGTCATCGTTATCCTGTCATGGCAGATTCTACCTATCGGGGGCGGATCAACCGGGCACTCGATTACGTCAAGCGACAGTATCCCACGAAGCAGATTATCCTGTTGACCCCTATCCATCGGGCAGAGTTCTATGCCAATGACTCCAACTGGCAGCCTCGTGAGGATTATGCCAATCAGCGAGGTGAGTATATCGATGCTTATGTGCAGTCGGTGAAGGAGGCCGGTAATCTCTGGGCAGTGCCTGTCATTGACCTGAATGCGCTGAGCGGTCTCTATCCGCTGATGGATGAGCAGGCGCAGTACTTCAAAAGTGCAGAGACAGACCGCCTGCATCCCAACGATGCCGGTCATGAGCGGATGGCGAAGACCATCATGCAGCAACTGATTACGCTACCGGTTTTCTGATATAATCGACAAAGGAATAGCGGAAGTCGTGACGGTCATCTATCGGGTGGTCTTCACGGCTTTCTTCTTCCCAGTCGTCTTGGTAGGGAGGAAAGAAAGTATCGGCCTCAGAAGGCGTGTCGTCAATCTCCGTGAGGCAAAGCCGATCGGCAAGGGGTAGGGCCTGACGATAGACCGAAGCTCCGCCGATGATATAGAGATCTTCGTCGGACGTGCAGTGCTCTAATGCTTCTTCGAGCGAGGGGTAGACATCGCAGCCCTCGAAGGTCTTCTGCGAACGGCTGAGCACAATGTTACGACGATTGGGCAGGGCTCCCTTAGGGAGGGAGAGAAAGGTGTTGCGTCCCATGATAATCGTATGGCCTGTGGTCAGTGCCTTGAAGCGCTTCAGGTCGTTGGGCAACCAATAGATCAGTTTGTTCTTATATCCGATGGCCCGATTCCTCGCCACCGCTGCAATGATGCTTATCATTTTACCTTTTTTCCTTTTTACTTTTTTTACCTTTTTACCTTTTTACTTTTACACGCTTACTTCGGCTTTGATGTGGGGATGGGGATCGTAGCCGACGAGTTCGAAATCCTCGTACTGGAAGTCGAAGAGGCTCTTCACATCGGGATTGAGTATCATCTTGGGCAGGGGACGAGGTTCACGGGTAAGCTGTAATCTGGCCTGCTCGATATGGTTCAGGTAGAGATGGGTATCGCCTGTGGTGTGGATAAAGTCGCCAGCCTTGAAGCCCGTCACCTGCGCCATCATCTGGAGTAACAGGGCATAGGAGGCAATGTTGAATGGTACACCGAGGAAAGTATCTGCTGAACGCTGATAGAGCTGGAGCGAGAGACGGTCGCCTGCGACGTAGAACTGGAAGATGGTGTGACATGGCGGCAGTGCCATCTGGTTCACTTCTGCCACGTTCCATGCGGAGACAATCATACGGCGGGAGTTGGGATTGTTCTTCAACTGATCGAGCACATATTGGATCTGGTCGATAGTGCCTCCGTTGTAGTCGGGCCATGAGCGCCATTGGTGTCCGTAGACGGGTCCGAGTTCACCGTTCTCATCAGCCCACTCGTTCCAGATGCGCACACCGTGCTCTTGCAGGTACTTCACGTTGGTATCGCCCTTGAGGAACCAGAGCAGTTCGTAGATGATACTTTTCAGATGGAGTTTCTTTGTGGTCAGCAGGGGGAAACCGTCGTCGAGGTTGTAACGACTCTGAGTGCCGAAAATGCTGATGGTTCCTGTGCCCGTACGGTCGCCTTTCTCGGTGCCTTCTGTCAGGATACGGTTCAGAATGTCTAAATACTGTTTCATCTTTTTATTTACGATTTACGGATTTACGATTTACGATTTACCATTTACGATTTATGGATTTGGAAGTTCAAGGATCTGAGGAGGGACTGTGGGGAGATAGGTGGTCTTGATGCGCCATGCCTTCGGGTACAGGTTGTTGGCGCGAGTGCCGAGATTCTTGGCAGGGCCTAAGGTGAATCCCTTATAGGTGACGGTCACCATTCCCCTAGGTGTATCCTCTGGCAGTACCAACGCCTCGCCACGGAGGTATTTGAGGGCATCGGCGTAGGAGAGGTCGATGCGGGGGAAGTCGCCTTGAGGCAAATCTGGCGTGAGTCGTCTCAACACAGAGGGGACAGTCCCTGTGTAATTTAGTCGCTGGTGCTCCTTGCTCACACAAGGGACAGTCCCCCTGTGTTGAAGCACTGCCATGAACAGTCCCTCGCCTTGAGTGAAGCCTGGGATGAACCTATAAACGGGAGCATCGAATCCCTCGAGCAGCGAGCCCGAGATTCCCCATTCTGGGTCTGTGGGTATGCTGAGTAACTCTGCCCCATATTCCTCCATGAAGTATCGCACATTCTCCTCGTTCTCCTTTATATTATAGGTACACGTACTATAGATAAGGACTCCCCCGGGATTCAGACATTTCCAGGCTTCAGCCACGATTTCGCGCTGCAGTCGCCAGCATCTCTCCACGTTCTTCAGACTCCATTCGTTTGTCGTGGCAGGATCCTTGCGGAACATGCCTTCGCCGGAACAAGGCACATCGCAGAGAATCACGTCGAACGTCTCTTTCTTCTTGCGGATGTCACGGGGGTAGAGGTTCGTGACCGTGCAGTTGTCATACCCCCATTTTGTCATGTTCTCTTCGAGAATCATATATCTTGAGCGGATGGGCTCATTGCTGGTGAGCCAGCTTCCCTCAGGCAGCACACTGACGGCGGCTGTTGATTTTCCCCCAGGGGCAGCGCACAGGTCGAGCATCCTTAAAGGAGCAGCGGGTGGGAAATGCTGAGCAATGAGTGTGCGCAGGACGTGAGTGATAAACATCGACGAGGCCTCCTGCACATAATAGCATCCGGCATGGAACAAGGGATCGAAAGTGAACTGCGGACGTCCGTCAAGATAAATTCCTTCCGGGCACCAGGGCACAAATGCCGCATGGGGCCGACTTTTTTGTGACACCTTCCTCGGATTAAGGCGAATACTGACGGGAGGCTCCTCTTGGAGTGCCTCCATGAAGCGGTTGAAGCGCTTTTCGCCCATCATCAGCCTCGTTTCCCGGATGAAATCCTCGGGTAAATTCATCATTTCGCCTATTTTGTCGGCAAAATTAAGAAAAAATATGGGAAAAACACTTATCTTTGCAACTAATTTATGATTTGTTACGTCAAACAGACAAAAGAAACAAGTTAAAACGGTTAGTAATAAAGTTAAAAGGAGAACAGAATATGAAACAGTATTTAATTGCAATCGCCATGTTGCTTGCGCTCAGCATGAATGTTGATGCAGCAGCACAGAAGCACCGCCACACTCCAAGGACGGAGCAGGTGGACTCTACTAAAAAGAATCAGGATGCAATCGAGGCCTTTTCTGACACGACAAATGCGGCAGACGCCGAAGATGCAGAAGATGACGAGTACATTGGGCGTCATCGCAGTGTGACCTATTCGACCAGCGGTGACGTGGAAGATCTCAAGGAAGTGATGGAATCCTTTGGAGGCTATGTCGCCCCCTGGATGGCAGTAAGCATCGTCGCCATCGTTGTCATCTTCCTCCTGGCGCCGCTACTGATTATCATCGCCATCTTCTACTTCGTGAACAGGAATCGCAGGGAGAAGTACAAGCTGGCACAGATGGCCATCCAGAACGGACAGCCTATCCCCGACGAGATCCTGAAGGATCATGACTCGAAAATGATGACCAGTGAGTATCATGCAGGCATCCGACAGATGTTCGTAGGCATTGGCCTGGCCATTTTCCTCGGCATCATCATCGGCAAACTCGGTTTTGGCATCGGTGCACTCGTATTCTTCATTGGACTAGGTAAGTGGTTTGTGGCACGCCAGTCGGGAAATACAGGCAACGACCAGCTGAATAACTATAAGAACAATAATTTCAACAACTCAAATACTTCAGAATTATGACAAAGAGACTGATGCGCTCTAACGATAGAGTCATAGCAGGTGTGTGCAGTGGAATCGCCGAGTACCTGGAGTTCGATCCAGTCATGGTACGTCTCGCTTATGCATTCCTCACCTTATGTACCTGTTTCAGTGGCGTGATCTTTTACATCGTGTGTTGGATCGTGATGCCTGAGAGGAACTGGATAGAGCAGAAATAAACGGAAAGACTGATGGCAGACCTCAGTGATATCTCTCTCGTGACGCAGGTGGCGGTATTCCGGAACAAGAAGGCCTTTGACCAACTTGTCAGGAAGTATCAGTCACCTGTGCGCCGGTTCTTCCTGAACCAGACACTGGGAGACGAGCAGCTGAGCGACGACCTGGCCCAGGAGACCTTTATCAAGGCCTACGTGAACATTGCAAAGTTCCGTGGCATGTCGAACTTCTCCACATGGCTGATGCGAATTGCCTATAACGTGTTCTATGATGATGTCCGTGCCAAGAAGCAGACAGATGATATCGATACCTCGACGGCAGCACTCAGACAGACATCGGCCTCAGGCGATTCCAACCTGAAGATGGACATCTATGCAGCCCTTGCCCTGCTGAAACCTGCCGAACGCACCTGCATCACGATGCAGCTTATCGACGGCTATCCTATCGACCAGATCAGTAAGATCACAGGCATACAGGAAAATACGGTGAAGTCGCACCTGAAAAGAGGCAAGGATAAAATGGCAAACTATTTAAGAGAGAATGGATATGAACGATAAAGACAATATATTGATCGAAGACTTCTTCAAGCAGGCTGCCATGCAGCAGATTGAAGACAACGGCTTTACGGAGCGGGTGATGGAGAACCTGCCCGATATGCATCTGGCGACTGTTCGCCGGCTGTCTCGTCTGTGGACGGTGTTCTGTGTCGTTATTGGTGTGGCGCTGTTCTTCGTGTTCGGCGGCTGGGAGGTGTTGCAGAGCTTGTTCTTCGGAGGTCTGCACATGCTTGTAGGTTGGCTGGAAGTGTTCATGGTAACGGCTCCGACGGCAGAGATTCCCGTCAATCCTTGGGTGATTCTCCTGCTGGTTGCCTTTGTATTAATTTTCCTTCCGTATCAAACATACCGTAAGTTGTCCGCAACACTCTGAATTCTGTGCGTCGGTTTAACTGGTGGCACTGTTCTTGCTGTTCCTCTGGGAGTGTGGTTATGAATACTTCTGTCAGTACATCATTCTCCTTGAGGAACGGGTATTTTTCCGCTACCTTCCGTTTGATCTTTTTCGGGTGACTCTCACCATAGCCTTTTGGCGTCAGACGGTCTGCGGCTATGCCGTGGGCTATCAGATAGTTCACCACGCTCTCGGCTCGCTGTTGCGAGAGACGTTCGTTATACTGGTCAGAGCCCCGACTATCGGTATGTGCTGAGAGTTCGATGGTGATATTCGGATTCTCATTCAGCAGGCTTACCAGTTCGTCGAGGGCTGTAGCCGATTCTGGGCGCAGGGTGGCCTTATTGAAGTCGTAGAAGATGTTCTCGATCAGTACTGGGGCGGAGATGTTTGCCAACGGGAACTGAAGCACATACTCTTCCGATTTGGTGGCAGTCTCCACATGCAGCTCTTCCTGGTGATTCAGGAATCCCTTGCAGGTTCCTAAGAAGACATAGTCGACGCCAGGCTTGATTTCCTGAGTGAACGATCCGTCGCCTCTGACGCTGAGTTTCAGGTTCGTACCGTCGTTGCCTACCATATAGACCTGAGCTGCCGTCAGCTCGTAGCCGTCTTGTTCATAGACCCAGCCCTTCACCGTTTGGATGACTTCTGGGTTATAGAAGCTGTAGATATGGTCATTGCCTCGGTTGTCGCCACGATTAGAGCAGAAGAAGCCTTGATTGCGTTTTCCCTCGAAGGTCATCCCAAAGTCATCGGCATGGGAGTTCAGCGGGAATCCGGGGTGTTGGATGTGTCTATTGTCGCTCACAGAGACGAAATACACGTCCAGTCCACCCATACCAGGATGACCGTTGCTGGAGAAATACAGGTCACCATTCGGCCGGAAGGTTGGGAACATTTCGTCGCCGGCTGTATTGATGGGTTTGCCGAGGTTCTCTGGGGCTCCGGGTTCGCCGTGACTTAGCAGTCGGCAGCGCCAGATGTCGAGGCCGCCCATACCGCCAGGCATGTCGCTGACGAAATAGAGCCATTCGCCATCCGGACTGACGGCAGGGTGGGCAAAACTGATGAGCGTATCTTTCGAGATGACGAGTTCTTTGGGTTTGCTCCAGGCGGCATCGCTTCTGTTTGAGACCATGATGGTGGCATAGCGTGGGTAGTTGGGGTCGGTCTTGCACTGTGTGAGGTACATGGTCTTGCCGTCGGGCGAAAAGCAGCAGGCACCTTCTTCAAAGCTGCTGTTCAGTTCGGAGTCGATGGTCTGGGGCTTGCCCCACTTTCCCTGATCGTCTTTCTGCGAGAAGAAGATATCGGCCGACTTGGCACCAGTAATGCCGTTGTTGTCATCGCCTTGAGCCTGATTGCGGGTTGAGGTGAAATAGAGTTGATTGTCTTCTTCGCCACCCAGCATAGGAGAGTAGTCGTCACGTCGCGAGTTGAAGATATCCATCCGTTTCACGGTATAGGAAGAGCCCTCTTTCTTCCATTGCGGCACCATCTGGGCCGACTTGTAGCCAGTCTGTGCCAGAGTCCAGTTCGGATCGTTCATGGGCAATGAGTCCATCGCTGTCTGGAAGTGTTTGGCTGCTTCCTTGGGATTGCCGTTTTTCAGGTAGAGCTGTCCGAGGTAGAAATGGGTCAGCGAGTCGGTCTGTTTGTAGCGCACGACATTGTTATAGGCAGTGATGGCCTTAGTCGTGGCATTGATGCGACGGTAGCATTCTGCCAGTTTCCTTGCCCTTTGTCCCCTGAGCTCTCGCTCCTTGGAGGGCGTCTGGGAATAGGCTTTCTTATACTGCTCTGCCGCATCATAATACTCGCCGACGGCAAAGAACTTGTCGCCCTTCTTCATCGCCTGATCCGTTCCACAACTGGCAAACATCAGCAGGCAGCCTATCAAATACAATATGGAGAGAACTTTCCTCATATCATATTAATAACGAAAGAATGCCTGATTTATTGCTTTTTGGGCGATGACTTTAGCTTTTTCAGCTGCTCGTCGGTAAGGACGGTTACGCGACGGTTGCTGGGGTCAGTCATGACCTCCTGTACGATAGTGGCCACTTGTTGCTTCAACTCATCGATAAACTGTTTGGCATCGTACTTCTGATGCTCGATATCGCGCAGTTTCTTTTCCCAGATTCCAGTCAGTTCACAGCTTTTCAGCAGCTCTTCGCGGATGAGGTCGATGAGCTCGATGCCAGTGGGTGTGGCGATGAGGCGCTTGCGGTCGCGCTTGATATAATGTCGCTTGAAGAGTGTCTCGATGATCGAGGCACGGCTTGACGGACGTCCGATGCCGTTCTCCTTCATCGCGGCACGCAGGGTCTCGTCTTCTACGAACTTGCCGGCCGTCTCCATAGCCCGCAGCAGCGATGCCTCATTATAATATGGGGGTGGTGTGGTCCATTTCTCCGTCAGTGTCGGCTTGTGGTCGCCACTCTCGCCTTTGACAAAGGTTGGCAGCGTGAGTTCTTCAGCTTTCTCAGGGGTTTGTGGTGAGGGGTTAGTGGTTAGAGAATTGCTTTGCGCTTCTTCTTCCTCCTCTTTGGGCTTCTCCTTGCCCAGTACAACTCGCCAGCCCGGATCGAGAATCTCCTTACCCGTCACCTTGAATTCTATGCTATTATCTGCCTCAGGGATATCTATAACCTCTAGCCCCTTACCCCTAACCACTCCGACCACGGTAGTGGTCGAATATCTGCAATCCGGCAGAAACACGGCGATGAAACGGCGTGCCACAAGGTCGAAGACCTTCTGTTCAGCATCGCTCAGATTCTGTGGGATGACGCCTGTGGGGATGATGGCATGGTGGTCGGTCACCTTTGAGGTGTCAAAGACGCGTTTCGACTTCTTCAGCGGTTTGCCGCCGATGGGTCTGATAAACTCTGCGTATGGAGCTATCCCGGCGAACTTCGTCTGGTAGAGGCCGTTGAGTGTCTGCGGACATTTCGGATAGATGTCGTCTGAGAGGTATTGCGTGTCGACACGGGGATAGGTGGTGTACTTCTTCTCATAGAGGCTCTGGATGAGGTTCAGCGTCATCTCAGCTGAATAGGCGTACTTGCGGTTACAGTCCACCTGCAGCGAGGTGAGGTCGTAGAGCTGTGGCGGCTGTTCCTTGCCTTCCTTCTTCTCCACCTTCGTCACCTCGAATGGCTTGCCCTCGATGGTGGCAAAGGCCTTCTCGCCTTCTTCCTTCGAAGTGAACTTACCGGAAGTGGCGGTGAAGGTGGTGTCGCGATAGACAGTGGCCAGTACCCAATACGGCTCGGGCTTGAAATTCTCAATTTCCTTCTGACGGTTTACGATGAGGGCGAGGGTAGGGGTCTGTACGCGGCCTATCGAAAGCACCTGACGGTTCTGGCCGTACTTCAGTGTGTAGAGACGGGTGGCATTCATGCCGAGGAGCCAGTCGCCGATGGCACGTGAGAGGCCTGCCAGATAGAGTGGCTGGTAGTCGGCCTGGTCTTTCAGGTTGGCAAAGCCTTCGCGGATGGCCTCGTCGGTCATCGATGAGATCCAAAGGCGTTTTACCGGACACTTGGCCTGTGCCTTCTGCATCACCCAGCGCTGGATGAGTTCTCCTTCCTGTCCGGCATCACCGCAGTTCACGATGCCGTCGGCAGCCTGCATCAGTCGTTCAATCGTGGCAAACTGCTTCTTGATGCCGTTGTCGTCGATGAGCTTGATGCCGAAGCGCTGTGGTACCATCGGCAGCTGTGTCAGTGCCCACGGTTTCCAGGCAGGGGTGTAGTCGCCCGGCTCTTTCAGAGTACACAGATGACCGAATGTCCAGGTCACCTGATACCCGTTTCCTTCCATATACCCGTCGTGCGAGGCAGTAGCCCCGATGATCCGTGCGATGTCCCTCGCCACACTGGGTTTCTCTGCTATACATACTATCATATCGGGGGGCAAAGGTACAAAAAATCCCCGAAACGTACAAAGGTTTCAGGGATTTTGGCTTTTTTTATACTGAAAGTCGGGTCCTCGCTGCTTCCTGCGCATCAATGACACGGTCGCACCATTGGTCGAACTCAGGGTCTTCCTCCTGAAGTTCAGGATGAGCGAGGATATAGGCGACACAACGGCGCACACCCTCGTCGAAACGGGTGGTACACTGGAATCCAGGCACAGCCCGCTTCAGTTTGGAGCAGTCGAAGCAGACGGTGACGGCCTTGTCGCCAATGAGGTTGCCAGTAAAGTCCCACTCCTGGGGAGAGGTGGCAGCAAGGAAATCCGAGGCAACATAGTAGGGGCGAAGTTCCACAGCAAGGGCATTGGCCACGCACTGGTAGATCTGGTTCCAGGAAAGCGACTCATCGCTCATGATCTGGAACGCCTCGCCGATGGCCTTGGGATTGCCTAAAAGTCCGATAAAGCCTTTAGCGAAGTCTTCGTTCCACGTCAGTGTCCAGAGGGATGATCCGTCGCCATGTATCAGCACAGGCTTGCCCTCTAGCATACGTTTCAAGACCTGCCAGGAGCCCTTCAGCCCATGGACGCTGAGGGGTACTGCGCGCTCGCAGTAGGTGTGCGATGGACGGATGATGGTGACGGGAAAGCCCTTTTCGCGGTATTCCTTCATCAGCAGGTCCTCACAGGCAATCTTGTTGCGTGAGTACTCCCAATATGGGTTGGCGAGAGCCGTACCCTCCGTGATGACGTGACTGGCGGCAGGTTTGTTATAGGCCGATGCCGATGAGATATAGACGTACTGACGGGTGCGCCCTTGGAAAAGACGGATGTCACGCTCCACCTGGGAGGGCAGGAATCCGATGAACTCGCAGATGGTATCGAACTGCGCGTTGCCCAGCAATTGAAGCACTTTCTCTGTGTCGTCGATATCTACGATGACTTGTTTCACACTGGCAGGCACCTCGCTCCTGCGATTGCCTCGATTCAGTAACCACAACTCGTTATCGCTCTCTGCCAACTGTCTGGTGATGGCACTGCTGATAGTGCCTGTTCCACCTATCATGAGAATCTTCATATAAAAATAGTTTAGTGTTGTTTGTTGTCGATGGGTAGAGTAATGACGAATCGGGTTCCTGGACTATAGTCGTGGTCGAGACTCAGGTCGCCGCCGAGCTGCTGGACGGTGCGGCGGCAAAAAGGCAGTCCGAGACCGATGCCCTCGGAGAAGAGGTCGAGCTTGGTGAACTGTCTGAAGATGCGGTCGCGGTTGTCGGGGGCGATGCCAGGACCCGTATCACTGACGCTGAACGTCACGTTCTCATCGTCAGCTTGCCTGCAGCCAATGGTGATGCTCCCCTCCTTCGTAAACTTATTGGCATTGTCGAGCAGTTCGCCGAGGACCATCATGACAGCCTTGCGATTGGTGTGGAGAGTAAAGTCATCGTTCAGTTCCGTCTCGACACTGATAGTGACGGTCTTGGGATGGAGGGGTACTACGTTCGCCGCTGCCTCCCAGCAAAGCTCATTGCAGCTGAAGCTGGCGTGCTCGGAGTCCTGTCTGCCGCCTGACGACGAGGCGATGAGCATGCTGGTGATGTGGCTGATGGCCCTGGCGCTCGACTTCATGCGCTGAGTGATGTCTTTCAGGTCTTCCTCAGGGATTTTCTGAAAGTCGGCAGAGATTACCTGCGTGAACCCGTTGATGATGTTCAGCGGCGTGCGTATCTGGTGGAGCATATCCTGCACGAAGGCAGTCTTCCGGCTGTCGGCTTCATGAAGCAGCTGGTTTGCCTTGACGAGTTCCTGATTCTGCTGCTCCAGCTCGGCGTTCACCTTCTGAATTTCGCTCACGTGGTTGCTCAGCGACTGCTGCATCCTGATGAAGCCGTTCTGCAGTTGGCCGATGTAGTCGTTGCGGCGTGTGGGAGTCAGCTCTTTCTCGAAGTCTCCTTTGGCCATCTGCCTGGCTTGCGAGGCGAGCTCTCGCAGCGGGATGATGGAGAGACGTATGGAGTGATAGCAGAGCACAAGCATCAGCAGCAGCGCGAGGCAGATGATGGCCCAGACGATGTAGAGCAGACGGTAGAAGTCGTGATAGACGTCGCTTTTAGGACAGACGATGGCGATGCTCCAGCCCGTCCGTTCCATCGGGCGGAAGAACACGAAGGCGTCCTGATGGTCCACTTTCATCTGCTGCATGCCGGTATAGCCTGCGAGCATCGAGTCGCCAAGCCTCATCACGGCCTCCCTGGCCTCTGGGTCGGGGTCGCTGAAGATGGAGTATCTCATGAGCTTCGTCGTGTCGGGATGTACGATGTATTTCCCGTCGTGGCCGAGCATGATGGCCGACGAGTTCGGATAGGGCTTGACGGAGGTAACAGCCTGTGACATGCCCCTCAGCCAAAGGTCGGTGCAGATGATGCCGATGATCTTGCCGTCGGTGTTGCGCAGGGGCTTGCAGTAAGAGTAGTTGTACTGCGACGATGTCAGCACGCCTTCTCCGTCATCGATGTAGGGCTCTAGCCAGCAAGGCTTCTCCTGCTTGCGTGGCATATGATACCATATTTTTTCAAAGTATTCGTAGTTGTCCTCATTGACGGTTATGATAGAACCGTCCTTCTGCCTCAGCGAGTAGGCCGAGAAGCGACGCCCCATCTTGGGGAAGTAGTCGGGCTCCATGGCGATGGTGAATCCCATCACGTTGGGCTGCTGCTCAAGAAACCGCCGCGTATAGGCCAGCAGCGAGTCGGGCTCCAGCCTTTGCAGTATCTCTGGCTCTGCCTCAGTGGTGATGCGCTCAGCCCAGTCCATGATGCTCTCAATGTGATAGACGGTGCTGTCGAGCATTTCCGTAGCGTGGATGATGGCCTGATGCTGGGCGTAGTGCCTCATGTGATAGAAGAGGTAGCCGAGGAACACGGTGAAGATGACCGTTACCACGAACAGGATCTTGAGTCCGAGGCGGAGGAAGAGATGGCGCCGTATGTAGTTGATGAACTCTCTCATAGCATGAACGGTTCTTTGAGTGTCGGCTGCTGCTGGCTATGCTGCGAGGCAGTGAGCATCTGGTCGAGCAGACGGGTGATGGTGTCGGTGTCGGCGAGCATCTGGATTTGTATCTTCATCATGTCGGCTCGTGAGAGCTGGCTGTAGTTCTGGCAGATGGTGTCCGTCAGCCTCGTGATCGAGTCCACGGTGCTGGCCATCTGGTCGGTCATGTTGTTCAGAAAGCGCTCCTTGACGCCGTCGGCCTCGCGGGCCTTCTCATAGGCCTCCTGCAGACTGGCGTTCTGGCGGCTGAGCAGCTCGCGTTTCTGCTGCAGGTCGGCGATGTAACCCGAGAGGGCATGTTGCATGGCAAGGAAACTGTTCTCTAGCTGGCCGATCTCATCGCACACACCGCTCTTGGCAGGCTGCTGTTCGTCAAGATGCCCCTCTGTGACACACTGTACGGCTCCGGCAAGCTTGGCCAGGGGCTTCAGGTGGCGCGCCACGATGGCCCAACTCACCAACAGGAGCAGGAGCAGGCAGGCGACAGCATGAAGAGGCGAGAACGAAGGCAGGTCGTAATACCTCGTGCAGAAGAACACAACGACGAGAATCGCCGTCGAACACCCCATAATCCAGAGTATAATCTGTGCGGAAAGAGACAATTTTTCCATTCAGCAGCTATTTATGATGCAAAATTACAAAAAAATGTAGAAATCCAAATAGTTTTGTGCTTTTTTTTATATCTTTGCACGTGACTATAGACAGAAAACAGAATGATGGTAGGAAGAATGATTATTTGCGGTCTGCTTTTCTCCCTGAATGCAGCAGGGCAGCACCCTGATTCCATAAGCAACAGCCCCCGGCAAGAGACCAACCGTTCCTTTATGGAGCTGCTTCATCGGGCGCAGCATTACCTCGACTCAGCAGCCCGTGCCAAGGTCGATCCTCATTTCATCGAAGTTCCCGATAAGCCTTGGAGAGTCATCCTCCGATATAAAAAGACTGCGGTCAATGTGGATTACAGCAATGGCTTGGTCGACCCGGAAAAGCCCCAGAATCACTTGGACTTGGATATGAGTTTTTCGCCGTCCTCATCTGCTTCCATAGGCATATGGGTGGGTTATCGTGGTACGGGGCTTTCCTATTCCTATTCGCTCGCCAAGAACAAAGGCCGCTATTTCTCCTTCACTACCAATGGCGCCAAGTACGGAGTCAACTTCCGTTACAGGCGGTTCAACACCGACGAAGCATCAGCATCCATCATATTAATCAAAGACGGCAATGAAGAGCTGAATATGGAAAGCAGTGGTCACATGCTCGCCCCCGTTTGGATCCGTTCCGCCTATCTCAACGGCTACTACGTGTTCAACGGGCGCCGCTACTCTCAGGCTGCCGCCTATACGCAGTCGGTCATCCAGCGCCGCTCTGCTGGATCATTCCTTGTAGGAGCCACATGGTATCAGTCGTCGTTCGAAAATTCGGATACTAAAAACACCATGATGCTTATACTTAGCGACAATGTCAACCGCATCTCGCTTCACCAGGCCAACATCGGTGTCGGCTATGGCTTCAACCTCGTACCGTTCCGGGGGCTCGTCATCAATGCTATGGCCATGCCTACTATCAGCGTCTATAACCGCGTGAAAGTTGACAGGTACTACTGTAATTATTCTCTGGATGATGGTACTGGCATGACCGACGATTATGGCGCATGGAATCACGATACCCATACCTGGGCTAACGGGAAGACGGAGAAACCCCTTGGTCTGGAAGAAGACACAGACTGGTACAAGGAGATTGACCTCTGGGGCGGATACTCAGATACCAGCTACGGCAAGGTGCAGCTCAATGTCGACCTGCGGCTCGGCATCGCCTATAACTGGAAAAACTATTTCATCGGCCTTCAGGCACAGTTCAACCAGTTCTTCTATAGCAAGGACAACTGCGAAGTCAGCCTTATCGACGGCTATGCCCGTTTGTCCCTTGGTGTGAGACTGTAGACTTCTTGGACAAGCCAAGCGTCTACTTTGTAGCCGAGCGAATCACGACCTTGAGCGATGCTCGAGCTCGTTCTCGTTCGGAAGAGCTCAAGCAAGCTTGGCTCTTCTCTCACTTAATCACGACCTTGTGACCGTTCTTGATGTAGAGGCCCTTAGTGGGATTGTCTACACGCTGGCCTTGGAGGTTGTAGTAGACATCAGGCTCTTTTGATCCACTATCAATACTCTCACGCATATCTGTTGTTCCGTCGTCGAAGGAGAGTCCGATATAGCGGGTGTTTGCATTGCCGGGAGTTCCCTTCTTCAGAGGCAGATAGGCACGGTTGGCACCCAGCTTCACGCTGCCGTTCACCTTGTAGAAGCCTACGCCTTCCGTTCCTTTCGACAGATAGTAGTTGGTATACTCACCAACCGTCTCATAGAGCGTCATAGCCTCCAGCGTTCCTACCATCAGGTTAGCATAGTAGGTCGTCGTGGCTTTATGCGGAATCTTATACGCGCCCTCATCGCCTATCAACAGAATACCTTCTTTAGCCGGAACTTTATAGACACGGCTCAGCCAGATGGTGCCGGTTTCCCTGTCATAGCCAGTGGCAGTATAAGCCTTCAGCCCCTCAACATCCGTGAAGTCCAGGTCATACCTGCTGCACCAGGTGGTCTGTCCTGCACTTGTAATAGTGATTTCTTCCTCATCAGTAAGTTTCGTGAATGTTCCTGTGACGGTCACATTTTCTGCAGGCATCGTCTCCGGGATTTTGCTCCATCCAGAAAATTCATATCCTTCGCGCTTGGGTTCTGGCTCTGGAGTGATTGCCTCGCCTACTTTCAACTGATAAGTCTTGTACACCTCACCATCCACCAGATAAGTCAGCTTAAAGTATGCCTCGTCGGTCATTGCCACAACCTCCTTAAACTGACTCCAAGGCTCCACAGCCTGATAGGCTTCGACGCTGCCGTCGGGCACATGGAGAGTGATGTACTGGGGATAAGAGTCTTGGAAGGCATCGGCCGAGGTGTTAGGCACATTTTCAGCATAAATATAGACATCGGTCAGCTCTTCGCAGGAACGGAAAGTCCACACACCGATCGATTTAATACCTACACCGATTGACACAGTCGCCAGCTTCTGGCATTCCATAAAGGTAGAACTGCCAATACCCGTTACGCTGTTGGGAACCGTAATCGTCGTCAGCTTTGAACAGTTCTGGAAAGCGCTGTTACCAATATTTTTCAGTCCCTCTGCAAGCGTCAGAGATGTCATCGAGGTGCAATTGCGGAATGCAGAGCTGTTAATGTCTGTTACATTGCCGGGAATGGTGACAGATGTCAGGCTGCTGCAACCCTCAAAGGTATAGTTGTCAATGACTTGCAAGCCTGTGCCGATCGTCAGTGAGGCCAGGCTGCTACAATCCTTGAACGCATTGGCACCAAGCTTCTTCAGATTATTGGGGAGATCGATCTTCGAAAGACTGCCGCAGCGGAGGAAAGCCTCGCTCTCGATCTTGGTCATTGTTTCCGGAATGGATAAGGTTGCCAAATAGGAACAGTCCCTAAACGCCTTACCGCCGATAGTCTCGACTCCGTTTCCCATAGTCACAGAAGTCAGACCCGTACATTCATTGAAGGCTGTAATCTCAATGGTCTTCACTGTACCAGGAATATTCATCGTTGTCAAACTCGTACAACCGTAAAAGGCCGACTCGTCAATCTTTGTCACACTGGCAGGAATCGTGAAGGACGAAAGTGCCGCACAACCTCTGAAACAGCTGGCAGGGATAATGGTCCACGTATTGGGTATCGTGGCTGAAGCGAGGCTGTTGCAATCGTGGAAGAGGCCGTTGCCTACAATCACCACACTTGCCGGGATGGTGATTGATGTCAGACCTGTACACCCATGAAAGACGGAGTTGCCAATCTCTGTCACACTTTCTGGGATAGTGAAGGATGCCAGCGACGTACAGTTCTGGAATGCATAATTCCCAATTCTTGTCACGCCGTCGGGTAGGGTGATGGCGGCAAGACTGGTACAATTGTGGAAAAGATAATCATAGACGTTCTTCAGATCCTTTGGTAGAGTGACTGACTCTAATTTGGTACATCCCGCAAAAATATAGTCAGCCATCGTCGTGACATTGTCGGGAATAGTGATGGATGCCAGCGACGTACACTCGAAGAATGCCTTCATGCCGATTTCCGTCACGCCAGTACCTATTGTCACAGAGGTAAGACCACTGCATCGCATGAAGGCCATCTCGCCAATAGAGGTTACATTGTCGCCGATTGTCACTGACGTCAAGTCTTTACAACTGGCAAAGGCTTCATTCTGGATCGAGATCACATTATATGTGACATCTTCATACGTTACCGTCGAGGGGATGGTGACCGACCCGCTGTAGGGATTTGTACCGGCGATGACTTCAGCCACTTTGGCTTTGCTGACAAGATTGTAATATACGCCATTAATTTCAACTTCGGCTGCATTTGCCACGAACGGCAGAACAGTCATTAGGAATAAGATGCAGATTTTCTTCATAATTCTATAGTTTTATTTTTGATGCAAAGATAAACAAAAATCCCGAAACCGCCAAGCGTTTCGGGATTTTTCTTATAAACAATTAAGGGAGTCTTATCTGACTATTACCTTTTTACCATTCTTGATATAGAGACCCTTGGTGGGATTATCTACACGCTGGCCTTGGAGGTTATAGTATGCAGCGTTATTCTCATCAGCATCGGAAGCTGATAAGGGGTCGATGGAGGTTGCGCCGTCATCAAAGGTAAAGCCGATATAACGTGTGTTCGCATTGTCGGCAGTACCCTTCTTCAGAGGCAGATAGGCGCGATGGGCTCCCAGCTTCACGCTGCCGTTCACCTTGTAGAAACCTACGCCTTCCTTTCCATTCGACAGATAATAGTTGGTATATTCACCATCCGTCTCGTTGAGCGTCATAGCTTCAAGCGTTCCTACCAACATATTCAAGTAATAAGCCGTCGTGGCTCTATGCGGAATCTTATATACGCCCTCATCGCCTACAATCAAGATGCCTTCGCCAGCTGGCACTTCTTTGATGCGACTCAGCCAGATGGTTCCTGTTGACCTCTTATAGCCCGTAGCGGTATAGACCTTCAAGCCTTCCTCTTCCGTGAAGTCCAGATCATACTCGCTGCACCAAGTTGTCTGCCCTGCACTCGTTATCTTGATTTCATCGTAATCTGACATTCCTACTATAATCTTGAACTGCTTCCAAGGTTCCGCTGCCTGATATGCATCAACCGATCCTGCCGGCACATGAAGCGTTGCATTAGCTATATTGGAAATGGAGAAAGCTCCTAAATCAGTTTCTGGTACAATCTCAGCATAGCAATAAACATCCGTCAGGCCGCTGCATTCTCTGAATGCCCAAATGCCAATGGAGGTCACACTTTTGGAAATTGTAATTGAAGTTAAATTCTGACAATTACTGAATGCAAAATCGCCTATAGACGTTACACTGTTAGGTATGGTTACTGACTGTAAACCACATTGAGAGAAAGCACTACTCTCAATAACATTCACGCTGTTGGGAATCGTAATGGACGCTAGACTACTACAGAACAAAAAGGTTCCTGTATTTATAGACGAAACTTTGTTGGAAATAGTGATGGATTCTAGTTTTTGGCAAGCATAAAAAGAATACCCCCCTAAAAACGTTACACTATTTGGAATTGAGATGGATGTCAGGTCGCAGCAGCCATTGAATGCATTATCTCCGATAGATGTCACACTATTGGGAATAATGATGGATGATAGTTCTTTACAACCAGAGAATGCAGAACTACCAATCTCTGTCACAGAAGTAGGAATAATGGTGCCCTTACATCCCATTAACAGAGTGTTTGATGTTGTTTCAATAATGGCATTACAATTGTCACGAGAATCGAAAATAGGATTTCCTTCTTCAACTGATAATGAGGTCAGATTTATGCATCCAGAAAAAACATACTTCCCGATGGTCTTTACTGAATTAGGAATAGTAACGGATCTCAAACCTATACAATCACAGAAGGCTCTTTCGTTTATAGTTATCACATTGTTGGGGATAGTAATAACAGATAAACTTGAACAGCCACAGAACATATTTTTACCTATTGTTATTACGGAGTTGGGGATAGGGATAGAGGTTAAACTAGTACATCCATAGAAAGTGGCATCACCTATATTCGTCACTGAGTTAGGAATTGTAATAGATGTCAAAGATGTACAGCCACCAAATGCCGAATAGCCAATCTCTGTAACTGAGTTTGGTATTGAAATAGATGTTAATCCTGTGCATCCGTAGAACAGAGAACCACTGATTGTCGTAACAGAACTGGGAATCGTAATTGAGGTTAAGCCTGTGCATCCGCTGAACGCTGCACTACCGATTGTCGTAACAGAGCTGGGGATCGTAATTGAGGTTAAGCCTGTGCATCCGCTGAACGCTGAACTACCGATTGTCTTTACAGAGTTAGGAATTGTAATGGAAGCTAATTTAGAGCAACCATATAGTGCGAAATCCGTAATGCACAAAGTTCCGTCAATAATTGTCAAATTTGAATTGTCGGGCATCGTACTATTGTAACCACAAAGGAATTTACCAAAGTATATTAACTCATCAGGTTGAAGGTCGAACCATGCAGACCCTTTAAATGCATCTCGTCCAATACAGGTTAGGTTACTTGGTATCGATATTGAAGTTAAGTTGCTACAGTATCCAAAAGCTTTTTCACAAATTGCCATCAGGGAATTAGGTAATGTAATAGATTTTAGAGAGTAACAGCTGTAAAAAACATACCTCGGAATTTCATTGTCATTTGTCAAATAATAGTAATCCATCAGTTCTATACCGACATGATCCATATAATAGTCTCCTCCAGCAACAATTTTAACACCAGATAAGTCTAATACGCCTAATTTCCCATCAGTGTCATAATAATGGTAATCATGATCGTCTTGATAACCTTTCCCTGACATCTCGCGAAGTAACCGGAAATCAGTTCCATTTATCTCTCCCGTCAATGTCAATTCCGTGATCTGATACTTCTCATCTTCTGAGATGAGGTCTTTAAGCGTGCCTGCTTTGGCCACATGGATAGTACGCTTGGTACTTTCCACAATATTTTGAAACTTCTTCCATCCTGCAGTAGACCGATAAGCCGACTTAGCGCCTTCGGGAACTATTAGGGTCGCATTTGAATAGATGAGGTCATTGGATGAGTCGAAAACATTATCACTTATCTCAAAAGGATTTTTGATTTCAGATATCACAGAGGTCAGGCCGCTGCAACCCCAGAAAGCATCATTGCCAATGGAGGACACGCTATTTGGAATGGTCACAGAGGTCAGGCCGGTAAAATTATAGAAAGCATAATCCCCGATGGTGGTCACGCTGTTGGGGATGGTCACAGAGGTCAAGACACTGCAACCACGGAAAGCACATTTACCAATGGTGGTCACGCTATTGGGGATGGTCACAGAGGTCAGGCCGGTGCAATTATAGAAAGCATAATCCCCGATGGTGGTCACGCTGTTTCCAATTGTCACAGAGGTCAAGCCGCTGCAATTATTGAAAGCTTGATAACCGATGGTGGTCACGCTGTAGTCAACATCATCATACGTAACAGAGGCTGGAATGACAATGTCTCCAGAATAGTTCCCACTTGGTTTATAAGTAACTTCAGCGGTATTTGTCTCACCCGTAGTCAGGTTGTAATAAATGCCATTAATCTCTACGGCTGCATTTGCCACGAATGGCAAGATGGCCAGAACAAATAGGAATAACAGTTTTCTCATCATATACTATTGTTTTAAGTTGTGACGCAACATTCGTGCGCAAAGATACGATAAAACGAGCATAATACCAAAAGAAAACTCATTTTTCTTTGTCATTTTTTCGTAAAAATGAAAAGTCAGTCATTTAATGCTCAAAATCACGTTAATTAATGATTTTCATCGTTTTAATTAATGATTTTGATGATTTGAATTAATGATCTGCTTTTTTCTCACTATTTGAAAGAGAATTCCGAAACGTTCAAAAACGTTCCGGAATTCTTACAAATTCTATTTCAGTAAAGTCTATCTGACGATGACCTACCGGAGGATAACCTTTTTACCATTCTTGATGTAGAGGCCCTTGGTGGGATTGTCTATGCGCTGGCCTTGGAGGTTATAGTAGGCAGCGTTGCTATCATCAGCATCGGAAGCTGATAATGGGTCGATGGAGGTTGCGCCGTCGTCGAAGGTAAAGCCGATATAACGTGTGTTCGCATTGCCGGAAGTTCCTTTCTTCAGAGGCAGATAGGCGCGATTGGCTCCAAGATTTACACTACCGTTCACCTTGTAGAAACCTACACCTTCCGTTCCTTTCGACAGATAGTAATTCGTAT
>JAEEGG010001381.1_pt1 | contig 66459 bp, 59 predicted proteins | sample 9134161 | NCBI WGS metagenome assembly JAEEGG01 (sample SAMN16246543, study PRJNA631951) | gut metagenome | biome: gut microbiome; feature: rumen; material: CR-attached | host: Bos | place: Iran: Karaj | collected 2018-10
GAGGAAAATAAACAAGAATGATGCTAAAGCTCAGTGGGAATACACTACAGCACTTCCAACAGACGAAAACGGTTTAACAAATCCGTATAACGGAATTCCAAAGAATATGCAGATTGATGATTATATTGAGTTATACAAAAACGGTGGATATATTAAGGAAATGCGCAAGTATGTAGGACATGCTCCGATTCTGACATGCGCATGCGGCGTTATTATTGAAAATGCAAAGGGAGAGATCCTTTTACAGAAACGACAGGATAATGGATGCTGGGCTATCATCGGTGGTTCCATGGAAATGGGAGAAACTTTTGAAGAGACCGTCAGGCGAGAAACAATGGAGGAATCTGGACTAACGTTAGGCAAACTTGAAGTATTCAAACTTATCTCTGGAAGAGATCGAATCATAGAATATCCCAATGGGGATGTATGCTTCGGACCGGGGATTGTATTTATAACGAGTGAATATGAGGGAAGCATCGTTAATGATCCGGAGGAAGTGATGGAACATAGATTTTTCAAGAGGTCGGAGCTTCCTGGTAATCTTAATCGGTTTGACAAGGATATTATTCTCGATTGGGCTAATCGAAAGTAGATAGAGACTGCTTAAGAAGAAACATAATAAGGAATGGAAAGAATGACTGATTTTACTACTATCACAGCTTGTGGAGAGTGCTGTGTTGGATGTTCGAAAAAGAAAGATGGATCCTGCCCCGGATGCATCGAGTCTGATGGGAGAGTTCCGGAGTGGGCCGGGTCGGGGATGTGCAAGGTGCATGCCTGCTGCAAAGAACATAATGCCAGGTTCTGTGGCCTGTGTAGTGAGTTCCCATGCGACAAGCTTCCTCAGATGATCTCTTGGAATCCGGAGATTATTAAGCACCTTTCTGCCCTGAGGGATGAAGCGGAACATTTCTGGAAAAAGAATGGCTTTGCTGAAACAGGAGCAACCAATGAGACAGATAAATATACGGTTGTAGTAGCTCGAAGGGAATTATAGAAATGAGCAATCATACAATGAATTTAACACCTTCTCCATTCAAAATGATTCGAGAAGGAAAAACAGGCTCAGTAAGGGGTTGTTGGAATAAAAATATCGCTGATATAGATTTATCTGGACAAATGTCCGGATAAATGTCCAGATGAAAAGCCGGGAGGATCATGAGTTTGGAAGATTACAGCAAACAACATAAGAAAGCCTGGAAATATGATGCTTACGATTTCTGGGTAAGAACCGCAGGTACGCCGCAGGAAAGGGCTACCAAGGATAAAGAAAACCCGCGGAAGATGCTGAAAGTATTGATAATGAATCAGTTATTGATCGTTTATAGTGCGTTTAAATTGTGTGGGAGTGATGCCTTCATAGCGTTTAAACATTTTGCAAAAGTAACTGGGTGTGCAGAACCCGCATTCATATGCGATGTCTTCAATTGTTCTTGCGGAATTGATCAATAATTCCTTTGAGTATTGGAGTCGCTTTTTCGTTATATATTCCATGGGACGGGTGTGCAGTGAGGTGCGAAACAAAAGGCATATGTGCTGTTTTGTTATATTGCATAAGTCACATAATTCACTCATTCTGATAGATTCTTTAAAATGCAGATTTATATAATCGATAGCCTTTATCAAAGCCGGATTATTAATTGCTGCAGTTTCTTTATGTGAGATAAGTCTATTAAATTCTATAAAAAAATAATATAAATATCCAGACGCACGATAGTTACCATACAGAGAGTCCGATCGGAGTGATTCATGCATGGAACGGAATATGGTTTCAAGAGTATGGGTCTCCGATAATTTATATACGGCAGCATCTGTTAGCCGGAAATGTGATAACAGATCGGGAAGAGCCTTACCACCGGGCACGATCCAGTGGATGTCCCAGAAATCTTCATTTGCATAATATTCGTGAGGGTAGTTCGTCGGAAGAAATATGGCCGTATAAGGGAGAATCGTGTGTGAGACATTGTCGAAAATGAGGGTGCCGCTGCCTCTTGTACAGTATAGTAGCTGGTCGCAGGGGTACCCGTTTTTCCTGAGAATATGATCCTGGCGATCTTGCAGTCCCATATTAATAAGATACAATGGAAGGTTCCTTTCCTCTCCGATAATTGGATAATCACTGTAAAACATAATATCAACCCCATATTCATATTGTTATATAAGAAGAATAACGTTTAATGACGTTACAGTCAAATGAAATTATAATTATTCTATAAAGCTTTCTTTATGGAGGGATGATCAATGGTTGCAGGCGATGAAAGATTAACATCAATAATACCGACAGAGAGGCAGATCAGGTTTCAAGAGCTGGAATTCTATGCATTCATACACTTTACCGTAAATACTTTTACTGATAAAGAGTGGGGAGACGGAACGGAAGATCCCGCCATATTTAATCCCGAAAAACTGGATGCCGGGCAGTGGGTCAGAAATATTAAGGCAGCGGGAATGCGGGGACTGATCCTGACCTGTAAACATCATGACGGATTCTGTTTATGGCCCAGTAAATATACGACGCATACAGTGGCTGCTTCTAAGTATAAAGACGGAACGGGAGACGTGGTAAAGGAGGTTTCGGAGGCCTGTAAAAGGTACGGGATCAAATTTGGCATTTATCTTTCTCCATGGGATCGAAATTGTGAGCTTTATGGCAGGGGCAGGGAATATGATGATTTCTTTATAAATCAGCTTACTGAATTGCTGACTGGTTATGGGGAGATTTTTTCGGTATGGTTTGACGGAGCATGCGGGGAGGGTCCAAATGGCAAGAAGCAGTACTATGACTGGGAAAGATATTATGAAAAAATAAGAGAACTCCAGCCTGATGCCTGTATTTCAGTGTGCGGTCCGGATGTAAGGTGGTGCGGTAACGAGGCGGGACATACCAGGGCAGCTGAATGGAGCGTAGTTCCGGAGCGTGCAAAGGATAGTGAGATCATTGCCGAAAAAAGCCAGCAGGAGGATTCGGAAGCTTTTCGTTTAAGAAGAGTGGATGCCAGAGATGAGGATCTGGGAAGCCGGGAGATTTTAAAGGAAGAAGATAAACTCATTTGGTATCCGGCTGAGGTGAATACGTCCATCCGCCCCGGATGGTTCTATCATGAGTATGAGGATGATAAGGTGAGACCGCTGGAGGAATTGCTGAATATAGACGTTACGGCTGAGTTGTTTGATCCGGAAGGAAATCCTATTTCTTCGATCGCGGTATGTGATGGGGATATGGGAAGGATGCATGTTGACGCTCCAGGATTATGGTCCGCGGAAGTACCCGTGCTATATGATCTCAGGATAACCGCCGGGGAAGAGCTTATCGGTGAAAAGGTAGGTTTTCGTGATATCGAAATTGAGAACGGTGTTGTAAAAGTGAACGGAGTACCCGTCAAATTCAGGGGAGTAAATCGCCACGACAGTTATCCCGATACCGGGTTTTACTGCACTGTAGATCAAATGAAGATGGATATCGTGCTGATGAAGAAGCACAATGTCAATGCCGTGAGAACCTCGCATTATCCCAATTCACCATTATTTTACCAGTTATGTGACAGGTACGGGCTGTACGTTATCGATGAAGGTGATATGGAAACTCATGGGTGTGTTGAGGTTTATAATGACTTCAGATGGTCATGGGCGGACGGGTATGGCGGAATCGCCTTGCTTGCTTCCGATGAGTGCTTCAGAAAAGCTATATTGGACCGGTCGGAAAGCCTGGTAAAAAGGGATATCAATCGTCCCTGCGTAGTGTTCTGGTCATTGGGTAATGAGAGCGGTTACGGTACAAATATGGAGGCAGCAGGCAGGCTTGTTAAGGAACTGGATCCTACCAGACTTCTTCATTACGAAAGCACTCATAAACTGGATGATACTTCAGATGCTGTTCTGGATGTTGTGTCGCAGATGTATACCTCTCCGGAAGATATGAATAAGTTTCTGGAAAACAAAGAGGAGCAACGTCCATTCATTCTGTGTGAGTATTGCCATGCAATGGGAAACGGCCCCGGTGATCTTGAGGATTATCATAACGCATTTCATTCCAATGAAAGATTCTGCGGCGGTTTTGTCTGGGAGTGGAGTGACCATGCACCCATTTTAGGGACGACGAAGGACGGTAAGGTAATGTATGGCTATGGCGGAGATTTCGATGAACGCCATCATGACAATAATTTCTGTATGGATGCACTTACTTATCCCGACAGAACGCCACATACCGGTCTGTTGGAGTTAAAACAGGTATATCGCCCGATTCGGGTTATGAAGGGTAAGACTGCAACTGAATTTATTTTCAAGAGTTTCTTGTGCCATGGCAGGGTAAGTGACTTCGCGGAATACTATTATGAAATATCTTTTGACGGTGAACTCATAAAAAGTGAGCCTTCGGAGTTTGAGATCGATCCGCTCGGAGAATGCATCGTTAATGTACCGGAAGTGCTTAAATATACGGACCGGGAAGCATATATACGTTTCGTTTTTATAGCCAAAAAGAATCTGGAATACTGTAAAAAAGGATATGAGATATGCTTTGACCAGATCAAAATGGACAAGAATGCGGATCGTAAGCAGGAGAGCATGATAGAAAAGGTATGCGAGTCATCTGCCAAAACAGTTCCTCAGATCCGGGATGAAGCGTTGAGAGTTGATATTGATTATGGTAATTTAAGTTTCAGCTATAATAAAAGAACCTGCTGCTTTGATTCTATCCGACATGATGGCAAAGAGTTGCTGGATAAGCCGTTAAGTTTTAACTTTTTCCGAGCCCCGATCGATAATGACACGATGAGAGGTGACTGGTACAGGGCTCACCTTCACGATTATGTGGTAAAAGGCTATGGAACAGAGGTTACGTCATCCTTTGACGGAGTGAAGATCAAACAGAAGCAGTCCTTTGGATGGAGCATTCATCAGCCGATTGCATATATGGATGTGGTATACTGTCTGACTTCTGCCGGCATGGATATTAATTGCGAACTGGAAACGGGCAACAAAGTAACATTTTTGCCCCGCTTTGGAGTCCGGTTATTTATCCCTAAGCGTTTTGACAAGGTTTCCTATTATGGGTATGGTCCATTTGAAAGCTATATAGATAAGCATCAGGCAAGCTATGTTGGGAATTTTGAGGCAAACATCTGTGACATGCACGAAGATTATATCAAGCCACAGGAAAACTCATCTCACTATGGATGTAAGCATGTGACGATAACCGATGGTGATACTGCCATAACCTTTACGTCAGAGGAAGGATTATCCTTTAACGCCTCAGAATATACCCAGGAAGAGCTTGCCTCCAAGAGACATAATTATGATCTGGTAAAAAGCCCAAGCAATATTCTGTGTGTGGACTATAAGATGGCCGGGGTCGGCTCAAATGCCTGCGGACCTGCACTTGCTGAGAAATACCGATTGCCGCTGCCGAAGTTTTCCGCGGAATTTCATATGAAGATCGGCAAGAAGAAATAAGAGTCTCATCTGATATGTTTATGGAGAAGACATTGACCTGCTTCCGGATATTGGAAACACAACATTGCTCACCCCAAAGCCATGGAGTCCGTCTGGAAAATAATCGGACTAAAAGTAATGATATTTGCAGAGAAATGCGGTATAATCTCCTTGTCACCCGTGACAATAAAATGACTGTACAAACTTCCAAAAGTATAGTAGATACATTCAAACCGTTCAGAAATGAACAGTTAAACGAACCTGAAACTACCATAAACACATAGGGAGCTGCCTGATTGACGGAAGATCGGAATAAGGAGCAGGAATATGGTTGAGTATAAGCATTATGACAGATCGTATGAAGACGAGGTATTAAAGGTTTTCATGGAATCCTTTGTTAACTATCCCCTTTTTTGGGGAGTTTTCGAAGACCGCTTCAAGTCAGAGAGAAAGCTGCGCAGTTTTTATGAGCGTCTGATGAAGGGGATTTTCCGGGCCACTGTCCGCAAGGATGACTGCTATATAGGTATTGAAGACGGAAAGGTAGCAGTTATTGTAATCGTTGAGAAACCATCAGACAAACCGGTTTCTTTTTGGGATTATGCCGTGAGCGGAATGGCAGGTATCATAGCGAGAATCGGGCTTAGAGACACCCTTCAATTTATGGAAATGTCAGATAAAACGGAAATTGTCGTAAAAAGCATTCCTGAACCTCGTTGGCATTTGTATTTTCTGGCAGTCAATCCGAAGGATCAGAAGCGGGGCATCGGATCGGGTGCGATACAGGATTTCCTGATCCCTTTGGTAAAATCCAATGGCGGAAATTTGATTACCGTTACCACCAATTCTGAGAAAAACGTGGCTTTTTATATGAATAACGGGTTCACGCTTGTAAAAGAAGAAACGCTGGAATGTAATGCAAAATCTATTGGAAACTGGACCTTCAGAATGGATCTGGACGGGAGCATGGGAAAAGGAAAGGCAGAAAATGATGAAACACAAGCGTTTAAACCTTGACGGATGGGGAGGTAGTGATTCATGCGCACAGAGAAAGAAATGATGGAGCTGATCTTGAGTACGGCAAGGGAAGATGCCCGGATTCGTGCTGTTTATATGAATGGATCCAGGACCAATCCAAATGCTCCAAAGGATATTTTTCAGGACTATGACATTGTTTACGTTGTGGAGGAAACCGGATCATTTATCCAAGATAAAGAGTGGATTCGTCGATTTGGCGATATCCTGTTTATGCAGTACCCGGACGAATTTCCGGATGAGCCAAGCGATAAAGAAAATTCCTATGGCTGGCTTATGATCTTTACGGACGGGAACAGGCTGGACCTTACCGTGAAATCCATCCCGCATGCGCAGGAAAACGTTCTGGAGGATCGTTTGTGCAGGATTCTGCTGGATAAGGATGGAATTCTTCCTCCCATTCCCGAGGCCTCGGAAGAAACCTATTTTGTCAAGAAACCGTCACGGGAGCAGTATGCGGCGGTCTGCAATGAATTCTGGTGGTGCCTGAACAATATCGCAAAAGGTCTTTGGAGAAACGAAGTGACCTATGCGCAGGACATGTTGAACTTTGTGGTCAGAAAACAACTCGAAAGGATGCTTTCCTGGAAAATCGGTGAACTGACAGGTTATTCCGTCAGCATTGGAAAATCAGGAAAGTATATGAAACAATGGCTTTCAGAGGAGGAATGGCAGAAGTATCTGGATACGTATTGCGGCGCTTCCGTAAATGATATGTGGAAAGCCGTGGAAACGATGTGCAGATTATTCTATGAGGTTTCAAGGTGGGTGGCAGAACATAACGGTTTTTCTTTTGATCAGCAGGAAGCGGATCATAGTTTTGGATATTTTACTGCCGTGAGGAAAACGGACCAAAACGCGACAAGTATTTTCTAAAAGAGTCAAACAAATCTTTAAAACTGTTCAGTAACTTATGAATCCATGGATTTGATCATTGTTTCCGTCATCCTCCCTGCATTAGTATAATACCATACAAAGTGTTTTGTATAATACAAAATGTTCGAGAGGTGTGGTATGATGAAAGAGAAGTGGTATCAAGACGAAGCGAAGGTCAGGCTAGTTAGAATTGTTGTTTCGGGAATTTCCCTGGTATTGAGTCTTGGCAAATGGTTTGAGCTTCCTTTTGGCTTTGATATTGCCTGGATGGCAATTCTGTTATGTGGAGTTCCCATTGTTGTTGGAGCCGTAAAGGCTGTTATTACGGAGCATGACATAAAAGCTGACGTGCTGGTATCCATGGCACTGATAGGTTGTCTTATCGCAAAAGAATTCTTTGCAGCGGGTGAAGTCGCTTTTATTATGGAGATCGGTTCCGCTCTGGAGGATTTTACTTCGGAACAGGCTAGAAGAGGCATCGAAAAGCTGGTCCATATGATCCCCAAGACTGCATTTGTCAGAAGAGAAAATAAGGAAATTGAGATTCTCACGGAGGAAGTGAGGATAGGAGACATAATCTTAGTTCATGTCGGGGAAACAATTCCCGTGGACGGTGTGATCGTAAAGGGGAGTACCGCTTTGGATCAGTCTGCCATGACCGGAGAATCCATCCCGGTAGACAAAGGCCCTGGAGATCAAGTGATAAGTGGCGTCATAAATAAGCAGAGTGTTATTGAAATCCGAGCTACCAGCGAGGAAAAAGACAGCGCTCTTCAGAGAATGATCAAGCTGGCGAAGGAGGCTGATGAAAATAAGGCACCCATCGTTGGTTTAGCGGACAAATGGGCTACTTGGCTTGTCATTTGTGCATTTGCCGCTTCGGTTCTTACGGGCGTTGTCAATGGATTTCTATATTCGGATTTGGGAATTGCTTTTGAAAGGGCAGTTACCGTTTTAGTCGTGGTATGCCCTTGTGCATTTATTCTTGCGACGCCGACGGCGGTCATGGCGGGAATAGGAAATGGAACCAGGAACGGACTGATCATAAAGTCTGGAGAAGCCCTTCAGAAGTTTGCAACCATAGATTCCATTTGTTTTGATAAAACCGGTACCCTGACCATGGGGAGACCAGAAATCAAGCATGTCGTAAGCGTGGCAGGGTATTCAGAGGAGGACGTGCTAAGGTTCGCGGCATTCGCAGAAAAGCATTCAGAGCATCCTCTCGGCAAGGTGATCGTAAACGAGTGTCTCGAACGCGGAATGGAAATTCCAGATGCATCTGAGGAAGAAGTCATCATCGGAAAAGGAATCAAAGCCGTATGTGACGGAGCCATGATTCTTGTAGGAACAAAGGTACTGCTGGAAAGCCATGAAATAGAGCCTGACGCTTCCATTTCCGTAAGTGATGCCTCAACTGGCATTTGGGTCGCGGTAAATGGAGTTTGTATTGGGCTGATTGAGCTTGCGGATACCATTAGAGACGATGCCGGAAAAACATTAGCCAAGCTGTCAAAGCAGGGAATGGAAACGGTTCTTTTGACGGGAGATAACAAAGCTGCGGGAGAGAGCATAGGAAGGCAGCTTGGAATCAGTACGATAAAAAGTGAGCTCCTTCCGCAGGAGAAACAAAGCTACCTTCTTGCAAGACAAAAAGAAGGAAAAAAGGTTTGTATGATCGGCGATGGAATCAATGATGCGATTGCATTAAATACTGCGGACGCAGCCATTGCCATGGGAGGCATAGGGTCTGATATTGCCATCGAGCTCTCGGACGTGGTTCTGGTAAAGGATGACCTCAGCAGAGTTCCGTACGTAATTGATTTGTCCAAGCAGGTTATGAAGAAAATTAAGGTGAATATCATTCTTTCCCTGTGCATAAATCTGATTTCCGTCATATTGGCCGCGACTGGAACGGTAAATTCGGTAGTCGGAGCGCTTCTTCATAATTTTGGTTCAGTATTTGTTGTAATTAATTCCATAACACTTTTAATGTATGGGGAAAAGAAATAAAAAGGAGATTCACACATGGATAGAAGGCAGATCAAGACAAGAGAAGCTATATTCGAGGCATTTGGTCGTCTGCTCGCGAAAAAAAGATACAACGAGATTACTGTTCAGGATATTATTGATGAGGCTAATATTGGACGGAGCACCTTCTATTCACACTTTGAAACAAAGGATTATTTACTTGAGGAAATGTGTGAACGGCTTTTTTTACACATCATAGACGCAGCCAAGGATGCAGGCCACACCCATGGACTTAAAACGAGTAAGGAGCTGCCCCCATCCGTTTTTGCTCACTTGATTAAACATATTGAAGAAAATGACCATAATATCATCGGGATGCTTACCTGCGAAAGCAGAGATCTATTTTTGATCTATTTTAAGCGCAAACTGAACGAGTTAATCAGTAACCGATATGGAAATGAGATTGCAAATAATGCTGCGAACGTTCCTGCGGATTATCTCATGAACTTTATCTCATCCAGCTTTGTTGATACGGTAGTATGGTGGCTGGATACGGGAAGGAAGACTGACGTAAGCATCGTGGCAAGTTACTTTGAGGCTATCGTGAACAGGATCATTTAGCCTGCGAGATATATCATACCCCTATATGCCGGGGTATCACCTTGTAAATCAAGCCCCAAAATGTTATAATCTAATGATAGTAGTAATGCCATGTTTTTTGTCCGGCATATTTGGGGGTGATGCAGGGTGAAAAAGAAAAAACATAACGGAATCAGCATTAAGATCGTTACCGCAGTGTATTCTGCGGTAGTTATCATTGTGCTTACGATTGTAATCGTGGTTGCAGGGTATAGTCTCTATGAGAATCATGTCATGGAGAATTATAAAAAATATGCGACGACGGTCCTGGAATATGCATACACGATTACGGAGGAATACTCCTTTGGAGACATGATCGCCGCTCGTGAAATGCCGCAGGCCTATGAAGAGATGAGATTGGGCTTGAATCACGTCAAAGAAAGCTCGGACATTGATTATCTGTATGCAGTCTATTTTGACGATCTTAACGACATCCATAGCCTGACCTATGCGATCAATGCAAAGACGGCCAAAGAACTAGAGCAAGGCGGGACATATACCTATCTTGGCAAGCGTTGTGAGGAAGGAAGCTTTGAAGAGGATACGCTGCAAGTCCTTTACGATGCAATTATGACGAAAAAGAAGGACAGCGGTATCGTAGAAGGATATTCCGAGGGATATGGCTATATGTTCAACGGATATAAGGTCATATTTGATTCCTACAATCAACCGGTGGGACTCATCTGCGTTGAGATCAACGTGAACAATATTCGAGGCGAACTCAGTCATTATATCAGAAATATCGCACTTTTTGTTGCAGTATTTACGATTGTCATTACGGCGATCTTCGTGGGCTTATCCGAATACTACATCATTTATCCCATTGCGAAGCTGACGGATTCTGCGAGGGATTTTATCAAGAACATTGGCGACCAGAAGGCCATTGATGAAAGCGTGAAAAAACTGAATGCAATCGAAGTGCGTTCGGAAAATGAAATCGGGGAGCTGTACTCTACCGTCAGCAAGATGGAAGCTGACATGGCTGATCAGTTCCGCGATATTCGAAGATTTTCTAACAATGTCATGAAGATGCAGGATGGACTGATCACTTTGATAGCGGACATGGTAGAGAACCGTGATTCCGATACGGGAAATCATATTCAGAAGACGGCTTCCTATGTTCAGATCATCCTGGACGGACTAAGACGTAAAGGGTATTATGCAGAGCAGCTGACTCCGCAGTACATGGAATATGTCGTAAAATCTGCGCCGCTTCACGATACCGGCAAGATCAAGATCCCGGATAAGATTCTCAATAAACCCGGAAAATTTACCCCCGAAGAATTCGAGATCATGAAAACGCATGCCGCTCTAGGCAAAGAAATCCTGGACAAGGCCATCCATACGGTTGAGGGAGAGAGCTATCTTAGTGAGGCGCGGAACATGGCTGCCTATCATCATGAGAGATGGGACGGGAAGGGGTATCCCGACGGCCTGAAAGAGGAGGAGATCCCGTTGTCGGCGCGCATCATGGCGGTTGCGGACGTATTTGATGCGCTAACTTCAAAGCGTGTTTACAAGCCGGCATTTCCGATGGATACGGCGCTCGAAATGATTCGCGTGGGAAAGGGGACGCAGTTCGATCCGAAATGTGTCGAGGTCTTTTTGGAAGCCGTTCCTGAGATCGAGGCAGTTCTCCAAAAATACAGTTCTGACGATGACACGAGCGGAATTTAAGAGATCGAAAGAAACTATCGTTTTCGGCTGAAGCTATCATGGGAGATTTCATATGCGAAAGGGATTTGAAAAAATATATCTTGGTCTTTGCCTGATCATGCTCCTGCTTTTTGCAGGCTGTTCCGATGTAGGTGACATATCACGCAGTCAGAAGTCAGAATCTGATCAAAACACGATTTCTGGCAAAGAGACGGAATCTGGTCAAAGGACCGAATCCGGTCAGGAGACAAGCACCGAAAGCACTGAGTCCCTGATACAGTATGAGGTAATGGACACATTGTCAAGGAACTGTTATCAGGCCTTCTACAGCCTTGTGTCGAAAGCAAAGGATACGGAATGGGCTGGATTTCAGCTGATGGATATGGATGGCGACAAAATCGATGAATTGATTGCTGCCAAGGAGGATGCTGAAAGCATAAAACAAGGGAAGCAGCGCTATTTTGTCATGGATTGGGCAGATCGTAAGATTATCGTTACGGAAGTAGATCCATTGACTGAGGCTCCTACTGGAAAGACGTTGAGTCAGCTGGAGTATTATGACAAGGACTTCCTATTGCTGATCCTGAGTGCGGAAGGGCAAAACTACATGGAAGGCGTGACAAAAGGAGATAAGGACTTCTTTTATCTTGTAGCCAGCATTGTTTGGGTGGAGGAAGGCTGGGCCGACAAAACGCAGGAAAAACGCGAAGCTATGGAGGATTATCTCGTTGTATCCGACTTGGGCGAGAGGACGAATTCTCGCTATTCTGCAGATGGCGCGGACACGCTGCTTTCTCAATACAAAATGCGAATGGCAGACGTGATTGAGTTTTATAGGGAGGTTATGGGAAGAGAAAGGGAGTATTCTCCCGACCATGACAGCACCTCCGAGATTGGCGTGCAGAACAGGTCAAACGGGTATTTGTATGGACAAAATAAAGTCGGATGGGCTGATTATCCCTTGCTCACTAAGGTGGAACAGATGGAAAACGAATTACTGGTTCATGCCATCATTAAGAGCGCATACACGGACAATCGTTTAGCCGAAGTAACGATTGTTCTGGCACCAAATGCAGGCAAGTATGGATACGAGCTTAAGGGGTATGAAGTGACTCGCGATGTGGACATGGACCTGGAATCAGGACAAAAGCTGCAAGAGTTCCAGGCAGAGGATCTTCGGATACAATATGTCTTGCAGCGGCCTCGGAATTTGGACGAGTTTACTCCCTTGATTCGGACGCTGTGCTATCGGGAGGATGACCAGGAGCAGTTTGCGGCAAATGCGAAGCGCCTTTTACCAGAGCTGAAAAAAGAATATGAAGCCAACCCTGGAGAGGACGGGAGCAATCTTGCCGCGAAGAGTACCTTGCTTGCAACCTATGATTTTGCGGACAATTCTAAGCTTCTGATTTATGAGGATGCCGTATATGGCAATGTCCCGCCGGAAACGGGTGAAGGCTCGGAATACGGGTATTACTTGAATTATTGTGTTTTGACGCCCGGAGATATCGTTAGGTACGGAGAAATCTACCGTTATAACGAGTCCTTTGGTGACATGCCTGCGGACAGAAAAGGAAAGTCACAATGCTACCACTATTTTCTTGGGTGTGATTTTGAGGGTAAGCCTGATATCGATGGTGCGTATGTTGCCCGTACGGCCGACTTTGCGAAGGAATTTCTGTTTTATGCAGAGGTCGGCCGAAGTCATGACATGACTACGAATGAGGAAGGCTGGGAAAACTACGACGAAGATTTTTATGTGTATGGTGCGTACTTCTATCCCGATGGAACGCGAATCTTAGGTCAATATGATACCTGGCAGATTTCTACCTGGGAATATGTTTCACACGGTGCATTCTTAAAGGATTCCAAGGGAAAAACCTTGTTTGAGCAAAAACCAGGGCCGGAGGGCTTTACGTACTATGTTGAAGGAAAGGAATTGACCCTTTCTAAGAAGCAGGAAGAAACCCAAGAGACATTTTGTGACATTAAGCTTGACTCGAAAACCAGACTAAGCGGACGGATTGTCTATGGGGATTGGGAATACATTGTAAGTGTTTATCTGGTATTTGACATAGATGGCGCGAAAGTAAGTCACTATTTGTACTCGTATAAAGAGATGTGGTAAGCAAGGGTCTGCCTGGATCCCCAGGGCATCATGTATCGCGAGGAAGTGGAGTACGTGGAGCATGATGCGCAGGGTAATCCAAAGATTTTATACAAAAATGGACTGATGAGCCGGGACGTAAGGGATATCATTGAGATTTCTAAGAATCATGAAAAGAGAGTGGAAAGGAGCGCTATGGGAAGTAAAAAATTTGGATTATATTGGTGCTTTGCCTTGATCGGTACGGTGATCCTTTCATTTTACCCGTTATACATGGGCGCGAGGGTGATTGGCGACATGATCAAGGATGGCACCGTGTTAAAGGAAAACTATCCGAAATACATCATACCCTATACACCGATTGCGTATGCCGTTATTCTCGGCGTTCTTCTAATGCCATTACTTATAAAGCTTATGAAGGAGTTTGCGATCCGCGGAGGTTCCGCCCTGTCCATCGCAGCATTCTTTGGATTTGAGCTACTGTTTGAAAAGAAGGTCGTGGTCAGCTCCACCGAAACCGTGGCGAAGCTTGCGGACTGGCAGATGTTTTTGTGCCGATATGTACCGCCGGAGGAATTGACCATACAAACGGAAGACGTGATTCGCACGGAAACGGCCGTGGACATTTTAATCGGGGATTACAACCCTGCGTTCAAGCTCCATTTTTACCTGATTTCCGTGGTGCTGATCCTTGCGATCCTGAACAGTATTTATGGCTTCGCGCAGATGATCAGAACGGGTGACGTAAGTAGAAGGAATGCCTTGATTCTGCAATCGATTTCTGCGGCGCTGTTCCTTGGACTTTGCATTTTGGCATGCTTTACTGCGTTTTGGAGAGACGGGGAGATTCAGGTTTCGCCGCTTTCTGCGTCCCTCATGTCGATCTTCTTTATCCTGCTCGGAGTGACGGTAGGTATTTTTGCAGGCTCCTTGCTTTTGAAAAAGAGAAAGGCCATCGCCCTGTACGTGCCGGCGGTGCTTTCGCTTATGACGACGCTTATCATGTATGTTGGCGAGATGATTTTGCTTCATGCACATCTGTACCGCTTTGGCAAGGGATTTTTCTTCGAAGGGCTGCCGGGAATTGTTCTTGCACCAGTAGATTTGGTAGTGATTATTCTTGCGGGACTAATCACCTATTTCTTGATGTTGTTTGTAAAAAAGGATGACAATGTAGGTGATCTGGATAAGGAGAGCAGATGAATCTTTTCAATACAAAGAAATTGACGTTAGCCGTGAATACAGTAATTTTCCTTTTGGTCATTGGACTTGCATACTTTTTTTACATGGTGGATGCGACGTTCCTCGTCTATTTCAGCATTCCTACGGCATTTGTTTACCTCATCGGATACTATCTGATCGCAAAGGGGCATCTCCATGTCTATGTTCGGATGGTCTATCTCTGGCTGACATTGTATATGTGCGTTGCGACAGTGTGCCTTGGTTATGCGTATGGTTTCCATCTGTATTGCTTTTCCATGATTCCCGTGATGTATGTTGCCGAATACATGGCATATAAGCTGGAGAGAAGAAGCCTGCGCGCCCTTTACGTCAGTCTCTGTATTGCCATTACCTACCTGATCAGTACAGGCTATGCGGCGCTGTTTGGACCGGTGTACCAGAGAGACCAAAGGGTGGCGGGCTTTTTTTGGTTCTTTAATGCCGTGACCGTATTTGGCTTCCTCATTTTCTATACCAATTACCTGATTAAGCAGATTATCGCTTCCGAGGAAAAGCTGCGCGAGATGGCGCAGGTGGATCCCCTGACAAAGCTTTATAACAGGAGATACATGAAAAAGTGCCTTGACGGTGCAAAGGATCATGGAACCGCTGGCTTTCTTGCCATGGCGGACATTGATGACTTTAAGCAAATCAATGACCACTATGGGCATGCGGCAGGTGATGAGGTACTCATGTATGTCTCGAATGCCATGAAGGAAGTCTGCATGGACTGCGAAGTTGCAAGATGGGGCGGCGAAGAGTTTTTGATCTTTTCGGAGAAGGCAGAAAATGGTGCCGAGCTGATGGAAGCCTTGCGAGAAAGGATTGCGGCAGAACCTGTTCAATGGGAACAGAATACGATTCCCGTGACCATTACCGTCGGCGTTAGCACGCGCAAGGACGGTCAAAGCGTGGAAGACTGGATTCGGGACGCAGACCAAAAGCTCTACCATGGAAAAAATCATGGTAAGAATCGGATCGTGAGATGACACATAGATGACGCTATTTCGGTGAAGGCACAATAGAAATACTGAAAAGGAGGTAGCCATGTCGGAAGCGGATGAGAAGCTGATAGAAGAGATTATGAGGCATCTGGACAATGAGGTTTCGGGCGGCAGCATGCGCATGAGCGTGGAGATGGATGAGACACAGGAAGAGCATGCAAAGGTGTCCCACAAATGCTGCAAGGTTTACGGCAAGGACTCTACGCGCATGGTTGGAGAGCTCGACATGTATTCAGACCTCTATCTGAATGATATGAAAAAACGCGGCGAGCTGTAATATGAATGACATAAAAGCGCACAGAACCGTGATACAAATGACATAAAAGTGCGCAGAACTGTAATACCAATGACATAAAAGCGCACAGAACTCTAATGCGAATGTTGTAAAAACGTACAGAATCGTAAGTAGAGAAGGGAGACAACCGTATGGCAAGATTAATCGGCGCTAGACCAGATGCAAAAGAAGGGTATGCCTTGCAATTTATGTACCACTTTGTGATGGAGCATTTGCCAGATTATGTATGTGCGTCCTTCCTGCCATGTATTCCTTTGAGGGATGGAAAAATATTTGAATGTGACATGATCTTGTTCATTCCGCATATGGGGGTGTATATCCTCGATATTCGTAATGTCGTAGGATTTCGTTATGAAAATGGAAATTATCATTATGTTGACAAAAGCGGGCGCATGCTTTCCAACAGTTCCTCTCAACGAATCAACAGACTTGCTGGACAGCGACTTCAAATCCGCGATTATTTGAAGGAGAAATTTAATCTTGCTCCGCTTGTCTACGAGCTGGAATGCTTTCCTGGCATAAGGTTAGAAAACTTAGATCGTGGCATGATCCCGCCTGATTTTGACCTGAAGCATGTGATAACCTTTGAAGATTTGATGTCGGGCCTTACTTTTTTTCATAAGCTTATTGGCTGTAGTATTTTTATGCAGCAGAAAGTGGGTCTCGACTATTATGAGGATCTGACGGATAAGGATGCTCACGATATGTTTTATTTCTGGGAGACGGGTGTTTTGGGTTCCAAGAGACCAGACAGGCCTCCGTTTGTTTTCCTAAGCTATAACCGAAACAACGCAGAGATTTCGAAGGACATACAGACGGTCTTGGAGGACCGCGGCGTCTATGTCTGGCGCGCGCCGAAGGACGTACCCCTGGGGCAGCACTATCTCCCGGAGGAAATGATGGCGATTGAGGAATGCGATGCTTTTTTGATTCTGCTATCGAGGCCAGCGCAAAACAGTGAGGAGGTCAAGAAGGAATTTGTAAAGGCACTGGAGATCGGAAAACCGATCCTGCCGATCTGGGTGGAGGACGTGCCTGAGAATGAAATGAATCCCTATTATAAAGAGAATCTGACGAAATACCAATATCGCATCATGCCAAAGGTTAATGAAGAAATTGTAGAAGAGATTGTAGCGTCAGTCAAAAAAATAGCCTCCGAAAGAAAATAAAGAGATGGAAGAGATTCCCCTGCAGGCCATGTTTATCATCGGTTTGCAGGGGATTTTTTCGTATTTTTACCGTTCATCTACGCAAAACTGCCGCTTATGTCAAAAGTATATCCAAGAACGGAGCGATGCCGTATAGTCAATTTAGAGACAGGAAACATGAAAAAATAACAGAAGGTAACAGGCATCCATGTAACAGGGATGCAGGCAAGTCAGGCAGTTGAGTCACGATGTCAGAAAAGAAAGGGAACGTAACATGGAAATGAGTCAGAATAAGGACATGATTATTTTGGAAAATCTCTCCAAGCATTATGGCACGAAGAAGGCCGTTGACGGCATCAGCCTTAATGTCAAGGAGGGAGAGATGCTGGCGCTTCTTGGCGTCAACGGCGCAGGAAAGTCAACCACGATCAAGATGCTCTCGTGCCTGACGAAACCGAGCGGTGGTACGGCCAGGATAGATGGTCACGACGTCAGTAAGGAGCAAACGTTGGTAAAGGAAATCGTTGGCATTTCGACGCAGGATACGGCAATTGCAAGGAATCTTACGGTGGAAGAGAACCTAAGCTTCATGGCTGGCATTTATCTTGATCCCAAGAGCTATGACAAGAAAGCGAGACGGGAGCGCGTGGAGGAGATCCTTCAGGATTTTAAGCTGGATGAGGTGCGGAAAACAAAATCCAGCAAGCTCTCGGGAGGCTGGCAAAGACGCCTTTCGATCGCGATGGCGATGATCGGCAATCCCAAGGTCATCCTTCTGGATGAGCCAACGCTGGGCCTTGACGTGCTTGCAAGAAGAGAGCTTTGGCGCGAGATTGAAAAGATCAAGAAAAATCGGACGATCATTCTGACGACGCATTACATGGAGGAGGCCGAAGCGCTGGCCGACAAGATCGCAATCATGATAAACGGCAAGATCGTCATGGCGGGAACCATGGAGGAGCTAGAGGAGAAGACGGGGCAGAAGGGCCTGGAAAATATTTTTGTGTCAGTGGCGGAAGGAGACAGAGCATGAATAGAACAATCCAATTTGCAAAAAGAAATATCATAGAGCTTTCCAGGGACGTGCTGGGATATATTTTCTGCATCGCATTTCCGATCCTGATGCTGATCGTCATGTCGGTGGTGAACGAGAGCATCCCGAAGGAAGCAGGCATGCACATCTTCCGTATTGATTATCTGTCAGGTGGCATCATCGTTTTCGGACAGACCTTTGTCATGCTGTTCACGGCGATTCTTGTGGCGACGGACAGAAGCACCTCCTTCCTCATGAGACTGTTTTCCTCCCCCATGAAGAGCAGTGATTATACGAATGGATACATCCTTCCCATGCTCCTTGTGGGCGTCATTCAGTCGATCGTGACCGTGCTTGCCTCCTGCGTGATCGCTGGAATCACGGGTACGGAGCTGAAGGTGGCAGGGCTCCTTTTGGTGATTCTTTTCAGCATTCCGTCCGCACTGATGTTTCTCTCCATTGGCCTTATTTTTGGATCCCTTTTCAACGCGAAATCCGCGCCGGGTGTCTGCTCCGTCATCATCTCCGTCGGAACCTTTCTTGGCGGCATATTCTTTGACGCAGAAGGCGTTGGTGGTCCTATCCTCAAGATTTGCAAATGCCTGCCGTTCCTTTATTGCACAAAGGTGGCAAGAAGCACCATTCAAATGGATTTCCAGTGGGATGGCTTTGGAAAGCCCCTTTTGATCGTATCCTTGACCGCGCTGGTTTTGGTATGTCTGGCTATTTTGACCTTTAGGAGTAAGATGAAGGCAGACCAATAATCAGAAAGATTGAGAAACCGTATGCCCCGCTCTTGCAAGGAAGGAGTTAGAGTTTTATACTGAATAGTAAGTGATTGAACTCAAAAAGCAATAAAGCAGCTTTGGTAAGTTGATCGTGGTGATGCCAAAGAGGCTAGTAAAAGAATACTCAGGGGATGGGAAAGCAAGGATTCCTTGAGTAACGTGATGGAGTGGGGTACGGATGCAGATCAAATCCGAGATTGATGAAAAGTATACGGAAATAGAGGTTCATGTTTGTCATGACAGGCAAAGCGAAGAAGTCAAAAGTGTCATGGGGCAGCTACATGCTCTCTTTGACGCTTCCTTGACGGGGACGGATGAAGTCGGAAATCGCTGCGTGATCCATCCGTCGGAGGTGACGAGCTTCTATGCGGAGGGACAACGGGTCATGGCAAGAGATGATGCGAAGACTTATGTCATCTCGAAAAAGCTGTATGAACTGGAAAAGGATTACGAGAATTTGTGCTTTGTCAGGATTTCCAAATCAGAAATCGTGAACTATAAAAAGATCCGCAGTCTTGACGTGAGTCTTACGGGAACCATCAAGGTGATCATGAAAAACGGGTACGAAACCTATACCTCAAGGAGAAATGTCGCAAAGCTGAAGGAGCTGTTACTTCGAGGAAAGAAGCTAGAATCCGCCAAGGGGTGACGGAACAAAACGGAAATAAAGGATTGATTCAGGACCAAGGGATTTCGAAAAACGATGGAAAGGAAGCCGTGAGAGCGGGAAAGGAAGAATTATGATAAAGCAAGCAATCAAGAATGGAGCCATCAGTTTTGCCATTGGTTCGTTTTCAGGGCTCCTCGTAAATTTACTCATAGATATCATGGCGAACGCGCTGGGAGCAGAGGATTTTTGTTCCATCTCCCCAAACTTTCAGGCACTGTTTCCAACCTCTGCCATGGCTGCCTATGTCAACGTGCTTTTGTATGGATGCATCAGCGCCAGCTTTGCTTTCATGACCTTTATCTATGACGTGGAGCGCATCGGTTTTCTCATCCAAAGCATCATTTATTTCTTAGTGACAAGCACCATATGCCTTTTCATCACCATGCTGCTATGGCAGCTTCAGCGCTATCCCGCGGCACTTCTTGGAACGCTCGCCGGATATCTGATCACTCACGTCATCATGATCACTATGGCCTATCGAAGGCTGCGAAGCGACGTCCGAGAGATCAACCAGGAGCTCCTGCCCGCGGATGCACAATAACGAGGGTTTTAGACTAGAATGATTCATTTAGACGTCTGTTCTCTGCGGTACGCCGTAGGTGTTATGTGATAAAATTTTTGAAAGGCGTTGGTGAAGTGCTCCGGTGAGGAATATCCAAGCGCCGTGGCGACGGAGGCGATGCTGTTCGATGTATCCTGCAAGAGAAGGCAGGCGGCGGACATGCGCGCCTCTGTTTTTTTCTGCGCAAAGGTCTTGTTGTAGTGCTTCAACAGGAGACGCTCCGTCTGGCGAATTCCGAGGTTCACCATGGAAGCGAGTTTGGGGAGAGTGAGGTCTTTATAGTTATATAAAAAGGCTTCTTCAATGGTGAGGTAGGTCTGATCAGCAGGCATCTCAAAGGAGGGTGCACTTGTTCCGTCGCCCTGAACGAGATCCGAACGATGGTATTGCCTTGCGATCAGCAGGATCAGTTGTTGCAATAATGCGGAAAGTACAAGATCATAACCAATGGAGCGTTGCTCCAGCTCGGTGTGAATCTGCTTCATGAGCTCATGCATGCCGGGAGCGGCTTCACCAAACCAGAATTTCCTTTCCAGAAATTCTTGCAGCAGTCGTTCCTTTTTGGCGGTGGCCGTTCCCTCAAAGCTTACTTGCAGATAAGCACCATATTCCGTCATGGGGTCGTCTATGTCCGAAATCTGCTCATGAAAAACGCCTGGCCCCGTCACAAAAAAGGTTCCTGGAACCACCTCATAGCTCTGTTCATCTGCAATCAGCCTTCCATGTCCGAAAGAAACATAATGCAGTTCATAGCTGTTTTTACTGTGGCTGTGCCGCGGAATCGGCGTGACCATCTTTTCTAGACTGATGCTAAGCACGGTAAATTTGGTATCTTCAATTGTAAACGACAGCTTTAAGTTTCGGTATTTCATGCTTTCCTCGTTCCGTGTTTCGTTATTTTGAGCTCCTGATGTCGATCCTGCCATTATTATATAATTCTTTGAGGAAAATCGCAATCCGATCCTGCAATTAATCTTCGAAAATGCGACATCAATTTCAAAAATGCGTCACCTGGCAATATTGTTACTTGAGGCAGATCGATTATAATAAAAGCATAGGGTTATAGAAGTGGCATTTCATGCAAACTGTGTGAGAATGTCAAAGCTATGTCAGAAGAGTAAGGCATAGCGTATACGGGAAAGGAGCAGCTATGATCGTAAAAGGAACCTATTTTCAAAATGATGCCGAGCATCCTTTGGTCTACGGCGACGTGGAGATCACAAACGTAAAAAGGCAAAGGCTTCGCGGCGAGGAACTGAAGGAGGGGATTCTCTGTGAGCCCGTCATGATTGGTTTTTGTGGCACGGACAATGAGCTGATGCACATGGGCAGTGAGGGGAGACTTACCGCGAAATTTCCTGAGGGAAAGAATCGCCTGGTCAATGGCCACGAGGGTATCGTATGGGTGCCGTCTGAGAACCGTTTTGCCATCGTTTTGATCCGCGGCGGAGATAGCTATGATCCTACCCGCTACACGGAGGATGAGACTTATTTTGAATATGGTTGTGATAAGGCAGACGGACTTTTTGCTGATAAGCAGTACTTCCATCCCGACATGCTTCTTCGCATTCCCGACGGATACGTTCATAACGGAAAGCTTGACCGTTCCTTCGCAAAAAAGATGGTCTTCCCGGATCCCTTTGCGTGCATGCTCTTCCAGCTAGAGCGTATGGAGGATCTCGGCAGCGCTCACAATTTCCGCGTTTGCATGCGCAAGTACAAATGTGACGAGCAGAAGGCTCGCGAGATCGCCAAGGAAGAGATTTTTGACCGCACTGTTATTTTTGGACTGGGAACGACCGGTATGTTTATCGGAGACCTGATCCTTCGAAATCATAAAAATGCAAAGGTTCTTTTCGTGGCAAGAAGCCCTAGGGATTCCCGGAAGGTAACCTATGCCTTAAAGCAGACGGGTGCGACCTATCTGCAAAATACATATGATTCTGAGGCGGAGCTTTCGAAGGCGATCGTGGAAGCGCTGGGCGGCAGGGCAACGACCTTTATCGGTACAAGCGGAAGCAACGTGGAGCATCGCGTGGCCTTTGAACATGGCGCGCTGGGCTGCAACGGCATCTACAACAGCTTTTCCTTGGGACCCAAGATCACCTTTGACACAATGCCGTTTGGCTTCGAAAATCACCTGATCCTCGGAAGCATCAATTTCCGTCAGGATCACATGGAGAAGGCGATTGAGCTACTTGCAAAAAGCAGCTATGATGAGATTGTGGAACTGATTGACAAGGACGAGTTCACCGCGGATCCCATGGGAGCTTATAAGAATAAGATCTATTCCAAGAACGCGCCCATGAAGACGGCAGTGATCTGGAATCCGAAGTATGTCGAGTGATGAATGACAGCAGGCTCTGAATCATGGCATGTTGTTTTTGAATCATTTAATGATCAAAGAAATCTATGTTTAGAATTATGGGAGGAATACAGAATGAAAACCGTATTTATTGACAAGCCCTTTGAAATTGACGTAAGAGCAACCGAGATGCCTGTGCCGAAGGAGGGCGAGGCACTTTTGAAAATTTTGTATTGCGGCATTTGTGGATCGGACGTGGCTAGCTTTACCGGAAATCAGCCGTTTACGACCTATCCCCGCATTCCTGGTCATGAGTTTAGTGCCAAGATCGTTTCCATCCCTGATAATGACAAGGGATTAAAGGCTGGCGACATTGTGACGGCGAATCCTTATTTCAACTGTGGTCACTGCTATTCCTGCCAGAGAGGCTTTGTGAATTGCTGTACCGATAACCAGACCATGGGCGTGCAGAGGGACGGGTGCTTCCGCGAATATATTGTAATGCCGGTGGAGAGAATTTATGATGGCAAGGGTCTTTCCGCAAAGCAGCTCGCACTGGTTGAGCCTTTTACGATCAGCTATCATGCGCTTCATCGCGCAAAGATCAACAAGGGAGATAAGGTGCTGGTGGTTGGCGCCGGCCCCATCGGTCTGTTTGCGCTGATCGCAGCGAAGGCACAGGGCGCAGAGGTAACGGTGGCCGACATTCTTGATGGCAGACTCGAGAAGGCAAAGCATTTTGGAGCGAGCAACGTCATCAATTCCAAGACCAGCGACATTCGCGAGGAGGCCATGAAGCTTACGAACGGCAATGGCTTCGACGTCTGCGTGGAGGCATGCGGACAGGATGTCACCTTCCTTAGCTGCATTGATTGTGCGGCCTTTGCTGCCAACATTATTCTGATCGGCAACGGCAAGAAGGAGACGACCTTCCTGCACTCCATTCTGCTCAAAAAGGAGCTGAATGTATTTGGCAGCCGCAATTCCTACGCAAGAGATTTCCAGGCAGTCATCGACCTGATCGCGTCTGGTGAGGCGAAGGTGGATGACATGGTCAGCGCCGTCTATCCGGTGGACAAGGTGGCAGATGCGTTTGACGCACTGGTTCATAACGACGGCAGCCTGTCCAAAGTACTGATTGAGGTTTCAAAAGAGGCGTAAGTACTGAAAAACTCGGGGCGAGGCATGGATGGTCTTTCTCGTAACCATTAGACCGAGAAAGATCATCCATGCCTTCCCCTCGAGGATGCCAAAATCTTAAGACGGATTAGTAGCATACGCGAAGATGTCGTTTCTTATGTTTGGCAAATGGAGTTTTGAAGAATTATAAAACATGATTATTCAAAAGAAACTCAGCGAGAGCGAGTGATTCATAGACATGCGGGAAAGTGTATGCCATAGTCGGGCAGGAAGGAGGCCATAGCTTGGCAAATAGAATTATCATTGATGCGCATTTGCATCTTTGGGAGAGGCAGCAGGGCGAGATCGAAGGAAAGCCCGTGTATTCCGTTGGCAATGGAAAGAGTATGTTTTTAGGCGAGATTCGTCAGATGATGCCGCCGTATCTTGCGGACGGTAAGAATACGGCGGAGCGTCTGCTTGCCAACATGGACTATGCGTGTGTGAACGGCTGCGTTGTCACGCAGGAATACATGGACGGCAATCAGGATGAATATCTTCTAAAGGTGCGTGACAAATACCCTGACAGGTTTCGAATTTGTTCTCTTTATGAGGAGAAGGAGAGCTTTGGACTCGACGGCTTTGACGGCGTAAAGATCTGTGCGGGACGCCTGGCGGATCAGGATCTGAAAAAGCTTCTTCCCGTGTTTCAGAGGGTTAGCGATGCAGGAAAGTTTATTTCCATCGACATGGCGGACGGAGACGCGCAGGTGGATGACCTGAAGTGGGTGATCGACAGGCTTCCGAAGCTTCGAATCGCCATCGGCCATTTTGGCATGGTGACGACGCCAGGGTGGCAGCGCCAGATTGCCCTTGCCAAGAATCCAAATGTGTATATCGAGAGCGGCGGACTGACCTGGCTCTTCCATCAGGAATTTTATCCTTATCCTTCTGCCATCGAGGCCATTCGCGAAGCGATTTCCATCTGCGGCATTGAAAAGCTGATGTGGGGTAGCGATTACCCTCGTACCATGACCGACATTACCTACAAGAGCGCCGTTCGCTTCCTCGCCGAAACGTCCCGCCTGACGGAAGCGGAGAAGGATGCCTTTTTAGGAAATAATGCTGCGAGATTTTACGGATTTAAGAACCTCACTCCCCTTCCTGAAATTGGAAACATGTTATAATCATTCATTGTACTTGGATTTCATGTACCTCGAGGGGATGTTCGATCTGTGTCTCCAAGGCTCGTGTGCCAAGCGCCGGTACTTAGGAGACGTATTTTGGCTCCTTAGTACCGCTGCGCTGCACCCGAAGCGCGAGCGTGCCTGGGTGACACAGATCGAACACCCCCGAGTATTTACAAATAGGAGGAATCAAACGATGTTAAAAGGAATTTCACCAATGTTATCCCCAGAGCTCTTAAAGGTCCTTTGTGAGATGGGCCACGGCGACACCATCGTGATCGCGGACGGCAATTTCCCGGCGCAGTCCATGGGAAAAAATGCCGTTGTGATCCGCATGGATGGACACGGCGTCCCTGAGATTTTAGAAGCCATCCTGCAGGTATTTCCGTTGGACCAATATGTGGAAAAGCCTGTAAGCCTGATGGAGCGCGTGCCTGGAGATCAGGCCGACGTCTCAATCTGGAAGACCTATGACAGGCTGATCGCAGCAGCTGAGCCAAGAGGAACGGAGACGATTCAGAAGCTGGAACGCTTCGCCTTTTATGAAGAATCAAAGAAGGCCTATGCGATCATCGCAACCTCAGAGCGCAGTCAATATGCGAACGTGATCCTGCAAAAGGGTTGTGTTCTTTAATTTCGAATGACAAAAACCAAGCATTTTAGGAGCGCTATTAGTGTTGCAAAGTAAGATAGCCTCATGTATAATACATAGCAAGACGGCAGGTATTCTTAAGAATTGCCTGCCGTCTTACATTTTAGCGAGGAAGGAATATGTGAACCTGCGCCTCCAGGTTTTTTCTATGGTTGGGAATTATGAGAGACAAAAAAACCAAAAAGAGTATAACGGACCTTTGTTCTCACGGCGTTAAGATCGTATTTGTATTCATGCTGATCATGACGGTGTATGTGCTGGTCCATTTTGGAAATAAGGAAAAGAATAGCGGAATTGAAATTGATCCAGTGGAATATATCGAGCAATGGACCGTGATCGACGGCGACGGAAGGTCATTTACCACGGGCAGGTTCTATGCGGCGGAAAAGGATTATGATAAGGATTTTACGATCCTTTCCACGCTTCCTGAAAAGGTTGAGGACAATATGTTCTTATGCTTTCCAACGGGCAAAAATCTTTCCATTTACATTAACGGAGAGCTGCGGGATTCCTTTGACGAGATCAAGGACGTCGACATTCCCGGCGGTGCCGTAAAGCGTTTACACATTTTGGTCCCTCTGGAGGAAACGGATGCGGGCGCTGAGCTTCGGGTAGAGCGCGCTGCGACGACGAAGCGTGGTCAGATTGTACCGGAAGCTTTTGTTGGCACCCTTGGCAGCATTTATGCCGTGATGATGGACAAATATGGTCTTACGATGATGTTGGCAGAGGTGATTCAGATCCTGGCCCTGCTCGTCATCATTGTCAGCATTGGCATGCGTTTTTCGTATAAACAAAAAATCAACATGCTGTATGGAGCCTTGGGCATTTTCATCATTGCCTCATGGATCATAACGGATTCCCTGTTGTTCCCCTTTGTTTTCAGGATGAATTACGTGGATGGCGTGGTCAATTACATGCTTTGCCTGATGATTCCCTTTGGACCGGCTTTTTATTTAAATTCTATTCAAGGCGGGCGTTATCGGAAGAGTATGACTGCGATGTATGTTGTTTCCTGCATCAATGCACTTGTTTGGTCGATCCTTCATTTTACTGGGATTTTTCCCTTCTTCAACGCACTCCTTTATATCGATTTGTTCATGATCCTACAAGCGATTTATGCCATTGCCATCCTGTTCATTGAATTAAAACGCGGCTATCTTCTGTCCTATAAATATACGGCGATAGGCTTCTTTGGCTTCATCGTATTTGGTTTGTTTGAAATTGCAAATCTGAACTTTTTGACGATTCGCCAGGAGGAGCTTCCCATGGTCTTTGGATTGGCATTCTTCCTGACCTTTATCGTGATTCAGCAGGTTGAGGATCTCCGCAAAACCTATGTGGAAAAGCAGCGTGCCATTGATCTTTCCGAGTCGAAATCAAGGTTTTTGGCAAGCATGTCCCATGAGATTCGCACGCCGATCAACGCCATTCTTGGCTTGAACGAAATGATTCTTCGGGAGAACAAGGATCAGGTGATTCAGGAGTATTCCCGTGGAATTCAGGGCTCTGGGAAAATGCTCTTGATGCTGGTAAATGACGTGCTTGATTTCTCCAAGATTGAGGCAGGAAAGCTGGAGATTAACGAGACCCAGTTTTGCATGTCTGACATGTTGCGCGACGTGCTTGCACTTGTCAGGGAGAGGGCTCAGGAAAAGCAGCTTAAGATCAATATAGAATTGGACAAGAATGTTCCCAATGGAGAAATTAGTGATGAATTTCGGATTCGGCAGATCTTGATCAATTTGCTGAGTAATGCCGTCAAATATACGGATCAAGGAAGCGTTACCTTGACGGTCGGAGGAGAGGCACGTGGGGAGAAGGAATTCCTCCTGCGTATTGCCGTGAAGGATACAGGCAGAGGAATCCGAAAGGAAGACCAAAGGCATTTGTTCGAAGCCTTTTCCAGAGCAGACCTGAGACAAAACGTGAATATTGAAGGAACGGGCTTGGGACTTGCGATTGTAAAGAGCATTCTCGATTCCATGCATGGCGAGATTGGCGTGGAAAGCGAATATGGCGTGGGTTCGGAGTTTTGGTTTAGGCTTCCCGTACAGATCGTAGATGCAACGCCGCTTACCCTGGAAGAGATTGAGAGAAAAAGTACGGATGGAGAAACACAGGAGACCTGTGATTTTGTAGCGCCCAAGGCAAGGATTTTGGTCGTGGATGACAACCATTCGAATCTCACCATTGCAAGACTTTTCTTAAAGAGAACGATGGCACAGGTCGATTTTTGTGATAACGGAAGTCAGGCTATTTTGGAAAGCAAAGAGAAAAAATATGATATCATTTTGCTGGATCATATGATGCCCCAGCCTGATGGCATAGAAACCTTCCATCGCATCAAGGAGGATCTTGATTCCATGAATCGCACGACCCCCATCATCGTCCTTACGGCAAATGCCGTTGCGGGCAGCAGGCAGACCTATTTGGACATCGGTTTTTCAGATTATCTATCCAAGCCGCTTGACAGTGCCATGCTTGAGCGAACCATTAAGAAGTTCCTCCCGGTAGGGAAGATCGTTGACAGGGAGCTTTGGGAGAAGGATGTGGAAGAGAAGCAGGATGAGGTTTTTGAGTTTTATCCCGATGAGGATCAGCCGAAGAGGGGCGCAAAAAACCTTCGGGAGCGACTTGAAAGCGTTCAGGGGCTGGATTATGAAACTTTTTTGGCCTATTGCTCACAGGATGAAGCAATGGCGGAGGAGATTGCGGCAGACATTGCGGCGGAAGGTCCTGCCAGGTGTGAGCGAATGCGATATGATCTGGAGAAAAAGGATTATCCTGCCTATGAAATCGAGGCGCATGCCATCAAGGGACTCATGGCAACCATCGGATATCAGTCTCTAAGTGAGCAGGCGAAAAAACAGGAATTTGCCGTGAAGGAAGGACAATTAGATTTGGTTTTGGAGGAAGGTCAGGCGTTGATCCAGGCCTATGAGGACATTTGCAGGATCCTTGCGGGGAATCATTAACGGAGCAGAAGTACTTAGGGCCGCAAGCGATAAGCATCGCAGAAGGAGAGGACAGAGCATGTTTAAGGAAGACGTGGTAGAAAAGGAAATCAATCAGGTAACAGTCGTACCCAAGGAATTTGTAAAATCCATATTCTATAGTGCCGTCATACATTTTATCAATCATAGCTTAAAGCTTCCGGCAGTGTTTTCCGTGGTTCCCTTGATGATCCTGTCATTTTTGATCATTCTGTTTACCAGGGAGTGGAATAATAAAAAGAGGCAGTATGCCTTTCTGATCCCTTATGTAGCCGAGTATTTTGGGTTTTGCCTGTATTTCTACAACGGGGGCAAGCTGATGCCGATCACGGCAGCCTGCATGGCAGTGATTCTTGCGGTTTGGGGTGTCTTTTGTATCGAATGCGTCACAAAAAACAAAAAGCGCCTTGTGATCGGACTGCTTGTATTTGCCATTGTGACCGCTGGCAGTGAGCTGCTCATCTGGAGCCATTATTCCGCAAAAGCGCAGGCGGCCGTGCAAAAGATCAAGGATACGCCAAGGATCACGGAAGAGTTTATCACGGAGACCGATGACATCTGTCAGGAATTGAACGTGGTATATTATCAGAAAAACAGACTGAACTTTCGGCTCAAGGAGATTGTGACGAATGAGCTTGTCTCTCAGGAAGAGCGCGAGGAATACTATCAGGAATTCCGCGAAAACCTCTCTAAGGCAGATGGAAAATGGATCAGCTCGCTCATGGAAGAAGAAATTGAGCTCTCAAAAAAGCTGGAGAATTTCGATTAAAACATAAACAATCCTGACCATTTGAACGATACATATGATGTATAGCGAGGACGGAAACCAAGCGACCCGCGAAGCGGGGCATTTGGTTTCACCCGAGCGTATACGAAATAAAAACAGAAGTCGCGAAGCGACGACGGCTGCGAAGCAGACGGTTTTTATGAGGGAAAGAGGACGGAAACCAAGCGACAGGGCGGAGGTAGTTATGGCATCAGAAGAAAAGAACGCAGAGCAAATTCTAAAGGAACTGTGGGAAAAGGAAGCAAAGGGAAACGGCAAGTGTCAGGAGGATGTGAAATTCCTCTATGAGAGCGTACAGAAGGGCACCTTTTCCAAACGGGATGGCTTATGCGACGAATTATATGCATTTGTGGAAAAGGTGGACTGCGAAAGCGGGAAGACGCCAATTTTAGGCCGTAACATTGTGATGGATGAGGAGAATGAAGAGGCAGATTTCCTACTCTTAAATCAAGTGTTAACTCTTAAGAATGCGCCGCTTGGAAAGTGGCCTTCTATGGGAAACAATCCCCTTTGGCAGCAGGTGGATCTCAACCTTGCCATCTGTAAGGGAGAGGGCTCTGCTTTTGATGAGACGGGAAAAATCGTTGCCGCTCACGGAAAGACCGAGGCTGAAAAGACGGCACTTTTGGAAGAGCTTCTTGTAAATAATGTTGTAGACAGGGCAGAGCTTCTTGCTAAGTATGAAAAGCCCGATGAAGCCTTCGAGAGCTTTACCTTTTATCATGGAGAGGAGAAGAACCATGCCTATGCGGAGTATCCCTCCAAGTGGCACATGCTTCGAAATGATCAAATCAATGCATATTCCATGGTGCTTTCCGCGCAGGAGAATGGTGCCTTGGAAAAGCTTTGCAAGGAGATGAAGGCGCAGGAGAAGACTGCGGAAAGACTGACGGCGCCGTTAACTAGCGAGGCGGAGCGAAAGGCCTTTTATGAAAAGGAGCTTTTGCCTTTTGTAGAAGCCTTCCGCAAGGCTGATCTTGCCAAGGAGCGTCTCCCGAAATACAAGAAGGCGCGGGAGGAATTCCTCGCGCAGCTTAAGATCGTAAAGGACCTGCAGGAAAAGCAGGGAGCGCTGCAGCAAACCTTTCTTCGAAATTGGAAGGAGGAAAAGCAGGCATCTAAGAGCTTAAAGGACGCGGAAGCGGCGATTGAGCACGGCAAGCGTGATGCGGAGAATGCAGAGAACGGGAAAAAGCCCCTGATGGAGCAGCGCGACAAGAACAATGCCGATCTCGAAGATCTCTACAAGCAGATGGAGAAGACGGGTGCGGAGGCGCAGCAGGCGAAGAATGAGTGGTCGAAATACAATGAGATCATCCGCACGGGCTTTGACAAGGAGCAGCAGCTTCGCGGCTCCGTCAATGCCATGACGAAACTCCTTTCGAAGAAGAAATATGATGCCGTCATGAAGCAGGCCGATCAATGTGCCAAGGAAGCGATCGAGGCACAGGAGAAGGCGCCTGCCGCAGAAAAGAGGATGAAGGAGCTGGCGGCTCAGTATGATGAGCTGGAGGCCGTTCAAAAAAGAATTCAAAATAGCTTAACTAGCATTAATGAGAAGCTGACGCAGCTGACGAAGACCATCAATACTGCAAGGGCAAGCATTGTGAAAAAGGAAGAGGAGAAGGAGCAGGCGAAGTGCCATCTCGAATCCGTGGAGAAGGATCACAAGGCGATTTTGGAGCAGTGGTCCAAGGAACAGGGGGATGATAAGAGAACCCTTCTGGATCAGGACTTTGTGAAGGAGCTTTTGTCAAAGGACGCGAAGGTTTCGGCAATGCGTGCGGCAGAGAATCCTTGGTTCTCTCAAAACTATCAGAAGGAGAGGGAAAAGCTCTTTACGCTTGCGCTGGAGCTGCAGCAGGCGTTTGTCGCTGCTTCAGAGTGCTGCACGGCAAATCTGGCAACGCTCGCTCAGTATCTGGGATATTGGAAAAAAGGTAAGGAAAGGATCGTCTTCCATCAGGCAGACCGAGAGGAGACTTCCGTCTCCCTGTGGCAGACCTTATTTCTGTTCCTGCCGCTTCCAGCCATGGATCTCGAGAGCCTCAGTGATTTGTTTGCTGATGCCAGAAAGCCTGGCGTGATCGGCATGGTAGCATTAGAGGATGTGGACGCGGCGCCGCCGCAAAAGCTGCTTGGTGCACTTTACCGGGGCAGACGCGCCGTTACTTTTGAAAAGACAAAATAAGGTGCCTGCAAACCGAGAAAATGCATGGAAAACATTGCAGAAAGACGTGAAGCAGGATTGACGAAAACCCTCCGTAACGATAAAATATAAGTGATGCATTGTCAAATATTGACAAGTGCTTTCTTATATCACGTTGCGGAGGGTTTTTTATGCCCAAGAATCGTATAGATGATAAGTTTATTCAGGACTTTTTTCAGATCGGCGATGATGAGGAAGATCGTCAGGAGATCGAGGAGATTAAGAAAAAGCTAAAGCGTCAGCAATTCGAAAACGGCAAGGACATCTGTGTCATTGACGGAGAGCCGGACTGCATGTACTTCCTTGAAACGGGAACTGCCATTGTGCTGAGCCGCGAGGGTGAGCAGATCAATATCATGCACGAGGGACAGTACTTTGGTGAGTATGGCGTTTTGTCAAAGCAAAAGAGACTTTCGACCGTGCGCTCCCTTGGACGCACCATTGTCTATCGACTGGATGCAGATGACATGATGAGCATTCTTGCAAAGCATCCGGAGGTTTACGGCGAGCTGATGAAGCGCGTGTATGGACAGGTGTCTGGCAAGCATTCCCAGATTCTTGCGCTTTCCGGAATGCGTAAGGGTATTTTGCAGCACCCTTCGAACCAAACGCCGCTTTCCAAGCGCCGCATGGTCATCCAGTATGGCATTCTTGCCCTGATCTATATCCTGTGCTGGATTCTGATCCCGAAGGATGCAATTGGACCTGTTTTTTTGGCACCCTTGGCACTCATGCTGATTTATGTGCTTGTGACCAAGCGTACGATGGAATCGCTGATTGTGTCGATCATGCTGGCAGCCCTTTTGATCTATCGAAAAGGTATTTCTGCCAGCTTTGTGGATGGCATGATCGAGTCCATGATGGCCTATGATAATGCATGGACGGTGTATGTCATGGCGCTGATGGGCAGTGTCGTCCAGCTGATCGAAGCCTCGGGTGCGGTGACGGCCTTCAAAAAGCTCGCGGACAGCAAGGTCAAGAGTCAGCGCGGCATGATGCTGACGGCCTACGGCATTATGGCGGTGACCTGTATCGATGATGGCCTGAATATGGCCTGTGCGGCGAACTCAACGAACGCGGTTGCAAAGGAACAGGCACTTCCGAGAGAAAAAACATCCCTGCTCTATAGCTTATTGCCAACGGTGCTGAGCTCCTTCATCCCCATTTCCCTTTGGGGCATCTATGTCATTGGTACGCTTACGGCATCCGTGAAGGATAATACCATGGGAGTGTTCTGCCAGTCCATACCCTTTAACTTTTTCTCTATTTTGGTTGTTATCTGTATGCTGCTTTACTGCTTTGGGAAGCTTCCGCTCACGGAAAGACTGAAGGAAGCAGACAGGCGCGTGAAGGAAGGCGGCAGGTTATGGCCGGATGGCTCTGAAAAATATTTGAGCCTGAACGAGCCTGAGATGTGGGGCAAGATCATGAATATCATGCTCCCCATTTTGGTATTAGCTGTTAGCTCCTTGCTCGTAAGCACCGTGATCGCCGGAAAGTTTATGGTGGATAGCGCAGTGGGACTGACCGTGACACTGATCTTCATGTTCCTCCTGTACTGCTGGCAGGGCTTGATGACGCCCGAGCAGTTTATGGAGCATTTAATTGTGGGTATCGCAAACTCAACTCTGCCGATTGTCCTTTACCTTTTTACGATTTGCTTTTCTACGCTTCTTAGCACGCTTCAGCTGACGGAGTACTTTTCGGATGCCGTGGAAGCGTTTGGCAGGTTTGGTCCTATCTTTCCGATGGTGATGTTTGTGCTTCCCATGTTCCTGACGGTGGCGCTTGGTTCCTCCTGGTCCATGTACGCAATCGTCTTCCCGATTGCGATTCATTTTGCACCGCTCCTTGGTGTGAACATGGCGCTTTGTATCGGTGCCATCGCCGGTGCCGGCATTGCGGGAGAGAAGAACTGCATGTTTACGGCGGACAGCATGAATGTCGGAACCGCCATCGGTTGTAATCCTCGGATCGTTCGCAAGGTTCGCATGAAGTACAGCTTTGTCATTACGGGAATTTCTGCCGTTCTGTACCTGATTGCAGGCTTTATCTTTAGAGCTTAGCAGGGACGTGGAATCTTTCCCTTCAGGAATGTCATGGCTTTGGAGGGAAGAATTGCTGAAAAGGGAATGAATGCCAATATGGAGAAGGATAGGAAGACTGTCACTGCAAAAAAGTCGCGAAGGTCATCTGTTAAAACAACCAGGCCTGGTGAGGCGCGGCATTATAACATGCAGCAGATCAAGAGCAAGGATACCTCGATCGAGTTAAAGCTTCGCAAGGCCTTGTGGAACAAAGGCTATCGATATCGCAAGAATCTGCGGACGCTTCCGGGCTCACCCGACATTGTCCTGACGAAGTACAAGATCGCGATCTTCTGTGACAGCGAATTCTTTCACGGAAAGGATTGGGAGGTTCTAAAGCCACAGTTAGAACGCGGAAACAATGCCCGGTTTTGGATCGACAAGATTACGAGAACTAAGACCCGTGATGATGAGGCGAATAAAAAGCTTCTGTATATGGGCTGGACCGTGATCCGCTTTTGGGGCAAGGATATTCTAAAGGACGTAGAGACCTGCGTAAAGGTTGTGGAGGAAACTATTTTCGACAAGGAGATGGCGGAGATTTCCGAAGAAAGTGATTTTGATGCAGATCCACCTTGCCAATGAAGAGGAGCTTAAGGGTGCATACGGCCTGATTATGACCGCGCCTAAGAAATTCCTTGATAAGCTTATGTTTTTCGCTTATAATATACTATTGCGAAGATGGTGCCGCGAGACTCTTTGCGGCACTTTCCGTTATGTTAGGAATGGGAGCGGGCCCGCCCGAATATAAATTGTGATATGAATATTATTGTCAATGGATATAATATAAGCTATAAAATCTCCGGAAGCGGCGAGGAGACCGTGGTGATGCTCCAGGGCTGGGGCACGCATCTTGGCATGTATGACTCCGTGGCCGCGGCCATCAATGAGAAGTACCGTTTTGTCCAGTTTGACCTGCCGGGCTTTGGCGCCAGCGATGAGCCGAGAGAGGCATGGAACGTGGATGCATACGCGGACTTCTTTTTGCAATTTATGGAGGCACTTGGAATCAAGAAGGCAGCTCTTATCGGACATTCCTATGGAGGTCGCGTGATCATTAAGCTTGCGGCGCGGGAGAACCTGCCCTTTGAAATTACGAGAATTGTCCTGATCGACAGCGCAGGGATCCTGCCCAAGAAAACCTTTTCTCAAAAGGTCAGAATTCGAAAGTATAAGATGCTAAAGGGGATCCTGAACATGAAGGTCATTTATGCGCTCTTCCCGGAGCTGATCGATGACTGGCGGAATCGTCAGGGCTCTGCAGATTACCGTGCGGCATCGCCCATGATGCGAAAATGCCTTGTCATGGCGGTGAACGAGGATCTGACCGACCTGCTTCCAAAGATCAAGCAGGACACGCTACTCATCTGGGGGGACAAGGACACGGCAACGCCAATTACCGACGCAAAAATCATGGAAGAGAAGATCCAGGGTTCTGGATTGGCCGTGCTATCGGGCGCAGGACATTTTTCCTTCCTCGAACAGCCGCAGATTTTCCGCAACATCATGCGAGCCTATTTTGAAGTGAAGCCTTGACGGAATTGGCATGTGTGTGAGTGAATCCTTAACCACCGGTGAAGAAAGAAATCCGATATGGGTGGTTTGCAACTTCCAAACCATGGAGGCAGTAAGTAATTATGATCTTTCGAACTATCATCGCAGCAGCTTTGGCCATCCCAGCCTACTGCTACGCCCTAAGATACAACATGCATATGTTCCAGCTCAATGGATACAAGAACGACGAGCATCCGAAGTGGCTTCGGAAGAACCTTCGGCAGCAGTGGCTTCTTGTATTTACTGGCGTTTTGGGAATTCTTAGAGTCCTTGCGAGCTTCATCCCGAATGGGATTGGGCGAGGCATCGCTTTATGGACGACGGACATATTGACCATCCTGACGCTTCTTTTGGTACGCCTCGTGTATCGCTCGATGAAGCGCCTAAATACCAAGTCAAAGTTTAACTATACGCCCCGCGTAAAGCGCATGATTACGACGATTGTCGTCATGACTGCAATTGCGATCTTAATAAGTCTCCTCGTGCCGGTGCTTTTGGAAAAGAAAGCGTCCGGCAGCGGAATCCTTGACATGATTACGAGTTGGAGCTTGTTTTCCGATGACGCGCAGGCTGGCTTTCCGGGTTTCCTGACCGGGGTTTTCTTATTGCTGATTTCACTCCAGCTTGTATTCAACATGATTTCGAACGTGATCAACAAACCCATCGAAAAGGGCGTGAACCAGCACTATATCAACGATGCAAAAAGAATCCTAAAGAGCGTGCCTGGCCTGCAGATCATAGGTGTTACGGGTAGCTACGGAAAGACGAGCGTCAAGTTTTATCTGCAGACGCTGTTGCAGGGCAAATATAACGTACTTGTGACGCCTGAGAGCTATAATACCCCCATGGGCATTGTAAAGACGATCCGTGGGTCGTTAAAGCCCACACATGAGATTTTTATCTGTGAGATGGGTGCGCGTCACGTCGGTGACATCAAGGAGGACACGGACATCGTCCATCCTCACCATGGCGTTATCACCTCCGTTGGCCCGCAGCACCTCGAGACCTTTCACAGCATGGAGAATATCCAGAAGACCAAGTTTGAACTGGCGGATTGTCTGCCGGAGGGTGGCAAGCTCTTTTTGAATGGCGATAACGAATATATTCAGCAGCAGGCGAAGCTCTACAAAAATAAGTTTTTCTATTACTCCGACATCGAGACGGGTACAAACCGAAGCGCGGATACTGACAAAGCAAAGACTGACAACGCAGAGGTGGACAGGGCGGAGGATCCTGCCGTACATCATTCTACGGAAGCAGAGCGTGCTGCGGGATACTGTGCCAAGGATATCGCGGTTTCCCAAATGGGTACGGAATTTACCGTGACGACGCCAAATGGTGAGGAAGAACGCTTCCAGATGAAGCTGGTCGGAGCCCACAACGTCATCAACGTGGTCGGAGCAATCTCAGTGGCACATCAGTTTGGCATGTCCCTAAAGGAGCTCAAGATTCCTGTGCGCCGCATTCAACCCGTGGAGCACCGCATGCAGATGCGCGAGCAGGGCAACGTCACCATCATTGATGACGCATATAATTCCAATCCCGTTGGCTCCAAGGCAGCCGTGGAGACCCTTGCCATGTTTGACGGCATTCGCATTCTGGTAACGCCTGGCATGGTAGAGCTTGGCAAGAAGGAAGAGGAATACAATTATAAGTTTGGAACCTATGCGGCAGATTGTTGTGATTATATTCTGATCGTCGGAAAGAAGAACCGCGAATCCATCCGCGCAGGCGTCCTTAGCAAGAACTTCCCTGAGGAGAAATGCATTTGCGTCGACAAGCTAGAGGATGCGATGGCCTACGCTTATTCCATCAAAGGTCAGGGCCACAAATACATCCTGCTGGAAAATGACCTCCCTGACAACTATTAAGCGAGTTCCATAACTGACGGGAAAGCAAAAGGCGACTTGCAGTGAGGCTGTGCGGGCTAGGCTGAAGAACAAATGGATGACGGAATTATGGCAGGAAGGTGACAGAAGAAATGAGTGATGACGCAAGGGATGAGCTTGCATGGGTGCCCTTAAAAACAGAGCATCTTGTGAGAGATCGATGGATCGATTTCCGCAGGGAAGAATATCTGATGCCGGATGGCACCACGTTCTCTCCCTTTTACAATTATAGCAAGCGGGATTACGCCGTGATTCTTGCCCGCGATGAGGAAGGTAACTACCTCTGCGTTAGGCAGTATCGTCACGGAATCCGGCATGTCACCACGGAATTTGTGGCTGGTGGGCTGGAATATGTTACAGGCGAGCAGGAGCTACTGCCGGGCATGGCTGAGATTGTTTATGAAGATGCCTTGGATGCCGCAAAACGCGAGCTGTTAGAAGAGACAGGCTATGTATCTGAGGAATGGGAGAAGCTGATTACCCTTCCCTCCCATGCAACCCTGTCGGATGATTATGTACACGTATTTGTTGCAAAGCATTGTCACAGGGTATCTGGTCAGGAATTGGATGATACGGAATTCCTGAATGTGGTGCGCTTAACTGCACAAGAGCTGGAGGCTCGGATCACCGAGGGAGAGTTTCAGCAAGCCGTTCACGTCATGGCGTGGTATATGGCTAAGGACAGGGGATTCCTCGCCTGAAGTTTCAGTAAAGCCGTGCGAAACAAAAGAGTGAGAAATATATAAGTTGATCTCATTGAGAAAATTGACATGATAGAGGATGGAGGAAGTTTGAAATGAAGACGAAAGTTGCATTAATGTTCGGCGGAAAGAGTGTGGAGCATGAGGTTTCCGTCATCTCCGGCATTCAGGCGTACCTGAGCATGGATACGGAGAAATATGAGGTGATTCCCGTATATTTGACCAAAAAGAATGAGATGTATGTGGGCGAGAAGATCGGACAGATCGAGTCCTACAAAAATATCGGGGAGCTTCTGAAAAACTCCCAGCGCGTGATCATGCTGAATGAGAATGACAAGGTGTCTCTCGTGCCTCATCCTCCCAAGAAATTTGGCAAGAATACGCCGATCGACATCGACATTGTTTTCCCCGTGGTGCATGGCACGAACGTTGAGGACGGTGCACTGCAGGGCTACTTTAAGACCCTTGGCATCCCCTTTGTTGGCTGCGACGTGACGGCCTCCGCCATCGGCATGGATAAGTTCGTCATGAAGACCGTTTTGAAGGAGTATGACGTTCCCGTATTGGATGCAAGCCTGTACGTGCTTTCCGACTACGCCGACATGGAAGGTCTGATGGACAGGATCGAGAAGAAGTTCGGTTATCCCGTGATCATCAAGCCGGTCAACCTTGGTTCCTCTGTTGGCATCAGTGTTGCAAAGACGCATGTGGAGCTTGCCAATTCCATTGATGATGCCTTCCGTTACAGTACGAAGATACTTGTGGAACATGCCATTTCCAGCCTTCGTGAGATCAACTGTGCGGTTCTTGGCGATGAGAATGAGGCCATAGCCTCCGAGTGCGAGGAGCCTTTGCATACCAAGGACATTTTGAGCTATGAGGATAAGTACGTAAGTAATGCAAAGGGAAGCGGTTCCAAGGGCATGGCGAGCGTTGCCAGAAAGATTCCTGCTGACCTTACGCCCGAAAAGCGCGAGGAGGTGCGAGAGCTTGCCGTTAGATCCTTTAAAGCCCTTGGCTGCAATGGCGTTGCAAGAATCGATTTCATGATCGATGAGGAGACAGGCAAGCTTTATTTCAATGAGATCAATACCATTCCGGGATCCCTTGCGTTCTACCTTTGGGAGCCCATCGGCATTCCCTACAAGGAGCTTCTTGACCGCATGATCCAGCTTGCTTTCAAGAGGCAGAGAACGGAAGGCGCCTTGACCTTTACCTTTGACACGAACATCCTGAATTCTGCTAGCTTTGGCGGAAGCAAGGGCGGTGCAAAGCTGTAAACGATAGGGAGCCAGATGGTTCAAATAGCGATGCATAAGGAGGCGGTAACATGAAAAAAATACCGCACGTGGAAGATCCTGCAAGATATGAACGACAGGAATTCCGTGATTCGGTTTTTGTGGAGATCGTTTCTAATGATAGAATCGACGTACAAATGCAATATCCGATCTTAGGCATGAAGCATGCGGAACAGCAGTGCCTTTTGCGGAAGGAAGCGGCAGAAAGACTTTACAAGGCGGCGGAAAAGCTTCCTGCGGGCTTTCGTTTTCGCATTTGGGATGCGTGGCGTCCCTTTGCGCTGCAACATGAGCTATATGAGGCATATTCGAAAGACATTATCAAGGATTTTCATTTAGAGAATTCTTCCAGGGAAGAAAGAGAGGCCGTGATCCGAGGCTTTGTTTCAGATCCTATTTCTGACAGAGAAATCCCGCCAGTCCATACCACCGGCGGAGCCGTTGACCTGACCATTCTCGGCGAAGATGGCAAGGAACTGGAGATGGGAACGGGCTTTGATGCCTTTACAGATAAGACCAGAACGGATTTCTTCGAGCAGAATCTTACCTGGCAAGGTACGGAGTCGATCTGGCAGATCCGAGAAAACAGAAGGCTGCTATACGGAGTCATGACAAGCGCAGGTTTTACGAACCTTCCGTCCGAATGGTGGCATTACGATTTTGGAGATCGCTTTTGGGCGTACTATAACGGGAAAGCATCCATCTATAGAGGCGTATTTACGAAGGAGGAACTAAGGAGCGATGGAGAAACAGGCAGAAGGAAAGAAGATCAATGATCATGATTCCCAGCAGCAAAAGCGCATCAATAAACAAAACAAACGGCTGGGTTATGTTCTTCTTTACGCAGGCGTTTTTATCCTGATTATTTTAGGCGAAATTTTTCTGTTTATGAACGATCCGGATGCGTCCTTGATGGACCTCTTAAAGGACACCGTCGGGAATCTGATGGGCGTATTGGCAGCATTTCTTCTGTTTGACATCGCACACGAATGGATGTCAAAGGAGAGCTACGCATCTGAGATTTCGGAGCAGATTTTGGACACGTTGATGTACCATCCGGAAGCCATGGAGCTCTATGAAAATGACCAGAAGAAGGTCTTTGTCAATGCCTTTATTGGCTCCATCGTGAAGGATAAGGATGCGGCGGAGATGATCGAAAACCATCTTGACACCTACCTTCTTACTCCTGAGGATTTTAAGCAAAAGCCCCACCTGACCGCGGGCGATTGCCGCATCAAGACGGCATTTTCCTATCGCTTTGTTTTGGAGACGGAGCGTACACAGGCCTTCCAGACACTTCGCTCGGATTCGAAAAAAGACCCGTACTTTTACGTACAGGAGGAACTCAATTATACCGTGAAATACCTTGATTCCAAGGGTAATAACATGAACAGTGAGTTCGTCAAGATCGGTCTGATCTATGATAACGGCGGGCTTGACGCCTTCCTTCGCAGCAGTAAAAACGGAGAGGAAAGAGAAGTTTTCAAAAACTGTATTTTCCGAGAGATCCTTGACATTGTGCCGGAGGATAAGGCTATTTTCCATGAACTTCAAGAGCAGGAGCACTCTGCGGAGCTCTTAAAGCTTGCCCACAGAATGTTCCGTCCGCACCTGACCATTGATCGTACAAAGGGAGAGCTCTATAGCGTTGAGGTAGGAAAATTCAAGGAGCGCGATTATGGTTTGCTTTTTACCTTCAGGGTGGCGCATGACCAGAGCGCAACGGAGCATGACGTTTCGCTCATCTTCCACATGCCAAAGCGCTGGGACAGTATCATCGAGGTCGCGCTTGTGGAGCCTACGAAGGATCCGCAGATTTCCATCAGCTACAATGAGGATGCCATGGATGTTGAGATGTATGCCTTTCTGAATAAGGGCGACGCCTCCTCTTACGACAATACCCTTGAGGAGGAGAACGGCGTATATAGCATAGCACTTTCCAATGAATGGGTTTATCCCATGAGTGGCACCGTTTTCTTTGTGCGCAAGGATTACCGCGTCCGCCAAAAGGAGGAAGCGCTGTACGCAGAATTGCCGATGGAAACGATTCAGCCGACAGAAGTGATTCAAGCAAATGAAAAGCCACAGACAGAGGGAAAGGCGCTGGATAAAAAGCAGGTGGCATCCGGTGAAGCCAGAGGCTTAGTAGGAAATGGCGAGAAAAACCCAGGCGAAGAGATTTGTTAAGACATTAAGCTTGGCGCCGAATCTTAGAAAGGAAACGATATGTTTGGGAAAAAGGGGAAGTCTGTAAAACCCATGGTGGAATTTGATCCTGAAAATCAGATCGCCGTATTGAAATGCAGCATCTGCAACGGCGAGCAGGTAGCGGGTTTTAAGGATAAGAAGACAGGACATTTCACCGAAGTTGCTTTCATCAGAAGCCCACAGGAACTAAACGAATTTCTTCAGACCTATGGCATTAACGACATCGTGAAAGAGTATTAAACGTGCTATACTACAAAATAGGAAAAAAGCATGAAAATGCTTTGTAACGAAATCATAATACAAAAATCAAAGGAGGATAACATGGCAGACGTAAGACCGGAATCAATGGAAAGAATTACTACGCCCGAGCTCGCAAAGGCATTTATTGATGAGCAGGTTGAGGCAGTGAAGAAGCAGGTGGGAGACAAGAAGGTGCTCCTTGCCCTGTCAGGAGGCGTTGACTCCTCCGTAGTAGCAGCTCTTCTCATCAAGGCAATTGGCAAGAATCTTGTGTGTGTGCACGTGAACCATGGCTTGCTGCGCAAGGGAGAGCCTGAGCAGGTAATCGAAGTGTTTAAGAATCAGATGGATGCAAACCTGATCTATATCGACGCAACTGATCGCTTCCTTGATAAGCTTGCAGGCGTTGCTGAGCCCGAGAAGAAGCGTAAAATTATTGGCGAGGAATTTATCCGTGTGTTCGAGGAAGAAGCAAGAAAGCTGGATGACGTGGACTTCCTGGCGCAGGGAACCATCTATCCCGACATTCTGGAATCCGGTCCCGTAAAGGCACACCACAATGTTGGCGGTCTTCCTGAGGACATTCATTTTGAAGGCCTCGTAGAGCCCATCAAGCTTCTGTTCAAGGATGAGGTTCGCGTGATCGGTCGCGAGCTTGGCCTGCCTACCGGCATGGTGGAGCGTCAGCCGTTCCCTGGCCCCGGACTTGGCGTGCGTTGCACCGGTGCCATCACCAGAGACCGTCTTACCGCCCTTCGTGAATCCGATGCGATCCTTCGTGAAGAATTTGCAAAGGCAGGCCTTGAAGGCAAGGTATGGCAGTACTTCACCATCGTTCCGGACTATAAGTCCGTCGGCGTAAAGAATGGCCTCCGCAGCTTTGAGTGGCCCTGCATCATCCGCGCCGTGAACACCAAGGATGCCATGACTGCAACCATTGAGGAGATTCCTTATGCCCTTCTTGGCAAGATCGTCAGCCGCATCACCAGCGAAGTTCCCGGCATCAACAGAGTCCTCTACGACCTGACGCCGAAGCCCACCGGAACTATAGAGTGGGAATAAGACCACTTTCCCGCGAACCCTTATAGAATAAGGGCTCGCGGGATTTTTTTATGCCTCCGTGACCCAACATTGACTCAAATTTGCCGACAAATATTCAAATGTTTTTTCTGGGAAAACAGAAAAAATTGTCGGGGAAAATAGAAAATTTTTGAAGTATACTAATACCATTTTGAAAAGAAAATTATAAAATACGAATTCTTAAAAAATTACGCCGCCAATAATGGAAATTTTTTTGTCATTCTATGCTGCCCATGGTAAAATAATAAAAAGGTAGTTCATGCGTTGGAAACGGCATGATGATGAAAGGGAAGGCAAAATCATTATTGAACTGGAGGGGCGGATTGACACAAACAATGCACCACAAACAGATAAAGAGATTATGGAAATCCTCTCAAAGAATTGCGAAAGAAAACCGGGTTATCACAAAGTAAATTTTCCGCAAAATTCGGGATACCCGTAAGGACGCTTCAGCAGTGGGAACAGGGAATCAGCGCACCCCCGGATTATTTGATCAGAATGATGGCGTACATTATGCTTCTTGAGGAGAGGAGGGAGAAAAATGAACAAGACGAATGAAATTGTATTATTCGAAACGGAAGATAAAGAAATAAAATTAAATGTTCCGATTGAACAGGATACCGTTTGGTTAAATAGAAATCAGATGGCGGAACTATTTGATAGGGATGTTAAGACAATTGGTAAGCATATTAACAATGTTTTGAAGGAAGAATTGGACAACCACTCCACATGGTGCAATTGAGGGAAAAACACAAACGCATATCAAAAGATACGCGAAATGAAACAAAAAGAATAGAAAAAAACGACTTGTCTTTTCAAACAGCTCCCAATAGTAATAGTAAACTTAGGTGCCGAGGAAAACGAGTTAAAAAGGGGAAAAGAAATGCGAGCTGTGAACTGGATGCAAAGACGATTAGGGCACTGGAAACATCAGTAGAGTGGATAAGGAGGTAATTATGTTTGATTGGCTGGAGTATGACAATAGTGTTAAAAAGGGTTATGAGGAACAGGAAAAGCAGTTAAGTGAGTTTTTAAAAAGATATATTGCGAAAAACGCACAGATTAGAGAGATGCCTCTGTTTGACAGACCTGATCAGGCGACCTTGGATCGTATTGCAGCCATGGAGATTCCAGCTAAGGGTAGGAATCCTTTGGAAGTGGGAGAGGAATTGGTCAATGATGTCTTTGAGCATGCGATGCTCATCCAGCATCCTAGGTTTTTCTCCTTCGTTGCTTCTGCCGTATCACCCTATTCCTTGGCGGGCAGCGTTCTCACGGACATTTATAACATTCATGCTGGCGGATGGGAGTTGGCTCCGTGTGCCGGCCTGATAGAAGAAAAGCTAGTAAAGTGGATGGGGAGCTGCGCTGGATATACGGGAGATAATGTGGGAGGCGTATTCCTGTCTGGCGGTTCCATGGCGAATATGAGCGCGATGGTTGCTGCAAGAGATTCCAGGCTTGCTCCTGAGGAATTTTCCAAGGGCACGATCTATTTCTCTGACCAAACACATAGCTCCAATGAAAAGGGGCTTAGAATCATTGGATTTCGACAGGATCAGATCGTAAAGATCCCGACGGATGACGAGTTTAAGGTGCGCACGGATCTTTTGGAGGAAGCCATTTGTAGGGATCTGGCAGCAGGAAAGAAGCCATTTGCCATCATAGGAAATATTGGAACGACAAACACGGGAAGTATTGCTCCATTGGATCAGCTAGGAGCAATTGCCAAGAAGTACAATCTTTGGTTTCACATTGACGGCGCATTTGGCGGATCCATCCTGATTTCACCGATCTATCGTAATCTTGCCAAAGGTGTTGAATTGTCTGATTCGTTATCCTGGGATACGCACAAGTGGCTGATGCAAACCTATAGCTGCAGCACGCTGATCGTACAAGACAAATCAAATCTGTTGAACTCCTTTACGGAGCATCCAGAGTATTTGGCTGACGTGAATTCTAGTGAGCATAATGACAGCTGGGATCTGGGACCCGAAATGTCCAGACCGCACCGCGCAATTAAGCTCTGGTACACGCTACAGGCTACGGGAACAGACCTGCTGGCGGAGCTCATTGAGTATTCCTTTTACAATGCCAATATCGTAAAGCGCGAGCTAAATAAATTACCGAATTGGAAGATCATTTCGAATCCATCCTGCGGTACCATTAATTTCCGCTATGAGCCAGAAGGCTTATCAGAGGAACAACTCAATACCCTGACGGACTGCATATCCAAGGAGATCATCAAAAGCGGATTTGCCTACATTGTCACTACCACGCTGAGAGGAAAGAAGACCCTTCGCATGTGTATTATCAATGCCAATACCACGGAGGAGGACATTCGAAGGACTGTGGCGTTTTTGAATGAAATTGCGGTGAGGGAAACCGTCCGCATACAGGGTTGATATGAAAATCGGATGATTGTATATATGTGAAAGCGGGTGGCCAGGGGCTGCCCGTTTTTTATGTAATTATTCAGGCGATGTGTTGACTCGTCCCTTGGGGCAGGGTTTATACTTTAGCAACAAGTCGGACGCTTTTCTAAAGTCAAAAGAATAGGTTGTATTGTTTAAGTTTGTGTTATAATGTATTAGTTGGAGGACGTGAAAATGATCTATATAACGGGAGATTGCCATCAGAATTTTATGAGATTTGACGTCGATATCTTTCCGGAACAGAAGGAGATGACGAAAGAAGATTGTGTTATCATCTGTGGGGATTTTGGGGGCGTATGGGAAAAGGACGGAGAGAGCCGGAAAGAGAAGATGCTCATGGATGAGCTGGAGGGGAGACCTTTCACAACGCTGTTTGTGGATGGCAATCATGAAAACTTTGACAGATTATACGCCTATCCCGTGGAGGAATGGCATGGAGGAAAGGTACATAAGATCAGACCCTCCGTCATTCATTTAATGCGCGGACAGATCTTTGAAGTGGACGGCGTCAGCATCTTTGCCTTTGGAGGCGCTTCCAGCCATGACGTCAGCGGCGGCATTTTAGAGCCGGAGGATCCGGATTTTCATAAAAAGAGAGCTCAGTTGAACCAAGGGTATTTGCCATACAGGATCAATCACTACAGCTGGTGGAAGGAAGAACTTCCGTCGGAGGAAGAGATGCAGGAAGGACGCAGAAATCTTGCGGCGCATGACTTCAAGGTTGACTTTATCGTGACGCACTGTTGCGCATCCAGCACGCAGGCACTGATCTCGGGAGGATATATGAAACCTGACGTCCTGACGGATTATTTCGATGAGATTCGTTGGAAGGTGAAATATAAGAAATGGTTTTTTGGACATTATCATGACAATAAGAACGTGAATCTGGAGGAGAAGCTTTTGTATGAGCAGATCATAAGGATCAGGTAGTTTGAAAAAATACGTAAAGAGTACGTAACTTTTTGATACGGTGTTCCCGTCAAGAGAAAACCATGATCGAAAAGGAGAGATGAAATTGAAAAAGTACAATGATGGAATGACGACTTTGATCGGTGTTTTGGCGGCACTTCTTGCGATCCTTTTTCTGTATTTATTTGCGGACTATAAGATTTGGTCGCTGCAGGATCGCATGTATGACGAGTTTTTAGACATTGTGCGTCATGCAGACAGTGAAATCTGGAAACCGGGGTTTTCTCCGGAGATGAACGAGGAGGAGATGCTGGAGCTTTACCATCAGTTCCTAAAAGAGGTTTCCGAGAGGCTGGACAAAAAAGGGAATGTGCTTTATTACGGAAATCTAGTCTATACCAATGGGACATATATGTACGATCAAGGCATTAAGCGCCCGGACAAGAGATATGATAAAAAACTGGAGGTGCCGGATGCGGATGATCTTGGAATGTCTGAAGTGGCTCGTGAAATTAATGAGCGAGCCGTCGGAGGTAAAGTGATCACCCTGGATTTTTTTGGCGAGGATCCATGGTTAGATCTATATGGTGTCGATGCGTTTTCTTCGTATTGTAACTTTGCGCATCGGTTTCATGATCATTATCAATACCAAGTGACGTTTGCATATTCTCCGATCAAAATTGTGCTGTCAGAAAATCTGCTATTCTTCATTACATTTCCTTTTGTCGTGGCAGGACTGGAATGCGCGATTGCCTGGTTCTTTCGAAAAAGAAGAAAGCGCGATCGGTTTAAGGATCGCATGGCTTCTACGCTGACTACGGGGTTTGCACATGAATTAAAAACACCTCTTGCCGTCATGAAGGTTTCTGTTGAAAACTGGGATTACATCGAGGAAGCGGATAAGCCGGAATACTTGGAAAAGATCACTGCGGAAATGGATCACTTGGAAACATTGGTGAAGAAGCTCACTGACATCAATAGGGTTCCGTCAAGAGAAGAGAAACTAAAGAATGAGAAGGTAAATCTTTATTCCGTTGCGGAGGAGGTTCTTCGTCAGCAAAACCCCGTCCTGGAGGAGAGGAACCTGAAGGTATCCTTTCATGCGGATGAACCGGAGGACTGCATGGTGGCGGGGGATCCGGAAATGCTTCGGATTGCCATTGGTAATTTTATTTCAAATGCCATCAAGTATTCAGGGAGTAGCATAAGCGTCGAACTTAAGTCAGGTAAAAAGGTGCGCTTTCAAGTGAAAAATGACGGCGCGGCCTTAAGTAAGGAGGCGGCCGGCAAGGTTTGGGAGTTGTTTTATAAGACGGACGCGGCGAGGACGGACAGAATGGGAAGCAGCGGCGTCGGACTTGCCGTGACAAAAAGCATCTTAAAGGCGCACAAAGCAAAGTTTGGCTGCATCCCCGGCAAGGGTGAGACCTTGTTTTGGTTTGAGATGAAGAGTGCTGATTCGGATGAATTGGAAAATACAAATTCAGGAAGGGGGACGAGATAGGATGAGTAAAAAGTATAACGTAACGACAATCCTGATCCTGGCCGGTTTTTTCCTCAGTGCTTTCCTGATGGTGCGCGCTTTCACGTGCATAAAGGCAGGTGAATTAAATCATTTCCTGATTAGTCACTATTATGGTGACGGGCGGGATACAAAGGAAGAATTGGATTATAGCAAATTGTATCTGGAGGAGAAATATCACGTCTTTAGTTTTGCAAGTGAGTACTTAAAGTACGCGGATTTTTTTAAGGGATTTCCAACAGCGGAGAAGATTTCAGAGTTAATGCCTAAAATCCAGAGAGAGATGTTTCTTACGTATCATGATGGAGAATACCTGTATTATGGAAGATACTACTTATTAAGTGACGAAGAGGAGGTTGCCGCTGATATCGGATTGACTTCTTGGAACAACGTGACTCGTGCAAATAAGGTTCGGGATTGCATCATTTTTACGTTGGTTTTGTTCGTAATGATTGGAATTTTCAAATACAGGAAAAAGCTGTGGAAGGACAAGGAATCCGAAGAGGGCATGGCTAATACGTTGACAAAGGGTCTCGCATGTGAAATGGCGGAACCTTTGCATGGTTTAAGAACTGCTGTGGAGGAATGGAAGAACGCAGATGAAACTGAAAAAAATACTCATTCCGGAAAAGTCATTGCGGAAGTGGACCGAATGGACGAGGTGATCAAAAATCTGTTAAAGCTCCGGGATTTTGAAGCTGGAAACATTGACCTGCACCTCGAGGAGGTGAATCTCTATCATCTGACGGATGCAGTGCTAAAGCGCCTTGATCCTTTCCTGACAAAAAAGGTACTGACGGCTCATATTGATTCGCAGGCACCCGAGGATTGCGTCGTGAAGGCGGATCCGCAGATCCTGAAGCTTGTGATCGGAAATCTGATCATGAGAACGGCAGAGTATTCTTCGCGAAAGGTTGAGATTATGTTAATCGCTGGAAAAACCGTGCAGTTTCAGGCATTGAGCGATGATTATCAGATTTCGAAAGAGGTAACCAGTTCGATCTGGAAGGACTATTCCCTGTACGATGACTGTATGACCGATAAGTTCGGAAGCAACGGAGTTGGCTTGGCGGCAGCCGGACGCATGCTGGATGCACATAAGGCAAAATATGGTTGCCTGCCTGCGGAGAGGGGTACCATGTTTTGGTTTGAGATGAAGAGGATCAGAAATCATGAGTGAGAAGTATAAGATTTTGATCGCGGAGGACGAAAAAACGCTGCGTGACGTCGTCAGGATTTACCTGCAGAAAAACGGGTTTGACGTGGATGCGGCCGTGGACGGAAACGAAGCGGTCAGATACATAGATAAGACAAGATATGACCTAATCATCCTTGACGTTATGATGCCGGGGCGAACCGGAATGGAGGTCTGCGAATACGTAAGGAGTAAATGGGATGTCCCCATCATTTTTCTGACGGCGCTGAATACGGAAGAGGACATCGTCAGCGGTTATGGCGTTGGCGCAGACGAGTATGTCACGAAGCCTTTTTCCACTAGCATTTTGCTCGCCAAGATCAACGTGCTGATCAAGAGATACCGTGGACTTCTGGTCAAGGACGGCATGATCAAGGTCGATGAGATCGCGATCGAACCGGCCAGAAGGCTGGTGCGCGTGAACGGAAAGAAGATCGACCTTGCACCGAAGGAGTACGCGCTTCTGTTATATTTTATCGAGAACAAGGGCATCGTGCTGAGCCGCGACCAGATCCTTGACAGGGTTTGGGGAGAGGAGAGCGAGGCCTTTGACAGGGCCGTCGACACCCACGTGAAAAAGCTACGCAAGGAGCTCGGGAAAGCCAGCTATCATGTCGAGACTGTGATCAAGGCGGGATACGTATGGAAATAAAGAATTAAATGAGGGTAGTTACAAGGGATGAAGCAAATGAAAACGCATGAATACGGAAATCCACTGGCACGGACTGTGTTAATCCAACCCGTTGACGAACAGGATTTATCACTTATTGAAAACGAGGTGGAGGAAATAGCCAGACTATCAAAAAAAGATTTTCATCTAATAACCTTTAAAATCAACAACTGGAACCAGGAGCTCTCTCCTTGGACGTCGCCCGCAGTATTTGGCAAGAATGGCTTTGGTGATGGGCTGCATATCAGACGGATGTTTTTTCGGCCGTAGCGGCAGCTTCGCCATCTATATGGTTTCCAGGGTTTATCAATTTCATGGAGAATACTGAAATAACGTGTGACACGCTTTACTTAATCCTTGTATTTGTGGGGATGACTTTTGTTTTGTGGCTGCTTCTCAAGGGGATCAGTCTCCTGATAAATATGATCCTTTCACGTGCTTGAATCGTTTACGGACGTGAAATATCGTGATAACAATCTCCCGCCTTTTTTGTTGTCTTAGAGAATAGGACGAACTAAGAAAGGCGGGATTTTGTGCTTATCGTTCTCGAAGGAGATCCGGGAGTATGACAAACGTGATAGATTAGTTCTGCGTTGCCGGGAAGCAGGCGGGTGAGTTGCAGCCTGGCTGGGATAAGTTTCGTAAAAACTATTTCACTGCAAGCAGAGTAATGATATAATGGAATCGTGTCATTCGAAATGGAGAATTACGTTACGAGTGCGGGAGCAATGGCAATGTGATTCATGATAAAATTGGGGGAAATAGAGGGTGAAATTAGAGTTTACGGAAGTAATGACGGAGTTAAGTGATCACGATGAAGTGTATGCGGAGATTTCCAAGGAAGACCTTGCAAAGATATTCAAGAACGCAAAGGAAGTACCCGTAAACGACGATGGGAAAAAGGATGATTCCTACGTGTCCGGTGAGGTACAGTTTATTTTTTCCAAGGAAGGGCAGCTGAATGAAATCCTAATCGCGCCGGTATATGAGACGAAAGATGGATGCGTAAACGGCGAATGCATCAGTGCGCCAGAGGCACTCTGGGACGAAGGGAAAAAGGCAAAGAAGTATTTGAAGGATAAGGGAAAACCTGCAAAAAAGGAAACGGAAGCGCCCGTCATCCCAAAACCTTCTGCGCGCAAGAAAATCAAATGCGATGGCTCCTACGTCGTATTAAACGAGAAGAATGCCTACGTGACTTATGAAGGCATCATCATGGGGAAAAAGGGCCCCAGAAACAAGTATGAACTACGTCTGAAAGAAGACTGCGGCGTGGACGATTTCAGACGCCAGCTCTTTACTTGGCATTATAAAATGAAACAGCTTGTCGACAAGAAAGGACAGTTCGGCGAATCAGACTTATCCATCGATATGGCGAATGTGGAACTGCTTGATAGCGCGTATGACTTGGGCTATGCTTTCGACGGCGTATGGTACAAAATGCGGTTGGATTATGACGAGATGAGACCATGGCAGCACGAAAAAAGCTGCGAAGAGAGTGGCTTTCAGGTTTCCTTTGTGAAAGGAACCTGTACGAAAGAGGAAACCTTCCCGGAACATATCCAATTTTATGAGAAAGATGGGCTCAAGGAGAGCGTTGTAGATAAGATTGGTCGCGGCGGAAGCCTCTATGTTGCAAAGCATTATTACAAAATGGTCTGCTCGTTTGTAACCTGCCCCGAGGAAACGGTCGAGATTTCGAACTTGTTTACGGCGGAGGACGAGCGGCGCAAATATTTCGCGCATGATCTTTTGCTGTACATGATCGAGAGAGAACATAAAGCGGGAAGGAACGTATTCACCTGCCTTATCCCGGCGAACAATTATGACGCGATCTATTGCGCACAAAAGCTGGGCTTCCGCATGGAAAAGGCGTACGCGAGAATGTTCTATCTCCTAGAGAATGCATAAGAGGAAGGGCTACGTGAGAAGGAAAGCTTTCGGAGGATGAAACATGGATAATCAAACAGAAAATAATATCGCGAATGAAATAGACAATCCCGAGGTCCTGGGACATACGCTCCTGACGCAGGTTAATCATAAGTATGATGGGCCGAACGCAGATAATCCAAAGGTTTTTCCGGCTAAGTGCACTTTGGTTCTTTTACTTCCAAGGATTCTTGACGTGCTTTGCTTTTGGGGCGCTGCAGGCATCTTTTTCTGGAATCAGGCAAATGGAAAGTACAAGTATTTTTCCATAAGAATATTAAACCCCGATTCGACGACCGATTTTTTGCGTACGTTTATCGAGCTAAGGACGATCCTTGCCACGGTTGCCTTTGCGGCGCTCACGGCAGTGATATTTTGGCTTAGAGTCACCTTCATCAAGGCGAAACGCGCAAAGAAAAAGGAGGCGTTCCCTCTTCCAAAGCAAAGCTTCCCCAATGCAGACGTACGTAAGGGAAGCGTGTTTTTCTCAACTCTGTTTTTTGCGTTGTTTTTGACGGCAGCGCATTTCGTTGCATCTCTGGTCCTGAAAAAGAATTGGCATGAAATGCCCCTTTCCGTTGATCTGGGGATCACGGCGGGGATTATTGCGATAGACAATCTGTTTGCCTGCCTAAAGGTGAATGGGAGCGTCATTCGGTGCTATACTTGCCACGTGATCTCAAGCATGATGAATCAGGAGTTCAAGGTGTCGGAAACGTTTTACGCTGATGCAAGCGTATGTGTCCCGGAAGGAAAGTATAAGACGACGAAGAGAGTCTTTCAGGGAGGACAGCTTCTGAGCTCGACTACGACGGATCATGTTTATGGAGAGGTTCGTACCTATGAGAACGTAAGGCACGACCGCATCAGGGCGTCGGTTCGTTGTCCTTATTGCCTGCAAGTCTATGAGGAAGTGCATGTGAGCGTGAATGATGACTTTACAGGCAAAAAACTGAAGTCTGTCGGTACTTATTCAAACGAGAAAACGCATAATGACTATTAATCGATGGATCCTGTGGATTTCAAGTATTGGAAAGAGAAGGGATGGATCGACAAAACGAGACCATGGGGCGGGGAGGTTTAATTCCACCGGAACCATAGAGTGGGAATAACAAAAAACGATGGAGAGCCTTGCAACATAAGGCTCTCCATTTTTCATTATTCAATTCTTACTTAGACAGATCCAGCTTTCTCACGGTATCCCTGAGTGGCAATACGAAAGGAGCGGAAACGGAAAGCTCATCGATTCCCATTCGAAGGAAGGTTTCAGTTAAACTGGTATCTGCGGCAAGCTCGCCGCAAATGCCGATCCAGGCGCCGTGCTGATGTGCATTGTCCGCGGCCATTTTGATCAGGCGGAGAATCGCTTCGTGATGCGTGTCACAGAAGGGTTCGAGCTTTGCATTCTGCCTGTCGATGGCGAGAGTGTATTGTGTCAGGTCGTTTGTGCCAACGCTGAAGAAATTTACGAGCGGAGCCAAAAGGTCGCTGATGACGGCGGCAGCAGGCGTCTCGATCATGATGCCGACCTCTGCCTTTTCATCAAATGGAACTCCTGCTTCGCGAAGCTGCGCCTTAACTTCTTCACAGATTTCCAAGATTTTTTTCACTTCGGAAACACTGGTGATCATGGGGAACATGATCCCAAGCTTACCGTAGGCGGATGCGCGATAGAGCGCGCGCAGCTGCGTCTTAAAGATCTCCGGTCTGGTAAGACAGATGCGGATCGCACGAAATCCAAGAGCGGGATTTTCTTCCTTATCGAGCTTAAAGTAATCGATCTGCTTATCAGCACCGATGTCCAGCGTACGGATGATCACCTTTTTTCCGGCCATGCTTTCCAAAACCTTGCGATAGGCTAGGAACTGTTCCTCCTCGGAAGGGTAGTCCTCGCTCTCAAGATAAAGGAATTCACTTCGGAAAAGACCAATGCCACCGGCATCATTTGCAAGGACTGCGCCTACGCCGCTGACACCGCCAATGTTCGCAAAAATCTGAACCTTCGTGCCGTCAAGCGTTACGTTTTCCTTTCCCTTTAATTCCTGAAGAAGCGCCTTTTTACGAAGGTCGTCCTGCTGCTTTTTGCTCATCTTGGCCACGGTATCTTCATCAGGTTCCAGAATGATCTCGCCCGTATAACCGTCAACGATGATCTGCATGCCGTCCGCTATGGCCTTTAGGAATTCTTCACCGACGCCGATGACGGCGGGGATGTTCATGTTACGAGCCAAGATGGCGGTGTGCGAATTGGAGGAACCGTACGCCGTTACAAATGCCATTACAAGGTCCTTATCCAATGAAACCGTTTCACTGGGAGCAAGGTCATCCGCGCAAACGATCATCTTCTCGGTTTGCTTGTCCTTGGCATTGCCAGCGCCGCCAAGACAGGCGATCAGACGATTGGAGATGTCCTTTACGTCTGCGGCCCGGGCCTGCATGTAGGCATCGTCCATGGACGCAAACATTTCAGAAAAGTTATCTGCCGTCGTAGCAACGGCATATTCCGCATTTACGGACTGTGTCTCGATGAGATTACGAATGGAATCATTGTAATCGTCATCCTCGAGCATCATCATGTGCACCTCAAAGATCTGTGCATGCGTTTCACCCACTTCCTTTAAGGCTTTTTCATAGATTTCCTGAAGCTGTTGCGTAGCCAGTTCCTTAGCCGCTTCCACGCGTGCGATTTCCTGCGATGCGTCATCCACGTGCGTGCGGCGTACTTTTGCATCCTGACGCTTGAACACGGAAATTCTGCCAATGGCTATGGCACCGTAAACGCCCTTTCCCTGATAAGTCCTCATCCTTTATCGCCTCCCGTCTTTGCTAGGTCTCGTCAGTACAAGCAAGGCTAAATATCCTTTTGGCGCTTGCATCAAATATTACAGGTTATTTTGCATGAATTCTTCCACGGCCTTTGCGGCTGCTTCCTCGTCCTCACCCTCCACGGTAAAGTTTACGGTGTCACCGCATTTGATCCCCATGCCCATCAGCATCATCAGCTTGGTCACGTTAACGCTCTTGCCGCCCTTTTCAATTGTTACGGTGCTGGAGTATTCCTTTGCCAGTTTGGCCAGGAGTCCGGCGGGTCTTGCGTGAATGCCTACTGCGTCCTTGATTACATAAGAGAATGTTTTCATAATGTTGTTCCTTCCTTTCTTCTTGGTTTATGATTTCAGGTTCCGACCTGTTTTGTTACTTTGAAACACTAGATCAATTTTCCATCATGGCCCTGTCAGGATACGAGTCGATTGCCCCCGGCTTTGTCACGCTGATGCCACAGAAACGATTGGAGAAGACAAGGCATTCACTGGCTTGTTCCTGCGTGATTTTGGAAAGGTTTTCCTGCGTGATCCCTAAGGAACATAGCTTCCATAAAAACGATCCGATAAAACCATCCCCGGCTCCCGTGGTATCAAGCACGTCCACCTTTTGAGAGGGCGCGAAAGCCTGCATGTCCCCTGTGATGGCGTAGGCGCCGCTTCCCCCGCAGGTATAGAGGATAAGCTTTACGTCCCCGACAAAGAGCTTTGGCAGTGCCTTCGTAAGATCCGTTTCACCGGTGATAAACTCCAACTCTTCGTCGGAAATCTTAATGACGTCGGCGAGGGGTAAAAACTCTGAAACGGTCTTGCGAAGAAGAGATAAGTCATCCCAAAGCTGGAAGCGAAGATTGGGATCAAAGCTGATGATCCCGCCTTTTTCACGCGCCAGGGCGATGGCCTTCTTATGTGCTTCCTTCATGGGAAATTCTCCGAGGGAAACACTGCAAAAGTGAAGTGCGTAAACGTCGTCAAAGTACTCAGGCTTGACACTTTCCGGAGAGTAGAGCATGTCGGCGGAGGGTTTTCTGTAAAAGGAGAATTCGCGTCCGCCTTTCTTGTCAAGACTTACAAAGGCCAGCGCCGTGTTCGCCTTATCGGTTAAGGAAACGTGACCTACTTCGATGCCATGAGCCTTTAGACCTCGGAGGATCTTATGACCAAAGAGGTCGTCCCCTAACTGGGTCAACATGCAAGAGCTACCGCCCAACTTGGAAAACGCTCCGCAGACGTTGGCGGGTGCACCGCCAATTTTCGGCGAAAACTCCGTGATGTCATCGAAATCACAGCCTTTGTTATTTGGAATAAAATCAATTAGTGCTTCGCCAATGGCGATCAGCTGGTTACCCATGACGTTACCTCACTTAAATCATTGTCAGACGGTACTTGTAACTTCCATGCCTGACAGTTCGTAAATACAACAGTCTAGATTGTGACAGATGACTGTGAGCGTCTCCTCTAAGGGATAGAAACGGCTTCCCATTACCTTTTCCCCATTGTTTAGGAAAACTTCCAGGGAAGAGTCGTCCGCCAGAATGCGAATGTTCTTGCATTGCGATAATTGAACATTCCGGGTGGTTCTGCCCCCGGACACTTCCATGTCATGGAAGATGAGAGAGAAGACGCCGTCCTTCTGACGAAGGGTTAACACATTTTCAAATTCAATCTCAAAATCATTTTCCGGGACACCGCACAGTTCAAAGGGAAGAGGGAGAACCATGCGCTCACCGGATAAATGCGTGCTTACGCCTTTTCTCAGCATGCTAAGTTCCCTGATCGGATTTTGCAAAAGCCTTCCGTTTGGACCCTGGGAGATCTCTCTTGGAACGGTCAGACAGTGTTGCCAGCCAAGAGCCACTGTCGGGTTCGAATAGGGAATGTCGCCGATACCCATCCAACCGATCAGGATTTTACGTCCGTCGGGAGCCGTGAAGCTCTGCGGTGCATAGAAGTCAAAGCCGTAATCCCATTCCACAAAGTCTTTTTCTTTCGTGAAATACCCAGAACTATAAACGTTTTGGTTCTTGCATTCTTCATGAGGAAGCCCCTGTGGGGAGATGCTCAAATATTCTTGGTTCCCAAAACGAAGAATGTCCGGACATTCCCACATGTATCCAAACTCTGGAATGCTTTCCGTTTTTTCATACTCCCAATGGATCAGGTCAGCGGAGCGGTAATATAACACGCAGCCCGTATCATCAAGCCTTCTCGCGCCGAGCACCATGCGATACGATCCATTTTCCTCCCAAACCTTGGGGTCCCGCACGTGACAGGACATGTCGGAGGGATAGTCGGCATTTCGAAGGAGTACCTTTTTCTCGCTCATCCGATGACCATCCTTGGTGGTCACGAGAATGACGTTGGCGCCCCTGCCTGCCTTGATATAATCATAGTTGCCCTCCTCTTTTACGTTACCCGTGTAGAAGAGGTATAAAAGATCGTCTTTTACGAATCCACAACCGGAATAGACGCCGCTTCGGTCTTCTGGAACGTCGGGAAATAGAACGGTTCCCGTGAATTCCCAGCGGAGTAGGTCCTTGCTCCTCCAATGTCCCCAACACTTTTTTCCCTTGCCGATGGCACTTTCCGGCGAATACTGGAAGTAAACCTGATAGTATCCGCCGAAAAAGCTCAGCCCGTTGGGGTCATTTAACCAGCCGCTTTCCGGTTCCAGATGGAATTTTTGCCGCCAGTTATTTTTCATGTGATCATCCTTTTTTCGTTTGAATCAGCCTGTCTAAGAAATTGATCTCGCCGCCAGCCGCAAAGCCTATTTCCGCATAATCATCAGGGTTCGTGATGATTACGGGAGTTGCCATTTTATAGCCCTTGCTCTCAATAAATGCCTTGTCAAAGGTGATGAGCGTCTGCCCGCGGGTAATGCGGTCACCGTCAGCTACGTGAGCCGTAAAGCCTTCGCCGGCCAGCTCCACCGTATTAATGCCAATGTGGATCAGCATTTCCATGCCATTGTCAAGGGAAAGGCCGATTGCGTGTTTCGTTTCAAATAAGGTGCTTACTTCGCCGTCAGCGGGAGCGACAACCTTTCCGGTGGAAGGAATTACCGCGGCGCCAAGTCCTAAAACACCCGTTGCGAAGGTCTCGTCCGGAACCTCTTCCAGAGGGATGGCGGTTCCTTTCAGAGGAGAATATACGTTGGCGTCATCAAAGCTTTGATCCAGATTGATCACGTCTTCCTCAGCCTTGGGAGCTTCTTCCTTTTTCGCGGAGGAAGCCGCATCCTCGGGATCCTTGAAGAGGAAATAGGAGATGCCAAATGCAACGGCGGAAGCAACTAAGAAGGTAAGAAGGTAACCCACAAAGCTCTCGGTGGTGATCAGGAAACCGAAGATGCCGGTTACGCCGTTTGCCGTTGCGTACACGCCCATCAGGGAAGCTATCGCCGCACCGCAGGCACCGCCGACCATGCCGGCTATCAGGGGCTTTCCATAGCGCACGTTCACGCCGAAGATTGCAGGCTCCGTGATACCCATAAAGGCGGAAAGGGATGCAGGAAGCGCGAGGGCTTTCGTCTTATGGCTTTTGGTCTTAAAGGCAACTGCCAGGGCAGCTGCACCCTGTGCCACGTTTGCGGCAGTTGCAATGGGCATCCAAATGTTCTGATTGTTTTCCGCCAGCATCGCCAACTCTATGGCATTGTACATGTGGTGCACGCCCGCCACGACCGTGGGTGCGTAGACGCCGCCCATGATGAATGCGCCGATGCCGAAAGGAATGGCAATAAGGGCCTTTGCGCCAGCCAATACCCAGGTCTCAATCTGAGAGAATACGGGGCCGATCAGCGTTAAGGTAAGGAACCCAGTCACGAGAACGGATACCAAGGGAGTGACAAAGAGATCAAAGGTTTCGGGAACAATTTTGTGAAGCTTTTTCTCAATCGTGCAGAGAACCAAAACGGCGATCACGACCGGAATTACGTGTCCTTGGTAGCCGGTGTTTTGAACGTTCCAAAGACCAAACCAGGACCAAAGGGTTTCTGTTCCCGCGCCGCTTCCGGCGGACCATGCGTTGACCAGATTTGGATGGATCATGATCATACCGATAACGGCACCCAGATAAATGTTCCCGCCGAAGATCTTTGCCGCGCTCACGGCGATGAGGATGGGCAGGAATACCAGCGCCGCGTTGGAGAACAGATCCAACAGGCCAAAGAAATAAGAATCTGACAAAGTGGGGAAGGCCTTGGACAGACCGCCCAGCAAACCGTTTAACAGACCCGTCGCAACAATGGCGGGAATGATCGGAACAAAGATGTCACCCAGAGTTTTGATCGCACGCTTGTACCAAGGGGATTTTGCAGCGGCAGCAGCCTTGACTTCCTCCTTGGAAGCTGCCTCTACGCCCGCAAGGGCGATAAACTCGTCATATACCTTATTTACGGTACCGGTGCCGATGATGATCTGTAATTGTCCTGCGGCCTCAAATACACCCTTGACTCCGTCGGTTCCTTCTAATTGTGCTTTTTTTACCTTGCCGTTGTCTGCGATCACGAGACGCAGACGGGTGGCACAGTGTGCTGCGCTTGCCAAGTTCTCTTTTCCGCCGATCCCGTCAAGAATCTCGGATGCACATTTGCGATAATCCATAGCATCATCTCCTTTTCTTCATGATTGCGGTCATAACCGCGTTATTTGGAAACTGATTGGTACCATGGATTTATTATATCATTCGCAAAGCATAATTATCTATTGACGTAAAAGAAGAAAATGAAACGTTAAAACAGTAGGTTTCACACAGTTTCACGTTTTGTGGATTCACGCTCCACGATATCATAATCCAATTGAAGCGTTCTTTGAATCTTATCGCCGTGCCGGATCGAGGATAAAATCATGTTTGCGGCCTCGATTCCGGCCGTCTTGTAATGGAGCCTTGCCGTGGTAAGGGGGCAGTAAGTGTTCTTTGCGATCTTTGTGTCACCGATCCCACAGACCATCACGTCCTCTGGAACGCGAAGACCTTGCTCTCGCAGATAGAGCATGGCACCGGAGGCAATGTCGTCCGTGGCGCAGAACAGACAATCCGGTTTGGGACCAGCCTGGGAAAACAGGTGTTTCGCGTGATCGTAGCCCGAATCCATGCTGAACTGCGCAATCTCCGTGAGCTTGCCGCCGGGGGCGATGTGAAATTCGTTAAGGGCACGCAGAAAACCATCAAGCCTTGCCTTGCCAGCTGCTTTGTCCTCTGGCGTAACCCCGATGATGGCAGGTCTTTTGGCACCGTTTTCCAGCATTTGCCTGGTAAGGGCGTAAGCGGCTCCCTCGTCATTATGGCAGATGCAGTTGAAACCCTTAAGGCGTTGCCCGACGATGACGACGGGTACGTGCATTTTTTTCAGCACGGATTTATGAAGCTCCGTAAAAACGGTTCCGAGCAGAATGACGCCGTCCACGCGATTTTGCCTGAAGAGTTCCAGGGATTCGATTTCCTTGAGAGGATTATTGGCGGTATTTACCAAGATCAACTTATATCCTTCGGCTTCCAAGACCTCATCAATTCCTTCGGTGATCCTTGAGCAGCTTTCGCTGGAAAGCTTTGGGAGAATGACCCCCACAAGCTTGGTAACGCGCGTTTTTACCGACCTTGCCGCAATGCTTGGAGCATAGCCGGTTATTTGAATGGCTTTTTCAATCTGGGTCCTTTTTTCTTCACTGAGATACCCATCGTTAAAGTATCTGCTGACGGCGGATTTAGATACGCCCGCAATCTTTGAAAACTCAGAAATATTCACGTAATCACCTCACAAAGTGGTATCGGTTTCATATATATTATGATATGGTTTCATTTTCCAGTCAAGCCGTTTTACGGGCGATTTCATGACATTATATGATTTGCATTTCGAAACCCACCGGAACCATCGAGTGGGAATAATACCAACTTCCCGCGAACCCTTATAAGGGCTTGCGGGATTTTTTTGCCATTTGGAGCGGATGCGGATTTGGAGAATTAGCAGATAAATGCACACTAGAAGTATGGAAACGAGTGGTTTCGGAGAGTTTTATTTGTTATAATTGATGGCAGACAGGGATAATCAGGAATTTATCATGCTTCTCGAGGCAGGAAAGGGCTACGCAAATGAGGATTGTCATATTAAATCAAATGTTGCAGCAATACCATAAGGACAAAATTTTAGGCATCGCGAATACGATTGGCGCAAAGATATGCTTCGCAGAGTCAGAGAGTACGGTGCCGGAAGAATTTGCCGCACCAGACGTTGTATATGGTTTCGGAATGCATATCGCGAAGACGCAGAAGAACCTAAAATGGCTTTGCGTACCATCGGCGGGCGTGGATTATCTCATGAAGCCCGGCGTTTTCGCTAATGAAGAGTGTCTCCTTACGAATTCCTCAGGGGCATACGGAGTATCCATTTCTGAGCATATGATCGCAGTTTCACTCATGATGATGCGAAGGCTGACGGAGTTTCACGAAGAAGTGCTGAACATGCAGTGGGGAAAGCCTAGGGCGCAGTGTTCCCTTTGGGGAAGTCGCATTACCGTCCTTGGAACTGGCGACATTGGACAGTGTTTTGCGAAAAGGGCGAAGGCATTTGAACCGGAGCGGATCATTGGTGTTAACAGAAGTGGAACATGCGAGGATCCCGCATTTGACAAAGTGGTCAGCGTGGACGCTTTGGACGAGATTCTTCCTGAAACAGACCTGCTTGCCATGAGCTTGCCTGATACACCGCTGACCAGAGGAATCCTGACGCGCGAGAGGTTACGAGCACTTCCGCAAGGGGCGTTTATCGTTAATGTTGGCCGTGGGTCAGCCATTGACGAAGAGGCGCTCGCTGATTGCCTTGAAGACGGACGTCTCGGCGGTGCTGCGTTGGACGTTTTTCAAACGGAGCCGCTCCCTCAGGAGAGCAGGCTGTGGAAAACCAAGGGTGTCCTCATTACGCCGCACGTCGCAGGAAATCTTACCTTAAAACGCACACTTGATAAGAATGTTGACATGTTTTGTGAGGATCTCATCAACTTCGCGGAAGGGAAACCGCTGAAATATGCCGTAGACCGAAATAGGGGGTACTAAAAAGGAGCGACATGAAAGTTAAGGAATATTTGAAGAAAAACAGACGGCGCATCATGATGTCGCTTTGTGGCGTGATCATCTGTGCGGTGAGCGTGGGAGTGTTTAAGCTGGCAGCGTTAGGCGTGGATCCGTTCCAGTCATTTATGGCGGGTTTGGATGCACTGATTCCGATAGAATTTGGCACACTTTACGTGATCGTGAATGCAATTTTATTACTGTTTAGTCTGATTGTAGATAGACACAACATCGGTATTGCTACGTTTATTAACTTGTTCTTATTAGGCTACATCACGCAGTTTACTTTTGATCTCCTGCAGAAGGGGATCCCTGACCCATCTATGATTGTACGAATCCTATGTCTGACGATTGGAATCGTGGTGATCTGTTTTGGATCGGCACTTTACATGACGGCAGATCTTGGCGTTTCTACCTATGATGCCGTTGCTATCGTCATGTCCTCGAAGTGGAAGCTTGGAAAGTTTAAATATGTTCGGATTTGCACAGACCTTGTATGCGTGGTGATCGGATGCATATTATTTGTAATGGCAGGGAACGCCATTGGGAAAATACCGACCATTGCTGGCATAGGAACCATCATTACGGCATTTTTCATGGGACCGTTGATTGATTTCTTTAATGAGAAATTTGCAAAGCCTTTGCTGGGAAAGTAGGAAAAATGCCGCAGATACCGACAAATCCTCTTTCTGGGAAAATGTTTAGAAAGAGGAAGTGTGGCAAGCGTGAAGATATCCATCTGAACGATTTACCGTTTTAGGTGAATTCCCGATGGCGTCTTAGATATTCATTGATTTCCTTCTCGCTGAGTTGAAAGGTTTCTTTTAGGCCCTTCGAGATCACGTCATCATATGGTCCAAAAAGAGGAGCTCGTTCCATTTCCTCCATGTCGGGGACGCAGGTAAAGGAATAAGAAGGATATCCATCTGCGTCTCCCAAATACAGGAGACGACCATAATAGGTGCCAGGGAAAACAACCTGAGAGCCTTCGGATCTCAGACGGTCAAAGTCTATGGGAATTTCACAATCAGCGGGAAGTGAGTTTTCCTGACGCACCACGTCTAAAAACTGCTCCAGCGTGATCAGATATCTTCGTCCTAAGGTAACGGTGCATGCATTGACGTCAGCACCATCAGCAGCGCGCTTGCATTTCGCCCGGTTCATCCTTCGGGGATTAATGTATGCAACGCCAGAGCCAAACCATTTCTTGATCGGCGTACTGAAAAACAGCTCATGATCAATCGTGCATTTTTCTGACCGTAGTGGGAGGGAGGGATCCTTGGCTCCTCTTTCAGAAAGTTTATTTCCAGGAATTATGCCGCCTTTGATATAGCAAAGAAATCGTTCCTCTAATAGATTTGATCCATAACATACATACCATACCATATCAGTCATTGAGTTCTTGTCATCCAATGCGGGCATTTGTGCTTGGACTTTACCTTTCTCCCGACGTCTGCCAGGTGTTTCGGATTCCTTAGGATGAAAAGGCTGTTTTTTGTCCGATAGGAATCCATTTTGTCACAGCGTTCGCATGAGAATCAGAATGATCGTTACGATCAGCGAAATCGCTATTTCAATGCCGATGATCAACTGATTGTCCGTTCCGAACGCAGTAAAGGTCGCCAGGATCGTCAGAAGAAAAACGATGCCGAAATCGACGAGTTCGTCCTTGATTCTGTCTAACCAGCTTCTCTTGATTTTGATCGAATCCAATATGTTAAGATTCAGCAAGTCTCTGTAATATTTATCCAGCCGAATGGTCTCCAGATCCGGCATCATGCGGAATATGGCATCGGAATCCGGATATCGTTCGTCCATGGAAAAGCAATTATTATCTGTATGTTCTCTTCCTCTGTGCTCCTTTTGGTATTGCTTGATCTGATTTTCTGAATCCGCATTATAACCATAGGCCGTGATCTTCTCTTCGACAAGATGATAGGAGCACTCGTACATCCACTCCAAATAAGCAACAATGCTTCTCAAATTCCGAATATAATCCTTACGCTGAAATCTTGCATCTTTTGGCGGTTTATTTATGCATTTTAGCAGCGCGATAAGATATTGCACGTCCTTTTTACCCTTGAGCGCATCGCAGTCAAGATACAACTCATTAACTTCTTCAAGGCTGAACCTCGAGCTGTTGTCCGAAGGGTCAATGAAGTACTTTTCAAGGGTGGCATTCAGTTCGGCGTGACAATGGTTTTTCACATTGTCAAGCCAGTCTGAATTTTTTTCATAAACGACTTCGTCTACAAGGCGGTAAACATCACGACGAAAATCGGAACCACAGCATTGAAGCCACAATCCGTTGCCGTCGTTTGCATTCATGAGCTTTAAGGAATCGCTCGAAACACGGCAGATTTTCTTTTCCATGTCATTGAGTGAAGGATGGTTAACTCTCATGTAAAGCGTCTGCCCAGGCTTAAAACACGCAAGCAGACGTTGGGAGAACGTGCGGTTCAAGGGACTGACCTTCACGCGGCCGTCTGTGGAATTAAATTCCATGCCAAGAGCGTCGCGAATGGTCTGATCCATTGCAACGCTGTCGTCATCCATTTCCTCATCCACCACAACTCTTCCAAAGGTGATCATGGTTCTGTATTCACCCTTCATCTCAGGATTCTTAAACAGCATTTCAATGACGGCATATTTTCCAAGTCCGATTTCCTTTTTCTTTCTGGAATTGACCACTACGATATAATCCAATCCAGCCTTGTCACGTTGTTTATAGTTTGTCCCGTGAACCTTCAGGGTGTTTTTACTGCTTTTTGTATACAGAACTTTACCATTTTTTGGGTCTGCCTTTGTTTTGCCCATACGATTTCTCCCTAAGTGGAATCAAGAGATTCATCCAATTTCTTCCGCTTTTCTCTTTTATTTATAGCACGTCTTTGCATAAAAAACAAGAAAGAGTGGCTGTCACGGCACCCAGCTAGTTCATTCCAAATGAATGTATTTCTTCTTGGCGTAGAGCGTGTTTATCTAAGCTTGGCAAATAAGATTATCTCTCATACGATGCAATTCTTCATAAACGCTAAAATGGCATGAAGTATGGCAATTTATAAGTGGTTTGTTTAGAAACAATGCGCTATAATACGTGAACGGAAAAGGGATAAGACAAAGAAAGAAGATTAAGAAAGGCTATACGATGAATAAGAAAAAAACGATTGTCATAGATGAAAAAACACCGCTGCTTTTTCTGGCGGGCCCAATGTTTCTTGAACTCTTACTCAACACAATGCTAAACAACGTGGATACGCTGATGCTGAGTCATTATGATGAGTATGCGGTTGGTGCCGTTGGAAACGCCAACACCATCATGTTCATGATGAACATCCTGTTCAATGTCATAGCAACGGCAACGAGCGTCGTCGTTGCGCAGCATCTTGGCGCGAAAATGTATGAAAAGATGAACATGATCTATACGCTCGCATTTGCGGTAAATCTCGTCATCGGCATTGCGCTCAGCGGACTCTTTTGCAGGGCGAATCCAATGATCATGGATTTTTTGCATGTTTCACCGGAAATGCGTCCTTACTCCATGATTTATATCTACATTGTCGGTGGAGGTGGCTTCCTGACGGCAGTGTTTAATGTCATGGTGCAGATTCTTCGGTGCAATGGTTATACCAAGATTGGCATGTGGGTTTCGCTGGCGATCAATCTGATTAACATCGGTGGTAATTATCTTTTCCTATATGGACCGCTTGCCTCCATGAACATGGGAGTGGCAGGAGTTGCAATCTCAACCGTTGCCGCCAGGGCCATCGCCTTGACCGCAGTTTTGATCTTCTTCTATGCAACAAAAACAGGTAAGCTTTCCCTCCGTTTATTAAATCCTTTTCCCAATGATCTATTGCTAAAGATGATTAAGATCGGTTTGCCCACGGCGGGAGAAAACCTGACCTACAATCTATATCAGACGACATTGCTCTCTTTTATCAATGGAATGGGGAATGACGCGGTGAATGCGAGATCCTATTGTAATTCACTGATCTCTTTTGCAATGATTTTTTCTAATGCTTCCGCGATGGCAACACAGATTATCACGGGTCATCTGGTAGGAGCCGGGAAAACGGATGAGGCATATAAAAGAGTGTTCAAAACGCTTAGTACTTCGATGCCCATAACCATTGCGCTGGCATGTATCAATGCGCTTTTCTGTCGATATACGTTACAACTTTTTACGCAGAATCCCAATATCATTGCAATCGGACAGATGATTATGATTGTGGATATCTTTGTTGAAATGGGGCGCTGTCTCAACATGACCTTTGTCAGCAGCCTCAAGGCGGCCGGAGCCTATGTCTTCCCATTTATCATGGGAATCCTAAGCAACTGGGGGCTTGGCCTTACGACGGGCTATGTGGTCGGAGTTGTGCTTGGTTTTGGGGTGGCAGGGATTTTTGCCGGAACAGCCACGGATGAATGTATTCGCGGATTGATCGTCATGACCTATTGGTATAAAAAGAAATGGTTGGGGAAGTCAGTGGTTGACAAGTCTTGAGTTAAATTCGTACGCGTTTATGCTACAAATTTAACTAAACAAACGAAATAATACGCTTTAAATAATTCACCTAATAGGATATAATTTTTTGTATAGGTTTATGGATTACACGTCAGCTTATAGACGATGACAGATCTTGCAAGCTTTTTTCAGGCGGACAGGGGATGAAAGAATGATTTATTACGACCATTTACCATTAGATGAAGATATCATGAAGGCTCTCAGGGAGTTGTCGATCAATTATGTGTTCCAGCCGATATTTCTGCCAGACGGGAAAACTGTTTATGCATGGGAGGCCCTTATGCGACCGTTAGACATGACGGTGACGGATCTTATTGCAGAATATTCAAAAACAGACAAGCTACACGTACTTGAAGTGGCTACCTTCTTTGGAGCGATGCAGGCATTTTTCCTAAGGGGATACGAACAGAAGGTTGCGATCAATTCGTTCCCGTGTGATTGCATGAAGCCTGAAGAAGCGGATGCATTTTTGGATTATTTCGGAGAAGACATTCGGGGCAGGATGATTGTTGAGAGCCTGGAGTATCCGTCTTTTTCACCAGAACATTGGAAAGAAAAAAACAGATCCGTCAGATATATGGACAACATGCTGGCAGCAGATGATTTTGGCACTGGGATCAATGATCTTGAATTGATA
>JAEEGG010001385.1_pt1 | contig 66340 bp, 75 predicted proteins | sample 9134161 | NCBI WGS metagenome assembly JAEEGG01 (sample SAMN16246543, study PRJNA631951) | gut metagenome | biome: gut microbiome; feature: rumen; material: CR-attached | host: Bos | place: Iran: Karaj | collected 2018-10
TGGGCGCCAAGACCTCCTTCTGGAGCATTTCGAGCGTTTCCTTCACAAGCCTACGCGTTTCATCGACGCGCTTGGGCTTCGCCTTGAGTTCCTTGGCGACCTGTGCGCCCCTGTCCTCGATGGCGGTCTTGAGCTTCGCGAGCTTGGCGTTCATCGCCTTGCGGGCCTTGAACCCCTCCTCGGTGTGAACGTCGGCAACCAGCCCACGCGCAATCTTCTTGACCTGGTTGAGCATCGGGACAAAGTTCTTCTTGTCAAGGAAAAGCGCCTCCGGGTCCATGCAGTCCGTCTTGACCGCGAACTGTTTTCCCTCGTCGATAAGGACGAGCGCGTTGGGGTTCTTTTCTTCCATCACTTCTTCGGTTTCCATCGTCGCCTCCATTAGAACTCCACCTCCTGCATCATTCCGGCTTCCACGCGCTTCGCCTCGCGGTAGAATCCGTCAATCTGGTCAAGGCCCAGTTCTTCCAGGCTGCGACAGTTGTACGCCTTGAGCGTGTCCTTAATCGCGGCGGGAATCATCTTGTTGCACACCTCGATGAATTTCGCCTTGCGGTCGCCCGTATGTTCCTGCGGCTGCTGTTCCGGCTTCGGGGCTTCCGCCCTTTCCACCGCTTCCTCAATCTTGATTTCCTTTTCGGGGTCGAGTCCCTGTTCGGGCGCGAGCTCCGCGCTCTCGTAGGGCATCCCGCCGAACTCCACGGGGAAAGCGAGGCGGAACGCACGCGCAATCGCGACCTTCTCAAGCATGACCCTGGGCTTCGACTGCCACATGGCATTGCCCTGGTCGTACTCGCTGAAAAACACCTCGCACTTTACGGGAACCTTCCTGTCCTTGCGGAAAACGCGGCAGATGCAGCTCACGTCCCCGTCCTTGGGAACAAGCGCATCCACGCTGTAGTTGCCGTTCTTGCCACTCTTGGTGGACTTTCCCCTGACGAACTCGCCGCGCCATTCCGTCTCGTAGCCGTCGTAGTTGGGGTTCATTTCGGCACGCTTGAGGTACACTTCGTACCCCGTGACGATGCTCATCGTCTTTCCGCCGTCGCGATTGTTGTACGTGACGGCATAAACTTCTTTCTTCCAGGGGTTCAGCCCGAACGCCATGGAAACCGCGAGGAACTGCTTGACCTGGTGGTCGTTGAGACCCGGTGTCGTCGCGGTGAGGTAGTCAAGCAGCAGGGCGTCGTTGACCTGCTGCGGATTGGATTGTGTAGCTATTGCGTTATTCATAGTTGTTGGTTTCCCTTTGTTGTTAGTAGTTGTTCATTTGTTGTCCCTTCGACAGGGTTTTTAGCCTTGCCGCCACGTAGTTCGTGACCGCCCCTTTCCAGTTCATAATCGTCATGCCCTCACGGGTTTTCCCTCCCCTGGAAAGCGTAATCTCCAGCCATTCGCGTCCCAGCGCGTCGTCGAGGTGCTTTTCCGCGCAGAAGTCGTAAAGTTCCTCGGTCGTCGGCAATCGCGGCGGCTGTACTTTCCTAATCTCATGTCCGTGTTTTTCGTGTCCAGCCAGGGCGTTCGCCCTGTTGACCTCGCTCCGCTGCTGGATTCTCTCGCTGGAACATTTCACCATGAACGCCCCGAAACTGTCGCCAGTCCCGTCAACATCCTCAAGTGCATCCATCGAATCCCTCACGTCGGCGATAATCTGTTCATCCGTCATTTTTCGGAAGTGCTTGATAAAGTCACTGAACGAAACCTTAGCCCAATATGGATTCGCCATGTTCAAAAGCCCTAAGTATCAAGGTTGAGGCAATGAGTCCCTGGCTCGCCGGGAAACCCTTTCGCTTGTTCTCGCTGGCCAGCTGCTCCAGGGCCTGCTTCGCCCGTGCCGTTATGCCGACCTGCCAAATTTTTTGCGTACCGTTTATTTTCTTTTGCATACTTTTCAATTTCTTTTGCCTTACATTCAAAATCTATTCAATTCTAAGCAAAAAATCAAGGGATTTTTTAAAAAATTTTTAAAAATTATTGAATACTGTGCAATTTTTGATTAAATTTATGGCATGAACGTTGAAAAATACCTTGACAGAACAAACAAGACGGCCAGCACCCTGGCCGACGAACTGGGACTCAACGCCTCAAGCGTCACCGCTTGGAAGAAAGGCAAGGCGACTCCCAGCTACGACATTTGCCAGAAGCTGCTGGAAATCGGCATGGGAATCGACGAGCTTTTCACTCCTGAACTTTGGGAGGCGATAAAGACTCGTCACGCGTCGGAGTTTCGGGGCGAGGTTGTGCTGACTCCGGAGGAGTGCGCTCTAATCGTACGCAACGGGCTTCGCAGTCTGCGTCTAAAAGATGAAAGTTCTGAAGACCAACAAGGGTAATTTCCCCGTGTTCCTTTAGCTTAGGCATAAGCAGTCCTTTGGCCCTGTTCGGGCCTTTTTTTGTGGGAACTTTTGCAAGTCGCAACGATTTGCAAACGCTTGAACCCAGGCATAACAAACGGGTTCAAGTCGCGACAAAAACTTGCAACCCTATTATATCAGTAGTAGTAATAGGAGAATAATCAACAGTAGGAGTATGAGAAGAACTCACTCCGTTATTGTGGAGATATTGATATATAAAAACCTCATACTCAACTCACGCGACAGCGCGAAAAGAAAGGAAATGAGCTTGAGGGCGATATAGATATCGAAGGGGATTTTTTCCGTCCCGACTTGAGCAGCGGAAAAAATAAAAAATTATTCTGTCAATTCGTGACACTTTCGAAAAATGCGAAATTTCGCAACTTTAGCCCCCCCCCCCCTGCAAGGTCGTGCAGCGTCCTGCACGCTATCCGGCGCCATCGGGTGAACATTTTAACAGCCCTGGACAAAGAAGCGCTTGCAGCGTTTTGCACAGCGAACAAAAGCGAAACGGCGGGAACGGCTGCGATTGCTTGCGAATTGCAGGGGCTGTCAAGTGAGGCGCCTCCATTTTTGTATCTTTTACGGCGAAAAGAGAGAACAGATGCAGAATTTCGAACGAATCTTCGACATGCACCAGCCGCCCTTCAAGGCGGATTCGCTGGACGCGATGGAGTACTCCATCCTCGGCTTCTTCAAAGCCGAGGATTCCTCCCGTCCCCAGCTTGAACGCATTTCAGACCATGAGATAAAGGTTTCCATCGACGAACGCAAGGCGCAAAAGGCGCAGAAGCAGTTCGACAAGGCGGTGGAACATTCAAACGCACACAAGTTCAACAGCGCGAAGTTCGCGCTCCGCGAGGCCATCGGACTCTGGCCATACAACAGCGAATACCACCGTCTGCTTGCGCAGGTGACGATGGAAGGCGGCGACCTGGAAAAGGCGCAGGACAGCTGTCTCGACGCGCTGCTGCTTGATGACAGGAACCTGTGGGCGCTACTCCTGATGGGCAACATATTGAACGCCAAGGGGAACACCGAGGCTGCGGACGGATATTTCAGCAAGATTCTGCAATACCACCCGGAAAACGCGCTCGCGCTGAACAACCTGGGCGGCATCTACTGCAAGCAGGGCAAGTACGCGAAGGGCACCGAGCTTTTCGAGAAGTCGCTCTCCATCGACCCCGAAAACCTGAACCCCTATTATGGCATGGCGCTGACGCAGTACAGAATGCAGAACTACGCCAAGGCTTTCGACTGGACGATGCAGGGACTGGAAAAGGGTTCCGAACGCCCGGAGAACATGGCGATGCGTCCGCTGCTTATCCAGCTCGCGAAGGACGCATCCTCGAAGCTGGACGACGATTCCGCGATGCTCAGCAAGGCGATGGACGTGGCCATCGAACTTGGGCAGAAATACGGCAAGCCCGTGAAACTGCAAAAGGACGAGAACCAGCCCTTCATGGCCCATCTTGAGTTCGGCGACTTCTACGGCCGCAATTACCACATCATCAAGTATCGCCAGCAAGGACACTTCATCCACCTCATTCTCCATGAGCTGATGCACCTGGAAATGATGGAGGAAGCGAAAGCAGCAGGCAAGCTGCTGAAAATCGGCTTCAAGCAGGAAAACTTCGACCTGTTCCTCGACAAGTTCACGCCCTCGCTGCAGAAGGTCGTGAAACTGATGGGCGAAGCCAAGGCGGGACAGTTCGCGAAGCAGCTTTTCACGGGAATTTCCCAGCAGGTGATGAACAACCCGCTTGACCTTTTTGTCGAGACGAAAATCTACGAACAGCATCCGCAATTCAGGCCAGTGCAATTTTCCTCCCTGTATGACATGGAGGAAAGCAACCTCAAAGCGATAAAGGACTCGGCACGTTCCGAGTACATCCCCGCAGAAATCAAGTCCGCGAGCCGCTGCCTGAACATGATTTCGTCGCTGTTCCTTGAAAGGCATTATCACTGTAGCCTGTTCAAGAATTTCAGCACCAGCGAGCTTGACGACGAATTTGCAAAAATATCCTACAACAAGTTTGAAAGAGCCTGGAATAGTCAAAGCGCAGGCTCTGAATACGAGCTTTTCATAGACCTTGCGGAAGTGATGGAAATGAAGGACTATTTCACCATCACGAACGCGGCGGATGGCGCCTCCAAGGTAGATGAGGAAATCGAGACGGAAGCAGACCGCCAGCAAAGAAAGTTCGACGAGACGCACGGCAAGAACGACGACATGGTGAACATGATGATGAGCCAGTACATGCTTGCCGCGCTGATGGATTTCGACAAGATGGACTACGAGCAAGTCAAGGACATTTCCAGGGAGTGCGCCTTTACGGGCGTGAACGGCATTTCAGTGGGTGGTGACAAGACGTACACACTGAAAGCGTTTCCGGGCAAGCAGTTCAGCGGCTACGAATTTCTCGCTTACTATTACGTGAGCTGGGCAATCGCCGAACCCGAACACCTGCTGGACACGGGACTACCTTTCCACAAGGCTTATTCTATGGCCAGACAGATGTGGGAAAATAGGAAATAGCCCCCCCCGAATATAAAAGAAGCGAAAGAGCGACCCAATGGTTGCTCTTTTTTTACGTAAAATGACAACCATTGTTTGCACTTATTTTTGCCAACATTTGTTATCATGTACAAGATAAATCAACATATAGGAGGAACCATGTTCTGCAAAATGTCCAATCTCAAAGCAGCCATCGCAAGTATGCCTCGCGCAATAGAGCGCAACGACAAACATCTTCTTTATTACATCCACAGCACGGTTATCGAACTTCTAAATCATCTTGATGAAGAAAAGAAGCAAAAAGATAAGGCCAAACGCGAAAACGCTCAGCCTTTAATTGAAGAAATAGATAAAGTGCTAAAAAAATTTCGTCTATAAAGATACAACCATGAAGTTGTAATAAACACAGCTGTTCAAATTTCTTTAATATATTCTTTAATAACACTCACATTTCCCCAACTCTCATCAACAATGTAATGCGGAGAAATTGATAAAGAAATAAAATCGTAATTTACGGGCTTTGAAAAAGAGGCGCCTTTATAACGATTAAGCTGAACAGGCAAACTAAATGCAAATCTTTTTTTCAACAAATCATATTTATAATACTGAGGGTCTAGTTTTGTTCTAAATTGACATATTTGCAGCGCATTAGAATCTATGTCCATATCCTTTAAAATTAATGGAGATATGTCATCGCCTTGAAAACAAGAATCAGTATCGTTATAGATATAATTTACTTCACTAAACCACCTCTTTGCCAACGCATAACACATAAAATTTCCTTCATGCATGTCATACGTTGGAAAACCCTCTTTATACGAGAAATAATAGTCTCCCACATACTTATTAAAAAAATCATAACACCAAGTTCCCATGTATCCAAAATCACTATGGGCATCAACATGATAAACACAAAAAGGTTTTGTAAGCCAACCAGCTTTTATAAGTTTATCCCAAAATTCAAAAGCCTGGTCATGATGAATGAATACTCTTCCAGGTATTTTGTTCATTTTGCTGAGATGTAAATTATTTTCGAGATAATCTCGAACCCTCCGAGCACTCCACGCAGTTGTAAGGCTTCTACAAGTAGGGTCACCTCCTGTTATTCGACCGTTCTGAAAAAAATCTAAATCCAAATCCAATACATTCATGATTGTTTCCTTGTTCCCCAAAATAGCCTCCGCATAGCGAGGGGAAGTTTTTCAGCTATGCGCCCATATACACCTCGGCCATATTATAAACAAATTCCTCAAAAAAAGTGCTAATTTTGGCGAAATTTTACAAAATCCTACAATTTATTGAATTTTGGCAGTTTATGACAGTCCTTTTTGTTTATATTTCAAAAAAAATTCAAAGACCTTTCAAAGGATTCTAAAAATGGCTGACAACAAGAAAGAGCAGGAACGGGCAGAGCTGCACCGCGCCATCTGGAACATCGCCAACGACCTTCGCGGTTCAATCGACGGATGGGACTTCAAGCAGTATGTGCTTGGAATGCTCTTTTACCGATATATCTCTGAAAACTTGACAAACTATATCAACCAATCGGAAAGGGAATCGGGAGACAAGGATTTCAATTACGCAGACTTGAGCGATAAAGACGCGAAACAGGCCAAAGACCAGATGGTCCAGGAAAAAGGGTTCTTCATGCTGCCTAGCCATCTCTTTTGCAACGTACTGAAAAAAGCGGAAAAAGACGAAAACCTGAACATGACCCTGGAAAGCGTGTTCACCTATGTAGAAGAATCCGCCAAGGGAACAGACTCCGAAGATGACTTTGCAGGACTTTTCGACGACTTCGATGTAAATAGCAACAAGCTCGGAAAAACGGTCGCACAAAAATGCGACAAACTGGTGAAGTTGATGAAGGGCGTTGCCGAAATGAAATTAGGCAGTTACCAAGACAACACCATCGACGCCTTCGGTGATGCCTATGAATTTCTAATGTCCATGTACGCAAGCAATGCAGGAAAATCGGGCGGCGAGTTTTTCACACCGCAAGAAGTTTCTGAACTGCTGGTGCGCATCGCAGTTTTCGGCAAAAAGAACATCAAGAAAATTTACGACCCTGCAAGCGGCTCGGGCTCGCTGCTGTTGAAAGCCCGCAAAGTTCTTGGACCCAACGGAGTTCGTAAGGGTTTCTACGGGCAGGAAATCAACCTCACGACATACAACCTTTGCCGCATCAACATGTTTTTGCATGATGTGGGCTACGAAAAATTTGACATTGCTCTCGGCGACACTCTTGTTGACCCAAAACACTGGGACGAAGAACCTTTTGAAGCCATCGTTTCTAATCCGCCGTATTCAATCAAATGGGCTGGCGATAGCGACACAAATTTAATAAATGACCAACGTTATGCGCCAGCCGGTGTTTTGGCGCCTAAATCGAAGGCCGACCTCGCCTTCGTGATGCACATACTTAAATGGCTTTCCACCGACGGGACTGCCGCCGTGGTATGCTTCCCAGGCATCATGTATCGCGGTGGAGCAGAACAAAAAATTCGTCAATATCTTGTTGACAACAACTTTGTCGATTGCATCATCCAGTTGCCAGACAATCTCTTTTTCGGAACCTCTATTGCAACCTGCATCATGGTGCTCAAGAAGAATAAGGCAGACAACAAAATACTTTTCTTGGATGCGAGCAACGAATGCGTCAAGGTGACAAACTCAAACAAGCTCACAGACGAAAACATTGAAAACATTATAGGATGCTGGGCAGACCGCAAGAACAAGAAACACATAGCGAAGCTCGTTACTATCGACGATGTTGCTGAACAGGATTACAACCTTTCCGTCTCTACATACGTGGAGCAAAAAGATAACCGTGAAAAGGTCGATATTGTAAAGCTCAACAAAGACTTGGAAGAAATCGTCAAAAAAGAAAACGAGCTTCGCAAGGCGATTGACAAGATTATCGCGGATTTGGAGAGGTAAGATGTCAAAAGCGCTTGAAACATTCAACAAGGGAATCGAGGATGCAGAAAGCATTCTCGCCATTTATGATGGTCACAACCGCAACCTAGAGGGATTCCGTGAACTATATAACGGAACTTTTCCGAACATTGATGTTCTGAAAAGGGCTTGTGTGATTATGACGTTCACAGCCTTCGAAACTTTTTTTGAGAACCTTGTCAAAGAAATAAACGACAAGCAGATTCATGACTTTTCCACAGCCCCAAACAACAAGAAATTAGAACGTTTCCACAACCCCACTGCGCAAAACATTATTGAGCTATACAAGGCATGGTTCGGCATTGACAACTGTCTAAAATCAATCTCTTTTGACGGCAGACCTTCGGAAGACATTTGCAAACAACTCGACGATTTTTTGAAAATCCGTGGCCAGGTTGTTCATGTTCAAAAGACAGACTGTACTACCGAAGATGTAGCCAAGAAAGAGAATGTAACGAAGATACTCAACTTTGTGAAAAAATTTGCTCCAGCCTTTGACTGCTACATCGAAGCTGGAGAATGGATTGCAGAAGCAAGAGCGAAGCTGTCCGCTGAAAAAGCAGACCCCAACCAAAAGGGAGTTACGGCATGAGCAAGATTGACGAAATGATAAATAAGCTCTGTTCCAATGGGGTTGAAGTTCGGACCCTTGGGGAACTTGGCGAATTTTATGGTGGCCTTACAGGAAAATCAAAAGAGGATTTCAAAGATGGAAATGCAAAATTCATTACATATATGAACGTGTATTCCAATCTTAAACTAAACTTGAAAACCGACGAAAAGGTGAAAATCTCGGACGGAGAAAAGCAACACACCATCGAATACGGGGACATCCTATTTACAGGTTCATCCGAAACCCCTGATGAGTGCGGAATGTCTTCCGTTCTTTGCGATAAAACAAGTGAAAAACTATATCTTAACAGTTTTTCATTCGGTTATAGATTTTTCGATAATACTCTTTTTGAACCTGAATTTACGAAATATCTTTTTCGTTCATCAGAACTTCGAAAACAAATTATAAAAACAGCAAGTGGAGTTACGAGATTCAACGTTTCGAAAGAAAGAATGAAAAAGGTCAAAATTCCACTTCCGCCTATCGAAGTGCAAAAAGAAATAGCACATATACTAGATAGTTTTACGGAGCTTACAGCGGAGCTTACAGCGGAGCTTACAGCGGAGCTTACAGCGCGTCGCAAGCAGTACGAGTACTACCGCGACGCGCTGCTGTCCTTCGGAAAAGTTAGCCCCCCCCTAACATTTGGTTTAAACAACGAAGAAGTAAGGTGGATGACCTTGGGCGAGATAGCGACAGATATTTTCCGTGGAGCAGGAATAACAAGAGACCAGATTACACAATCTGGCATTCCCTGTGTTCGCTATGGAGAAATCTATACCACCTATGGCGTTCACTTTGACAAATGCGTTTCCCACACCAAGTTGGAGAACATCCCTTCTCCAAAGTTCTTTGAACATGGAGATATTTTATTTGCTATTACGGGTGAAAGCATCGAAGATATTGCCAAAAGCACAGCGTACATGGGAAAAGAAAAATGTTTAGCTGGCGGTGATATTGTTGTGCTAAAGCATAAGCAAAATCCCAAATACCTTGCATACGCTTTATCTACAACGGACGCACAAAAACAAAAAGGCGCTGGCAAAGTCAAAAGTAAGGTCGTTCATTCAAGTGTACCCGCCATTAGCGAATTGAAAATTCCTGTTCCTTCGCTCGCCTTGCAAGAAAAAATCGCGAATGTTCTTGACAATTTCGATGCGGTTTGCAACGACCTAAACATTGGTCTTCCTGCCGAGATTAGTTTGAGGAAGAAACAATACGAGTATTATCGCGACAGGATTCTGTCCTTCAACACAAATGTAAATAATTCTATACACGGGGGGGGTAATCTCCACGACGAGATAAAACTACTCCAGTATGTATTTGGTTATGCTATGGTAGGCTTGGGTGATATTGCAACGATTATGCGCGGAGGAAGTTTCCAGAAGAAAGACTTCTCGGAATCTGGCGTACCCTGCATTCATTACGGTCAAATTTATACCAAGTACGGTTTACACGCAGATAAAACGTTCACATTTATCAGTGAAACTGCGGCGGAAAAACAGAAATTCGCAGAGCCTAACGACGTAGTGATGGCCGTTACCAGTGAGAACGTTGAAGATGTGTGCAAATGCGTTGCATGGGTCGGAAAGGGCAAAATCGCTGTTAGCGGACATTCCGCTATCATCCATCATAATCAAAACGGAAAATATCTTTCCTATTACTTCCACACTTCTATGTTTTTTGAGCAGAAGCGAAAACTTGCTCACGGGACAAAAGTCATTGAAGTTACGCCCGATACGCTTACTAAAGTTCAAATTCCCATTCCTTCCCTCTCAGAACAAGAACGTATCGTTGCGATTCTCGACAAATTCGATGCACTTGTAAACGACCTTTCACAAGGCATTCCCGCCGAAATCGAGGCAAGAAAGAAGCAATACGAATATTATCGAGATAAGTTACTTACCTTTAAGAAAGCAAGTTGACTGCTTAAACGTTGACCCTGAAAAAAGAAGAAAAAGATGTACAATACCGTTGCCCAGACAAGTGAATCTACCGTCGTTGCCGAATACAGGCCGATTCGTTCCAAGTCAAGCGCCTACCAAAGCGAAGCTGACCTTGAACGCGAGTTCATCAAGCAGCTACAGGCACAGGGCTACGAGTATCTTAGAATCAAGTCCGATGCAGACTTGATAGCAAACCTTCGCAAAAAGCTCGAAGAACTGAACCACTACAAGTTCAGCGACGACGAATGGGAACGTTTCTACAAGCAGGAACTTGCCAACGCAAATCAGGGTATCGAAGAAAAAACCGCAACAATCCAGGAAGATTCTGTAAAGACTTTCAAGGACGACCACGGGCGTTCAAAGAACATCTCCCTAATCGACAAGAAGAATGTCCACAACAACAGCGTTCAGGTCATCAACCAGTACGTTATCGGAGAAGACCAGGGCGCAGCTCATGACAACCGCTACGATGTGACAATTCTCGTAAACGGCTTGCCGCTTGTTCATGTGGAACTCAAGCGTCGCGGCATTTCCATAAAGGAAGCATTCAATCAAATCAACCGTTACCAGCGTGACAGTTTTTGGGCTGGGACAGGGCTTTTCGAGTTCATTCAAATCTTTGTCATAAGCAACGGGACAGAAACAAAATACTATTCAAATACGACCCGCGACGGCCATCTGAAAGAAGCGGCGGGACGCCGAGGAAGGCTCAAGACCAGCAACAGCTTCGAATTTACAAGCTACTGGTCGGACGGCAACAATAAGAATATACGCGACCTTGTGGATTTCACCGCCACATTCTTCGCGAAACATACAATTCTGAATGTTCTCACCAAGTATTGCATCTTTACAGAAAAGAGAATTTTGATGGTGATGCGCCCTTACCAGATTATGGCGGCGGAACGCATACTGGAGCGTCTGAAAACCTCGACTACCTACAAGAAGATGGGAACGGTCGATGCTGGCGGCTACATATGGCATACGACTGGTTCGGGCAAGACTCTCACCAGTTTCAAAACAGCTCTCCTGGCTTCACAAATGGAGGCCGACGAGAAGGACAAAATCGACAAGGTGCTTTTTGTCGTCGATAGACAGGATTTGGACTATCAGACGATGCGCGAATATGACAAATTCCAAAAAGGCGCCGCCAACGGGAACACATCTACAGCAATTCTCAAAAGACAGCTGGAGAACAGAAACGAGAAGGGCGGAGTCCAGGAATACAAAATCATCGTCACAACCATTCAAAAACTGGGCTGTTTCATCAAGCAGAACAAGACGCACGAAATCTATAACAAGCACATCGTCCTTATATTCGACGAATGCCATAGAAGCCATTTTGGCGAGCTGCATCAACGCATTACAAAGACTTTCAAGAACTACCATATTTTCGGCTTCACGGGAACACCCATATTCCCACAGAACTCCGGCAGCGGCAAGCTCCCGCAGTTAAAGACAACGCAACAGGCTTTTGGTGACAAGCTCCATCACTATACCATCGTAAACGCCATCAATGATGGCAACGTATTGCCATTCCGCATCGACTACATCAATACAATCAAGGCGAAGAAGGACGGAAGCGACAAGCAGGTTTCCGCAATCGAAACGGAAGAAGCCCTGCTTGACGGCAAACGCATCAGCGAAATAGTCAAGTATGTTCTCGACCATTTCGACCAGAAGACCAAGCGCAACGAGGCTTACGCGCTTGAGGGAAAGCGTCAATACGGTTTCAATTCCATCTTTGCGACGGCATCTATCCCAGCAGCCAAGCTCTATTACAACGAGTTCAAAAAGCAGATAGCAGAACGCAAGCCAGGAGAACCTGGTGCGGGTTTAACCATCGCGACTATTTTCAGCTATGCTCCCAATGAGGAAGATTCTGGAATCCTGCCCGAAGAAGACCTGGATTCTCCCGATGGTCTCGACCAGTCTTCAAGGGATTTCCTGGAATCTGCAATTTACGATTACGACAGGACTTTCAAGACCAATTTTAGTGGAAAGAACAAAAGCGCAAAAGTCGTTGCAAGCAAGGGCGGAAACTTCGACAACTACTACAAGGATTTGTCGGAAAAGATGAAGACGAGGCAGGTGGACCTGCTTATTGTCGTAAACATGTTCCTTACGGGCTTTGACGCAACTACACTCAATACGCTATGGGTCGATAAGAACCTTCGCCAGCATGGTCTATTGCAAGCATATTCCCGAACAAACCGCATCCTCAATTCCGTCAAGACATTTGGAAACATCGTCTGCTTCCGCTCCCTCCAAAAAGAAACGGATGATGCAATCGCGCTCTTTGGAGATAAGGATGCGGGTGGAATAGTTCTTCTAAAAACATTCAAGGACTATTACGAAGGTTATACCGACAAGGGCAAGCATGTCAAGGGCTATCTCGAAATCGTCGAAGAACTGGAAAAGAAATTCCCGCTCGAATACTTGACATGCGGTGAACCCATCGGAGAGAAGAAGGAAAAAGAGTTTATCCAACTTTACGGCGCCTTACTCCGCCTTAGAAACATCCTTAACTGTTTCGATGAGTTCAAGGATGATGAATTTTCTGCAAGGGCACTGCAAGACTACCAGGGCGAATATCTGCGGCTCTACGAAAAATACAAACCGCGTCCAGGCGAAAAGGAAAGCATCAAGGAAGATATAGAGTTTGAAATCGAACTTATCAAACAGGTGGACATCACCATCGACTACATCCTTGAACTTGTCGCCAAGTACCACAAGAGCCACTGCAAGGACAAGACCATTCTTGGCGAAATAAATAAGGCCGTGAATGGTTCTATTGAACTGCGCAGCAAAAAAGAACTTATCGAAGCATTCATCGAACGGGTGAACACCAAGACAAACGTGGATAAGGACTGGCGCGAGTTCGTCCGCGAAAGCCGCGATGCCGACCTTGAAGAACTTATCAAGACAAACAGGCTCAACGACGAAAAGACTCGCCAGTATCTTGCAGACGCATTCAGAGACGGCAGCATGAGCGACATAGGCACAGGACTTCCCGCCCTCATGCCCAAAAAGAGCCTTTTTGCAAAGAAGGACGAAGGCTCTGAAAATAGAAGCGAGTTGAAGAACAGAATCTTCGCGCTGTTAAAAAGTTTCTTTGACAAGTATTTTGGAATCTGTGGATTCGAGGAGTAAAAACATGATGAAACATTTTTTTATTTCTTTATTTGCAATCATATTCATAGCCATCATTTCTTTATTCTGCTATCAGTACGGCGAAAAGAAAGGCTATCAAAAAGGATTTGACGTAGGTTACTCATACCAATGCAGGACAACAACACAAGATAATCCTTTGGATGATGAAAACCATTTCACTGATAAACGTGACGGTCAAAGATATAAGAAGGTGAAAATCGGTGACCAGATTTGGATGGCAGAAAATTTAAGTTTCAAAACAGACAAAAGCGTATGTTTCAAACATACTGAATCTAATTGCAAACCCTATGGAAGATTTTACCCATGGAATGAAGCCATGATTTCCTGTCCCGCCGGTTGGCATCTTCCAAATGACAATGAAGTGAACCAACTTATCGCTTTTCTTGGAGACATGGCTGGTCAGAAGTTAAAGTCAGCAAGCACATGGAACGGAATAGATTTTGTGGGTTTCAATGGACTTAGCGCTGGTAATTTCTTACCAGCAGATTACATTGGGAAACAGGAAGACGCGTTCACAGGATTTGGAGACGACGCTTCTTTTTGGAGTGCTACGCAAAACGACGATTTGAGAGCAAATGGCTGGAGTCTCAAGCATGACCGAACCAGTGTTGTTAAATTTTGGGCGAACAAGGTCACAGGGCATACAGTTCGGTGCATTAAGGATTAACAAAAGTCTTATTAAACCTAACCAAATTAGGTTTTAGTCATTCATTAAGCAACAACTGTTTGCACGCTTGCAGCCATCTTTTTACTAGCTTACGTCCCATTATGAACGAATACAAAATATGGCTCATGGTCTGGGTGCTCCGCATCCTTCTATTCATCAAGCTCTGCGTCGTGTTCGCGGCGTTCTTTTTCGTAAGGAACTACAAGCACATAAAGGAAAATGGCTTCAACGATATTTTCTTCTGCTGGCAGACCTGGTGGAGAGCCAGCGTCACCCTGTATAGGGAACTGATGCGCTAATCTTTTCCTATATTGGAAGGAGCATTTCATCCTTATAACAAGTTCTCTAAAATTGCAAAACAGGAGTCAACACATGGTCAAATACGCTTGGTTGTTTATCTTCATACTTCTGTTCGCAGGATGCAACGAGGAAAAGGAGTTCTTGACGCCTTCATCCGATAAAATCGTGATAGACGTAACGCATAAGGACATTTCGTTTGACGGTGAAAAGGTTGGTGAACCGATTAAGGACATAGAAGAAGACAAGTCGCATTCGCTTACAATTTTGCCACTGGACAAAAAATTAAGAAGGATGAACCCCAGGCCTACCACTGCTCATCTTCACATTGGCGGACTAAATAGTTTCAAAGCGCTCACGCGCACCATAGTAACGGCACATATATTCGGATTTAAGGATATTAAGGTCGCACTCGGAAAAGATTTCAAGAACCCAATTTCTCCCTATTTGTACAATAATGAACGGGATAACAATCACCCATGCCGTGGCCCGAGAGGAATAATTCGTCAATTACTCAACGAGAAAGCGGAAGCTGGCATGACAGCTGACGAGAAATATCAAAAAAGATTGAAGGAACTCGAAAAAGACCGCGAGTGTGCCGAAAACTACATGGAGCTGAATTTTACTTATTTCAACGACAAAGACTCAGTTTCTTTTGCAGTGAGCCTAAATGAAATTGGAGTTGTCGGAACAAACAAGTACACAAAATTCACTAATGAAAAGGAATTGTGGAGCTACATTGAAGAGCTACGTTCTAGGGAAAATTTGCAGAACAAACTTGACAAAGATGAAATCATGTTTATCGCGAAAGAAAAAGCAACTATCAATGAAATTGCCCCATACCTAATACATTTATCCCAAATGGGCTACTTATTAAAGTTCGGAACAATGTACTAAGCCTCTCAAACTATCATCGCCCCGCCTCAAAAGCGGGGCTTTTTTGTTACCCCTCCGATTTCTTTCATACCGCGCTTGTAGCGCGTTTTTTGGTGTTTTTGGGGCTGTTTATAAGCCTTTAGGCGAAAACGCCTTGTAGAGCGTTCCTGCCGCTAGTTTTGGCGACATGAACGAATCGTTCCGCGACTATAAGGACTTCGACCAGACGGTTTTCACCCGTACCCCCGAAGGGTATCTCACGGGCAAAATCCGCGTCACTGGTGCTGGCGTGTTCAGCTACAGAACAGCCGAAGGATTGAAGCGCAGGCTGCGCCCGGTCACGGAAGTTTCTGCTCAAGACAGCATTTCAACACTCAACTGCAAGCCCGTCACCCTGCTCCACCCGATGGAGGATGTTTCCCCGGAGAACGCGAAAAAGCTCCAGGTAGGCTTCACCGCCAACGATGCGAGCTGGGACGGGTTGAACGCCTATGTCACAATGACAATCACGGATGCCGACGCCATCAGGGAAATGCTTGATGGCCATGTCCGCGCCGTTTCATGCGGCTACGATGCCGAACTCTACAAAGACAGCGGCAACTGGCAAGGCGTCGATTACGACGAGGTGATGAAGAATATCCGCTGCAACCATATCGCGCTTGTACGCGAGGGACGCGCTGGGGACGGTGTGCGTTTCAGAATCGGCGACAGCTCCGACTTCGACCGAATCTTTTGCGACAACGAAAACGCCCGCCAACGGGCAGGAGAAAACACCATGGGTAGAAAATTCATTATCGACGGTGCGGAATACGAGGCCGATGAAAAGGTCATTTTCACGCTCCACGAGACTGAAAAGGCGCGTGACAGCGCAATCGAAACCAACAAGGCTCTCAAATCCCAGCTTGAAGCCATGACCGCAGCAAGGGACGCAGCAATCGCGGAACGCGACCAGCTCAAAGCCTCCCTCAAGGACGAAAAGGAAATCGCCCGTCTCGTTGACGAGAAGGTCGCCTTTATCGCCAAGGCGCAGAAGCTCGGCATCGACATTAAGGCTCAGGATTCCGTGGAAGTCATCAAGGGCGCCTTCATCAAAAAAGCCTACCCCGAAATGGTGCTTGACGGAAAGAGCGCAGACTACCTCCAGGGCGCCTACGAAGCCGCCATGCAGAAGCTCGGCGACTCCGCACAGAAAAATTCCCCGTTTGCACCCAGCATGGAAAAGCTCAATGACGCGCTCGACACCGACGCGGCATACAACGCCATGAACGAGAAAATCAATTCCGCTTCCATCAAGAAGGAGGGCTAGGATATGGCTTTTGAAACTACCCCGTTCGGGGCAATAGCTGCCCCCGGTCTTGCGTTCCCGTTCGTTACGCATTCCATTGAGACTGGCATCCTGCAAGAGGATAAGGACAGTGAGGGCGGATTCGCTCTCTGGGCAAAGACTGGTGTCGCGGGCGAAGCTGGAAAGGTCTATGTCAACCAGCCAGCAGGCAGCGAGGCCGTAGCCCGTGTTCTCGAACTTGAACCCGTAATGACCACGGCAAGCACCGGCACCGTCTCGGTCAAGATTGACGGCGAAACCGTAGCCACAGCAAGCGTCACCAGCGAATCCACCGTTGCAACGCTTCTCACAGCCCTTGCTAGCGCCTGGGACAGCGAAAGCGACTACACCGTCGAAGCGAGCGAAACCAAACTCACGATAACAGCAAAGACAGCTGGCGCGGAAGCCAACGCCGATGTGTTCAGTACCGAATACAGCGAGGACTGCGGCTTTGGCGGCGACGTAAACCAGGTCACTGCTGGCGCCTCCGCAGAAGCCACTGGCGTGTTCATCGGTATCGCACAGAGAACGATGTTCAACGACTCCTATAAGGCTGGAATGACAGTCAATGTGCTCAAGAAGGGGCGCATCTGGGTTCGCGTTCTCGGCGAGGTCGTTTCCGGGGATGCCGCCTACGTCAACAACACGAACAACGCTTTCACGGCCACTTCGACCGACGGCACGGCAATCGTCGGCGGAACCTTCAAGAGCGACGCTGCCGACGGCGGACTCGCTGAACTGGAAATCGCATAAAGGAGAACAGGCATGATTTTTCAAGATAGCGAACTGAACAAACTCTCCCGTCTGTTCAACCAGATTATCAACGAGACCTACGGACTGGAACGCGAGTCCCTTGACGCACTCTCGTTCATTCCTCCCCAGGCTGGAATAGGACAGTGGCTTCGCACCTGGACCTACAAGGTTCTTTCGGAAATGGGCGTCGCCAAACTCATTTCCGACTATGCGGAAGACTTGCCGCCCGTTTCCCGTGCGCTGGAACTCAAGACCAACGACATTCGCGAATACGGCGTGTCCTACGGCTACAGCGAATTTGAACTCATGCAGTGGCTCACCGCCGGAATCGACCTTTCCCGTGACGAGGCTGAAACGGCCCGTCGCAAGATTGACGAGAAGGTGGACGAGGTGCTGTTCGTCGGCGACAAGGATGCCAACACCACGGGCTTCCTCAACAACGCCAACGTGCCGATGGTAATCGTGCCTACTGGCGCAAGCGGCGGCACTTCCATCAAGGGCAAGACGCTGCTCGAAATCATCGCCACTTTCCAGGCCATGATTGACACCGTCCGCAACAACACCAGACGCACCATCAAGGCCGATACGGTTCTGTTGCCCCACGACGCTTTCGTCTATCTGTCCACCACCCCGAAGGACGAGAAGGGCGGCGACTTGACCGTCCTCGAATACCTCAAGAAGGTTTTCGCCAACCAGGGTCTTGTCAACTGGAAGGAGTGCGCCAAGCTGGACGAAGCTGGCGAGGGCGGCACTACGCGAGCCGTTATCTACAAGTACAGCCCCAGCGTACTCACGCGCTGCATCCCTATCCCGTTCAAGCAGGACGAACCGCAGAAATGCTCGCTGCATTACAAGGTTCCCTGCTACGCGAGAATCGGCGGTGTCGCGTTCAAGAACATCAACGCCGTCGCATACGCCGACGGCCTGTAAGAATCCATCCGTCCCCAAACGGCTCCATCACCCTGCAACGCCCGTAGCTTTGCTGCGCGGGGCGGTGGAGCTTCCTTTTTTCCGCACTTCCGAGGCTCTCCCATGCTCGTAATGAACAACCAGAAACGCACCGTCCATATCGGCTACATCCTGCTTCTTCCAGGCTCCAACATCGTCGCCGACGGAAGCATCGACGAGAACCACCCCGTCATAAGGGCGCTCTGCAATTCCGGCAAGCTGTCCTTCGAGAAGAATGTCACGGCCAATGTCGCCGCGAACGCCATTTCCAGGGCAAGCTCCCGACAGGTCATAACGGAAATCGAGAAGTCCCTCAAGAAATCCAACGCTTCCGTAAGGAAAGCTGCGGCTGCTCGGAGAACTGAACTCGACGAGTTCGACGCCGAATGGGAAGAAGCGAAGAAGAAACAGGAACAGTCCAAAAAGGCGGCATCCACGATATGATACCGCTTCCCATTGACGACAGGCAGAAAGCCGAACTGGTGCAATACTTGCCCCAGGAATATGCGCAGAGTCCGAGACTCGACGCATGGATTCTTGGCGCTTCGCATCACGTAGGCGCCTGCTACTTCAAGAAAGCCTATGTCTATGCGCTTTCGCTCATGGTCGCGCACATTGCGGCACTGGAAGCGCGTGGAAGCGACGGCGAGGCCGGAGCCATAACGAGCAAGCGCGAGGGCGACATTGCCGTTTCCTTCGGCTCGACGAAATCGGAGGGCGACGACGGCTGGCTTTCCTCTACCAGCTTCGGACAACAGTTCCTCCTTCTCAAGAAACAGTATTCGCCGCGTCCGCAAGTCACGGGCGGCGTTCCTCTACGGGGGTTCTGCGGTGGCCACCCTATTCGCTAGGACATTCACCTATCACGAAATGTCCAAGCCAACGCTGGACAGCTTCGGGAACATGCTGGAAGGGACATTCACGACGCGCACGGTGCGCGGCACGATACAGCCCGTCACGGGCGAAGAAGCGATTGCCTACCAGGAGGGCGGAAGGAATACGGGCATCGTCAAAATCTACTCCAGCGAAAGACTCGCGGCAAGGACACAGGAAGGGACACAGGCAATCGGCTACGTGAACCAAGGAGGCTTTTGGTATGAAATTACGGATGAACTTGTCTTTGGAAACCTTCCTAAGATTACTCATTGGAAGTATATCGCTTGCAAGGTTCCTGCGGCACAAGTCCCGAAAGGACTGCAATGACCGTTGACGAACTCAAGGGCGCAATCTGCAAGTACTTCAACGACAGCGCGGAATTTTCCGCGCCGTTTGTCAAGAGTCCGACGAACAGCGCCGCGCCCGTCGGCAAATACGTTTCCGTCGGCGTTGACGGCGTCCGCCAATATGGCGAGAAGTTCACGCCTCCGCCCGGGAACCACCACTACCGTTTTTCACAGGTCGCGACAGTCCATTTCGTCGAGGTTGAAGGCGACGGGGACACGCTCAGGGCGATTCGCAACGAATTGCAGCTCCCCGCATTTATCGAATACGCCCGGAACAACGGATTCACGGTCTGGGACTTCACCAATATCGAGAAAATCGACACCTACGACGGCGACTTCTACGTGCGCCAATGGCGCTTCACGGCAACGCTCAACTTCATCGACAAGACACCCTCCGGCATTGAACGGATTGAGACCGTCCACCCGCTGGAACTGCAACCCATCTAGGAGGCAAAATGGCCCAGATAATCGACTCAATCGTCAAGATAAGCATAAACGAGGCGATTTCAACCGTCTCGACGACAAGCGTGAACACGCTTGCGCTGGTAGGCCCCGCCTCCAGCGAGGCGGAAAACCCGCCCGACTTCCTCGAATGTTCATCCGCCGAGGATGCGGAAGTTTTCGGCACGGACTCCCTGCTCTACGGCATGGTCGAAAGCGCTTTCGCACAGGACGCCTGCCCCGCGAAAATCGTCGCCATCAACGCGGACTCCTTCTCCGACGCCCTTGACGCGGTAAAGGCTGCGGAAGCCGCCAAGCTCAACTTCTACCACATCGTCGCCAAGTTCGGTGACAGCTCAATCCCCGCCGCGTCCGCTTTCACGGGGAACGGCGGCTGGAACGGCTATCTCGGCGCGAACTTCAAGATTGTCCACCTGGAACTCAACGACACCTCCGCTGACTTCGCCTCCATCAGGGCGCTCGCCCAGGCGCTTGTCGCGAGCACCAGCGACCGCGTGGCACTCTACCAGCACGCGGGAGCAGGGAACCTCGCTGCGGCTCTCGTCTCGAATCGCTGCGCACTGGACTCGGCGCGTGGCAGCTTCGCCCACAAGAAGGTCAAGGGAGTGGAATACGATTCCTATACCAAGTCCCAGTACGACGCGCTCGTTTCGGACTGCATCAACGTCTATACGGTCGCCGCTGGCGAGGCGCGCCTTTTCATGGGCGCGACTGCGGGAAAGACAGTCCTTCTCGACAGCACGGGCGAACAGTCCCCCGCGAGCTTCATCGACAACATCGCCAAGGACGACTGGATTCGCTTCAATGTCCAGACGAAAATCTACTCGCTGCTCGGCGAGGCGAACGACGGCTTCGGCGTCAACTATGACGACAGCGGCATCAACTCGGTCGCCGCCTCAATCCTCCAGGTATTCTCCAAGGCCGCAGATACCGACCACCAGTACATCATGGACGGTTACACGGTCAAGGTTCAGACCTACGACTACCTCAAGACAAACTACAGCGCGGACGTGCAGGCCCGAAACCTGCCGCTTGTCAAGGGCCGCTACTCGCGCATGAACTCCATCAACACCGTAAAGAACGTCGAACTGACGGTCACTCTCTAGGAGGCTAGAAAATGCTTGGAACATACGACCACACCATGGTCAACATTTCCGTCCAGGGCATCGCGCTCACGCACTTCAACGGCGATGTCGTCATTTCCAAGGAAGGCGACGACTGGGACGTTACCGAGGGCAGCAACGGCTGCGTTCAGCGTTCCAAGATGGTGCGCAAGCTCTACACGGTCACGCTCCCCTTCATGCAGACCAGCCCCCAGCTCTCCAAGCTGGAAGCGCTGCGCGTCGCCGACGAGACGACGAAAGTCGGGCCCTATCCCTTCGCCTGTACCGACCTGAACGGCGCATACGTGCTTCTCGGCCAGTGCTGGATTCAGTCCATGGGCGACGCCACCAAGGGACGCTCCGGCGGAACGCGAACCGTCACGCTGCGCGTCAAGGCGGAAGCTGCATTTGAAGGAGCCTAAACGATGGAAGCGATAAACTTCAAGGTTGCATCCGACGAATACCAGCTTCTTCCCCATACGGGTTTCGACGCCATAGACCTCGACCGGAAAGTTCTCGGGCTTATCGGCAAGATGGCTCGCCAGGGTCTCGACATAAACGACGATGTGGAGGCTTTCGCGCTTCTCGCCAACACGCTCTCCGAGCTTTCTACGCCCGATTTCAAGTGGCTGCTGGAAACGACGCTTTCGGCAGTCACAGTCGTCACCAAGGGGCAGAAGTTCGTCACGCTTGACAGCTTCGACGCCATCGCCGCGCATTTCGAGCAGAAGCGTTCACAGATGTACGCGGTCATGCTCCAGGTGTGGAAACTGGAAAAGCTAAGCCCTTTCGTGACGGCTCCGGCGACGGAGCAGAATGGAGCCTGAACAGCTCCAACCCAATCGTCAATGAGTTCAGCGACGCGGACGCGAAGGACATTAAGGCCCTCGGAAAGATAGGCACGCTCAAGGGAGGCGCCGCCGACTATGCGCTTGTCTGGCGAATCGTCAAGACGGCGCGTGTCCCGCTTTCCGACATAGAGAAGAACTGGACTTTCGAGCGCATGATGAGCTTCGCAGCCTACATCGACATGGAGAACGACTACAGGAGCGCATGGGGCCAGTACTACAAGCAGAAGGAAAAGAACAAGAATGAATGACGAGAACGAGTTCGTACAGAAAGTTCGGTTCGAGGTCGAGGACACGGAACTATCCGCGTCCCTTGACCGTTTCCAGGCTGCTCTCGGCAGGGCTGGCGAAACGGCGAACAGGGAAATAGACGAAAGCCTAACGAAAGCCGCATCCAGCGCCAACGAGGTCGCGAAAGAGACCGCCAACATCGGCAAGGAAGCCTCCAGCGCCGCCAAGGAAACGCAGAAGATTTCAAGCGCATCCAGGGAGGCCAAGAAGCAGACGGACGCGCTCGACGGCGCCTTCTCCAAGCTCAAGGGCACAATCTCAGCAGCGGTCGCCGCCTACGCCGGGTTCCAGGGCCTTTCCAAGCTGGTCGGGTTTGGCAAGCAGACAGTCGAACTTTTCAAGGTGCAGGACAGGGCCGAGCGTGCGCTCAAGTTCCAGATGCAGCGCAACGGCACGGATGCGAGATTTGGCGAATTGCAGCGATTCGCTGCGAACCTACAAAAGAACTCCATGTACGGCGACGAGGCGCTTCTAAACGCCGCTTCCGTATGGTCGAACAAGATTAAGGACGTGGACAATAACAAGCGCATGATGCAGCTTGTCGCGGACTACACGGCAAGAACGACCAACGGCGCGGAAGTGGGTGCAGACCAGCTCAAGAGCTACACAATGACGCTCATGTCCGCATTGAGTGGGCGCGGCACCATGACGCTCGAACAGCAGGGCTTCGACACTACCGCCATCAAGGAATTGCAGAAGTTCCGGCAGAAGGGCGGAACCGTCACCGAGACGATGCAGGTGGAGGCGCTGGAAAAGACTCTCGCGAGCGTCAAGGGATTCGCCAGGGAAATGGCGAACACCGACGCGGGAAAGATTGCGCAACTGCAGAATGAAATCGGCGACGTGAAGGAGGAAATCGGGCGCGAGCTTCTGCCCGTATTCGCGGAACTCGCCCGCGAGGTAAAGGCGAACATTCCCTCCATCAGGAAACTGTTCGAGGGCTTCGCGTCCGTGCTCAAGTCGCTTGTCAAGACCCTATCGGAGAACATAGGCACGATTTCGGCCTTTGCGGACGGGCTTGCGTCGCTTCTGCAGCTGTTTTCCGTCGCGCCCATAAAGACTATGGCCTATGTCGGTGCGCTAAAGTACGCCGTCCCCATGCTTGATGCAGCGACGAAAGGTTCGATGGCCTTCGGGGGCGCCCTTGGAGGTCTCGGAAAGAACTGGCAGAACCTTCTCAAGGCGGGACTGTTTACCGCCACCATCTGGGGACTGCAACAGATTTTCAAGCTGGGAAACGCCATAAAACAGGCGTGGAAGGAACATGAACGGCAAAACGCCATCGAGGGAGCCTCCGAGGTAAAGAAGCAGGTGGAAAGCGGCACTTATTTCGCCGACCTTCTGCGCACATACCGCCGCGACTTCCAGGCTCTCGGAACGCAGCCCGTCGAGATGGACGGATTGCAGAGAATGGCCGTCAACGAGAAGGGCGACTTCATCGACAGCGAGGGAAAGCCCATCGACTTCGCGACGCTCGGAATACCGCTTGCCGCACGCGAGCTGCAACGCAAGTACAATGTCGCCCGGTATTACGACGAGAACAAGGACGCCGCGAAGAAGTACGCACAAAAGCAGCTCAACGACGCCTACATGATGAAGGGCGCTGACCTGGGCGCCGACGGTTACGGAAACGGAACTGCTCCCGAAGTGAACTTCACTCCCGTCGATATGGAAGCGGAGATACAGAAGGCTATGCAGGCCGCTGCAAAGAGCGCCAAGGGCGACACCAACATCACCAACATCGACTACACGAACAACATCACCACGGATTCCGACATGATGGCCAAGCTCATAAAGGAGAACCTTAGAACGCTTCTCCAGTCCCAGCTGACCTTCAAGACACGCGCCGAGGGCGTAAAGGCCCTTGCGTTATGATTGGAATACTCAACATCGCCCAGCAGGCGTATTCTCGCTACAGTCACCCGCCCCGCGCCATTCCCGCCTCGCTGTTCATGCGCAACGAGGAATTTGGCCTTGCCACGAAGGACGGGGACGGCAACTACATCTATACGAACATCCCCTTCGACCTGCTCATTGACGAAAGCCACGAACTGGATTTCGACATTACAGACCATGCCGTGGAAAACGGGTCCACCATCAGCGACCATGTGCAACAGCGGCTCCGCACGGTCAAGATTACGGGAATGTTCACGAACCACCCGCTGAACGCCTCCGCCGGATTCGTTGACGACAAGGGCGAACTCACTGGCAAGTCGTGGCGCGAAAACCGCGTGGAAATCGACAACGCCCCCGCCATCACGAACACGGCGCTTTCCAGGTGGGAGGTGCTGACGAAATGCGCCAAGAGCCGCAAGAAGGTTCGCGTCATTACCAGCCTGGAAGTCTATGAGGAAATGGTCATTGAGAACCTCAAGGCGGACAGGGGCGCAGAGGACGGCGAGGCAATCAAGTTCTCCATGACCTTGCGCGAGATACGCACAGCCACCTTCGCGAGCGACAACATCACGGGCGAATGGGACGCGCCGCAGCCGCCACAACAGAATACAGCCGCAGAGCAGGCCATGTCAAGGAAGGCGAACGCTGGCAACGTGTCGGGCGACGCGAGCGAGACTGCACAGGAAGCGGCGGCGAAGATGGACGAATCGCTCGGGAGGGACTACCAGTGATTAAGATTCCCGTGAATACGAACAACTGTTCATATCTTGTTGAAAAGGTGAATATCGAAGGGACGATGCTCAATATCCGTCTCTTGTGGAACTGGCGAGACGGCTTCTGGTACGGCGACTTCGAGACGGTCAACGGCAAGCGTTGCGGCATCAGGCTCGTTCCCAATTCGCGACTGCTGCGTTCCCACAACAACGTACTCGAAAACGGCGAGCTTGCAATCTTCAAGCGCGAAAAGACCTGCGCGGAGCCGCTGAACCACGACAACCTGGGGAAAGCGTATATACTCCATTACCTGACGAAGGACGACGTAAACGTATTCATAGAGGCGGGGATGCTCTGATGGCTTTCGGACGCGTTATCCACCTGTATGTCGGCAAGTTCGCCGTCGGAAACCTGACCTCGCAAAACTCGAAGGACTTTTCCCAGTTCGACATAGAGTTCGAGGTGACGCGCTCAATCGAGTGGTACGACAACGAGGCGACCATCACCATCTACAACCCCTCCCCGGAAGCGATAAACTTCATCATGAGCGAGGGAAACAGCGTACTGCTCCAGGCTGGCTACGAGGATGAAACCGTCGGCAACATATTCGTCGGGCAAATCGGCATGGCCGTCCCCAGGCGCGTCGGCAGCGACGTGGAACTTGTCATTACCTGCGTCTCGGCGCGTGGGACATTCTACCAGCTTGCAAGGCTGAATTGTGCAATCCAGTTCGACAGCTCCGCCACCGTCAAGAAATGCTTGCAGGAGCTTTGCGACTACGCGGGAACGGCATTACGCGCGGGAAACCAGAAGGAGCTTTCCCAGCCCATCGGGACGGAGTTCTGCATTTCCGGCACGTTCAAGCAGGCGGTCTGTTCTTTCCGCGACAACATACTTATTCCCAAGTTCGGGCTGCACCTCTATTTCGACAATAACGAAATGATTGTGGTGAACAGCGACGAAAAGAGCATCGAGGTGGAGGAAATCACGCTGGACTTCAAAAGCGGATTGCTCCAGGCGGAAGAAATTCGCGACGAGAGCCTGAACAAGGTCAACTTCGCGGACGACCCATCCTATTATCTTTTTTCGCAGAGCGAGGCGGACGAACCCAGCCAACAGAAGAAGCCCAGCAAGGAAATCGACAGGACGCGCAAAATACACTTTACAGCGCTTATTTCGCCCAAGTACGCACCGAACGTATTCGTGCGCATGGACTCAAGCAAGGGCGACTCCTACGACAGCGTAGGTTCGATGGCGATAAAGGGCGACTTCATCATCACGGAATGTACTTTCAGAGGTTCAAACATGGGCAGCGACTTCTCCGTCGAATGTGACGCGAGGGAGGTGAACTGGTAATGGCCAACAGCATCGCGAAACTGCTGGACAGTTTCTTCGACAACAAGATGGAAGATTTCGAGACGGCCTTTCCCGCCGCCATCGAGAGCGTCAACGACGACGGGACAGTCAATGTACGCCCCAGCGTGAGGAACTGCCTGCGAAATATGCAAATGGAGCCGAACATGAAGGACGGAAAGCTCATGGTAATCAAGAATGTTCCCGTGCTATGGGCTGGAACAAAGACCGTCCACATTGAATATGAGCTCGACCAGGGCGACACCGTTCTCTGCATCAGCTCAAGCAGGGACATTCGCAACTGGAAAAAGGAGAAATGGGACGAAGCCGCTTACGACCCCGTGAGCTTTTCGGGAAACGACCTGCTCAACCTTCTCGCGATTCCGTTCAGGCGCGTCCAGGAAAGTGCGGCAACAGTCATAAGCATAGACCGCGAAGGAAATGTGACAGTCAAGGCGAGCGAAGTGACTCTGGACGCCGAGAATGTCAAGATTACGGGCAAGCTGGACGTGGACGGGGACATTTCAAGCGCGGGAAACATCGCAAGCGACGGGGAAATCGAAGCCAGCGGCAAGGTCAAGGGCTCGGATTTTGCCACGCCGACGCTTTCATTCCTGGGCCACACTCACCTTACAGCAGGAACAGGCGCCCCCACTCCACCAAGTGTTTATACGCCTCCATCGAATTAGGTATATTGGGGGGCATGACTCAAGAATCCACATCTCAACGCAAATCATTCCTTGACCCTCGCTGTAAGCATTTTTTAAAGGAAATGATTAGTTCATATGATGTTATTCGCAAAGAATTTTTTGAACATCTGCCATTCTTGATTTATTGGTCTGACTGCGTCGGCACCAAGCCCTCCGCAGAAAGCGCCTTACAATACGCATTTAAGTTTTACAAGAAGTTGCACAATATAAAACTCGACGAGACCATTGAAAAAATAGCTGACGATTATCTTGAGGAAGTTATATCTTATTATAATAGCGAATATCCTGATAAATCCTTTGGGAAAAATGTCGCCCAATTCATAAGAGCTTTCAAATTGGGCGAAGAACAAAAAAAAGAGCGAACTGAAATAAAAACCGACGACTTTGAGTGGTTGCCAAGCAAGTTGAAGCAAAACCATAATTTTGAACAAATTTCAAAAGAATTTGATTTCGCTTGGAAAACCGCAAGATTATGGCAACTGCTAAAAGCAAGAGGTCAAGAGCAATTTATCCTTAGATTTCTAGGAATTGTTGATGAAGACGAAGAAGATGAAAAAAAGGAATTGATTTCAACATCTAGCAAAGACAACATTCCTCAAGAACTTTCAAAAAAACTTGAAACCATTTGTTTTGAAGATGTAAATTATTTAAAGAAAAACATTGATTTCTTTTCTCCAGAATTTATGCAAAAGCATGATATGTGCGTTTTTTTCAAAAAAGCGTGCGTTTCCAGCTTAAAACAGTTAAAGAACGATAAGGTAAAAGTTTTTGCTCCATCAGATGCAATAATAAAGCCTCTTGATTCTATTTGGTTATTGGGACGATTCTATGGGATTCATCCCTATGGTTTGAACTTCATTAAGAAAGACTTGCCTGCTCGCGCAGTAAAACAATTTGTCGGAATTGAAGGTTCACCATTTCTTGATTGGAACGAAAAGTCAATCGACGAGTTAATAAATAGCAGTTCTTCGATAAGAGTAGGTAATCATAATTATCCTCTCGCAATAGTTCTAAAGACAATTTATTCCAATAAGCATTTGCTTGCTCTACTTGAATCAAAATCAAATGAAATAATAGAAGGAAAGGAAAGAAATCCTTATAAACCCCTTTACGACACCATTCAAGCTCAATCGTCAAAGAACTCTATCATTTCAAATATTGATTTATCTGACGAAAAATTCAGACAGCTCATAAAGAAAAAACCAGGCTTTTTCAAGGCTCTCATTTTTTTAGGTTCATTTCCAGACTTCATTATAAGATATCAAAAGGAACTGGAAAAGAACAGCCATCTTATTGATGATTTAGAAGACCCGAGAATCATTGGTACAATGCTAATTAGTTTAATCTTGTCAGAGGGCCTTGAAAACGAGAAAAATTTATTCATTATAACCACGGATGATTTTACGACCTGGGAAATGTTTGCAGCAGCCATTGTATTATTTTTCTGGTGCTATAATATTCTAAACAAAGATATGAAAAAAGAATCAAAACAAATAGAAGTGCAAACTTAGGATTTTTTTCACCTACTTTTTCAACCTAGGATTTTTAAAGTCTAAATTTAAGACCTAGGATTTTTAATTTCAGGGATTTTCCAGCAAATCTCCTTTTTGAAGCATTATCAACGTATCTTTGAAATCGTGGCTAAGATGGTCTTGGCTACCGGAAAAAAACGAACGTTCTTTCCGAAACATTCAACACCAATTTCAAGGAGTTTAAAATGATTAGAAGAAAAGGTGGAAATCCCCCTATTGACCCCAACGGAGCTGGATGGCCGACAGGTCATGGTGGCGGCAAGGGCCCATCTGGAGGCGGACGCGGCGGCAACCCTCCGAGACGCTAACAGGAGGGGGGCAGTCATGTGCGCTTGCTGCGGAAAAGACGGGAAAAAGAAAAACCTGTATGTTTCTGAATCAGAGGCAAACATCGTCGCTAATGAACGCAGAATGGCAACAGGAATCACGATGCATGTCTATCGCTGTCCTTATGGGGACGGATGGCATATAACCAGTAATCAAAGGCAATGGTAAGGCCAAGTAAAAGAGGCGTCGCTAAGCAGCGGCGCCTTTTCCTATTCTCTGGATTTCACTAAGCGAAGCCTTCCGCTTCTGCTATTTTCGCGATATGAAGCAACAGCTCCCGCATCGTCGTGAACTTGGCTATTGTTTCCGCTTCATCGACCAGGTGTTTGTCAAACACGGCGCGAGGCACACCGTCAGAATAGCTTTCGATGGCATCATCCAAAAGGCCGACCTTACTCCTATGCCATGCGGAGAAATAATCTTTAGCCCAGCTGTACGTTCCTTTTTCCAGCTTGAGTTTCTTAGTGATGTTTTCGTAAAGCGCATTCGCCATATTTCTATCCGTCTTCAAAATATACTCATTTCGCACAGGTTCGCAAGACGTAAATAAGAATTATTCATCCCTTCTTTTGGTGTCTTTTGGGTTGATTTGGCATAATTCACGCCTTACACCAAAGCGTATCTAGTTTACGGGCTGATGAATGAAATGGCCCTTGACAATTCCCACGACATTTTCCTTGATGGCAACCACATCTGTCGTATCGGCAACATTGCCAAAAAGGTACGGCAGGCTGTTCTCTGCCTGTTAAAGACGGAAGAAGGGGAAGCGTTCACCAACATCGAACACGGAGTCCCCTGGCTTGAGAAGATAGCCGGTTTACCCGTTTCACACCTTGATGTAGCCCAGCGCATCATTCGCGAAAAAATCGAGGCGGTCAAGGGCGTAAAATCCGTAATCGCGATAGACCTCGCAACAGACGGAAGAAACCTCACGGGAAAATTCAGCGTCCAGAGCATCGACGGCAGAACCATCAACGGGGATTTCTAGCGATGGCGATAAACGCAGTCATTGTGGACTCTATATCGGGAATCTCCATCAAGAGCTACCGCGAAATCCGTCAAGCCATCGCCACCAGCTTTACGGAGGTGTTTGGCGCCTCTATCAACCTGGAGCCGTCCTCTCCCGACGGCATGTTCGTTGACCTGCTTGCATACATGTACACGGAGCTTGCACAGGTGATACAGACCGTCGGCGCGAACATCGACGTTTCGACAGCGACGGGAACATTCCTGGATATGCTCGCATCTATCGCGGGACTTGCACGAAACGAGGGCGAAACGGACGAGTCCCTAAGACAGCGCATAGAGACGGCGACTTTCGACGGCCTGGCGACTCCCGACGGAATGACGACCTACCTGAAAGAAAACATCACGGACGGCATCACCTTCAAGGAAAATACGAAGAACGAGACTGTCGGCGGAATCCCCGCCCATTCTTTCGTGGTGTTCGTCCCAGTCACTTTCAGCACCGAGGACATTGACCCATCCGATAAGGACTGGCAGGCCATTCTCGACGACAGCACACGCGCCCACACCGTCCAGAACTACATCGCACAAAAGATTTGGAACTGCAAGCCCGCAGGCATTCAGAGCTACGGAAACAACAGCGGCGAGGCTCGCGACGTAAGCGGCTTCCTGCAACAGGTCCAGTTCAGCTTCATCCAGGGCGTTTCCTACCTAGTTCGCATCGACTTTACAGTCTATGACGAAGAAACCTTGCCATCGGACTATGAACAGGTCATAAAGAATGTCGTCTGCGAATGGGCCAAGAAGGAATACACTTCGGGAAAGGACTTGATACCGCAAAGAATCAGCGCCCCCATCTACAGCAATGTTCCGGGCATCGAGTCCATCACGGTCACGGTCGCAAGCGTGGACAATCCGCGCCACTGGACAGACGAACGCGTCCCCATAGACGAAGACAAGATTGTTTCCATCACGGCGGAAAACATCACGGTCACGCTTGTAAGCTAGGAAACCGCCATGCAGCACATCACGGACTTATGGCAGCATATCCAGCACCTTGTAATCACGCAGTACAGGGATTCCACAAACCTTCTCTCGCTCTTGAGGAAGGTCTTTTCCAGCTTTCAGGATTTGGAGGATAGTGCGTTCAGGCTTTCCAACTTCGCGAACATTGACGAGGCGGAAGGTGAATGGCTAGACCTTATCGGAAAGTTCCGCAACATTCCGCGACAACCCGGCGAGACGGATGAAATGTATAAGGCGCGTCTCAAGATTTCCTTCAAGAAAAACTCCGCAGGAACGCCGAACAATATCATTGAAAACGCCCGTGACCTTTCGGGTGACCCGAACCCGCATTTCCTTGACGAATGTCCCGCCATCTTTTTCGTCTATACGCCGCGAGGCAGGCAGCTTCGACGCCGCGTACTTCAAATGCTAGCGCCTGCTGGCGTTCTCGCGCTCCCTGCTGCGGGATTGAAGCTGGCTGGTTCAAACAGGTTCCTCGCGACGGCGCAACATCCGCAAAAGAAGATTGTGACCGTCGCGCTTGAGGAAAGCGTAATCGAGAACAACTATCTCACGACAGAAACTGGGCAACGGATAATGACCGAAGACGGCAAGTACATCGTCTTATAGGAGAATCCATGGCAGAAGAAAATACCACCATCCTAGAGCTGGACACAAGCACGTTCGAAGCCCTCAAACAGGGCGGGTACTTTGCCGTAAGCATCCTTGGCCATACCTACAAGGTTGCCTTGAGTGATTTAGAAGGAGTAGGCGCAAGCGACCACAAGGTCTGCGTCCAGCAGGGCGACGAAGCGGGATTTCTCGCCAATGTTCTCGTTCCCGACGGGGACGCCATCACTCTCACGCCCCTAAACGGCACTTTGCGAATAGGCGTGAACTTGACGGGAGAAAGCGACCCTAAACTCGCGACGCTGCCTGAATCGGACATAGACAGCGAAACAAGCAACTACGGTTCATACCAGCTCAAGCAAGGCGCGGAAGAACTTGTCTGGGGCGACGTTGAGGGCGAGACCTTCGACTACTGCAACGCCAAGATATACCAGAGCATGAGAATATCGGACGCCCAGGGTTCCATTACAAAATGCACCATCGCGCTTGCAGGAACGCTTGCATCGAACAACGCATGCCTCTGCATCGGCGTTTTTGACACGGAAGGAAACCTGCTCGGGCACACGGGGCTGCGTCACTACGGCATCGATTTCGACAGCTCGACGGAACTCTGCACTTTCGACATGATTGAAATGAGGCAGGGCGCCTTGACGATAAAGCGGAACACGCGATATATCGTTCAAGTTTGGTCTGTAGGAGTACAGCTCGCCGCCAAGGACAGAACCAATTACAACTACCAGTATGACTACACGCTGCGTCAGAACCTGGAAACGACAGTCGGCAACAAGATTTATTTCGTTGACCCGCTGAACGGCATTTTCAACACGGCGAGCAAGATTCCTTTCATCTCGTTCGGCGCAAGCACCGTCTAATTCAAGGAGCGTTTCATGGAACTGGAAGAAAACATTACCACGGTACCGCTGCTTGAAGAAGCGGACAATCTTACCCTCAACGACCTTCTCTACATCGTGCAGGGCCTGAACTCCGACAGGGACAGGAAACTATCGCTTGAAAAACTGCGCGACTTTCTGCAAAGCGTTTTCAAGAACATCACCGTCGTCGGCATAGGAAACCACCCCGACACTACAACCATTACTCCCTCCGGCGTGACTGTTTCCGGCATGGGTGGCTCTACAGAAATAGGGAAACAGGCGGTGACAACGACCTTTCTTTCCGCCTATTCGCTCACGCTTAGGAACTCCAATCATACAGTCACACTTTCCGTCAATGCTTCCACAAACGAACTTGTGATAGACCATTCCATCAATCTTGATGGAGATATTACCTCTAGCGGAAAATTTATCGCCAAAAGTGGAAGCACCGCAACGCACAATCTCTATACATCGGAGCTTGGGCCAAGTGGCCTCGAAATCAAGGGACCGGGCGGAACGACGAAGATTACGATGATAGCGCTCACGACGCAGTATATCTCCGCCCAGGTCTTGTCCATAAGTGGACAGGCAACTATAAAGAAACTCGCCACAGACCAGCTTATTCTCAACTTCACGCCGCTAGAACAGTCCGACGGAGACGCGAGCCAGGGACAGTATCGTTCCATGACAAACTGCGAAAGCCACTGCACATCCGGCATACCGTCTGAATACTATACTGCCGTTTGCCCTGGAACATACGGCTACGAAGGAAACGACGATTTCACGCTAAACTCAACCAGCCATGAAGTCGGCGAAGTCGTACTTGTCACCAATACTGGCAAGTACGGAGGCGGAACACCCGTAAACCACCCTATCATCGTCTATCAGGCAAGCGATACAACGCGGTCGCATCATATCGCATCGATTGAGCCCGGAAACAGCAAACAATTTATCTACAGGGGTAAGGACTCGAACAATTACCCCGTGTGGACTTCCTTGAATTAGGTAGAATGGCATGACAACTAGAAAGGACAGCGCCAAATGGCGCGAAATGTTGAAGCCCCTCATCCTTGCGCTCATCGCGCTTGCTTCGGCGACTACAGCCTATGTCAAGAGCCACAGCGAAGTAAGCGAGGGTTCGGAAAGGAACGCCGTTTCCATGGCCAAGATGGAAACGCGCATCGAACTTATCGAGCAGCGAACATCAAAAGTGGAACGGGAATCGGAAATCCTCAAGGGGACTCTTTCCGACATAAAGAGCGATGTCTCGTTTATCAGGGGAAAGATGGAAGCGCAGAAATAGCTTCTTATTCTTTTTCCTTGGGTTTGTTTTTCGCACCCTTGGGCCTTCCGCCCTTCTTGCCGTTCTCGGCGCTGGTGGGCTTGGGACGGCTCCCAATCATCTGCGAATGGATTGAACGCACTTCCGCGTCCGTAAGAATTTTTCCGCAATGCGGACACCTTGCTGGCATAGGATTCTCCCGTTTTACCTAATCAAGATAGGTTTATTTGCCGATTTTGTAAAGGCATAATCAAAGAAAAAATTGAATTGTATGCAAAATTTATTGCATTTTATTCAAAAATGTATTAAATTCTATTCAATTCTTTTGCATAGGATTCAATTTTATGGAAATTCGGGAAGTCGAAATCGGGCTTTTGAAGCCATACGAGAATAACCCGCGCAACAACGAGGCGGCAGTTGACAAGGTGGCCGCGAGCATTTCCGAGTTCGGTTTCAAGGTTCCCATCATCATCGACAGGGAAAACGTAATCGTCGCGGGACACACACGCTATCTCGCCGCGCAGAAGCTGGAACTTCAAAAAGTCCCCTGCATCGTCGCTGACGACCTGACCCCGAATCAAATTAAGGCATTCCGCCTCGCAGACAACAAAGTCTCGGAATTTAGCGGCTGGGATTTTCAGAAGCTCAACGAGGAACTTTCGTTCCTCGGAGAAGCAGCCTTTGACCTGGAACAGTTCGGGTTCTTGCCGAACGAAAACGTGGATTTCGACAGTTTCCTGACGGACGAAGAAAATCCACAGAAGAAACCCAAGACCATCACCTGCCCCCACTGCGGAAAGACCTTCGAGAAATAATGCTTCTACACATGGCGACAGATGGACTCGTAGGAGATTTCTACACAAAGTTCCCGAAGAAGGAACTCAATATCCTTACGTCCTTTGAATATAAAAGCTCGTTGATGGGAAACGATGTTCGCGAGTTCAACCACTTCATCGCGGACAGCGGCGCCTTCACGGCGATGGCAAGCGGCAAGAAAATTGACGACAGCTATATCGACAGCTACATCGAATGGATAAAGGGCGCACACATCGACCATTTCATCGAAATGGACATTGACGAAATTGTCGGCATAGACAAGGTCAAGCAAATCCGAACCCGCATAGAACGCGCAACGGGAAAGCAAAGCATCCCCGTTTGGCATCTAGGCCGCAAGAAAGAAGGATGGCTCGACATGGTGAAAAACTACCCCTATGTCGCGCTCTCACTTAGCGGATTTACAGCATCGAGCAAATGGCTCAAGGCGAACGACTGGAAACCGCTTCACTTCTTCCTCGACACGGCGGCAGAAAACGGCTCCAAGGTTCACGCGCTCGGATGCACGAACTGGGGGCTTCTGCGCAAGTTCCATTTCTACAGCAGCGACTCAAGCACATGGAGCCTCGGCGAAAGATACGGGACGTGTTTCGTATTCCAGGATGGCGTAATGAAGGTCGTCTCGCTCCCCAAGAAATTCAAGAAGAACAAGAAAACTCTTGGCTTCCATAACAAACAACAATGGTTCAAGGCAATGCAATATGCAAAAATCAAGATGTGACGCAATCCTGCTGCTTTCGGGCGGCATCGACAGCACGACAGTTCTGGAACAGCTGACGAAGCAGGGCAAGAAGGTTTTCTGCCTTATCTTCGACTACAAGCAGAGTCTGCGCAAGGAAATCGCGGTGGCGGCGTCCAACGCGAAGCGACTGAAACAGCCCTACAAAATCGTTTCCATCGACCTCGGATTTACGGGAAGCAAGTGTTCCCTCATTTCCAAGTCCAGGATAAGCGAGAACCGCAGCTTCGAGCAGATTGATTCCGCGACTCCCACAAGCTATGTGGAGTTCAGAAACGGCATCCTGCTTTCCTACGCGGTCATGTTTGCGGAGGTCAACGGCATAAACGACATTTACGGCGGTTTCAACGGGCTTGCAAGCGGACAATACCCCGACGACACATATTCATTCGTCAAGGCGTTCGAGAAGGCTGCAAACGCCGGTACAGCGCCCGGTTTCAAAGTCAAGATTCATGCGCCCTTCTCAAGGATTTGCAAGAGCGAAATCGTCAAGCTGGGGCGCAAAATCGGCGTCGATTACGAAAAGAACACCTGGAGCTGCTACAGGAACGGCAAAAATCACTGCGGCAAGTGCGACAGCTGCTTGCAGCGCAAAAGGGCCTTGGCCATAGGGGAAATCATCTAATGGAAAAAATCTACAGGATAAACAAGATATTCTTTAGCATCCAGGGCGAAGGAAAGCGCGTTGGAACGCCACAGGTTTTCGTGCGTTTCAGCGGATGCAACATGAAGTGTCCCTTCTGCGACACCGACCACGAACCGTTCGACGAAATGACCGCCGAACAGATTGTCCAGACCTGCCTTTCCATCGCGGGGAATTGCAGGAGCGTTTCCTTCTGCGGAGGTGAACCCACCTTGCAGCTGGACGATGAACTCATAAAGGCTTTTGATGGCTGGTACAAGTCCATCGAGACAAACGGGACGCACAAGGTTCCGCAGGGCATCAACTACATCGTCTGTAGTCCCAAGACTTCGCGCATCGAGCCGGACAACATTGACGAACTGCGTTTCGTCATAAAGGCAGGCGACCCGCTGCCGACCCCTTGCAAGACTGCAAAGCGCATGTGCCTTAGTCCCTGCTTCGACGGGGACAGACTGGTAAAGGAAAATCTCTATCACTGCATAAGGCTTGTGCAGGAAAACCCCAGCTGGCTTCTCTCGCTTCAATGGCACAAGTTCATCGGTATCGAGTAGCCTGTTTCGTTTCAAGGGCGGGTTTCTTCCTGCCCATTCCCATAGGAGAAAGCAATGTATCGAGTATGCAAGAGACTGGAAATTTCGGGAGCACACCGTCTGGAACTCCCTTATCCGAGCAAGTGCAGCAACCTTCACGGTCATAACTGGCTTGTGACCATTTTCTGCAAGAGCAAGACGCTCGACAAGGACGGAATGGTTATCGACTTCACGCACATCAAGAAGATAATCATGGAAAAGCTCGACCACGCCTATATCAACGACGTGGTGGATTTCAACCCGACAGCCGAAAACATGGCGAAATGGATTTGCGACCAGGTGCCGTTCTGCCACAAGGTCGTTATTCAGGAAAGCGAGGGGAACCTGGCGCAATATGATAAAGACGAAGAAGATTGAACAGCTTGTACGGCAGCTTCTTGAGGCGCTGAATGACAACCCCGACCGCGAAGGTTTAAGGGACACGCCGCGCCGTGTCGCGAAATACTATGCCGAAATGTTCGAAGGTCAAAACTACACGAACGCACAGCTCGCGAAAAAGTTCGGCAAGTGCTTCAAGCAGGATGCGGACGGTCAAATCGTTTCCGTTGACGATATAACGATTTTCAGCCACTGCGAACACCATCTTGCCCTCATGTACGACATGAAGGTTTCAATCCGCTATATCCCGCACGGGAAAGTTCTCGGACTCTCCAAGTTCGCGAGGATTTCCGAAATGGTGGGAAAGCGTTTGCAGCTCCAGGAGAAAATCGGCAGCGACATTGCCGAGGTAATCATGCTCGCGACTGGAAGCAAGGATGTAGAAGTTCGCATCGAGGCGAAACACGCCTGCGTCACGGCAAGGGGCGCAAAGAACTGCAACATGGTCACGCGTACGCTTTTCTCAAGCGGCGCCTTCAAAACTCACTTGACCTCGAATGTCACGGAGTCTATAAGCTGATGCGTGTCGATAAGCGGAGTAGCACTGGGCCGTCCTTGCCTGATTCTCGCCTGCACGGTAGCATCGCGCAGCGGCTCGTACTTTTCGCTGTCGCGCATCGCGAGCGTGATGCAGTCCTTCAAGCGCATCCCCAGTTCCTCGCACATCGTCTGGACGGTCATTTCGCCGTTGATTATCTGCGGGAGATACTTGCTTTCAAGTTTCGGCATAATTGCGCGAAACCTTTCCATGGCGAAACGCAGGAAGGGCCTTGCCGGAATTTCCGGGTAGTGGACGCCCTCAAGCGTCGTCCCTTCCTTGCGGCCGTAATTCAGCGTTCTCGCTATCAACGAATTGGATGCAGGTTCCCTCAATGCGGGAGTCAGCTGTCCCGTCTTTTTTCTGTAATCGAGATTTTCCTTCGCTTTTCGAGCAGTCCCGTTTCCATCTATCCAGCCCGATAGAATGGTCTTTTCATTCAGCTTCTTTAGAGCGTCAAACCTTTTTCTCAATCCCTCGAAATCCGTGATAGCCATATCCACAACATAGGAAAAACTTTGTATGGGGAACAAAATCTTAAACAAAGACCTAATCACGCCTAAACCGGGCTACTTCACGATAAAGGAGGTAGCCGACAAAATCGGCTTCAACCACTTCACGGTCTATGACTGGGTGCATACCCGTGGTATGCCCGTGAGAAGAAGCTGCAAGCGCGGACGCATGACCGTTTACTGGCCCGATTTTCTGCGCTGGTGGAAGGAGTTGAGGAACGACTGATGTATGGCAGATTCCCAGGACATGAGGGCCATCGGCAAGCTCGGAGGCTTGGCGTCTTCAAGGAGCAAGCTGAAAGCGAAGGAGGCGCGGGAAGTCGCGAGAAATGTTCTCGGGACAAAGTTTCGCCTGTCCGAAGGACGCTTGAAGGAATCGCTCCGAAGCATCGGAATCCAGGTGGAGAAACCCATCGAGCTTCGCGCCGCAATCATTTCGGTCATGAGTGGCATGGCTCTTTCCGGCAACATCAAGGCGGCGCGTTTCGTGTTCGACATAGCGGAGGAAACGGAAGATTCCAAGCTGACACGCGCAAAGCGCAAGATGCTCGACAGGATGGTTGACAACCCCGACGCGGTAAACATCGACACAAACGGAGAAATCCCCACGCCCGACGAATTGAGCGAGATAAAGAGGCAGGCGCGGGAACTTGGCATTTACGAGAATGACACCACAGATTGAACAGCTCGCAAGGACAAACCTTCTTGCCTTTGTAAAGGCGACGATGCCGAATTACAGCATCGGGTGGGTCCACCGTGAAATCTGCGCTCGCCTCATGCGTTTCTACACCGACGTAATGGAACGCAAGAGTCCCCGCCTCATTCTCACCATGCCGCCGCGACATGGCAAGAGCCAACTTGTAAGCAAGCATTTTCCGGCGTGGTGCTTCGGTGTAAATCCCGACATTTCCTTCATGGCGTGCAGCTACAGCGACGGCCTTTCCAGGCGCGTGAACAAGGACGTTCAGCGTATCATGGAAAGCAACGAATACCACCGCATATTTCCGCGAACGACCTTGCCGCCGCGAGGAAGCAAGTACACGCGCTCGACAAACCTAATCGAAATTCCCAACAGGAAGGGCAGTTTTAGAAGCACGGGTATCGGCGGAAGTATAACGGGTATGGGCTGCGAAATCCTCGGCATCGACGACCCGCTGAAAGACAGGCAGGAAGCGAACAGCATCACCATACGAGACAGGATTTGGGACTGGTACACATCCACCGCATATACGCGACTTTCTCCGGGCGGAGGCGTTCTCGTCACGCTTACGCGCTGGCATGAGGACGACCTGGCGGGGCGTCTGCTCAACGCCATGAAGCAGGGCGATGGCGACCAGTGGACGGTCATAAACTATCCCGCAATAGCCGAGAAGGACGAACCACACCGTAAAATCGGCGAAGCGCTGCACCCGGAAAGATACCCGCTTGAAATGCTCGAAAAAATCCGCATCAACGTGGGAAGCTACGACTGGAACGCACTCTACCAGCAGCACCCCGCACCAGTCGGCGGAAGCATCATCAAGCGCGAATGGCTGCAACAGTACGAAATCTTGCCCAAGGTTTTCGACAAGATTATACAAAGCTGGGACTTCACCTTCACGGACAGCGCATCAAGCGATAACGTAGCGGGAACCGTCTGGGGAAAGGTCGGGGCGCGTTTCTACCTCATTGACTGCGTATGCGCCAAGATGGACTTTGTTTCGAGCATCCGGGCTTTCCAGCGCATGAGCGAGAAGCACCCCAAGGCAATCCGAAAAATCATTGAAGACAAGGCGAACGGCCCCGCAATCATAAGCGCGTTGCGCAACAAGATTAGCGGTATCGTTCCCTTCACACCGCAAGGCTCAAAGGAAGCGCGAGCCTTTGCGGTAAGCCCGCTGTTCGAGGCGGGAAACGTCTATATACCCAAGCAGGATGCAGAACATCCCTGGGTTCGCGACTACATCGACGAACTGGTTTCTTTTCCAAGCGCTCCGCACGATGACCGCGTGGATTCCACCACGCAGGCTCTCAACTACTTGGCAACTGGTATGGGGACGGGCCTTATCAGCTTCATCTAAAAGGAGAATAAATCATGGAAACTGCAAAGATAAGGGACGGCGCCTACGGCAATTTCGTAACGGGAATGGGCCGCAGGGACACCGACAAGACGGAAAATACTTTCGTCAATCCCTATGCGGGAACGGATATTGTCGAGCTTGCACGCATAAAGGTGCAGGACGGCATCGCCGCACGAATTGTCGAGTGCGTCCCCGAAACGGCTTTCAAGGAACCCGTCACCATCACTGGCGACAGTTCAGGCAAGGTTTTCAAGGAGGCTTCCGCCGTCGGGCTTTTCGAGGCCCTACAGCTCGCTGGCGAATACCAGCGTCTCACGGGCGGCGCCCTGATTGTCTCGGAATACGAAAACGAGTACGACATTGAACAGCTCAAGCGCCCGTCACCTTCAAATCGCAAGATTTCGCAGTACCGGGTTTACAGCGCTGGCAAGGTGGAGTTCCAGCCGACAGATTTCCAGGGCGACACGCCCAAGGTTTACCGCGTCGTCCTTCTTGATAACAAACGCATCGAGATACACCCGTCGCGCTGCACCGTCATTCACGGAAAGATTGTCCCCGACATTCTCGATGGAATACCCATAAGGGAAAGGTTCTTCGGTATGCCTGCGCTGAAAGCGTGCGAACAGAGCTTGAAGAACCTCGCGAACGTCGTCGCGTCCATCGTCAACATGGCGACGGAAACGGGAGTGATGCTTTTCTCGCTTGAGGGCTTCAACGAAATGCTTTCCAAGCCCGACTGCGGAATACAGGACGCACAGCAGCTCATAAGCCTCGTAAAGGTTTCAATGAGTTCGTTCCGTGGCGTATTCTCCGGCGCAAACGACAAGTTCCAAATCCTAAGCCACAACTTCGCGGGACTGCCCGAGGTTCTCCAAAAGGCGATGAACCTCGTCTGCGCGGATTCGAGAATCCCCGTGAGCATCCTTTTTGGCCAAAGCGCGACTGGACTCGCCCAGACGAACGAGGGCGACTCCAAGGCATACGCGGAACTTGTGGAAAGCTGGCGTTCCCGCTACATCTACCGCCCCGCTTGTTCGCTCATTGCCGACCTTTCTGAAAGGAACTGCGGCATCGTCTGTTCTGAATTTGAATGGGGCGCCGTTACCACAATGTCCGTAAAGGAAAAGCTCGAAGCGATGAAGATGCAGGCGGAAATGCTCAACATCTATTATCAGATGGGTGCGATAGACGAGCAGAGCATCCGCGAGGGAATCTTCAAGAACGGACATTCCTGGGACATTTCCGTAAAGGACTAGAACATGGCTGGCAGCTTCGTAAATTTCGTCAAGAACGTGGAACGGCTCGGACAGAAGAAACGCGGACGCAGGCCCGTGTTCAACGCGCACCAGTTCTATCCCAGCGCCATCGAGGCGGACCTTGAACGCACAACGCGGGAAGAATTTCTTCGCGCTCTGGAAGAAAGCATCCAGCTTGCGCTCCGAGGCTTCACGGACGACATTGACGACCTGACGAAAGCCACTGCGGAGCTGCCCCCCGAATTTGTCAAGAAGGTTTCCACGCTTGCCGATGCAGTCGGCGTCAAGAACGGCTGGAATTTCAGCGAGTACGCCAAAATGACCGTCGGACAGCCATATTTCCCGCCACCAGCGAAAGACGAAATTTTCGAGGTTTGGAAGAAGAACTTCCAGCAACTCTGCATCAGCGCGGAGAGCGACGCCAAGGCGGACATTTCCCGCATCGCCACCGAGGCGAAGATGAAGGGCTGGAACAAGAGGGAACTGGAAGCGGCCATCCGAGCCAAGCTCCCCGCCGAAACAAAACACCGCGCAGAACTCATCGCGAGAACAGAGACCGCCAAGCTCAATTCCGCCGCGAGCATTTCGACGTACAAGCAGCTGGGCATCCGCTACTATGTATGGCTCACGACCTTGGATGGTCGCGACAGGGAAACGCACACACACCTGAACGGCCTAATCTGTAGCCTGGACAACCCGAACGTCTATTACGAGGAAACGCCCGACGGCCTGGTCGAAAAGGAAAGAACAGCCTCGATGTTTCACGGAAATCCGGGCGAGGATTTTCAGTGTCGCTGCTCCATGGTCGCCTGGGACCCCGAAATCGACGGAAAATACGAGGTCAAGGAACGTCCCGAACAGGAAAAGGGCTCAGAACAGCGTACAGAGGCTTCTACGGGCGAAAACCTTCACAAGGTGGAACAATCTATCGCCGAACAGGAAAAACAGCTGCAACAGCTCAAAAACGAGCAAATGCAGCTTTTGAGCCGTCAAAGGCTGGAACAGGCGGCGGAAAAGCGCCATGCCCGAAGCGCCGAGGAAATCGCGGACATTCAGAAGCGCTGGGACGAACGCAAGTCAAGGCGCAGGCTCAAGGAAGCCGCCGAACAGCGACATTCCCGCAGAACTTCGCAGGAAGCCGCAGCAATTCGCAAGGAATTGCAGGAAAGGCTCGATACGCGACAGACAGCGCACAGGCTTTTGCAGGACGCGAACGGCATCAATGGCCTACCCGAAATGGACGAACTGGAAAAAGCCTTGCAGAAGGGCGGCAAACAGGCGTACAGCGACATGAAGAAGCTCTCCCGAAAGCTCGAAACAAGTCTGGGTACATTGAAGGGCTGCACGTATCTTGCAGACCCCATCCAGGCGGCAAGGGACTTCGACTATTCAACCGCCATCACCGTCAACGAATCCGTAAGAAAGAAGCTCGAAGGCATGGGCAGCTCGCTCGCAGGCAAAAAGCACGACCTGGAATTTGAAATCGACTGGGTTGAAAAGCACAAGAAGTACGCGAGCTGGAAGGTGGCACAGGACGCCTACAAGAAAGCCCTCGCCGAAGTGGACCGGCTCATCGACTGGGAAACGGAACTTGGCCGCGTGGACTCCATCAAGATATTCCTCAAGAATCACCCCAAGTCCGCAGTTCTGAAAAAACTCACCAGCGACATGGACGCGCTTATCGCCAGGGGCGACAACGCCGCGAAAACGGAAATCAAGGAACTGCTCAAGAAAGCGGAAACGAGAAGAAAGGAAATCGAGTACAAGGAAGGACTGGAACGCCTCAAGAAAATCAAGGCTGGCATCAAGTCCGGTTCAAGCGTCCCGTTCTCCACGAACATTTCCATCGACGACCTTCGCGCCCTCAAGGGCGACAAGTTGCCACCCACCCTCGGACACCTGGACACCGCCATCGAGAAGTACAAAAAAGGCCATAACTACGGCTCGGCGACAAAGAAGCACGCCGCAGAAATCGAGGCGACGATGCGCGAGCTGTTCCAGAAACACGACCTGGGGATGCACATTGACGACGACCTGCTTGAAAAGGTTTTCAACAGCCATTTCAAAAACACCTTCGAGACGGGAAGCTCCGGCGGGTATTGTGGCCCATCGCTCAATGCCGACGGCTCAATCAAGCAGAGCCATGCACGACTGTCCGCAGCGCACAAACTGTTTGACCTGGGTTCGACGGAAAAGGCGAACCAGCTCAATATCTCGCAGTATGAAAAGTACGGAAACCTTCTCGACCACGACAAACTACGAGAGGCGACGACGCACAACCGCGCCACCCAATACGGAAATGTCGCGGTACGCTTCAAGAAGGACAAAGTGACCTGTACATGGACAGCTGGCGACAGTCTCGGTGAAAGATACCAGCCCAGTCTCGTCACCGACCCGAAAGCGGTTTCCTATGACGATATGTACGAAAGCAAGCTGCCAGTGAAGGGAACGCAGACAGACAACATGACTAAATTCCGCAGCGACAACATCAGCAGCTACCTTGAACTGCAATTTCATGGCGACGTGACGGTTGACTGCGTGGAGTCGCTGACATTCCCTTACGACCTAACAGAAAAGGCGAAGTCCAAGTATCTTGGCTTCGCCCAAAAGTGGAAATCCATCGGAACGGAAATTTATTTCGTCAAGAATGGAAAGTTGGAGAAACTGTAAGCCTTATACCTTTTGATAAAAAACCGTTCCACTCGCATCTGTGATTTTTTTCAAAAAGCGCTGCGTAACAAGTTGCGCAAGCACTTGGTCAAAATCATCAAACGAATAGAATTCGGAGTCAAATTTTGTTGCTAAAACAAGAGCATCAACAGGTTTCGTCGTTCTTGAAAATTCTTTTTTCATCCAATCGGAAAGTGCATTCAAATTACAGCCTTGGCTGTTCCAGGGAAGACGATTATTCACTCCTCCAGTTAATTTATTTATAAGACCTTGTTCCACAGCCTCATTCAATTGTGAAGGGTCGAACGAAATGAACGAAACAGAGATTTTTTTTCCTGCATTATGCGCTTGCATCACATCGTTGAATTTTGAACCAGTTTTTGGAGAACGATAAATCAAATGCTGGCGCAATCTACTTCTTATTTTTACGGCTTTCCCAATATACTGCACCACACCATCAACCCAAATAGCATAGCAGCCCCTTTCTTCTGGAATTGTCGTGGGAAGGCGTTTAGAAGCGTTGCCTATAATGTTTCCATTTATCGATATTTGAGTTGAACGAGCTCCAATTAGACAATCTTCAGCTTCTGCAAGTACACCAGCCCACATAGCTCTGTCCATACTGACACAATTCATATATCCTCCAAAAAAAAAGCGTGCTCTCTCGAACACGCGGTTAAAAATGGAGCCTCCCGGACTTGAACCGGGAACCAACGGGTTTACGTTCGTGATGCTTTCGCACCTCCGTGGACTATGTCTTCGCCATGCCCTTGCGGGTTTAGGCGTGGGAGGCTTGTGCGGTCATTAAGCAGGCTCTACTGCTCCGCTAGTCTCTACACCTTCCAGGAGTGTACCCCTGGCTCGGCTCGGCGTTGCCGTGCAGCGTTTCCGCTGGTTAGGTTTCACCGATTTCTTCCCATTCGCATCCAACTCTTTCAAGCTGGTGCCACAATTTTTATGAGTCCGACGCTCTAACCGATTGAGCTAAGGCTCCGAGCGCAAAGATAGTAAAAATCGGATTTTTTCAAGCGAACAAATCATATTTTGTGCAAAAAAGAGACCGAAGGCGGCTCCTACTGCCGCCTAAGACTAGAGATACATCGCTTTCACTTGAGCCTTGATTTTTTCATCGGCATCGGACTTCGACAGGTAGTCGCGTATCAGGTCGGGAAAATTATAGGGCGCCCACTTGCACATATAGGCGGCGACCATGCGGAAGAAATCGGTCTCGACCTGTTTCTCAACGGTCTGCGCGTATTCCTCGCACACGAACCGTTCCGCCATCCAGAACTTTCCCGCGTTTCCATTCCCAGCTTCAAAGGGACATTCCTTCTCGCCCTTGTAAAAGCTGCACAGACTTCTGTAATTCATCGTTTGCCTCGCTTAAAAAATAGCTTTTGCACTATTGCTGCAAGCTGTTCTTGAACATATTCACGACTTCATCAATCCAGGAACGATTCACCTCGTAGCCCGATGCACAGCGCGTCAGATAGCCGCGAACCTTCTTCTCCACGTCCGCCATACCGTCGAACACGTCGAAGCAGTAATCTCCATCGGCATCCAGCGGAGAGCCGCGCCCGGAAATTCTGTCTTGGATGCTGCACGCGTAATAGACTCGCGGATAGTCGAGGGCGCATTTCAGCTCCACATAGCGCCTGTAGCCCTCTCCCTGCCTGAATGTCCGCACATTCTCCACATAGACTCCGCAGTCGTTCTTACGGGCGCAAAGCCATGATTTACACCATGGCCTAGCATTGTTCGCTTCGCTTGCGGAATCCAAGATGGAAAAGAAATCCAGCTGTCCTTCCGCCATCGTCACCCCTCCAGCAATCGAACTTTATCGCGTTCAGGCTGAACGGCCAAGCCGCCCCAGGTTCCATGCACTTGACCAGCGTCGTCAATAAAATCAACGACTCCGACTTTTCTCGTGTACTGGGGTTCGCCTACCATTTCGAGAATTTCAATCTTGTCTCCGATTTTCAAATTCATGTTCAGCCCTCCTAGCAATATTCAACCTGCGTCAGCATCGGGTAGCCTTTCGGAAACAGCTTGGTACAAAGTTTTTCCACATGTTCGGAAACGTAATATACATCTTCGTCGCTCAATGTGGTAGTCTCTCCGTCCTTATTTTTTACGACTAGGAGATTGCCGACAAACATAGGCGAACCGAGATTGTCGATGGCACTGATTTTCGCAGGCTCCTTGAAAAGACCTTCGTCGTCGCAGATAATGTCGAAGACCTTTTTTCCGATTTTTCGTTCCTGAATGTCAATCACGGTACACTGCAATTCGCGGTAATAGTCCGCGAGCTTGTTTTCAATTTCGACCGCCTTGTGGGTCTCGTTGATAACGTCGATTAGGTATGCTTTTATCTTCATTGTTTTTTTCCTTTAGGTTAGTGTCCACTTGTTTTGGATTGCATCGTAAACAACAGCGAAGCCAAGCCTCAAGGCGAGTTCCTTGAGCGCGAGCAGCTTCGCCGCTGCGGTGTCGGCTTGCGCCAGCGTGTACCTTTCCATGGTTCCGTTGACGCTTTTCTCTGCCATCTTTTGAAGTTCGTCGGATTTCTGATTGAACTCGTTCATCATCCGTTCAAGCTGTTCTTTCACTTTTGCCCTTTCCATCGCTATGCCTCCACGCTTTCTTCTTCGGGTTCTTCTTCAATCGCTTTTTCGATTTCTTCTTCCAGTTCCTCCATCGCCTTTTCGATGCCCTCGTCAAGCAAGTAGCAGCGAATCGTCACATCCGCCCATTCGGCGCCTTTCTCGATGGCGTTGCACTCGCAGCAGAACTCGGTCATGGCCTCGCCAAGCAAGTCCCAGTTCCCCGCGATATTCTGCTCTGCCTCATAGCTGGAGAACGTATAGGAACCCGAAGCGTTGCCAGTGACAGAATCGTCAACCCAGAACGCATCATGGAATTTCTCTTTCAGCGTTTCCTTGGACATTCCCTTCACGTCGTGATACCCAAGGTATTCCTTGATGGCCGTCACGCAGTCGTCCTTGATGTTTTCGTGGTAGTCGTAGCTCATGGTTTTACCTCTCAAAAAAAGAGAGGCTCGCCGTTTGGCGAGCCTCGATGGGTTGAATCGAAAGTCGTTTTTTCCCGTCTGGAATCATCAAATTTCTAGTCAACATTATGGTCATTTTTAAAACTATTTAGTGCTCTTTTGTTCACTATTTAATATACCTAATTTAGTTAGGTTTGTCAATGGCCGTACAAAAAAAATTTTGACGGTCTTTACCCCCTGGTTCAACCTGTTAATTTTTTGTAAATTTTTGACGTCTGGGGATGAGCAAAAAGCTCAAAACCAGGTCACAAAAAGTGGGCTTTTTAAGGCAAAAACAAGGTTTTAAATTGTGAGCTTTTTGTGAGACGTTAATCGAAAACCCAGTATCTACGCGGGACAGGGCAGAGCGTCGGACTCATAACCCGTTGGTTCCCGGTTCAAGTCCGGGAGGCTCCACGAAATCCCGAACTCGAAAGAGGACGGGATTATTTTTTTGTGTGGGTTGTGCTAAAGTCCCAGTTCGCCGAATATGAGCAGATATTTCGATATGGTCTTGTCCCACTCGTAGTGGAATCCGCCGTATGCGTTCACGACAACCTTGTCCCAATCGGCGGTGTCCGTCTGGTACACGTTGAGTGCATCCTTTATACGGGGCAACATCAGGTGTGGGGCGTTCGCGTCGTCGACGAGGAAGGCGTTTGCGGCTGCAGCGGTTTCGAACGAGTAGTCGGTGAGCATGCTTGCAACGCCGACGTTCCTGCCTGTAATTGGCAAGCATCCGCAGGCGAGCGCCTTGAGCAAAATGGAAGTGGACGGTTCGCGCAGGTTCCCGGCAAAGATGGCATCGGAGGCGGCGAGTATATTGCGCAGGTTTTCCACATCGGAGAAGGTTTCGTCGAATTCGATGACCTGCAGCGATTTCGGGTCTTGCTTGGCGCAATCGTTGTAGTAGTTCCAGTCTGGGTGATTCTGGGAACTGCCCACAAGTATGAATACGTCTTCCTTGGTGACATCGGCGAGGATGGTCGCAAGGGTCTCGGATGTGTTGCCGGCTTCGGTGTCAAGGTGCACGTACATGAGCATCTTGTTGCCGAAATCTGCTCCGTACTTTTTAGCCAGTTCTTCGCGAGCCTTGGCTTTTGCCGTCTTGATGGGGAGCTTTTCCTTGTTGAAGTCCCAGAACTGGTAGCTGACTCCGAACTGGATCCCGATGAGCTTGTTTGCGTTGTGGCTCAGGAACCCGCTCAGTCCACCGGAGAGGTTCGTGTAGAGCATGGCGTCGCGGTAGCCCGGAGACGGGAAGATAACCTTGTGCGCATAGCAGATGCCCGCCTTGAGCAGGCTGACCTTCCCCCAGAACTCGTAGCCGTCCATGTTGTAGTCTTTGCGCGGGAGACCGATATTCTCGATTTCGCTCGACGAAACATGGAAGTCGTAAGTGATGTTGTGGACAAAGAAGAAAAACGGCACGGATTCGAAATCATCTTGGTAGATTGTCTCTGCCAGAGCGCCGGTAAGGGCTCCGCCCCATTCGTGGCCGATAATCGCCATGCACTTGAAGCGGATTGCGCTTGCGTAGGCGAGGGCGGCCGATGCGAGGAAGGCGAACCTGAGGTGGTTGTCGCCGTAGGGAAGATCGTCGGGCGGGCCGTACACATAGGGCCTGCCGAAAAATTCGTCGTTATAGATGTATGTGTGGAGTGGGTCGTCCTTGGAACGGTAGACTTCGAACGAGTGCCCGTGGAGCCATTCCTTTCCCTTGAAAACACATTCGTAGCTGTCGGGATTCTTGATTTTGGACTTGTAGAACGGAGAAATCGTCAGTACTCTGACGCCGGCACGCGAAAACGCGTCGGCCATTCTGTTGACCGCCGTCGTAAGAGAACTTGGAGAGATCCAATTTCCCGCTTCTGGACTTATTACAAGAATATCCATATCCCTATCTAGTACACAAACAAATGTTTACAAAACATAATAAAAATTTACCTATAAAATTTAAATAGCGTTACATTAATTAGTTATTTTATATTGCAAAGGGTCTTTTTTTACATATTTGTGACTCTTTTCGTGAACTTTCTACCCCGAAAGGAAGACTTATGAAGAAAATCTTTCTCGTAGCCCTGGCTTCTGCCGTTGCTTTCACAATGGTCGGCTGTAAGGGAACCAACGAAAAGCGCGGTGACGAACACCTCAAGGAAGGTCGTTTCCGCAATGCTATCAACTCTTACATCGAAGCGAAGAAGAAGGGCAACATGTCCAGCGAATTCTTCGACAACTTCACTCTCGCGCTGGTCCGTGCTGCCGATGTCGAGGCCAAGAAGGATATCAATAGCGACCTTCTGAGTGGTTACTTCGACAAGGCTTCCGACAACCTGCCGGAAGTCAAGAACCAGGAAGTCCTCCAGGAATTCGCAACGACCATGGCCAATATCGGTAAGCTCCAGGCTTCTCAGGAAGGCGTGGACTACGGCACTATCGTTAACGCTTTCGCAAAGATTGACTCTGCCTTGGCCATTGCCAAGCGCAGCGGTGTCGCAACTTCCGCAATCCAGAGCATCCGCACCGAAGCCGAAAACAACTACGTCGCCCGCAACCTGAGCGATGCTGTTGGCGAATCTGATCCGGTTGTGAGCGAATACCAGATTTTGAAGATTGCCGAAATGGCTCCGAACAACGATAAGGTCAAGGCTGCCTTGAACACGAGCCGCAAGGGCACTCGTGGTTACTTCCTTATCTTCGGTGAACAGATTGGCGAACCGGTTAGCCGCCGCGTCGACAAGTGGGGCTATGTGATGGCCTTCCCGACCATCAAGCTCACTCCGACCTCCCTCGCTGGTGAACTCCAGTTCTGGGCCTCTACGGGCAACAACACGGAACTCGACCCGGCCGGTCTCAAGCTCGTTTCTACGACTGGCGAAGAAGTCGGTGCCAAGGCTGGCAGCGGCTGGTGCGAAGCCGAAGTGCTCGTTGGCAAGAAGGGCGACGAAAAGATCGAGAAGAAGAAACAGTCCATCAAGCCGGGCACCAAGGGCAAGCTCATGAACGAGTTCCAGTGCTCCTTGAACGTGACGTTCAACTTCAGCAAGGGCTTTGTGCCGGACTACGTCGAATACAAGGACGAATTCGGTATCGGCCGCAAGTACCTCGGTCAGTAATCTCCTGAACGACAGGTTTTACGAAGACGCTCCGCGATGGCGGAGCGTTTTTTGTATAGGCAAGATGCGCCGGAATTCCGGGATTTGCCTTTTACGTTTTCTTGATCGGTTTCGTTTTTTGTAAGGGAGGGTCGGACTAGAGCCGGATGACGGCATCGGCGGTGAACGGCAGGTCTTCGACCTGCGGCGTCGCGATGATAACCTGGCACCCCTTGTCGCGGATGAGCGACGCCACGGCATCGCGCCTGTTCGTGTCGAGTTCGGCGAAGATGTCGTCGAGCAGCAGGATCGGCTTGCAGACGTAGCGCGATGCCACGTCCACCGCCGCGAAACGCATGGCGACTGCTGCGGAACGGCACTGCCCTTGCGACCCGACGGAGCGCATCTCGTAGCCGGAAATCTTGAGGGCGAGGTCGTCCTTGTGCGGACCGGACATCGTGAGCCCGTTGATTTTCTCGACCGCTTCTAGCTTCTGGAGCTTGCGGAGGTAGACTTCCTGTAACGCGGCCTCGGACGCCTCCGCGCCCGACTCCGCTGCACCGTCAAGCTCGCTCAATATGGAACTCTTGTAGGCGCAAGTAATTTCGTCGACCCCGCCGGAGAGTTTGCGGTAGTAGCTTGTAATGATGGGGGAGAGCTCGCCAACAAGTTCCAAGCGCACGGTCCAGAGTTTGGCTCCGAGTTCCGCAAGCTGCTGCGTGAGGACCTGGAAAACTTCTTCGCCACCCACGGCGCCTCCGCATTCTCCTTTGTTCTGCTTGAGCCACTGGTTGCGCTGTTGCAGCACCCGCTTGTAGCGACGGAGCGTTGTGGCGTTTGCCGCAGAACGGAAGCAGAGAATTTCGTCGAGCCAGCGCCTGCGCGTTTCGGGGGCCCCTCTCAGGAGTTCGATGTCCGAAGGCTGCATGATGACGGCGGGGCACTTGCCGAAGAACTGTGCGGCAGAGCGTAAAGGTTCGCCGTTCTCGCGAGCCTCGGTGCCGCGCATGTGTATGCGCACGCCCCTGTTGCAGGTGATTCCGTCGTTGTCGAACTTGCCGCGGACAATCATCTCGTTTTGTTTCCACGAGACGAGTTCCTTGAGTTCGTGTGCGCGGAACGAGAAACCCTGGCTTAGCAGGTACACTGCTTCGAGCAGTGTCGTCTTGCCACTCCCGTTCGGGCCGCACACTACGCTAATGCCGGGGCCGAAATCGTATGCGTTCCCAGCGAGACTGCGCATGTGGTTGATGTCAATCCCCGATATCAAGGGAAGAAACCTCGCAGGCCGAAACTGAGCGGGTTCCAGAGCCCGGCTTCGCTTTCGTAGAGCAGGGCGTAGTTGACGTCGAACAGGTATTTCTTCTGGCCGATGCGCACGTTGAACTTGTAGCCCAAGCCGAACGTGAAGTCGAGGTCGTCCATACCGACTCGTACCGTGCCACCTTCGATGATGTCGCACTCAAAACCCACACGGCCAGTCCACACATGGAGCTGCGGATCGAAGGCGAGCAAGGTGTCTGCAACTTGGTAGTCGATGGCTTCCATCCAGGCGTAGACGGGTTTGCCCATAACATGCGAACGGTAGCCGAGGCCTATCTGCAAGATTTTGGGGCGCACGCCCTCGGTGGAGGGGAGTGTGTTGTCTGTGCTGGTGTTCCTGTCCCACTTGGCAGAAAGGTTCTCGCTGAAACTCAAGTTGCGGATGACGACAGAGGTGGACCAGTTGTTGTTCCACTGGCGGAGCCATCCGAGGTTGATGGTGACGGGGCTGCGGTAATCGTCAACCACTTCGTAGCCTTCCATGTGCTCGGAAATATCGAGGTTGTCGTAGCTCATGGAAAGCGAAAGGCCGAATGCGTCACGCCGCGTGGCGCGATAGGCAAATCCGAGGTACATCATGGTAAAGTACGGAGTCGCGGTGCCTACGGTCTCGTCGTCTTCGTTGATGACATCGAATGCGAGGTCGCCACGGTAGAGCATTGCAAATCCGACGCCCATGCGGTTGCCCACCTTGGTCTCGATGCCTGCGTTGCCGCCCATACGGTCTAGGTCTCGTTTGTCTGCATTCAACGTGTAGTTCGTATTTTCACGGAATCCGAGAATGGCCGGGTTCCAGTAAGCGCCCGGTTGCGAAGCCGTGTCTGCAGTACCGGTGTTGCCGCGGCCCATTTCGCGGGTGCCGGCGCCCATGCGTTCGACGAATCCGTCGAACCCGCCAAGCGATGCTTTGCGTTCGATGGCGTATACTTGCGAAGCCGCCGCCAGCGCGAGGATTGTGGAAAGTGCTGCATTGAGGAGGTGCTTCATGTTAACGCCCTCCCATTGTCATGACTTTGCCCCAGCCAACATTGCCGTGGTTGTCTTTGACGCGAACGTAGTAGATGCCCATGGTGCAGGGGCGTCCGTGATCGTCGAGACCATCCCAGAAATCTTCTTTGGGATAGGTGCTGCGGGAATTGTCGGCTTCGCGGGGTGCGTCCTTCACAATTTTGCGGACCTTGCGCATGTCGTAGCTGAACACTTCGATGGTGATTTTTGAGGGCTTGTCTACTTTGTACGATACAAGGGATTGAACGCCTACTTCGGTTATTACGGAGGGGACCATGCGGATGGAGCCGAGATTGTTGCTCAACTTTGCGCGGTTCAGTATCGGGGTCCAGGTGGCGCCCGAGTCGGCCGAGACGGAGATGCCGTTGCCGTAGGTGCTCACGGCAAGTCCCATAATTTTAGATGTCAACGGGAATGCGGTGATAGACGTGATACCCACGTCGCGATCGGTGACTCCTCTTTCAAAGCCGTTCAGCCATTGGCTTCCGTCGTCTTCGTCGGTTTCCCAGGCGCGGATTCCCGCAGAATCAAGCAGGAGGTAGCCGCTTTCGTTGCCGCCGGTGGAACTTACCGCAATGAAGGCTTTGTTGCCGAGGAATGCGATATCCGAGACCGTATAGCTCGAATTTGCAAAAACGTCTTTTTTCTGCGCCTTGCCAGTGGTGTCCAAAAAGACAACTTTCTTGAATTTGTTTCCGTCGGTGCTACGCCAGAGACTGCCTTGCACTCCGTCTTTTTCGGGCTTGGATACTTCGGCGATAATCTGGAATGGTTTTCCTCCCATCCAGATTCCTGTTACTCGTTTGGTCGTGTCAATCGCCTTGAGTGATTGGGCGCTTTTGCCATCGTAAACCCAGAGGCCTTTTTCTGTGGCTAGCCACAGGTCGCCTGTTTTCGGGTGTACAGCAACACTCAGGATGGATGCGTTTTTCGACTTCTTGTAGCTGTAATGTTTCCCTGTTGGGATTTTTTCCAGCTTGGCTTCCTTCTTGTTCAGGATGTAGTCCGTTGCTTCTGGGTGGTTTGGCCCACCCGAGATGTCGTAGTGCGTGACGCCTGCGGCTCCACGGGCAACCCAGAGGCTCTTGGATGCAGAGTCGTAGGCAAATCCGGTGCTTGCGTATATCATGGCGGAGTCGAGGTCATCGGCGAAACTGGGCGGGTCTAGCGGAGTCTCGACGACGCGTTCGGCGCTTCGCACCGAGAAAAATCCCGACGGATCCTGGAAGGAACCGCTCTTGTCGGCGGCATACATGGGGAGTACGAGCCCGAGTTCTCCGGCGGTCGCCGAAGGTGTCCGCCGGCGCTCTGCCCAGGAATCCCTGAAAATGCCGTCGTGAACTGCTGTCATGGAATCGCCGACGGAAATCTGTTTCGACTTTTCGGCCGTTATGCCGTGGGCTGTGGGCTTGAGGGTGACTTCGGTGATGCCACTTGCCACGTCGCCGCGGGAGAATATGTACAGTTTGCCTGTCTTGGAGCCGGGAGCCACCTTGAATGTCCAGTTGCTGAACAGGGTCTCGGCTGCGAGTCCCTGTGAGACTGCGACGGCGAGCAGTATGCCGCATTTAAAAAAGTTCATCATTTACCTCATGTCGATTTCGTCGACGTTCTTCTGGCTCTTGTATCTAAAATCTTCGTTGGATACTTTCTTCATCACCTTGAGATTGATGATGTTGTACCATGAGACATTTTTTTCCGGGTCGACTGTTTGCAACCTCACGGGAGAGAAATCCTTCTTGCTCAGCCATACTTCCATCTGTGTGAACTGGCCTTTGTACTTGGACGGGTCCAGCTTGAGGACCCAGAGCTTCTGGTTGTTGAATTCCCCTTCCGAAAGCCCGGTGGCCTTGCAGTTGAGGTACTTGAACAGGAGCTCCGAGGGGTGGAGGGCGGAGGACAAATCTTCGACGGCTTTGATGAGCACTTGGTTCTGGTCCATGTTCCATTGCCACAGACTTTCACCATCGCTGTAGAAGCGGATTCCCATCATGTCGAGCATGAACCGGTCGCCATCGGCAACGAGCAGTTTGCCCGAACTGGAGTTGATGTCCGGTGAGTCCGCGTAGAATACCTGCACCCTGAAGTCGAGGCTCCAGGCCTTGCCGGACTTGAACCAGGCCTTGGACTTGTTCAGCGCCTCGTCGGCGGTCATGGCGAATGTGTGTTGGGCGGCGAGGAATGCGACCAGTATGGAGGTGGCCACTAGCCTAAGAGCTGTCATAGTCGTCCTTTTATTTGATTGTCTATTCCACCCAAATTTACAAAAACGGCCCAATACAGGGTGTTTTTGTATCCGGTTTCGTTGGGTTTTGGGCAGATATATTTCTATCTTTACACCGAAACTTTTTTGGAAGGATTTTATGCGTCAATTTATATTGCCTGTCGTTCTTGGTGCCACCTTCGTCGCCTACGCTGCCGATGTCGAGATTCATGGTAGCCTCAACATGGACTATGCCAGCTATTTCAATAGCAAGTTTGACCCGACGAACGCCGCCAACCAGGATATCGATCTTTCTGCAACGGCCAAGCTCGATGAAAACGTGTCGGCTACGGTGAGAACGACCACCCATAGCACTTATGTGGGTGCAGACAGTGCGGTGCACGAATCCGAAGTCCGTCACGGCATTGCCCGTTCTACGGCGATGGGCGAGGATGGCCACCACAATGCCTTTGAATTTGACGGTGCCGAGATCCGCTGGTCGGTAACCCATTCTGTCGACCTCATCTTTGGCGACATGACCTACAGCGCCGGTGCTTTCAACTACTACTTCTGGCGCGACCCGGCCCGCTATGCCGTGATTACCCGTGAAGAAAGTCTCCGCGGTATTGGTGGCGAGTTCGGTAACGAGAAGTACGGCCAGGGCAAGATTTACTTTGGTGCTTCTGAAAATGCGAAAAGCACGATGGGCTTGTTCGGTACCTATGCTTGGCCGCTGCTGAACCATGTGGATGAACACTTTGTGGTGACTCCGAGCATCGACTGGATGTTCGGCGATCATATCGGGCGCCACAACACCTATTCTCTCGGTGTCGAAATCGACTACTCCAAGAGTCTGGGCATAATCAACTACGGCACCTATGCCGTGTGGGGCATGCATCCGTACAAGGGTAAAGGCGTTCACTCCTTCCTTATCGAACCGAGCCTCAACATTGCCCTGTTCAATTTGGGCTTCTCCTATTTCTATGCGATTGTTGACGAGGACTACGATGTGGCCGAGCAGATTTTCACTGAAGACCAGATGCTCTTTGCCGTCGAACCGAGCGTAGACATCAACAAGAAGTTTACCATGGGTATCTCCTATGAATACCACGACCTCGACGTGAATAAGGACAAGGACGAGTACAGTTTCCTTGGCATGAACTTCTATGTGTACCCGACCATGCGCACTGAGGTGGTGTTCTGGTTCGGTTACAACTTCAAGGATGTCGTCGATACCGACTTCGCCCTCGGTATCAGCGGTCGCGCCGACTTCTAACCGTGAGAATCAGGGCTCTAGATTCCATTCGGGGGTTCCTGCTGTTGCAGATGACCCTCGACCATTTCGGTCGGCCCATATCATATTATCTCTATCAGTGCTTCGGCTTCTTCAGTGCAGCCGAAGGCTTTTTCTTTTTATCCGGTTTCGTGGGGATGATTGCCGCGACCAGCAAGGCTGCAAAGGATCCTTCGCAGGGCTGGATGCGTCGCCGTGCCGTGCGCATCTGGGTGTACCACATGTTGACGATGGCTGTGCTTTCGGCGCTTGCGCTCTTGTGCATTCCCGGACTGGTTCCGTATTTCAAGGCGCTCTTCGAGCATCCGTTGCAGGCTTCGTTCTGGGGCTCGCTCCTGGTTTACACTCCCATGTGGCTCGATGTGCTGCCACTCTACGTGATTTTCTTGCTGGTGGGTTCTTTCGTGTTTCCGCTGCTTGTGAAGGCGAAACGGGCACGCACGGTTGTGCTCCTTTGGTTGCCTTCGGTTGTTTTGTGGATTGCTGCGCAGTATGGCTTGCGCGATGCAGTGAATTCGCTTTTCCCGGCATGGATCCATCATGGGTCGTTTGACCCGTTCGGCTGGCAGTTCGCCTACTTTACCGGTGCTGCTACCTATGCCTGGTGGAGTCGAGTCAAGGCTGGTAGTACAGCCCGCGTTGTGAATGCTCTTACGCCATTCTTGTTTGCCGTGCTTGTGTTCTGCTTCTTGTGGTCGCACCAGTTTATCGGGCTTTCGCTGCCGTCTGAATTCTGGGTGAGCAAGGACCATCTCGGCATGTTCCGCTTCTTCAACTTCTACGTGTTCATGTTGCTGATTTGCTGGGTCGTGCGTGTCCGCCAGGGCTTGCTTGATTTCCGCCCGCTCAATACGGTCGGCAGGCACAGCCTGGATGTGTACACGGCACACATTGTGCTTATCTACATGTGGTTCACTGTGGTGCCGAATTCAGTTCGCTACCATCTGCCTTGGGATGTCGTATTGCCATTGGTTGCATGCTGCCTGCTGTGGGGCCTTGCTAAACTGCGCGAACCCAAGCCGCGCATCCAATAAAAAAACCGTGGCGGTTGGCCACGGTGAATAGAAATCAATCATTACTTCTTGAGCAGGTCGCGGATTTCCGTGAGGAGCTTTTCCTCGGCGGTTGGCTCTGGAGGTGCCGGAGGTGCTGCCGGGGCTTCTTCTTCCTTCTTGCGCATGTTCTGCATGAACCCGAGGAACTTCTTCATGACGAGGAAGACCACGATAGCGACGATGAGGAAGTCGACGATGCCGCCGATGAAGCTGCCGTACGGGATGGTCACGCCTTCGGCGGTGGTGAATGCGAGGGCCTTGAGTCCTTCGCCCGCGTCCTTTGCGCCGCACATGGCGATGATGGCGGTGACGCTGGGCATCACGATGTCGCTGACGAAACTGGAGACGATTTTACCGAACGCGCCGCCGATGATAACACCGATGGCCATGTCGACGATGTTGCCCTTGAACGCGAAGGCCTTGAACTCTTCGAGCAGGGATGATGCTTTTCCTTTGATACCCATGAAGGCTCCTTTGTTGGTTGTTGTGATAAAAAAATAGCATAACTGCCCTGCGTGGCAACTCGGATTTCTAAATTTGGCTCGCTATGTCATGGTTGATTTTGGCTCTGGCTTCGGCCATTTTTTTGGGTTTTTACGACCTTTCCAAGAAGGCTTCTGTCCAAGGTAACGCTGTCCGCCCAGTGCTTTTTGCCTGCAGCGCCTTCTATGCGCTTTTCATGTGCCCCCTGCTCGTGACCGGGGCCTGTGGTAGCATCTCGGCGCAAGGGCATTTGTTCCTAATGGGCAAGGCGGTCATTGTCGGCGGGAGCTGGATCCTTACATACAACGCGCTCGCGCATTTGCCGTTGAGTATTGCGACGACCATCCGTGCCTGCGCGCCCGTCTTCACTATCCTGATTGCTGTGAGCCTGATGGGGGAACGCCCCATGGTGTTGCAGTGGCTCGGTGTCGCCATTTGCGTTTGCTCGTATATCGCCTTGAGCCTCGCCGGTCGCAAGGAGATGGGGCATTTCTTCAGCAACGGCTGGGTCGTGATGATGGTCCTGGGTACGCTCCTGGCCGCTTGCAGTGGTATCTACGACAAGTTCATTTTCCAGAGGATGCATTTTGAGCCGCTGGTCGTGCAGGCCTGGTTCAGCGTGTACATGGCTGCCTTCCAGTTTATCATCTGCGCCGTGACGTGGTTCCCGCACCGCAAGCAGACGACGCCGTTCCGGTTCCGCTGGACTTTCCTCTTGGTCGCGGTCCTCCTTATCGTGGCCGACCGCTGCTATTTCCTTGCAGTGAGCGACCAGGATGCCCTGATATCGATTATTACCGTTTTTCGCCGTTCTAGCGTGCTTGTCGGCTTTGTCGCGGGACTCCTCATATACAAAGAACGCAAAAGCAAGCTCAAATGGGCTGCATTATTTGGAATAATTTTGGGAATATGCTTGATTGCGCTCGGAAAATAGTATAGTTTAATAGTATGCGCAAGATAGGTATTGTTGGTTCCATCGGAGCGGGCAAGTCTTTCGTGGGCACGCTGTTGCGTGACCGCGGTTTCCGTGTCATGGATGCCGACGAAGTCGTACACGAACTCTATCGTACGTCGAACGACCTGCGTGCAGTCATCCGCTGCGCGTTTGGCCCGTATTGCCTCACGCAAGACGGCGTGAACCGTGAATTCTTTGCCGACCTTATCTTCAGGGACAGCGATGCCCGGCGCCGTCTGGAATCGCTCGTCTACCCGTACTTGACTCAGGCGGTGCTAGACTTTTTCGAAGAGCCGGAGCGCCCCAGCGAACGCGGTATCCGCTTCTTTTCTGCAGCGTTGCTTGACCGGGTTCCCGAAATCGTCAAGGTCCTGGATGAAATTTGGGCTGTCACGGCTCCAGAAGATATCCGCTTGAAGAGGCTTGTGGCCCGTGGGCTTTCCGAAGACGATGCTCGCCGCCGCATGGAAACCCAACGCATGAACGCGCTGCCGTCGCACCCGAATATCCGCGTTGTTGAAAATGCCAGCGACGAAGGTGCCTTGTGGGCCCAGATTGCGGATATTTTGGGCAATGTGTGATGTAAATTATACTTTTTCATTCGAAAAGTTAAGCTAAATCACGTGTTTAATACATATCAACACTTTTTTCCCTGAACTGTATCGTATTGGGGGGCGGGGGATGTATTTTGTGGGTGTACAGAATAGTTGTGTCTCCTCGAAAAAAGGCGGTTGGCTATGGAATCGAAAAGAAAAATCGTGCTTGTGAAACAAATCGTTTTTTTTGCGATTCTTGCGACGGTCCTTGGGCTTATCTATGGCTAAAGGCTAGATTTCGCACGGATTATTGAAAAAAATGGACCGATAAAGGCCTTTGCGGGTTTTTATCGGTTTTTTTTATTTTATGCGTAAAGCGGTTGGCTGCAAAAGATATATATTATTGCAAGGTGTTTGGATTGTGCTAAAAAAGATAAAGGAATGATGAAGATGCCTGTTGAATCCAGAATACTAGAACGAGCGGAACAATACATGCGCAAGCTTTCGCTCGGTGTGAACCCCTTGAACGAAGAAGCCCTGCCAGATAATGATATTTGTCGGCAGGAACGGATTAGCAAGTGTTTGGCTTATGTGGCGGACTTCTTGCAGCAGAAAATTGCCCCCAACCGGGAACCGCAGCCGCAAAAAAAGAAATCCAAGCGCGAATCCAAACAGCCCCGGAAGTTCGCAATTGCAGAACTCGCACTTTCTCCCGAAATGCTTTCGAAGTACGAGATGACAGAAGAACCGGTCTCATTGTCCGGATTTGTCCGTAGGCTCAATGCTCTCCTTCCCGAAGGCAGCGGTATGATTCCCCTGATTTATTCCGACGTGGCCGAGATTCTCACGCGTGAAGGCGTGCTCTTGAAGGAGCCCGGCGAAAAAGGAAAGGATATGAATCTTCCTTCTCCGCACGGCGAAGAAATGGGTTTTATGCGGGCCGAGGCCGATATCCGTGGGCACCATGCCGTGTACACGAAGTGCGACGCGGCGGCACAGAAATTCATCCTTGAAAAAATTCAGGATTGCGTGGCCCTGGCGAACGAGCGTTTCGCAAAGTACCAGGCGCAGGATGCCGCGCGGGAAAATGCTGGAGAAACAGCCACTGGCGAAAAGACCTCTCGTTCGGTTAAGGAACGATTCCACCTGACAGAAGCGGAACTGGCTAAATATCCTGCCGACGACGCTCCCGTGCCGGTGAGCGAGATTGCCCGCCGTCTGAACGACTTGCTTGCTCCGGATGCAAACATCGAAAAGCTCTATTTCAAAAGCGTCCTCGACTGGTTCGTTGCGCAAGGGCTCCTTGAATCGAAAACGGATGCTGTCGGCAAGACATTTTTTTATCCGACAGAAGCGGGATTTGCTGCGGGTATTGTCACGGAACAGCGCATTGGCAAGAACGGCAAAAACTTTGATGCGGTGCTCTATGGCCCCGCTGCGCAGAAACTCGTCCTCGAGCACGTGAACGAACTGGGCTAACCCCTAGTTGCCCGAGGCCGCTGCCGCTCGGCGCACGAACAACATGAAAAAAGGGAGTTCCATACGGAACTCCCTTTTATTTTAGGAGAGAGGATGTATTAAACTACTTGATGCTGACCGTCTTGGCCTTGTTGCCGATACGGACGATATATACACCTTTGGCGCCGGAGTACACCTTTTGCAGGCAGCCGATGCCCTTGGTGGTGCGGACAACGTGGCCGAGGCTGTTGAACACGGTGATGTTCTGGCCCTGGGCGTTGATGACCGTGATGTAGCCGCTGGCATCGACGTATGCAGAGGCGGGGTTGGCGTCAAACGCGCTTGCCACAATGGCGTCAGGACCGCTGCTGGAACTGCTGGGTGAACTAGTGATGCCCTGCGAAGAAGAAGATGGTGCTGCCGGACCTGCGCTGGAAGAGGAACTGCCGTGGTGGCTGCCATGATGGTGACTGGAAGAAGACGAATCGCCCGTGCCGGGGTTCGATGAACTGGAAACGGTGCCACTGGAGCTGGAAACCGGATTATCCGAAGAACTCGGAGTCGGGCCAGTGCCACCTTCGGCAGAGATGACGATGTCGCCTGCGTTCGGCACTGCGTCGAAGTAGACATAGCCGCCGTCAATCTTGGATTCGAGCTTGGCGCCCGCCTGCGTCACTTCGGCCTTGGAGCCGTCGTACTTGACGCGGATGGAAAGCGGGTAGTCGTAGTCCGAAACATTGTCCTTGATGCTGTGGGTCAGCTTGACGGTGATGGTGCCGCTGCCGCTGGCTTCAATCTTGGCTGCCTTGCGTTCCTTGATGTACATGCCGACGTGGCCCATCGGAGCCACCCAGACGTCCTTTTCGTTCTGGTTTGCCCACTGGAGCGCACCTGCAATGTCATTGAGGTTTGTCGGCGAGTAGCTGGCATTACCGTTGTTCTTGCCTTGGAGACCGTGCGTAAGGAATGCAACCCAACCACCGCTCTGGAGAGCCTTTTGCATGTTGCCCTTGAAATCGCTTGTGCCTTCTGAACCTGTCATGATGGCCGGAACCGCCGCCCAGTTGTTCGGACCGTCCTTGCCCATGACGTCGGAACCGCCGCTCCAGCTTGCGTTGCAGATTCGGCCGACGACATAGTTCTGCAGAACCTGTCCGTCACCGGGCGTTTTGCAGTTCGGGTAGGCAAGGGTGATGACGCCGTATTTTTGTTTGATCGACTGGTTGAGTTTCTGCTTTGACGAAGCGATTTCGTTTGCCGACATCGTTCCGCCAGGATGGGAATCGCTGTGGCTTGCGATTTCGTGGCCCTTGTCTGCCAATCCCTGGAAACCGTTCGTGCCCCAGTTTGTAACCAGGTTGAAGGTGGCCCTGTAGCCGTATTTGTCAAATTCGGGGGCTGCATCGCTCACTTGGCTCGGGGCGTTGTCATCGAATGTGAAGGAAACCGCGCACTTGCGGAAGCCTGCCCAGGTGCCGATTTCGGCTGTCTGGGCGAAAGTTGCCGTGGCGGCGAACAGGCCTGCTGCGCCGATAACCACTGCGGGAGATATTGCAATTTTTTTATAATCCATAACCATACCTTTAAGGTTTACCCAAATTCGGAGAATTTGGAATCCATAACACTAATATAAATATATTCTCGATATATTATAAATGTTATTGTGGGGTGTTCAATCTGTTGTATTTGCGTGCAACAAGTGTAAAATCGGAATGCGAAAAAGGAAAAAAGAGAGCGAAAAAACGCCCTGTAGTGCAAAAAATTGTTTACACTTAAAGAAGAATGGGCAAAAGACGATGAAAACTAAAAACTATATTTGCGGTTGTGAAATCAAGAGAGCTTTTTAAATCCCTGGTAAATCCGATTGTCGATTCGGTTTATACGTCGGATGAGTATCCTGCCTTGGCCCTGTACGAATACGAATGGGCGCAGACGCAACCTTTTGACGGTTTGCGGGTGCTGGCAGCGACGCCGGTCTTTAGGAATTCGCTCTTGCAGTACCGGGCTCTTATTGCGGGCGGTGCCGAACTTGTCGTGGGAATCGGCGGGGCAGAAAACGGCGCGACGATGCCTTGCGACGACGGTGTGGTGCGCCTGTTGCGTGAAAGTGGAATCCAGGTCATTGGGTTACAAGATGCACTTGACGCGGAAGCGGAGGGGCACGGCTTTGATTTGATTCTCGACTGTGCGGGCCAGTTTTCGGCTTGCCATCCGCGGTTCGGGTTTGTGGAACTCACGCGGAGCGGCGTGCAGTTTTACGAGAAGTGCGAGCATCCGGTTTATGTGGCCGACAGCGGAATCGTGAAACGCATCGAGACTTGCCTCGGGACGGGGGAAGGCTACGTGCGGGCGCTTGCCCAGCTCGGGTACGATTTTGGTTCAGATGCCGGTAAAAAGTTTGTCGTGTTCGGGAGCGGAAAAGTGGGGCAGGGAATCGTGCTGCAACTTTTGCGCTGCGGTGCTAGCGTGCAAGTGGTGACGGACTGTTCGCGCGGCTCTAACCCGTTCCTCGATGCAAACGATGTGCCGGTTACAGATTGTAACGACCTTGATGCAGTTGCCGCACTTGTGCGCGATGCCGATTTTGTGGTGACGGCGACCGGTGTGAAGGGCGCACTCGACCGTCCGCAAATCGTGGAAGCCCTGCTCGCCTCGAATGCCGTGCTTGCCAACATGGGCGTGGAAGACGAATACGGACCAAGCATTCCGGCAACCCGCGTGCTCGCCGAAAAGAAACCGCTGAACTTTATCCTCGAAGAACCGACACACCTCAAGTATATCGATGCATCGCTCGCATTGCACGCCGCGCTCGGCGAACACCTCTTGCGCGAAGCCGCAGACGCAAATAAAAATGCGGGCCCAAATGTAGGTACAATAGACCCGCCAAGTGAATTGGAACAGCGCATCCTCTCGATGACCATGCAAGATGGCCTCATCGGCCCCGAAATCGCCGAGATGATGGGGTGGTAATTTTGTATTACTAATTCTTTTCGCTTTCGAGCTTGACGAAGAACTTCTTCGTCTCGCGGGCGACAATTCCACTTAGCAGAATGAGTGCCACGAGGTTCGGGAAAGCCATGAGCCCGTTGAAGATGTCGGCACTTGTCCACACTGCACTAACGGTGAGGTAGGGGCCGATGAATACGGCGGCCACGTACACCCAGCGGTAGGCGAGGATCGCCTTTTTCTTGCCGCGCCCGATGAGGTATTCCAGACAACGTTCGGAGTAGTAAGCCCAGCCGAGAACGGTGGTGAACGCGAAGAATACGAGTGCCACGGTGAGAATGTAGGGAGCAATGCAAGCGCCTGCCGGGAGGTTCGAAAGCCCGCGGGCAAACGCTTCCATAGTGATGTTTACGCCCTGGAGCCCAAGCTGCGGATCCCATGCGCCTGTCACCACGATAGCAAGGCCCGTCATGGAACAGATGACAATCGTATCGATAAACGTGCCTGTCATGCACACGAGACCTTGACGCACAGGTTCTTTAGTCTTGGCCGCTGCCGCAGCGATAGGAGCGGAGCCGAGGCCCGCTTCGTTACTGAAAATGCCGCGGGCGATACCCTTCTGCATGGCAATGAAGATAGTGCCGACCACACCACCTGTGACGGCGCTCGGGTTGAATGCCGCGCGGATGATAACCTCGATGGCGCCAGAAAGTCTGGAGAAATTGAAACCGAGAATCAGGAGGCAGAAGAGAATATAGAAGATGGCCATGAACGGCACGATATAGAGGGAAACCTTCGCGATGCGCTTGAGACCGCCGATGATGACGCATGCGGTGAAGCCCGCGCAGAGCAGGCCCGCAATAGCGGTGGAATATGAGACGGAGTTCCCGCCGAGGTTCACGAATTCGCCCGTGGGGATGACTGTTGCAACAGCCGAGGTGATGCCGTTGACCTGCGTGATAGTGCCGATGCCGAGCAGGCCCGCGAGCACGCCGAAGCAGGCGAACAGAATGGCGAGCCACTTGAAGTTGAGCCCGAAGCGTTCCTTGATACCCGTTTCGATGTAGTAGAAGGGACCGCCCAAAACCTTGCCGTCGGTGTCGACCTTGCGGTACTTGACCGCGAGCAGGCCTTCGGCGTACTTGGTGGCCATGCCGAAGAAGGCGGCGACTTCCATCCAGAAGAGTGCGCCCGGGCCACCGGTGCCGATGGCGGTCGCGACACCCACGATGTTACCCGTGCCGACCGTTGCGGCGAGAGCGGTGCAGAGTGCGGCAAAACTCGAAACTTCGCCTTCGCCTTCTTTTTCGCTGTGGAGCATGTAGCGCAGCGCGTTGGCGAGGTTTGTCACCTGCAAAACGCCGAGACGGCTCGTGAGCAGGATGCCTACGAAGAGGACGATGCCGATGAGGGGAATGCCCCACACGTAACCGTCTATGGAATCAAGAATGGAATTTAAAGTTTCCATGCAAAGCTCCTAAAATGGTTGGCGGTTTTAACTGACTGAATAAAGATAAAAATTTATATGAAAGGTCATGAAAAAACTTATATTGAAAGTATGATTGATATTTATGCTTTGGCTAAAAATCCGCTTGTATTCCAAAAACAGAGGACCATCACCTCGGCCTACATCGATGTGTCCGGGAAGATGGGCCTTGCGCAGACCGTGCTCATGGTTCAGGATAACATTACCGAGAATTTCGGTGCTATCAAGATGGACAATTTTGCGGTGAAAGAAATGGGCGGCTTTTGGGTAGTGTCCAGAGCGAAGTTTAAGTTCTTGAAACGCCCGTACTGGCGCGACAAGGTAGTCACGACATCGTTCCCGGCAGATAACCAGCTCATCCGTCTCAACGAGAACACGGCCATCACCACAGTCGAGGGCGAGCCCATCATTTTGGCCAAGCAAGAAATGTGCTGCCTAAGTTTCGATCGCCACCGCCCGATGCGCCTCTCGTCGGTGAACTTCCCGACAGAAGGTTTCCCGGAAGCGCTCATGACTAGCGATTTCGACCGCTTCAACGTAAAGCCCGAAGAGTATGTGGAGATTTACCAGCAGAAAGTGCTGCCGCAGCATATCGACATGTCGCACCACATGAACAACATAGAATATGTGAAACTCGCGTTGAACGTGTTCAGTGCTTCGGATTTGGAACTCTGCATTCCCTCGGCACTCGAAATCCATTACCTGGGCGAATCGAAGGAAGGGCAGACCATGAGGGTGTTCCGCGCGAACCATAACGGAGCAACCTACATGCGAATCCTCGACGAAACCGACCGCCCCGTATTCGAAATGAAATTACGCATGATGTAGGACCGCCTAGTTCGCGATATCCATCAAGTCGTAGTACATGAGCCGTGTGTGCGGGTCGTTGTCTTCGATGTTCATGAACCGGAAACCGTTCTTTTCGTAGAAGGGGATTGCGTCTAGGTATGCGTCCACTGTTAAGAAACGGCAGCCGGTCTTGTTTTCGGTGACGAACATCCACTTGATGTAATCCAGCACGGTGGTTCCAATTTGCTGACCTTTGGCGGATATGTCAACGCCTAGACGACACAACTTGACTGCTGGGTAACTTTTTAAGCGTTTTTCGTTTGGAAAACCCTGTTTCTTGCGAAAGCGATTAAATTCAGTCATGTCCTTGAAATCACTTGTGGCAATCTTGTCGTTCGCCAGACTGCAGTAAGCGTAGACCTTGCTTGCGTCGTTGGCGTTAACGCATGCATATGTAACGGCGATTAAGTGTTTTTGAAATGCCGATGCACGATTAAGGATAAAGTCGTTCAAATCTGCATCGCCACAGTCAAAGTGATTGACAGCCTTAGTGGGGCGTAACCTAACGAAATCTAAGTGTATTTTGCCTATACTGTTCTGAAGCATGGATCGTCACCTCCGTTAGCCTCTTCGCGTGCGCGCATTTTTGCCATGCCACGTTCGTAAGCTTTTTTCATAAGTTCGTAATTCCGCTGGATGCGTGCACGAACTTCCGGAGGTTCCGGGTGCCGCTCTTCCATACGGGCTAAAAACCGGCGAGCGTCCTCGCCGAACAAAATCGGAGTCTCTCGAATTTCGCGA
>JAEEGG010001386.1_pt1 | contig 66321 bp, 57 predicted proteins | sample 9134161 | NCBI WGS metagenome assembly JAEEGG01 (sample SAMN16246543, study PRJNA631951) | gut metagenome | biome: gut microbiome; feature: rumen; material: CR-attached | host: Bos | place: Iran: Karaj | collected 2018-10
AAGAGATGGGATTCCATTCCTCCCATCTTTCCTTGACGGATAACTTCTAATACCTTTATCTTTTTCATTTATTCTTCACCAAGTTATCCTCAGTATCTTTATAATGATCGGTAGAATGGAAAATACGCGTAATGCCCTTTATCTGAAACTTTACATGATCTATAAAGCTTTTCCACATCGATTGATTACCTATGGTGCCGTAACCCGTAATAGCTTTGCAACGGCTGTCACGAACAAAGACTATCTTTCCATATTTCTTCAGATTGAAAGCCATAGAGCCATCCTCACCTCGGATGATATCGACACGATAGGGTTCTTTGCGACCATAGTCAGCATTATAGGCAAACACCAAACCTCGGACAGACAATTCCGGGCGTCTGAAATGCTGAATCCACAAGAAGAGGTCACGAGCCATCTCATAAAGTTTCAAGCTCAGTTTCGAATGATTCTCGTCGGGGAAATAGCTCCATGTCGCAGAAACACACGCCACACCAGGCTTCAGCAGATGGTCAAGCATGATTTCATAATAATGAGGCGGATAGAGCGTATCACTATCTACATCGAAATAGAAACGACCTTTGGCATGTTGCAAGCCACAACGGCGGGCATAGCCACATGAATGCTGATACTCTGTATACCAAGGAATGCCCGACTTCTCGTAGATTTCAGCCGTCCGATCCTTGGAATCATTATCCACACCAATAATCTCCACGGGATACTTACACTGAATCTCACTGATAGCCCACAGACAAGCCTGAAGATGCGTTTCTTCGTTGTAGCCAATCACCACAATACTCGCCAATGGTTCAGGGCTCTGCAACTTTGCCAATCTCTCTCGCGTACCGTCTATAACATCTTGAGGAACCTCGCTGAAAGGTTTCCCATAGATGCTCATGTATTTATCATACCAATTAGCCATAATCACTTCATTTTCTGCAAAGATAAAGAAAAGTTTTCATTCGGCAAAATAATATCAAATAAAAAGGCAAATTAAACCTAAAATCATTACCATAAATACAATTATCGAAAACATGATAATCATATTTATAGAAAATAATTTGGTAAATACAAATAATCTAATTATTTTTGCAGTAGAAAAGAATATCGATGAATACCAAGCCATATATATCGATTATTATACCTGTTTATAATGTTGAGAAATACATAGAACGATGTCTTCGCTCTGTGATGGGGCAAACTTTCGTCGCTAAACCTGTAGAATGTATTTTAGTAGATGATTGTGGGGGCGACAATAGTATTCAAATTGCAGAGGAATTGATTAGAGACTACACTGGCCCATATTCATTTCATATCATTCACAATTCCCAAAATAGCGGTCTATCAGAATCTCGCAATGTAGGCATAGAAGCTTCAAGTGGACAATATATTTATTTCCTTGATTCGGATGATCATATTGCCACTAATTGCTTGGAATTATTAGTCAATGCCCTACAAAAACATCCTATGACTGACATTGTTCTTGGCAATTCCCTATTTGCAAAATTTGACCGTTTACTCAATAACGAAAAAAAGATTCCAAAAGAGCCTTTCACTAAAAAGAAGGTACTTGAATTATTTTTTCAAGGACAAATTCAAGAAACTGTCTGGAATATGTTAATAAATTCCGATATTATTAAAAAACATAATCTATTTTTTATTCCTCATATGATTCATGAGGATACCAACTGGGTATTTCGACTGTTTTCTATGGTAGATTCTCTGGTTTTTATTCCTGAAATAACACATATATATGAAGACAATCCTTCATCTATCATGAACACGAACCCAATAAATAATTACAATTCTCACATAAAAGGTAATATATTCAACTTAACATTCATTCTTGACCATTTTCCATATACCCATTATGTAGATGCAACATTATTTATCATATATATTCTTAATAGAGAATTTGATTTAAGTAAAAAAATTAATGTCTCCCCAGAATTTAAAAAACAGCTTGAACAAATTCGCAATCGATTATTTATTCGTGATATCAACAATCTAAGACTTACTCTCGTTTTGTTTGAATTACAGTTATTCTCTCCTTTCCAACATATTAAGAAATGGTCTGTTTATAGACATCATTATCATTTGTTGACAAATATCATTAGAGGAATTGCTTTATTTTTTTCCCCCTTACACTTTTTCATCAATAAACATCATTGTATCTTGTGATTTTATTCGCAAATAAAATGAAAAAATTTGGAAATATCAACTTTTCTTCTTATTTTTGCAAAAAATAGCGAAATATGAAGCGACTCACGGTTTTCACACCAACCTACAACAGAGCAGGCACACTACCTCGAACATACGAGAGTTTGTGTAAGCAGTTGAGCAAAGAATATGTATGGCTCATCGTTGATGACGGTAGCAACGACAACACCATGCAGCTAGTTCAAATGTGGCAGAAAACCGGATTGATAGACATCATTTACGCACAACAGCCTAACGGCGGTAAGATGCGTGCATATAACCATGGTGTGCGTCTGTGTCAAACTGAACTTTTTATGTGTCTAGATAGCGATGATTGGCTCACCTCACCCAATTCCATTTCCGACCTACTAAACTTTTGGGATCAACACAAAGATATCGCTGAACGTAATGATATCTGTGGCATGATTTCATTCAAACATATTCTAGGCAGAGAGGGGACCTACCACATTACTGGCCTTACCATGATTATGGACGATATTGTAGCAAATAGCACTGAGTGCGAAAACACTACAACATACAAGACAGAGGTGCTTCGCAAATTCCCTTTTCCCGAAATAGAGGGCGAGAAATTCATCACAGAGGGCGTTGTCTACGACCGAATAGACCAACAATACCAATACCTAATTTTCCAAGACTATACCCAGACTTGTGAATATCAGGCTGATGGCTACACTCGACGGGGAGTTAACCTAGTCATTAACAGCCCGCGTGGATATCAGATCTATTACAACCAGCGCATGGTGGTTGCACGAAAAGGATTAATCTATAACGCTAAAATGTATGTGGCCACATCATTATTAGCTGGAGACTTCCGTTTCCTGCAGAAAGCCAACCGCAAGTTATTGTGTTTGATAGCTACACCTTTAGGTTACATAAAATATAGACGATTAAAGCAAGGTCATTGGTAATATGAATAAATTATTGAGCATCATCGTCCCAATATACAATGTGGAAGATTATATTTCAGATTGCCTGCAAAGCATCCTGAATCAAGGTCTGAATGCGGATACCTATGAGGTCATTTTAGTAAATGATGGTTCGGAAGACAGAAGCATGGAAAGAATCAGCAATTTACTGGCCGAGAATCCCAACTTCCACACCTACAAACAAAGCAATCAAGGCCTTTCTGTTGCTCGCAACACTGGGTTAAGTCATGCTCAAGGGGATTATGTACTTCTGCTGGACTCTGATGACATGCTCATTGACAACAGCCTGCCTATCTTGCTTCAACATGCCATGACTTCAAAGTGCGACATGGTGGTGGCGGACTTTATGAAACTGACCAGCGACTCTATCCCTCGCTACCGCTCCAAAACCCACAAGCCAATAAGTATTGAGCAAATAAGCGGATGTGACTATTTCATACACCACTTGAATCCAAGAGAGTGTTATGTTTGGCGAACACTTTACCGACGGGAGTTCCTTAATAAGAACTGTATACGCTTCATTCCAGGTATATACTTTGAAGACATTCCATTTACTATTGAATGTTATCTGCATGCAGAAAAATGCCTTAAGATTGATATGCCGTTATATATATACCGGCAGCATGAGGGATCTATCGTATCGACTGTTAACATGAAAAAGCTAAAGGACTTGAATCAGGTAATGGCTCGACTTCTAGAGATCAAGGAGAGTCAACTATGGTCTGTAAATGTCGAACAAAAACTTAACGACAATATATTTGCCACATTCTCTATCACCATCTGGTATTTAACACACGACAAGACTTTATTAGGAAGAAGAAACGAATATATTGAAGACCTCAAAAAGAAAAAAATATCCATGAAGTTTTCTCATGGAATGAAGCAACGTATGATAAGTTGTCTTTACAGGATTATGCCTAATACCTATATCAAGTTGCGTTCATTAATTGGTTAATCATAGGCTATCAAATAGTTGTATCCACTTTTGCATAATTGTATCTTCATGATAACGTCGTGCGGAAAGTAAAGCATTTTCTCCCATTCGATAACGTTCCTTTGGATGCTCTATCATATAGCAAATGGCTTCTGCCAATGCTTCTATGTTGCCGTTTTCCACAAGCAACCCATCCGCATGGTCTGTGATAATATCCGCGGGACCACTTGGGCAACGAAATGACACAACAGGAAGTCTTGTAGCCATGGCCTCTACGATCACTAAGCCAAAACCTTCATAACGTGAACTTAGAACGAAAACACTACTTTCGGCATATCGACTAAAAATATCAGAATCGGCTTCATGGCAACGAACAACAGCAGTCAAGCCTTCTTCATCTGCAAGGTTTTGATATGCAACAGAATTGCCTGCACCATAAATATCCAAGATCCAGTCAGAATGCTTCTGATTAACCTTTTTCCACGCACTAATAAGCATATCATATCCTTTTTCCCGTGAATAACGTCCTACAGCAACTGCGTGTTTACTTGAACCATTTGACAAAACAGAAGGGAATCTAATGATTGGGTTTGGAATAACACTCAAATTACTTAAACCATTCCAATTCTTAACATCACCTTTCGTCAAAACAACGAAATGATCTAATCTACTAACCTGATAATCAAGTTCCGATTTCCACTTTTTAGTAATATAATGATTAACAAATGAAGGTAAATAAGATTTCTCAAACAACCTATAATTCAATTTATTAAAATGAATTTCACCAATTTTTTTACTACCATCAGGAATGTCATTAATAAAATTAATTTCCCTACGTAAGACCGACACTGTTATATCAGGGCGAATTTTCATTAAATAGTCTGTTAATTTTCGCTTGTACTGACGGACTTTCCAATAATAATTCCACATTTTACGACATAAAGGCATCGTTTGAATCACCTCAAAATTAATATCAAAATTAACATACTCTACTTTAGAAGACAATTCAAAATAATGAGGCATTGATGCGTTTTCTGTCAATACTACATATAGTTGATTATCTGTTTTTTCCGCCAAATAGTTTACCTTCTGGCTCAAAACACGACTCATACCATTAGGATATGACAGATCACCAACTATATAAACAATCCGTTTTGCCATTTTAAGTTTTCTTTATTGTTCAGCAAGGAATTATTATATTTCTTAAATTATTTCATCTTATGGCTGACAAATTTACAAATTATTAATGTACAGGCCAAAAATTTAGAAATAATTATTACTACTTTATGTTTTTTTAAAATTTACTTCAATTAAATCAATCAAAAATTTGCCATTTCACAGAAATTTGCTATTTTTGCAAACAAATATAAGATTTAAAGAAATGGGAAGGGCTTTTATTATAGAAAACAGACTTAATTGGATTGATTGGTCAAAAGTCATAGCTATCTCATTCGTTGTATTTGGGCATATCCCTGACGAAAAAGGAAGCTTTGTTAGAAATTATATTATACAATTTCATATGCCACTCTTTTTCTTCATATCAGGCTATCTCACAAAGAAAGAATTTTATTCAATACCAACAATAAGAAAATATTGGCACACATTAATAATTCCCTATTTATGCTTTAACATTATATTCTATCCATATTGGATTGTCCGACATATAATTGACTATCCCCAAGCAGAAATATTCGACTTCATTAAACCTCTAATAGGTACTCTCTTGTTACAACTTCAAACACCAATTTCAGAATCTCTCAACGGAGTAACATGGTTTATTTCCGCATTACTGATTATGAAAATCACCCTCTCCATTTGTAATCATTATAAACACGGAATATTAATGATGATTATACTATCCATTATTTTCTCTCTGATATATTTAGTTAATGAATACTATAGATTTTTTACTGATTGGCCGCTTGTAGGATTTACAAAATGTTTTCCATTCTTTTTTATTGGGCACTTCATTAAGAAAAAAAACATAATATCTGAAAAGCAAATGCGAAATGATTGGCATATCTGTATTGGAGGAATACTGATAAGCATTTTCGCATATTCGTATGAAAGAATAACATCAGGGATTTATACTTATAGTATTTGCTTTTGGGTTATTTGTCTATCTGCAATCATGGGATTTATTAGTTTATGTAAACTATTAGACAATATCTATTTACCTGTTATAGATAATATTTCCATTGGCACTATTGTCATAATGGGACTACACTGGATGCTCATCGGGTTTACAAATTACATGCTATGCAAATTATTGATGATTAATACAATTGCATATCCATTATGGGTTGCTATTCTATTAACAATTCTGTATATAGCATTATTATATCCAGTCATTATATTATTTAAGAACAAATATCCATTTATGCTTGGTAAAAGAATAAAATGAAAAAGCTCTTATTCCTTATATTTCATGGATTCAATCCTAACAATGGTATCAGCAAGAAAATTTTGTATCAGGTTGATGCACTGAAAGCATGTGGGATGGAGACACATTTGTGCTATATGGATGAAACGGATACAAAAAAAAGAATTATCGATGGAGCCGTTATAGCTGATTATGGCACTGGGACAATTAGTAAGATTCGAAAAAGAACGGAATTCTCCTCTATCTATAAATATGCGAAAGAAAATGGCATTGAGTTCGTATATATTCGCTCAAATCATAATGCCAATTTATTTACCATCAGGATGGTAAAGCAAATGAAAAAGGCGGGTATAAAAGTTGTCATGGAGATCCCCACATACCCTTATGACTCTGAATACGAAAAGCAAGGTATGACAAAGCAAATTTTCCAAGATAGGATTTTCAGGTATCAATTAGCCAAGCACTTGGATGCTATAATCACTTTTTCTGATTATGATCAGATATTCGGGCAACGGACAGTACGCATTTCTAATGGTATAGACTTCAACTGTGTCAAAATTAAAACCACACTTAATGACACATCAAAAGTAATAAACTTAATTGGAGTGGCTGAGATACATATGTGGCACGGATTTGACAGAATAATTAAAGGACTTGCCCATTATTATTCCCAACAACATGTAATTATTGTTCAATTTCATGTTGTCGGTTATTTCTTTTCTACAGAAATAGAGACATCATTTAGAAAAATGATCTCAGATTATCATATGGAAGAACATGTGATTTTATATGGTAAAAAACATGGTGAAGAATTAGACAGAATTTTCGACAAATGCGATTTTGGAATTGGCAGTCTCGGACGGCACCGTGTTGGTATCTCGCAAATTAAAACTTTAAAAAACAGAGAATATGCAGCCCGTGGAATTCCGTTCATTTATTCCGAGACTGATAGCGATTTTGACAACAAACCTTATGTAATGAAGATTCCAGCAGATGAGTCGCCTGTTGATATTTCAAGAATAATCTCCTTTTACAATCAATTAACACTTACACCTCAACAGATTAGAGACTCCATCAAAGATCTTTCATGGGATAACCAAATGAAAAAAGTATTAGAAGGAGTTGGAATAATATAAAATTCGCACAGACTATGCTTTTTAATTCACTTTCATTTTTATTATTCTTCCCTATAGTATCTCTCATCTATTGGGCGATTCCTCATAAATTCAGAAATGGATTCTTATTGATAGCCAGCTACTATTTTTATATGAGCTGGGAACCAAGTTATGCTGTCCTTATTCTTTTTACATCATTCTCTACATGGGTTTGTGGATTGAAGATCGCATCTAAAGATACAAATATAAAACTATATATCACGCTATGTCTGTCAATTAACTTTCTGATACTATTCTTCTTTAAATACTATAACTTTGCACTTGACTCCATATTAAGTATCGCATCATGGCAGAACTACAGACTTCATATTCCCTATTCCCAATTTCTGCTTCCTGTAGGTATCTCATTCTACACATTTCAAAGCATTGGTTATACGATTGATGTGTATCGTAAAGAAATCCAACCAGAAAAGAATTTCTTTACCTATGCGCTCTTCGTCTCTTTCTTCCCACAACTAGTAGCAGGTCCCATTGAGCGGGCGAAAAATCTTCTGCCTCAATTCCACTCGAAACACTCTTTTGATGGTGAAGGTTTTATCGAGGGCTTGAAATTGATGATATGGGGATTCTTTATGAAATTGTGTATAGCAGGTAATGTGGCACCATACGTTGATGCGGTATATAACAATGTTCCTCATCATAATGGAACAAGTCTGCTACTAGCATCGCTATTCTTCTCGTTTCAGATATTCTGTGACTTCGGTGGCTATTCGCTCATCGCCATAGGAACTGCACGTTGTCTCGGATTTAATCTGATGCAAAACTTCAACCACCCATACTTATCAACTTCATTCCGGGATTTCTGGCACCGCTGGCATATTTCCCTCTCTTCATGGTTTGGTAATTATGTCTATATTCCATTGGGAGGAAGCAGATGCAGTCATATCAAGCACTATAGGAATTTGATGATTACAATGTTGGCCAGCGGCCTCTGGCATGGTGCCAACTGGACATTTGTCTGGTGGGGAGGAATCCATGGAGTTCTCCTTATTATCAATGCTGTTTATAATAAGATTACGGACAGTAAACATTATATTCCAAAAATAATAGCTGTATTAGGCACTTGGATAACTGTTACTTGGGCTTGGGTATTCTTTAGAGCAAACAGTCTAAACGATGCTTTTACAATAACTCAAAAGATTCTTACTGAACCCGGTAACCTGTATAGAGGCGATGGCATTCCTTCTCTTGTCCTTCCGATACTGATGATTGTTATTTTAATGATAAAAGAAATCAAAGACGAATATCACATCAAGTTCTCTTTAATGCACAACAGGAATCCTTGGATTAGCATTCCATCAGTTGCTCTCATGATAATTGTCATATTATTATGTGCTGAATTCAATAGTGGTAAATTTATCTATTTCCAATTCTAAGCCCATGAAAAAAGTATTCATCTTCATTCTATTTACAATAGCTATCGTTGGTATTACTGATATAGTTCTCGGACATATCATAAACAGTTATGTTAGAACACACCAACTTCCTGGTCGATATCAACAATATGACAAACTCATCAGGCAAGTGGAATCGGATATCTTATTTATTGGTAATAGTGCTATTCAAAACGGTATTGATCCCTTTGTGATAGAAGACAGTTTACAATTATCTTGTTATAATGGCGGAATTATGGGACAAGGACCAGACTTTTTTGAGACTATGGTAGACTGTGCGCTACAACGATATACGCCCAAAATTATTGTACTAGGATTCAGACCTGAGGAAATGGGAGAAGGCGTTGGTGATGGTATCTATGACATACTACGACCTTATTATCATATTGGATTCCCAAGTATAGACAATCATATCAACAACGTATCAAAAAGCGAGCAAATACTACTAAACTCCAGCTTATACCGCTATAACGGCATATGGGTTCGTATCCTGTTAAACAGTTTCTATAACAAAGAACGTTATTCTGAGAAGGGTGGACTTATGAACGAAGCGCCTGCTGTTTTACCAACTCTTGAGGACATTACCAGCGTGGATGTGCCTGTTCAAAGAAAAACAGACTGTTTAAAACGTATTATACAAAAATGCAAATCACATGGCGTGAAGGTGTTCGTATGTTTTCCACCTACGCTTCAACACTTCACCCATTCTCCACTTCCATGTATAGAAGCTGTTAAACAAATCTGTGAGGAAAACAGCATCATGTGTTTTATTGATTTTGACAATCCGGACTATCAACAATCAACAGAATTGTTCTATGACAACAACCATTTAAACAAGAATGGAGCAAAAATTTATTCGAGTTTAATGGCCTCAAGAATAAAAAAAGAACTATATCACTAAATCTTTATGACATGAAGGATAAAGAACAAATACGACAGGGGTTGAAAGGGAGTCCGAGATTGAAGCGGTTCTTGGACTGGATGATTATGAACCAGCGGGATGCAAGACCGCGATGGTATATCCGGCTGTTAGCTCCGTTATATCAGCATAGGGGACAGGGATCGAAGATCTATTGGAGTGTACGGATGGACACGCCACCCTACCGTCGATTCTGGCTAGGAAGGAAAAGTGTGGTGGAGTCGTACTGTTGCATTAACAATGCGGTGGGCGACGTAACAATCGGTGACCATACACGTATCGGTATTCACTGTACGGTGATCGGTCCTGTATGTATCGGCTCGAATGTCAATCTGGCGCAGGGCATCACGGTGACGGCGTTAAATCATAACTTTGAGGATACGACAAAGCGGATTGACGAACAGGGAATCAGTACTAAGCCTGTGGTGATTGGTGATGATGTCTGGATTGGAGCGAATGCCGTCATTCTGCCTGGTGTAACGATAGGACAGCATGTTGTGGTAGCAGCAGGTGCTGTCGTTACGAAAGACGTACCTGACAACTGCGTTGTAGGTGGCGTTCCGGCGAAGGAGATTAAGAAATTGAGAGAATGAGAGAATGAGATATTAAGCAAATAAATCGAGGGAGAGATCCTGCTGGGGCTTCTCCTCTTCTTTTTCTTCCTGTTCTTCGCGGAATTGGAGAAGCATTTGGAGAGCGTCGGTACTGCCTGTGGTATTCAAACGGTAATAGCCACGACGACCGGTGCTTTCGATAAGTGATTGGGCGGATTTACTATTGCGAAGCAGATATTGCTGAACATATGAACGAATCTCCTCATAGTCGGGCTGGAAAAAGAATGTACAATTCATGTTATAAACGTGCTTGGCAAGAGTCTGCACGCTTATACCACGTTCACCAGCCTCAGTGAGTATCTTTAATATCTGCTGATCGTAAGTCATTGGGATAAAAAAGGCTGGTAAGCCTTTAAAGCTACCAGCCCTTTTATGCTTTCTCTTTTGATTTGATTAAGCAAGTGTAATCTTCTCGTCAGCTGTAGCGAGCTTGCCCTCTTTGAAGAGCCAACCCAGACCGAGCAGAGTCTCCTCTTCGCTGATCTTAGCAGCCTTAGCAATCTCCTTAACAGAGAGAGCCTTCTCTGCAGCAGCCAGAGCCTGGTAAACATCACCAGCCTTGAAACCTGCGTTCTCAGCGTTAACAACAACAGCCTTCTTCTCTGCAGCCTTCTTAGGAGCAGCGGCCTTCTTTACGGTTGCCTTCTTGGGCTCCTCAGCCTTCACAGCAGCAGCCTTCTTTGTAGTTTTCTTTTCTGCCATAGTTCTTTAAATTAATACACTATTGAATGATATTTCTATCCTTTATCTTTTTATCGGGTGCAAAATTAAGAACTTTTCAGATAAGTTGTTATCGCAAACAGCCGATTTTTGTTTATTTCACACTTATTCTTGATAAATGTCAAGCGACTACTCTACTAAATGCACTTCTAACTGCAACTCTTCCAGCTGTTTAGGGTCTAATTCGCCTGGAGCATCCAGCATGACATCGCGACCGGAATTGTTCTTCGGGAAGGCAATGCAGTCGCGAATAGAATCGAGACCTGCCATAATGCTGACGAAGCGATCGAGACCAAAAGCGAGACCGGCATGAGGAGGTGCACCATACTTGAAGGCATTGATGAGGAAGCCGAACTGTGCCATTGCACGCTCGGGAGTAAAGCCCAGAATCTGGAACATCTTTTCCTGCAACTTGCCATCGTGGATACGAAGCGATCCACCGCCTACCTCGATACCATTGCAGACAAAGTCGTAAGCGACGGCACGTACCTTCTCAGGAGCGGTATCCAGCAAGGGAATATCGTCGGGATTGGGCAGGGTGAACGGATGGTGAGTAGCCATGAGACGCTGCTCTTCGTCGCTCCACTCGAACAAGGGGAAGTCGACAATCCACAGGCACTTAAACACATTCTTGTCGCGCAGTCCGAGACGGTCGCCCATCTCCAGACGCAACGTGCAGAGCTGGGTGCGCGTCTTGTTGGCCTTGTCGCCAGAGAGAATCAGCACCAGGTCGCCATCTTTAGCTCCCGTCTTCTCTTTCAGTTTCTGCCAAACCTCAGGCTGATAGAACTTATCGATAGAGGTCTTCACCGTACCATCGCTATTGAACTTGACATATACCAAACCCTTGGCACCCACCTGCGGACGCTTCACGAAATCGGTCAACTGGTCGAGCTGCTTGCGGGTGTACTCAGCACAACCGGGAACAACGATACCACCGATATACTCTGCCTCGTTGAATACGGGGAACTCGCCCGTGCCCTTCAGCACATCCATCAGTTCGACGAACTCCATACCGAAACGCAAATCGGGCTTATCGCTACCGAAACGACGCATAGCCTCATGCCACGTCATACGCTCCAACTTAGGCAACTCAACGCCACGCACCTCCTTGAAGAGATGGCGGGCCAGATCCTCGAAGATATTGAGCACATCCTCCTGATCGGCAAACGACATCTCGCAGTCAATCTGCGTGAATTCAGGCTGGCGGTCGGCACGCAGGTCCTCGTCACGGAAACACTTGGCAATCTGGAAGTAACGGTCGAAACCGCTGACCATCAGCAACTGCTTCAAGGTCTGCGGACTCTGAGGCAGCGCATAGAATTGGCCGGGATTCATACGACTGGGTACCACGAAGTCGCGAGCACCCTCTGGGGTTGAACCAATCAGAATAGGCGTCTCTACCTCGATGAAGTTCAGGTTATCGAGGAAGTTACGAATCAGGATGGTCATGCGGTGGCGCAGCTCCAGATTCTTACGAACACAACTACGGCGCAGGTCCAGATAGCGATACTTCATACGGATATCGTCGCCGCCATCGGTATTATCCTCGATAGTGAAGGGAGGTGTCTGGCTCTCACTCAGCACGTTCAGCTTCGACACCAGGATCTCGATATCGCCCGTCTCCATCTTGGGGTTCTTGGCCTGACGCTCGCTGACTACACCAGTGGCCTGAATACACCACTCACGTCCCAACTTGTTAGCCTGTTCACAAAGGGCAGCATCCTTCGACTCGTCGAACACCAACTGCGTGATGCCATAGCGGTCGCGCAGGTCGACAAATGTCATACCACCCATCTTACGGGTTTTCTGTACCCAGCCAGCCAGCGTTACCTCGCTGCCGGCATCGGTGAGACGAAGCTCACCACAAGTCTTGCTTCTATACATTATTATATATTTATTCCGATTTGGAGTGCAAAATTACTAAATATTTATGAAACTCCTGCAAACAATTCAGAATAAATTTATTTTTTGCATAAAAAAGCAACGGAAATGTCTGCGTAACTATAGAAACGGGTGCTACGCGTCTTGATGACATCGGTATGGAAATGACGCTGACGTTGCATTTTGAAGATTTCATCCCAAGAGGCAGAAAAAGAACGGTTATAGGCCGTAGCCAAGAAGCGAACCTGCTCCGTTTGAGTTAGTTGTAACAGACGGGGATGGCGTTCTTGTTGTAGACGGATAAAGATGGCCAGATAGCGACACTGGCCCTGCATATCGCTAAGACGGCGCACCCGCGAACGACGCGCCTCATTATTATCCGCCAGATTAAACGAGAAAACATACTCCTTTGAAAGTGAAGAAGCATTCCATGCCTTTTCCACCTCCTCAGCAAACGATGGTTTCATCTGGAATCGACCAATGGAGAAATCAGCCCCCTCCCTACCCTTGCTGATGTACAATCCATTGACAGCAGCACGTTCAATCTCGTCCTGCCACATAGAATAACGAATGAGTTCCGGAAACACGATAGCCTCAGCTAACCGAGCATCAACGTTGAAAAGGTCAAACTCCTGCTTCAACTCCTCATGATGCTCGCTAACAAAGCGTTCAGCATCGGTCCAATCGCTACCGAAGACTTTACGATAATCGATAGAAAATGCTGTGGTGCTGCCCAGCATGAACAGCACCAACAGCAACAAAATACGTTCTATTCTCTTACCTCTCACCTCTTACCTCTTACATCTTGTACGTGCATTTCAAGATTTCTTCGCCATCGAGGATAATCCACTCCAGAGCGTTGTCCTTGGCAGAAAAAGCAACGGGGTAAAATGTGGTCATGCCGTTGACGATTAACTCACCCGTCTTACTGTATTCAACCACACGTTGACCACTGCGGCTCTTATAGGTTCCGTAAGGCGGTTTGTTCTTGCTTGCAGTCTTCAGGCGCTGGTCTGCCTGTTTGTTGATACGCTTCAACTCGCTCTCGTCGATTTTACGGAACTTGCCATTCTCTACGACGGCATACTCCACCTGATCACCAGATCGGTTGTCAGCCAACAGAGGCCAACCGCCACCAATCTTAAAGCCATCGACAGAACCCATGAAGCCTCGACATTCCCACACGCCAAAGTTCCAGCCTTTGGGCAATGTGTAAAGCGTCTCTCTGCAGACAGGCAGATTATTTAACTCAGGCAGATCCTTATAGGCTTCATCCAACAAGTTGCCCACCATGATAACAGTATTCAGGTCGGTACGTCCAATGGCACACTCAGGCAGGTCACCACTGGCGACGACCTCTTTTGACAGACGGGCATACTCAGCGGCAAACTTCTTAGCCTCAGCAATCTGGCGCTGCAACGAAGCGCGATACTCCTTGGCTGCTTCCAAGCGATACTTATAAAGCAACTCGTCAGCCTCAGCATAGAGGGCATCAACCTTTGCAGCATCGTCTGTAGCGCAGATCTGGTCGTATAACTTCTTCAGTTTACTATCATACTTTTTGGCAATACCAGCATAACTATGGCTTTCCTCACGCATGATAACTTTTGCATAGTCCTGTGCCAACTTACCCACTTTAGCTTCATAGCCACTGAGAGCTGCCGTCATCTGGTTCATCTGCTTACTGAAGTTGCCCGCATTCATGGCCATCTTCTGCATCTTCTGTACGAACTCCGGATGCTGACGGATATAGGCCTCCTGCTCCTTCTCACTCATCTTCTCGAAACGGGCCATTTCTGCCTGGTCTACATTGCCACCCATAATCTTCATCATGACCTTGTCCTGAATGGGTTTCTTCTTCGACTCAGGCGCATTTTCATCGTTCAAGATAGCCATCTCTTCCTTCGTCAGACCGAACATGTTCTGGATCTTGTTCTCCCATTTCAGGCGCAATGCCTCCATTTCAGCATCCGAACATCCTTTCTCGCCTGCCTGTAACTGTTCGGCACGAGCCAACACAGCAGCAATCTTCTGCGTATAGGCATCACGTTCGGCCATCGTGCTACGGGCCATCTTCTCAGCAGATGGCAACTGAGGCAGTTCAGCCATCAGTGCCGCAGCTGTCGAAGCCTTGCTGGGTGTAATGGTACCATCCCATGTAATGGTCACAGTCTTACGCTTGGGCACGATATCACTACCTTGTGCCACAGCAAGGTTCGAAGGGTCGGCAGGTTCGTCATTGTCAGACTGCCGTTCCTCATTACTTTCACTGGTTTCTTCACTCTCCACCTGATTGCCCATGACGGCCTGCTGAGCCTTCTGCTTCAGCTTCTTCAGGAATCCCTGGGCATTGGCATCTGCCGTGCTAAGCATCAGCAGCGCTGCCATCATCATTACAATTTTCTTCATAATCGTATCTATTATTTCTTATTCAGTCGGATTGTCCAATATGTTGAGTTTAGTAACAGCAAATCCTTCATCACCATCGGTAACTCCCAAAATCAGGTTTTGCCAATAGATGATAGTACCCTCTGGGATAGAAACGGTCTTGCAGGGTAAGCCCAACATCTCAACATCGCCAAAAGTCATATTTTCTGTGTCTTGCCCTAATTCCTTCTTCAGATAGCGACACCAGTCCCATACGTATGGCGAATGCGTCATGGCGCGGTCGACGACTCCCATCTGTTCGGCTATCGGCGTTGCTCCACTACCATACGGGAACCACCCCATTGGCGTATTCACATACGCTTGTCCATTCTCGTATTTGAAATCAGCACTACCATCTTCACCAATCACATGCTCGTATATACTCTTTCCGCTATTGCGGTACTTAATGGTACTGCCACCATATCGGCCAATAGTAACGGTGGCGTCGAAATTCTTGATTTCATAGGGCAGTTCCTCCTCTATCTCTTCTATCGTCTCACCATGACCATTCAGAATTCGTGTCTTTATAACGGTACGATAGCCAAGCGGTATCTTAGAGATGAATTCGGTATGGGCAATGCCGTTCTCATCGCAGACCGTTCCCCATTTCTTACCGATGGGATGGAGTTCAACGGGCGTAGCTGGTTGAAGAGAACGGCGTAGAGGAGCTTGTGTCGTCTGCCCGTAGTTTTCACGCAATTGTTCATCAGGCAAATCAGAGAGGGCTTCCTGTTCCACACACATTTCCTGTCCGCTGGTCGGTATCTCGTACGTATCCGTGAGTTCGTCCTTAAAGTAGACCTGTACATCCGACTTTCTGGTTGCATCAAAACTATTGTACGTCACTTGGAGGGAATCAAGGTTTTTCAGATGGGCGGGTGATGAGAATAACTTCGTGACAAACAAATCATCAGAGGTCCAGTTCATCAAGTCAATACTTTTATCGTTGTGGAGGGTGTTAAAGCGCAACCCGAGGCGCACATTGCCGCCAACGTCGACAAGCCACTGGCTGTAGTCGTCGATGCCATTCAGTTTGATACCCTCGTAGGTGGCTCTGATAAACGGCATGAGGTCGACATAGCCTGTAAAGAAGAGATCGACAGTCAGGGCTATCTCAAGATAGGGCGAAAGTTTGAGCGTTGCTTTCTGCGCTTTGGCCTCAAAGTCGGGTTTCTCTTGGAAGTGCTTGGGCGTGATGTCGAAAATCGGGGTGAGGTGATCCTCTTCACCGCGATATTCGAATCCGATAGTTGCAAACAGCTGGTCGGTCTGTGTATGTGCATAGCGGAAGTTCCGCTCGATGGCAGCTTCAATCTGTGCACCAAAATCTGCTGTCACAATCAGCCAAAAAGGAACCGCCCCGATGGTTACCATACCTTGTGTGAAGAACGGATGCTTGGTCAATATCTTGTTATGTGAGAGACTGTACTTCCCGTTGATATTCACCTTGACGGTCGACTTCTTTTCATAGTTTCCACGGAACACCAATCCGAAATATTTAACCTCCGACATGTACGAGCGGATGGACTCAGTACCAGGCACGGGATCTCCAAGGTTGCAGGTAAGCTCGCAACCAAACGTATTGCTGACTTGAGAGCCGAATTTTAACTCACTGCTCTTGAAGAAATCATAGGCTTGCGTCGCCAGTTTGATGGGCTTTAGTTCAGAATCCACATTGCCCCTTCTGTTAGTGCCAGCCCGCTGTGCCCTGATGGCTTGAGCGCTATTAGGGAAATACAAGTCGTCTGCATTATCGGTCAATACAAAATTGGTATTGTAGATGAGTTCACGGAGCAGGGCGTTACGATAACGAATGTCTACAACGCCATTGTTCTCATGGCTTGTGAGCACGTAGCAGTTGTAGGGGTGCTCCTCATAATCCAACGAAAGCACTTTGCCGACATAGAGGCTCGGCTTGTCTTTCAGGAATCGCACTCGGACGCGGCATAAGGTTGTATCCATCTCTACTATTTCGTAGCTGTCGGCAGCAGGTCGCACGTAATTGGGATTCACCGTGTCGGTCGACTTCGGAATGATGTACGGATCGTTGTCTGTCTCGCACTTGTCTGCGAAGTATATCTGCTTGATGCCCTTACCCTCAAAGGTCAGCGTTCGTTCACCTGATGTTAATGAATAACTATCAGTTGCGGCATCATAGGAGAAATTGCTCATATCGGCAACGGGATAGACCTGCAGGTCGCCGTCTGCCGTCACTACCACCATCTGGTCCTGGGCATTTGCCGTCAACGCGCACGTCATGGCTATCGCCACAAGTGCTGTCAATAATGCGGAATGTTTCATGGTCTGACGATTTTGAGGGTTTGCTGATGGTCTATCTTCACGAAGTAGGTGCCCGCAGGCTGCTTGGAGAGGTTGACGGTCACACGACCATTCGGCGCGATTTTCTGCTGATTGATCTGTCGGCCAGCAGCATCGTAAACTTTTATCGTGCTACCGGCTTTCAACCCTTCGGCATTCAGCAGTCCGTTAGCACCAATCGTAACGCGGCTTCCGACGTTCTTGACGTCCTCAATAGCCAAGGCATCACTCACATTCAGTCCCTTGAAGTTCTTACGCGGTACAGACATTTCTGTTGTCGCAGTACTGATAATGATGTTGTCGCCCTCCCACAACAGTTCGGGGCGCTCACTCAACTTAAACACGCGTTGCGTTCCATCTGTCAGCGTCACTGTCAGCGAATTCTGAGCCCTTAGCTCTGTCGCGCCGACAGCCAATAGCAAAAGGAGTAATAATCGTATTGTTTTCATTGTTATTTGTTATATCAAGTTTTACGTTACGGAAGAATGCCGTACAAACAGGGAAAGAAAGCCTTAGTAACAGGGATAAAATGCCGTTCTGGCAGGGAGAGAAAGGCCGAGTTGCCAAATTTGGGCGCCCGCCCTTACATATTCGGGCGGACGGCCTTATATTTGCGAGCGGGCGCCCATAAACATGCGAGCGCCCGCTCAAACCTGATTTTTACTTCTTGATGAACTCTACTCTACGATTCTTGGCTCGACCAGCTTCCGTCTTGTTGTCAGCAACGGGTTCGTGAGAGCCTTTACCAACAGCTTTTAGGTTGAAGTCGTCGACACCAAGACTGGCGAGTGCTTTGACAACTGCCTCAGCACGTTGCTGCGACAATGGGTCGTTAATCTTGTCTGAGCCCTGATTATCAGTATGGCCCTGCACCTCAAAGCGAGCACGTGGGTTCTTCTTCATATAGGCTGCCACCTTCTCAATCTCCGTCATTGACTCAGGCAGCAAATCAGCCTTACCTGTCTTGAAGAGGATATTATTAGTCACAAACTTGCCCGTCTGTTCAATAGCTTTGTCAATGTCGGATGCGTCGCGATCGTACAACTCTACAGCACCCTTGGCCAATACAACATTGCGGATAAAGGTCAGGTTATGATAATCGAAAGGTACCTGAAAGGCAAACCAAGTGGGTTGCTTGACGTTAGGCAGGTTGACCACACGATTGCCATTGAAATAAACCTTCAGGGCACGTTTATTGAACGAGAAGGCCACATGGTTCCAGCCCTGTTTGAAGTTGTAGTTGAAGCCCGTAGGTCTGCCCATGTTATAGTAACTGTGATCGGCACATTCGCAAACGCCATGAACCAGTTCGAAAGAAACCATTCCTTCACCAGTATCTGGATTCGAACGGTCTGTTGTTGTATACAGCCTCAGCTTCATATCATTTAAGCCAATGCCGTCATTTCCCTTGACTTGACTGCCAGATTTCCAATAATAGAACTCATATTCAAGTGTAAACTCTTCAGGCAAATAGGCGCCCTGCTGTTTCAATAATGGTGTGATGACAGCATTGTTCGTAGGTTCAATAGCCTTCACACCACCTATCGTCTTCACCTCTGCAGCACCGTCTAACAAGTCCCACTTCGAGGGGAACTCCCCTACCCGCTCCTTCGTTACGTCGTCTTCAAACAGAATGACGGAGCCACGCTTGAAGTCTGTTGATGTAGCGATTTGAGGTTCAGAGGTATCTTCTGAAGTATCTACTGAGGTGTCTTCTGAAGTATCATCGTTATTCTTCTTGGACTTCTTGCTGGACTTTTCACTCTTCTTGCCATCGAGCACATCATCCATCGCATCGTCGGTCTCGCGCTCAGCCTTACTCTCCACCTTACGCTCTACCGAATTCTCAACTGCATTGATAGCTTTCTCCTTCAGGCGCTTCAGGAAACCCTGCGCATCGGCAGTAGTCGCAAAAGCTACCATTGCAACAATCACCAAAAATAGTTTTTTCATATTCACTGTCTTGTTATTAGTTATTAATTTCGTTTAATTCTCTTCTCCAAAGTTAAGCATATTATTACAAAACAACAGCAGATTTCAAGCGTAAAATTAAAGAAACAAGCAAAATATCCACCCATTTGGGTGGTAACAGACGGACAAAGACCTGCGTTTTTTGATACTAAAGAGGCGTTATTGAAATTATTTGTGTATCTTTGCAGTTGTTATGAGAATAAACGTTCTTATCATCTGCCTAGTTGTCTGTCTGACAGCGGAAGCCTACAATGACTATCGCAATGCACGTGTCGACTCCTTGGAGGCAGCATTGGAAAGCAATAACCCGCCTAAAGGGGAAGATTTGCTGAGAGCCTACGACGAGCTGATGCGTGGCTACCTGCCTTACGACTCCGCTAAGGCCACAGGCTACGGCCACAAGGCTTTAGCGCTGAGCTACGAGCTGAATGGTTTAAGAATTCGTCAAGGTGTGCTACGCCGTTTCGCACAGATGTATTATGCACGTGAAGAGTACGACGAGGCCATCCGCATCTTCCAACAGGCACTGGCGGTAGTAGATAGCATGAAGCACGACAAGCGTTATGATCAGACGACTATTGATGATGCATACTCTACGCTTTACGGTGCTATCGGCAATGTTTACAATATGCAGGATAAGGCTCATCTGGCCATCCACTACTATCAAATGGCATTGCCTATCTTCGAGAAACATAACTGGTTAGAGAGCCAAGTTATTCTCTACTACAACGTCGGTGAACTGTACGGGCAGATGGATAATCTGGACGAGGCGGAGCGCAATTACAGGCTGGCCATCAAAAAGGGTGAAGCCTCAGGCGATACGCTGATGATGACATTTCCCAAGAAAGGACTTGTAGGCGTCTACTTCAACCAAGGCGATTACGATAAGGCGTTAAAGACGGTCAATGAGGTGTTGGCCTATTTCCAAGAGCACCGCACAGAAGAACCTGTGGACTATGCCATCATGACGGCTTTCAAGGCTCGAATACTTCTAAAAGAGGGACACAAAGACGTGGCAAAGGCCAAAGCCTGCGTTGCAGAAGCACTGCCATACATCGACAATACTGAGATGATGTTCGACGACGTTAGCACCATCTATATGGCAGCCTGTGAGGTGGCTATGGCTGAGAAACGTTGGCACGAGGCGCTGGATTACGGCCTTCGCAGCATCCACCCCGACTCAACGGCGACCTATGCCGACAAGGGCGGCTATATGCTGCTGGCAGAGATTTACACGGAACTGGGGCAGAAAGAAAAGGCGCATATATACATCAATAAGGTGTACGACATCATGAGCCGCTATGCTACCGACCACTACCAGAGTGGACTGTCACAGATGGAAGTACTCTATGAGACACAGAAGAAGGAGGCACAGATTGCAACCCTCGACAAGGAACGCGGACTTTACCGCTGGTTATTTGTTGCAGCTATCATCGCTATTGCCGCCTTAGTAGCTGGCTGTATTCTGATAGTGGTGATTCAGCGTCGCAAAAAAGCCTTGTTGGTAGCAAAAGTGGCTCTAGAGACTGAAACTAAGGAGCGCCGCATACTGGCCCGCGACTTACATGACGGACTTGGCGGCATGTTATCTTTATTGCGGATGAGAAGCCTCACCCCCACCCCCTCTCCAAAGGACGAGGGGAGTGAATACATCCAATTGCTCGATAAGATTATTGTTGAACTGCGTCGTACTGCCCATCACCTGATGCCTGAGGAACTATTGAAAAACGGTCTCGTATCAGCACTTAATGACTTCGCCATATCAGTACCTCACGCACATTTCCAAGCCGTTGGCGATATACGATTAGACCGAGATAAGGAACTCGTTCTCTACCGCTGCGCCTACGAACTGGTGAACAACGCGCTGAAACACGCTGAGGCATCAAGCATCGATATCCAGTTGATGCAGGACGAGAAGGAGGTGACGCTGACCGTCAGCGATGACGGCAAAGGAATGCAGGAAGGAACAGAGGGTATGGGACTACAGAACATCAGAGAGCGCATAGCACCCTACAAAGGACAGACGAATATCGTTACAGCCAACGGAAAAGGAACAGACATTCATATTACTTTGCCATTATGAAAAAATATCTTATAGATGTATATATCGCAGACGATCACCAGATGGTGTGCGAGGGTCTTTCTGAGATGATTAACAAAAGCGGTAAGGCCCACGTCAGCCGTACCTTCAACACTTTGGAAGCCTGCAGGGTAGCCTTACAGGAACGACGCCCTGACGTGCTGTTGCTCGACCTCTCCATGCCTGATGGCGATGGTGTGGCTTTCTGCCAGCAGATAGTCAGCACCTATCAGAACGTCAGAGTGGTTGCTGTCACTATACACGATGAGTATTCTATGATTCAACGGATGGTGGAGTGTGGTGCCCACGGCTATGTGCTGAAGAGTTCGCCCATTGAGGAACTGATACAAGCCATTGTCAGCGTGTGGCAAAAGCAACAGTACGTCTCGCCACAAGTAGAGAACATCCTGCGTGAGGGTAAAAGCCATAGCGTGGTCCTGACGGATGTGGAGAAGAAGATTCTTCGCCGCATCTGCGACGGACATACCAATCCGGAAATAGCCTTAGACCTAAATCTGAGCACAGAAACCGTTAACTGGTATCGCAAACGACTACTTGCAAAATTCAACGTGAGAAACACCGTTGGACTGGTAAGAAACGTTCTTGAACAGAAGTTGCTGTGAGTTAAATTAACTAAAAATAGCGGGCAGAATGATACAGGTATAAGGAAAATGCCTTACTTTTGCATCGATTTATTCACCCAAAAACAAGAATGGAAATGAAAAAAATGATAGTTATGGCACTGATGCTGGTAGGCTGTTTGACAACAGCTATGGCTCAGAAGCCCGCAGAAATCAAGTTTGATAAGACATCGCACAACTTCGGAACTTTCTCTGAGAAGGAACCTAAGGTAACCTGTACTTTCACCTATACTAACGTAGGTGAACAGCCTCTGGTAGTCAATCAGGCTATTGCCTCTTGTGGCTGCACCGTGCCTGAATATACCAAGACTCCCGTTCAGCCAGGTGAGAAGGGCGAAATCAAGGTAACCTACAATGGTGCCGGTAAGTTTCCTGGTCACTTCAAGAAGTCAATCACCGTTCGCACTAACGGAGCTGTTGAAATGACTCGCCTCTATATAGAAGGCGATATGACGGAAGCTGAGAAATAGTGATTCTTGAAGAAGTTAAAGAAGTTAGAGAAGTTAAAGAATAAAGCACTGCCGTTTGAGCAGTGCTTTTTATTTTAGAACGAATAGGTGAGTCCTATCGAACTGTACTCCTGGAACTGGAAGTAGCCCATCTTGTCGTCACGGGCATTGGAATCGTCGTAGCGTGGATAGAGGAACAGGTTGGCAGAGATATACTTCGTCACCTTCAGCTCTATCTGGTTTTCCCACTCTATCAAGGCTCGATCGTAAGAGGTGAAAGCATAGAAACGCGTCTTCCAAGCTATCTGTTCTGCCAGCTGCCATTTCAGATCGGCTGTAAAGTTGGAACCAAAGTTTTCGCGAGTACGATGATCGCCAGAGATACCATAACGCGAAGCCAGATTTTGACGTCCCACATAGATAAAATTGAACGAGAGTGGCAGGAAGTTAAGACTACCCGTTAGCTTCTTGTTCATCGCCTCAACCTTATACTCCATACCGACACCGATATTGAGGTTGAAGGGAGAGAAGAAGTCTGAGTAGACAAATTCGTCGTTGGCCTTCAGACCTTTGGTAAACTGCGTCCAAGCCAGCAGTTGTAAGGTATAGTACCAACGCTTATGTGCCTGAAGTCCCAACTTGCTGGTCAGACGGATCAGGTCGTTGTTAGTCTTAAACTTATGAACAGAGTCGGTACGAGATGTCTGGAAGCCAAGTTTCATCTCGAGCTTGTTGTCGAAAGTAATCTTGTCCTTATCGTTATAGTTCAGGTCGAGCGTCACAGCTCCTACTGCTGAATAGTTGCTCTCGCCACCCTTATACCAGTTGTTAGACACATAGTTTTGAAGGAACTGCAGATAGCCATCGCCCTTGAACTTCCAGAAATTTGGTTTGACAACCACCAAGCCAATGGGTACAGCCTCTGGCTCATCAGGAACAGGAGCAGCCTTCTCCGTCAACTCCACCTGTTGTTTTATTTCCTGATTGACATCCGTACGAATAGAACCAACCTCACGCAGATGGCTCTCGTTATCCTTCACCAAGTCAGGACGACGCATATAAAGATCCATCAATGCCGCATCGATAGCATCGGTCACCTCGTCGCCTTTCTGAGGATTCAAGGCGAAGGTCTTGTTAGCACCAGAATGATAGAAGGTGGCAGGTGCAAACAGGCGGAAATAGCGACCATCGCTGACTTCTGAACGTAAGGATTCATTGACACGCTGCAGCGAATCTAACTGCTGACGAAGGACCGTCAGCGAATCGATATAGTTCTTCACGACAAGAGCCGTATCATGTTTCATTACTGTATCGGCCACCGCAACGGCAGCTTTTGAGGCCTTTTTGCTCTTACGCTGGGCTGATACTGGTAAGGTCATCAGCACGGCTGACATTAGTATAAAAATGTATCTGTACTTCATAATCGCTGCAAAGATACGAAAAAATTCTTAATTCATAATTCATTATTCCTTATTTTTTTGTACCTTTGCACCTTGATTGAGCAAATAGAAATAAAAACATAAAGACGAAATGAATAAAGACACGCTTATCGGCTTTGCGCTTATTGCCCTTGTGCTCATTGGTTTCAGTTGGTGGAACCAGCCTTCGGCAGAGCAGATAGAAGCCGCCAGAATGCAAGACTCCATTGCTGCTGTTGCCAAAGAAAAGGCAGAGAAAGCAGCCAAAGAGGCTGCAGAAAAGAAAATGGTCAGCGATTCCATTGCTGACGCAGCAACCCAAGCCGACACCACAGCCTTGTTCCATCAGGCTCTCAACGGTACTTCCCAGAAGGTTGTACTGAAGAACCAGAAGTTGGAACTGACCCTCGACACAAAGGGTGGCGTCATCCGTAAAGCAGTCATCAAGAACTTCAAGAGCATTGACGGACAGGAGGATGTGACGCTGTTTGACGAGAATGACCAGAACATGAACTTCATGCTGGCTGGCAAGCAGGACAACATTGTAACCAGCGACATGTTCTTTACCCCCAGTGAACAGACCGATTCGACTGTCACTATGACAGCTCAAGCACAGAATGGTGGTGAGATAGCACTGCGCTATCGTTTGGGGAAGGACTACCTATTGTCGCTATCATTGGAGACCAAGGGACTGGCCAACATCTTTGCGCCTTCATATAAGGAGATGGAGATAGAATGGACTGACCATTGCCGCCAGCAGGAGAAGGGCTATTCATTCGAGAACCGCTATACCTCTATATATTATAAGGAGACAAAGGGCGGAACTGACAAACTATCGGAAAGTAGCGACAAGCAGGAGCAGACAGAAGAGCCTACCGACTGGATTGCCTTCCGCAACCAGTTCTTTAGTGTAGCCTTCATCGCTAAGGAAAACTTTGCAGCCGGAGCGACACTGACCAGTACGATGGACGAGAAAGGTACGGGTTATCTGAAGATGTTCGATGCCAAATTGAAGACTGCCTTCGATCCCACAGGCAAGACACCTGCTGAGTTTGAGATGTATATCGGTCCCAACGACTTCCGTCTGATTCAGGATGTGGAGGAGCAGAGTGCTTTTGGCAAAGACCTCGATCTGGAGCAGTTAGTAGACCTTGGTTGGTGGCTGTTACGCTGGATTAACCGTTGGTTCACACTATATGTATTCGACTGGCTGACTGGTTTCGGATTCAATATGGGTATCGTCTTAATCCTGATTACCATCCTGCTGAAGTTCATCACCTTCCCAATGGTGAAGAAGAGTTATATGTCGAGTGCTAAGATGCGTGTGCTGAAACCCAAGTTCGAAGAGGCTACCAAGCAATATGACAAGCCTGAGGACCAGATGAAGAAACAACAGGAGATGATGTCGCTCTACTCGAAGTACGGCGTCAGCCCATTGTCTGGTTGTCTGCCCATGCTCATCCAGATGCCTATCTGGCTGGCTATGTTCTTCTTCGTACCTAACGCCATCCAACTGAGAGGTCAGTCATTCCTGTGGATGAGCGACCTGTCAACCTACGACCCCATCATAGAATGGGGCACGAACATCTGGGGTATTGGCGACCACCTGTCACTAACGTGTATCCTGTTCTGTGCCGCACAGCTTATCTACACATGGTTCTCTATGCAACAGCAGAAAGACCAGATGGTTGGTCAGCAGGCTGAGCAGATGAAGATGATGCAATGGATGATGTACATCATGCCACTGATGTTCTTCTTTATCTTTAACGACTACTCTTCAGGTCTGAACTTCTACTATTTCGTATCGCTGTTCATGTCGGCAGCCATCATGTGGACACTGCGTAAGACAACGGACGATGCGAAGTTGTTGGCTATTCTGGAAGCTAACTATCAGGCCAACAAGAATAATCCCAAAAAGGCATCTGGTTTGGCTGCCCGTCTGGAAGCCATGCAGAAACAGGCAGAAGAAATGCAAAAACAGCGTAGAAAATGAAGATAGGTTTTGATAACGAGAAATATCTCAAGATTCAATCAGAGCATATTCGTGAACGAATAGCTCAATTTGACGGAAAACTGTATCTGGAACTGGGTGGCAAACTCTTTGACGACCATCATGCCTCACGCGTTCTTCCTGGCTTCAAACCCGATTCGAAGTTGCGCATGCTGGCACAGTTGCGCGACAGCATTGAGATACTGATTGTCATCAGTGCCGAGGACATCGAGAAGAACAAGATACGGGCAGATTTAGGTATCACCTACGACGAAGACGTGCTGAGATTGCGCGATGAGTTTATGCGTCGTGACTTCATGGTGGGATCAGTAGTGATTACCCACTATAATGGTCAGCATGCAGCAGATCAGTTCCGCCACCGTCTGCGCAGAGAGGGTATCAAGTCGTATATCCACTACCCCATCGACGGTTATCCCCACAATGTGGATCTCATTGCCAGTGACGAGGGTTTTGGCAAGAACGACTATGTGGAAACCACACGCCCATTGGTTATCGTCACCGCCCCTGGTCCTGGATCAGGCAAAATGGCAACCTGTCTCTCTCAACTCTACAACGAGAACAGGCGTGGTATCCGTGCTGGTTACGCCAAGTTTGAGACATTCCCCGTCTGGAACCTGCCCCTAAAACATCCTGTAAACATCGCCTACGAGGCTGCTACTGCAGACCTTAACGATGTGAACATGATTGACCCCTTCCATCTGGAGGCCTATGGGAAAACAGCTGTCAACTATAATCGCGACGTCGAGATATTTCCTGTGTTGAACGCACTCTTTGAGGGTATCTATGGCGAAAATCCATATAAGTCGCCAACGGATATGGGTGTCAACATGGTGGGCTTCTGTATCAGCGATGACGAGGTGTGCTGTCAGGCCAGCCTCGACGAGATTATCCGTAGATTCTATGATGCTACCAACAAGATGGCCAATGGGGCTGATAACGAGAGTGAGGTCAACAAGATCCGCATGCTCTTCAATCAGGCCAAGATATCAACAGCCACACGCAAGGTTACGGTAGCAGCCTACGAGAAGAAAATAGAGAGCGGACAGACAGCAGCAGCCATCGAACTGGAAGACGGAACTATCATCACCGCTAAATCATCACCTCTGTTAGGATGTAGTGCAGCATTGCTGCTGAATGCCACCAAGCATCTTGCAGGCATCGACCATGAGATCAAGCTGATTCCACAAAGTCTGATAGAGCCTGTACAAAAGACGAAGATTGAATACTTGGGAGGCAAGAATCCACGCCTGCATACTGATGAAGTGCTGGTAGCCCTCTCTGTGCTCTCGACCAACGATGACAACTGCCGCAAAGCTCTTGAACAGTTGCCACAACTACGTGATTGTCAGGTGCATACTACGGTGATGCTCAGCGAGGTAGATCGTAAAATCTTCAAGAAACTGGGCTGTGGCCTTACCTGCGATCCTGTCAAGAAGAAATAATGACTAAGCGGGTTAGCTAATCCGCAGACACATCATTGTAAGGTCGTCATTCGGTTCGGCCCCATCACGATGCTTTTCGACTTCGGCAGCCAGTGTATCAATCACTTGGCGGGCGGAGTCGAACTTTGATGTACTCAGGATATCGAGTAGTCGTTCGTCTCCGAATTGCTCCTGTTGGTTATTCTCGGCCTCATTCAGACCATCAGAATAGACAAAGAGTGAACATCCCTTGATGGTGTCCATTTCCTCACCTTTATACTGCATGCCAGAAAGAATGCCAATGGGTGCATTAGGCTGCATCTCCATATATTGAGCATTGAGGATAGGCGGATTATGACCTGCATTACAAAACGAGAGACGACCTGTTTCAAGGTCTACCAATCCGAGGAAGAAGGTGACAAACATGCTATTCTTGTTGTCTTCACCAGACAGAGCATCATTCATCCGTGTACAGATCTCAGCAGGCGACATACCTTGAGCTGCCAGTGTACGGAACAGTCGTGTGGCCTGAGCCATGAAAAGCGAGGCGGGAACACCTTTTCCTGAGACATCACCCAACGCAAAGTAGAGTTTGCGGTCCTGGAGTACATACCCATACAGGTCGCCACCAACCTCCTTGGCAGGTTTCATCGAGGCATACATGTCAAGCCCTTCTTCGTCAGGGAACTTGTTGGGTACCATCGACATCTGGATGTCGCGAGCAATACGAAGTTCACTCTCTATGCGTTCCTGGCGTGCCTTCATTAAAGCCATGCGGCGAGCAGCCCTACGACGATGCAACGTATAGATGATAAAGAAAATGGTGATAAGCGTCAATGCTACGACAACACCGATAAAACGCTGCTGTGACAGTTCGGCCTGCTGATGTGCTATCTGTGCTTCCTTACCTTTCGTGTCGTAAATAGTAGCCAGCTCCGCAGTCTGATCGGTCAACTGCCGATGATATGCTGAGTCGAACGATTCAGCGATTTGTGAAGCCACATGCAAAGCGGCATCCCTGCGTCCACTGAGCAGATTGGCCTTCAGTTTGGGAATATAGAGCGTATTGATAAGGTCAAGGGAGAGTTCGTAGCCACTACTGCGAACAACACGATCTACCACCTCGTAGTTGTCAGCAGCTGCTGCATAGCGTTTATCCAACATCAGATAGTCGGAGGCATTGATACGCCCGTAGTCGGTAATAGAAAAGCTGTTCTCCTTGAATTCTGCATAGGCCTCTGCAGCCTCCTTGGTACGTCCCAAACCGAGCAAGGCCATTGCACGATTCAGGATGGCTGAACCTCGCTGCATTTCCGAGAAGAAAGGATTCTCAGGAAAATCATAATGCTGGTAACGTGGCATCAGAGAGTCTAATCGGATAACCCAGTGCTCAGCATCCTCCCAGCGTTTGAGATTGATATAATCGTTGGTAATAGAATTAATGTTGACAAATGCCGTATGCACGGCATTCAGCGTGGTATCTTCAGTCATCAGCTGTTGCATAGCACCATAGGCCTTTTCGAAGTTCTCTGCGGCCTGCGTAGGCTGATTAGTCGACAACGTACAGTGACCTAACAGTGTGTAAAGGTCAATGTAGCTGCGCATTCCACTCATATTGAGTGTATCCATCATATGGATAAGTGGCAACACAGTACGGATAGTACCATCGAAATCACGCTTTTGAAAGCGGATGTTAGCGAGCATACGCCCTGCCAACAGATACCCCCATGGGTCGCGCTCTACAGCATCGGGTGCATCCAGCACACGACGGCAATAGTCCTCGGCCTCAACCTTCCGGCTGTTTTCATTGTAGTTGTTGGCACGGTAGAAGTCTGCACGTAATGGTTGTAGTTCGCCTTTCTCCTCCAGACTGTCTATCAGCGTCTGCATTTGCTCTAAGGAACCTGAACGCTGGGCCTTGGCCAATAGTGTGTCTACACGGGTCCACTCTACCTTCTGTTGCTGACGGGCTGTCTGGTTATCACAGCTTCCTGCAAGCCATACCATCATGGCCAGCAGAGTTATTGTGAAGAGGAAATAATATCGTCTCATGTAATCTCTAGATTGTTTCGAGTGCAAATATACTAATTTTTCGTGAAACTGCAATCATTTTCCTCACTTATTCGTAGCTTTGAGCTCTGCTCAAGGCACTCACGTTCTAAAAAGATAATAAAATTTCGTTTTCCTTTTGCAATTTCCCCACTTATTTGTACCTTTGCAGGCAAATTAAGATAAAACAATGAAAAGAATTGCAACTATCGTGCTTGCAGCAGTGCTCGGAATGTGCTGCAGCAATGCACAAGCAGAAGAAAACGTGAAGATTGGAAAACAGAATATCAAACTGGCGAGTCGCATGATGACTCCTGAGGCTCTTTGGGCTATGGGGCGCATTGGTGGCGTAGAGGCTTCACCTGATGGTAGCCAGGTGGTTTTCCAAGTAGGTTATTACAGTGTCAAGCAGAACAAAGGTCATCAGGTCATCTGCGTGATGAATGCAGACGGCAGCAATCGTCAGCAATTGACGACCAGTGCCAAGAGCGAGAGTGATCCTACATGGCTTGACGCACAAACCATCGCCTTCGTCAGCGATGGCGAAATATGGAGTATGAAGGCTGACGGCAGTGAGCGCAAGCAACTGTCAAAGACTGATGGTAAGGTGGAAGGCTTTAAGTTCTCACCAGACCGCAAGCACGTCATCATCCTCAAGAGTATCGACTTCAACGAGATTATCCAAAAGAATCCTGATGATCTGCCCAAGGCCACTGGTCGTCGTGTGACAGATTTGATGTATCGCCACTGGGACCACTATGTAGAGAGTATTCAGCATCCCTTTGTCTGTTCAGTAAGCGATGATGGTATCGCTACAAACATGACGGATATTCTGGAAGGTGAGCCCTACGAATGTCCTATGGAACCCTTTGGTGGCATCGAACAATTGGCATGGAGCCCTGATTCGAAGACCATTGCCTATACCTGTCGAAAGAAAACGGGACTGGAATACTCTATCTCCACTGATTCCGACATCTATTTATATAATATAGGTACGCGCGAAACCAAAAATCTCTGTAAGCCTGCCGATTATGTTGCTCCTAAGAATGACCCTACACGCACCTTGAAGATTCAGGCTGTCAATGCCCCTGAGAATCTGAAGAATAATGTTGGCTACGATCAGAATCCACAGTTCTCGCCTGATGGTGAGTATGTGGCTTGGCTATCAATGGAGCGCGATGGTTATGAGGCAGACCTCAACCGCTTGTGTATCTATCACTTAGCTACAGGTACCAAACGATATATCAATTGGAAGAGCGATGTGGATGCTTTCTGTTGGGCACCACAAGAAGTGAAAAGTAAACAGAGAAAAGTGAAAAGTACAGACCCACAACTGTATTTCATCAGCGTATGGAATGGTTGCTGTAATATGTACTGCGCCAGCCAGAAAGGTGAGGTAACACAGCTGACAGAGACTTGGGATGACTGGACCAGCATTCAGATGGCAAACAACGGACAGCGTATCCTGGCTACCCGTCAGAGCCTCTCAACACCTACTGACATCTATATGGTAACACCTCCTGTTAAGAAACAGGCTACTAAGATAGAACAGATTTCGTTTGAAAACAAGCATATCCTTGATCAGTTGACGCTTGGTAAGATGCAGCAATACTGGGTTCCAACGACTGATGGCAAGAAGGAACTGGTTTGGGTGATGCTGCCTGCCAATTATGAGGAAGGGAAGAAATATCCCACCCTACTCTTCTGTGAGGGTGGTCCACAGAGTCCTGTCAGCCAGTTCTGGAGCTATCGTTGGAATTTCCAGATTATGGCAGCTAACGGCTATGTGGTAGTAGCTCCCAACCGTCACGGTCTGCCTGGCTTCGGACAAGAATGGAAAGAAGAGATTAGTGGCGACTGGACTGGTCAGTGTATGAACGACTACCTGTCGGCTATCGACTTTGCCGCTGATTCACTGCCCTTCGTCGATAAGAACCGTCTGGGAGCTGTCGGAGCCTCATTCGGAGGTTTCTCAGTCTACTATCTGGCAGGCATCCACAACAAGCGCTTCAAGGCTTTCATTGCTCATGACGGAGCCTTCAATTTGGCTTCCATGTATCTGGAGACAGAAGAGAACTGGTTCTCTAACTGGGAATATGACGAGGCTTATTGGCACCGTCCACAGATGCCTAATGCCAAGAAGACCTATCATGACTCACCGCATAAAATGGTGGAGAAGTGGGATACGCCTATCCTCTGTATACATGGTGAAAAGGACTACCGCATCTGCTATACTCAGGGCATGCAGGCATTCAATGCTGCCCGCATGAAGGGAATCCCTGCAGAACTGCTCATCTTCCCTGACGAAAACCATTGGGTATTGAAACCCCAGAACGGTGTACTTTGGCAGCGCACCTTCTTCAACTGGTTAGACCGCTGGCTGAAGTAAAAATATTCCCAGCGTGGGAACAAATAATTCCCAGCGTGGGAACAAAACATTCCCACCGTGGGAATAAACAGTAATATAAAAGTAAAAAAAGACCAAATAATGACACAAGCAATTCAGAAAACACTTCGCGATTCTGCCGGCATGCGGTGGACCGCTCTGCTGCTCCTGGCTATGGCCATGTTCTGCAGCTACATCTTCATGGATATTCTATCACCAATCAAGGACCTGATGCAGGAAACCCGTGGTTGGGACTCCACTGCATTCGGAACCATGCAGGGTTCAGAAGTATTCCTTAACGTATTCGTATTCTTCCTCATCTTCGCAGGTATCATCCTCGACAAGATGGGTGTACGCTTTACCGCAGTGCTCTCTGCTTCAGTGATGCTGGTAGGTGCCTGCGTCAAATGGTATGCCGTCAGTGAGAGTTTCATGGGAAGTGGACTTGAAACATGGTTTAACAACAACCTTAATTATATCCCTGTCTTCGATGAATTGGGCGTATCTCCCTTCTATGCTGGCATGCCCGCCTCAGCCAAATTTGCAGCATGCGGCTTTATGATTTTCGGCTGCGGTTGTGAGATGGCAGGTATCACCGTTAGTCGTGGTATCGTAAAATGGTTCAAAGGTCGTGAGATGGCGTTGGCAATGGGTTCTGAGATGGCACTAGCCCGTCTGGGTGTTGCCACCTGTATGATTTTCTCGCCTTTCTTTGCTAAGTTAGGCGGACAGATCAGTGTCAGCCGCAGCGTTGCCTTTGGTGTGGTACTGATGTGTATTGCACTCATCATGACTATCGTCTATTTCTTCATGGATAAGAAGCTTGATGCACAGACTGGTGAGGCAGAAGAGAAAGACGATCCCTTCAAGATCAGCGACCTGGGGCAGATTCTCACCTCCAGTGGTTTCTGGTTGGTGGCATTGCTGTGTGTACTCTACTACAGTGCCATCTTCCCCTTCCAGAAGTATGCTGTCAACATGCTGCAGTGTAACCTGACATTGGTTGAACCTGCACAAGACACGTTCTGGGCCAGCAGTTCTGTCACCATCGTACAGTATATCATCATGCTTCTGGTTGCGGCTGCAGGTTTTGCTTCTAACTTCCAGAAGAAAGCTAATATGAAATATGGACTGTTAGGCGTCTCTATCCTCGCATTGATTACATATTGTTATATGGGTTACATGCGTCAGTCGGCAGAGAGCATCTTTGCAGTATTCCCATTGTTGGCTGTGCTGATTACCCCAATTTTGGGTTCTTACGTCGACCATAAGGGTAAGGCTGCCTCAATGCTGATTCTTGGTTCGCTGCTGCTTATTGCCTGCCACCTGACATTTGCCTTCATCCTGCCTCTGTTCAAGGACAGCACGGTGGGAGGCATCATTATTGCCTACGCTACTATTCTGGTATTGGGTTCCAGCTTCTCACTGGTACCAGCCTCTTTGTGGCCCTCAGTACCTAAGTTGGTAGATGCCAAGGTGATTGGTTCGGCCTATGCGCTTATCTTCTGGATTCAGAACATTGGTTTGTGGCTCTTCCCATTGCTAATTGGTAAGGTACTCGATGATACCAATCCTGGTGTGACCGACCCCACGAAATACGACTACACAGCTCCACTGATCATGTTGGCATCGCTGGGTGTTGCAGCCCTGTTGCTGGGCTTCATCCTGAAGGCTGTTGACAAGAAGAAGGGACTGGGACTTGAAGAACCTAATATTAAGTAATCATTCGGCCAAAGGACATGAATAAAAGTATCCAGCTGACCAATGCTTCTGCAGAGATCTGCAGCTTTGAGAGCACTGGCGAGGTCAAGGAATTACATGTTATGATACATGCTCAGGCAGGACACACCTTTCAACAGCAGTTGGAAGCTGTGCTTGACGGCTATGAGCAATTAAAAGCCAATGAACTGAAAGGCGCAACGGCTGTTCTTAAGCGCTATTTTCTAAGTGACGTAGCCAATCAGGCTGATGAAGTGCTGTTAGCTGACACGAGCGATTGTGCCAAAAGTATTATCGGACAGCCACCATTGGATGGCTCTAAGATTGGCTTGTGGGTCTACATGATGACCCATGTCAGTCCCAACCTGCGAAAAAGCGGACTCTATGAGGTACAGCATGGTGAATTCCGTCATCTCTGGAATGCTTCAGCCCATAATACCGCACAGAATTCTGAATACCAGACCCGACTGCTCTTCAATGAGTATATCATGCAATTGGCTCAGGAAGACTGCACATTAGCCAACAACTGCGTTCGTACCTGGCTCTTCGTCAACGATGTCGATGTCAACTATGCTGGTGTGGTGACTGCCCGCAACAAAGTATTCTTTACGCAAGGACTGACGGACAACACCCATTATATTGCCTCGACAGGTATTGGCGGACGTCCACAGGATGTTCAGGCTATGGTACAAATGGATAACTATGCCATTGCTGGCATTCACCAGGAACAGATTCATTATCTGTATGCACCTACCCACCTGAATAGAACCAGCGACTATGGTGTCAGTTTCGAGCGTGGCACCTATATCGACTATGCAGATCGTCGACATGTCATCATCTCAGGAACTGCCAGCATCAACAATAAAGGACTGATTGAGCATCCCAAGAATATTACACTGCAAGCCCATCGCATGTGGGACAATGTAGAAGCACTCTTAAAGGAAGCTGACAGTTCTTACGATGACGTAACTGTTATGATTGTCTATCTGCGAGACATTGCTGACTATCAGGAGGTGAACCAACTCTATAAAGAGCGCTTCCCAGACAAGCCACGCATCATCGTTCAAGCACCCGTTTGCCGCTCAGGGTGGCTGATAGAAATGGAATGTATGGCTATCAAGCAACAGCAGCGCAACGACATGCCTGCTTTCTAAAAACTGAAACGGGTAACCAACGGAAGATGATCGCTAAAGCCATGCTGATAGCGATAACCGATATAAGTACGGAGGGGTTTGACTCCTCCGTATTGTTTATCCTCTTCTAAGAGGAAAGGAGCATCGTTGACACTAGTCTGCCGCACTTTGGGGACTAACGATTCACTGACCAACACATGATCGATACTCCGCCATTCACCATCATACCGATAGGTACCTTCTGCGCCATGCGTTCCTTTGGCCTCAGCAGTAATATTTCGCAATCCATGTTGAGTAAGGTTACTCAATGCCGGACTATCAGCATAGTCGTTAAAATCACCAACAATGATGATATTGGCATCAGAAGGTAAGTAATGTACTGCCTCTATCAGCCGATCGACGATGAGCTGTCTGTTGGGAATAGTAGCCTTCTCGCCACCATAACGGCTGGGGGAATGTACCACAAAGATATGCAGAGTGTCGCCTGATATAATCTCACCTTTTACATATAGTATGTCACGTGTGGGACGCATGTCTTCCAAGGGTTCAATAGAAAGGTTATCATAACAAAGAGGACGGAAAGAAAAAGGCTGATAGAGCAGAGCCACATCGATGCCACGCAAGTCGGGCGACTCAGTCATCAAGTATTCATAGCCTGCATTTCTCAGCAACGAACGCTTTGTCAGACTATGCAACACGGAATCATTCTCTACCTCAACCAATGCTACCAAGTCGGGCACGCCATCCTCCTGACATGAAAGAATCTCCTGTCCTATATTGTTAATCTTACGCCAGTAACGGGTAGGAGTCCACTTACGAACTGAAGCAGGCAACCATTCGGTGTCCTGCTTCAGTGAATCATGATGGCAATCAAAGAGATTCTCGCAATTCAGTTCAACGAGCATCAGAGATTGAGAAAATGAAAAAATGAGAAAATGAGAAATGAAGACTAACGTCAAGAATAAACGTAGACCACAATTCCTCATTTTCTCAATCTCTCATTATCTCAATTTCAACAAACTTTCTCCAGTCGTTTCATCATAGCAAACATGAAGACTGCTGCGACGAGACAGACGCCCAGGAATACGCTCCAGCATACCCAAAGGGGAACAGCACCCCAGAGCAGTCCACCAACGACAACAAGTTGGTTACCGATAGCTGTAGCCACAAACCAGCCACCCATCATCATACCCTTATATTTGGGAGGAGCGACCTTCGACACGAATGATATACCCATAGGCGACAGCAACAACTCACCAAATGTCAACACAAGATAAACTGTAATCAACAGGTTTGGTGTCACGTCAGCCACATGCACAGCTACAGGATTACCATCAGCACCCATTTCTGTCTGAGGCATAGGCAAACCGAACGAAGCAAAAGCCATCAGTGCATAGGCAACAGCAGCTACTATCATACCATAGGCAATCTTACGGGGAGCCGAGGGTTCCTTACCCTTGGCAGCCAACGAACCGAAGATAGCCATCGATACTGGTGTCAGAGCCACCACATAGAAGGGATTGAACTGTTGGAAGATAGGGGCAGAAACAGTAATGCTGCCATCAGCATCATACGACAGGCAGAGGAAAGCAACAGCCATACCAATGACCACAACCGAGATGGCTTTGCCCTTGCCCGTCTTCGACTGGAACAGCGAGAACAAGGCATAGACGATGAAGATGACGGCTACCAGATTCCATACGTTGAAACACATAGCCTGCAAGCCCTCAGCCGACTGAGCAGTGAACTCATCGGCAAAGTATGTCAGCGACAAACCATTCTGATGGAATGCCATCCAGAAGAAGATGACGACAGCAAATACCAGACAGAGAGCAACAATGCGCTGCTTGGTTTCCTCCTTTGAGAGTTCCTCAACAGGTACGGCATCAGCCGTCTTAGCATCCTTCTTCGTACCACCCTCCGTATGACGGAAAGTACTACGGAAGATATAATAGATAGCAATAGACAGGATGAGTGATGCGCAAGCCACAGCAAACGAGAAGTGGTAGGCATCGTTCGAACTATAGCCTAACGATGTCTCGGCATATTCCTTAATCTTAATGGCAGCAGTCGGAGCAAACAAAGCACCGATATTGATAGCCATATAGAAGATAGAGAAACCAGAGTCGCGTTTATCCTTGTACTGTGGATCATTATACAGGTCACCCACCATGACCTGCAGGTTGCCTTTAAAAAGTCCAGTACCGAAACCGATAAGCAGCAAAGCTCCCAACATCACGATCAATGCCAAACTGTCGCCACCCAATGGTACAGACAACAGCAGGTAGCCAGCAAACATAATGATGATACCCGTTGTCACCATCTTGCCGAAGCCAAACTTATCGGCCATCATACCACCGATGAGCGGGAAGAAATACACTAACATGAGGAACGCACTGTAGATGGTACCTGCCATAGCGGGCGACAATCCATAGTTAGCTCTCAAAAACAATGCAAAAACGGCCAGCATGGTGTAGTATCCAAAACGCTCGCCAGTGTTGGCCAATGCCAACGCAAATAGTCCTTTCGGTTGTCCTTCAAACATGTTTATTAAGTTTTTAAGTTATATATTCTTCTTATTTTATCTTGTCGTTCTTCGTACGAATAATATCGAAGAGCCACGTAGCCTTGATGACTATCTGACCCATGTTAGACTTTCCAAAGTAATCGCTTTTAGAATTTCCGTAAATATTACCTAATCCATAATAGTAGCGACCTTCCAGAATAAAGTGTCCCAACTTAGGATGCGAGAACTCCAGACCTGCACCACCCACAACACCATAATCGAACTTGTTTTCGACAGCCATCGTGTCTTGGGCTACTATGTTCGATACACGCTGGTTAGCAGTACCATAACCTGGAACTATGTTCGTGTTGATTTTATCACTCAAGAAACAGCCAAACTGTGGACCTAACTGAAAGAACGCCTGAAAACCCTTGCGCTCTCTACCCCATCCGAGTCGGGCCATAATAGGTACCTGCAGATAGGTCATCTTGCGTTCATACATCAGCGGATTGGTCTTTTCCTTGTCGTCAAAATAGTATACGGGCTGATTATCGACATCCAGAATATCTTCTTTCCAACCTGTTTGAGCAATGTTCACTTCAGCTACGATGGCACAGATGCTCTTGAAGTATTTCTCGCAAGTATATCTCAGCGACAAACCACCTGTAACACCACCTAACATACCCTGTGGCACTTCTGGCACGAAACCAACATTGCTCAGCATATAGCCAGCATTTGCGCCAATAGCAAAATCAGTACGGTATTCTCCCACCTGTGCCTTCACTAACAGGGGACATAGCATCAATAATATGATTAGTCTGGGTCTCATGTTTAGAAGTTGATAGTTTCTATTCTATGATCCTTCGTGTAATGTACAAAAAGCATCGCCTTGTTCAACATGCCACCATTACCGATACGTTCAAAGTGTAATGGCGTCTGAATGGGTGTATAGCCCACCATACCGGAAGCTCCTGTAAAGTTCTTGCCATACATATGAAGACCCTTGATAAAGAAATAGGCATGGTCGAAACCTGTTACACCATATCGACGATGATAATTCTGCATGTCCTGATGGAAATTCCAGCGATACTTCTGTGCAAATCGCGAAGCTTTCTGCGAAAGAGGATTCATATAATAGGTCGAGGGAATGCAGACATCGTACTTATAGAAATTATCCAAATGCGTACGGGTATACATCAGCCATTCAGGATAGCCAAAGACCGTCACTTGTAAGTCCGGCTTCGTCATCGTGAGACCATTAATCTTAGCAAATGCTACATTTAATTCCTGCGAACGGCTTGTATTCAACACCACCACATTAGGTTGGGTTGTAGAGAAGCATTTCTTGAACATCTCCTCACCTGATTTCAAATTGGTAATGCTGTAGACAATGCCCGACTGTTCCAGTCTTCTGCGCAATGCTGACGTAAAGCCACCCTTCGTACTTGTCGTGTCATTACAGTCAATGATAATAGTATGGTGGTCCTTATAGCGCTGGTAGAAGCGCGTCACATAAGCCTCGTTCAGCGTATTACCATTCTGATATACTTGGAAGATATTACCGTTCTCATAGACATCAGTCGCATTGATGGAGAAAGGTATCAGCAGACGGATGTCATGGGACTCGACAAAATCGCTCAGGGGCTTCACCTGCTTGGTATAAAGCGGACCAAAGATGACATCACGGTCGGCAGCATGAGGATCTTTCAGTATCTCACGAATATCCGTACCCTCTGCGACGTTCCACGCCCTGATATCCGTAGAGATGCCATTCTTTCGCAGACTATCGCAAGCCATCAGCACACCACGGTAGTATTCTACCATGCGCTTTCCGTCACCATTAATTGAATGCAACGGCAACATGATACCTACACGGATTTCCCTTTGACGCATATCCGGTTCAACCACCTTTGGTTTCGTGGGCATATCAATTTCCACTGTAGCGTTAGGCTCAGCCTTCGGTTGCTGACCATTGGGATACGGAATCTTAATATAGTCGCCCTTCTTCAATTCATAACCAGGCATATTCATCTCCGGATTGGCATTGATGAGTTCCTGCACTGTCAGACCATTGTCTCGGGCAATGCCGAAGATGGTCTCCTTACGCTTCACCTTATGCAGTTCCTTGAATGTCGAGAACTGTGCTGATGCACTTTCTGCGACAAAACAAAAGAGCGTCAAAAATAGGAAATATTTCAATATCTGTTTCATAAAAACTGTTTATTTTCACTTTTGCGCTACAAAATTACAAAAAAAGATGCGGAAGTCCGACTTTTTTCGCTAATTTTGCACAAATAATTACGTATGAAGATGAAAATTAGCAAATTTATCCTCTATTTTGCCTTTATATGGCTCCCTATTTCGGGTTTTGCCACCATCGCACCCACTGCCACTTATGTGAATGAAGAGGGCAATGAAGTGACTGTTTCCGACAAAGTATCAGGCGATGCCCCTCTTTTGGTCCGTTTCACAGCCAATGCTAGTGACCTTGATGCTGGTTCTTCGTTGGAATGGCATATCGTGCATCAAGGCGAACGTCTGACTCGCTACGAAGAGAACCCTGAATACACGTTCACCGAAGCGGGTATTACTGATGTGACGCTTTATGTGCGCCTGGATAACGAACTGGTCGATTCAGCCACCATAGAAGTCACGGTAACGGAGAGCCATCTGGAGATGCCTAATGCTTTCTCGCCCAATGGCGACTATACCAATGAGATCTATGGTGCCAAGGGTGTTAACGACCCCAGCTCCAAGGGACGCTATCGCAGTATTGTCGAGTTTCACGCCTATATCTTTAACCGCTGGGGCCAGAAGCTCTTCGAATGGACAGATATCAGCAAGGGATGGGATGGCACCTACAAGGGTTCTCCTGTCAAGGAAGGTGTCTATTTCGTGTTCGTCAAAGCCCGTGGCTCCGATGGCAAGGTCTATGAAATCCGTAAGGATGTGAATCTGATACGCAGATTTAATCAGGAAACAACAGGAGGTAGTGATGAGTAACGACCAGAAGATTAACGTCTGGGGCGCTCGTGTGCACAACCTGAAGAATATCGACGTCGAGATACCCCGCAACTCCCTGACTGTCATTACCGGACTCAGTGGCTCTGGTAAGTCGTCATTAGCCTTCGACACCATCTTTGCCGAAGGTCAGCGTCGTTATATTGAGACTTTCTCTGCCTATGCCCGCAATTTCCTAGGAGGTATGGAACGTCCTGATGTCGACAAGATAACGGGACTGTCACCAGTCATCAGCATCGAGCAGAAGACGACTAATAAGAACCCGCGTTCTACCGTAGGCACCACTACCGAGATCTACGATTACATGCGTCTGCTCTTTGCCCGTGCAGGTCGTGCCTACAGCTATATGACTGGCGAGCCGATGGTGAAATATACTGAAGAGAAGGTTATCGACATGATTCTACACGACTATGCCGGTCGTAAGATTCTTATTCTGGCTCCATTGGTACGTAGTCGTAAGGGCCACTACCGCGAACTCTTTGAGAGCATGCGTCGTAAGGGTTATCTGCATGTCCGTATCGACGGAGAGGTGCAGGAAATCAAACAGGGCATGAAAGTGGATCGCTACAAGAATCATGATATCGAGGTGGTTATCGACAGGATGGCTGTTAAACCGGATACGCAGGTTTCTGACGATCGTCTGAAGAAGACCGTTCAGATAGCCATGAAACAAGGCGAAGGCCTCGTGATGGTTATGGACTATGAAACAGGTGCCGTCAAGCATTTTTCCAAACGTCTCATGTGTCCTACCTCAGGTATTTCCTACAGCGAACCTGCCCCCAATACCTTCTCGTTCAATTCTCCGCATGGAGCCTGCCCACGGTGTAAAGGACTGGGTTATATCAACGAGATTGATATGGACAAGGTCATTCCTAATCGTCAGCATTCCATCTACGAAGGTGGCATCGTCCCATTAGGGAAATACAAGAATCAGATGATCTTCTGGCAGATTGATGCTATTCTCCATAAATACGACTGCGACATCAAGACCGGCATTGCGGATATACCCGAAGAGGCACTCAACGAGATTCTTTACGGTTCCCTTGAGAGTGTGCGTATTGACAAGGAATTGGTACATACCTCCAGCGATTATTTCGTCGACTTCGATGGCGTCATCAAATACCTGCGTTCCGTTATGGATAGCGACGATTCGAGTAGCGGACAGAAATGGGCCGATCAGTTTCTGGCTGAATGCCCATGTCCTGAATGTCACGGACAGCGTCTGAACCGCGAAGCCCTTTCATACAGGATATGGGATAAGAATATCTCCGAACTCGCCAACATGGACCTGAACGATTTGCGCGAGTGGCTCGATATCTGTGAGGAGCATCTTGACCATCAGCAACAACAGATTGCGGCAGAGATATTAAAAGAGATACGCACCCGTCTTAATTTCCTGTTAGAGGTTGGTCTTGATTACCTGGCCCTCAACCGTCAGTCGGCATCGCTTTCGGGTGGTGAGAGCCAACGCATCCGTCTGGCCACACAAATTGGTTCTCAGCTGGTCAATGTGCTCTATATTCTCGACGAGCCCTCCATCGGACTGCACCAGCGCGATAATGAGCGACTCATCCACTCGCTCAAGGAACTGCGCGATTTGGGTAACACAGTTATTGTGGTGGAACACGACGAAGACATGATGCGCCACTCAGACTATATCGTGGACATAGGACCAAAGGCTGGTCGTAAGGGTGGCGATGTGGTCTTTCAGGGTACCATCGACGAGATGCTGAAGACGGACACCATTACTGCCCAATATCTGAACGGGCGAATGAAGATAGAACTTCCCCAGAAGCACCGTGAGGGTAATGGCAACACACTGGTATTGAAAGGATGCACCGGTAACAACCTGAAAAATGTCACGGTGACGTTTCCACTGGGTAAACTCATCCTTGTCACTGGTGTCTCAGGATCAGGCAAGTCGACACTCATCAACGAGACACTCTACCCCATCCTCTCCAAACATTTCTACCGTTCGCTGCAACAACCCATGCCCTACGAAAGTATAGAGGGACTGCAATATATAGATAAGGTAGTGAATGTCGACCAGTCACCTATCGGCCGTACACCCCGTTCTAATCCTGCCACCTATACTGGTGTCTTCAGCGACATCCGCTCGCTCTTTGTCAATTTGCCCGAAGCACAGATTCGCGGTTACAAGCCTGGACGTTTCTCGTTCAATGTAAAAGGCGGCCGTTGCGAGACGTGTGGCGGAAACGGCTATAAGACAATTGAGATGAACTTCCTGCCCGATATCCAGGTGCCTTGCGAAGAGTGTCACGGTAAGCGTTATAACCGCGAGACACTGGAGGTACGCTTCAAGGGTAAGTCGATAGCCGACGTGCTGGATATGACCATCAATCAGGCGGTGGAATTTTTTGAGAATGTGCCTGACATCCTGCGTAAGATTAAGACCATTCAGGACGTAGGTCTGGGCTACATCAAACTCGGACAGCCCTCTACGACGCTCTCTGGTGGAGAGAGTCAGCGCATCAAGCTGGCTACGGAATTGTCGAAGAAAGATACGGGTAAGACACTCTATATCCTTGACGAGCCTACTACCGGACTGCATTTCGAGGATATCCGCATTCTGATGGATGTGCTGCAACGCCTGGTAGACAGAGGCAACACCGTCATCGTCATCGAGCACAACCTTGATGTCATCAAGTTGGCCGACCATATCATCGACATGGGACCGGAAGGTGGCCGAAATGGTGGTACCATTCTGACGGAGGGCACCCCCGAAGAGGTCATCAAATCAAAGAAAGGTTATACACCCAAGTTCCTGAAAGAAGCACTCAAGGCAGCCAAGAAATGACTGCCTCGAATCTTTAATGTTTAATTTTTGATGAGTCGCACCTCATAAATCTCGCCAATCTGCTTATGCTGTTTGGCCACGAACTTGATGCGTACCTGTTTCTTACCTTTCAGCAGTTCTGCGGGCACTGGATAGGTCTCATACTTAAATTCCGAGATGCGGTATTTACCCGTATTGTTCACCGATGTCACCAGCACATCATCGACAAGGATGTCAAACTCATGAGTCTTCCATTCACCCACACCCCAATACTTCAAACGAAGACTCAGGTCGGTCTGGCCACCCGTCTGCAACAGATAACTGAAGTAATGGCCGTCGCGGGCATCGCGGAAGAACACGTTGTTGGTATTGCCCACCCACGAGTCGTCAGTTTCCATAAAGTGGTCTGACTCGGGCTGTTGTTCACCAGTCTGCACCTTGTCAGTGGTACGTGCCTCCAATGTCTGACGCTCTTGTTCCTGCTTGGCCAGATTGTCCAGATAGCCCTTATAGTTATTCTCCGAGAGTGCCAGCCAGTACATCATGTAACGGGCATCATGAAGCTCGAAGAAAGGCATCAGCTCGTTGCGGATTTCATTCACCATCCTCGTGCTCAATGTGAAATGTAACGGCTTGCCGGCAATGGGTTGCAACTGATTGGCAATAGCCTCTATATCATTATTAATCAGGATAGGTGCCTGGTCAACAGGCAGTTTCTTACCCACCGCCAACTGTCCGAAGCGGCTGTCATCGGCAATGAGTCCGTGCAAGTCCTCCGTACCTGTCTTCATCGCCAACATGATAGGACCATGCATCAAGGCAATATACTGTGGCAGATTGGGCAGATAGCGCACGCTATTATACATCGGGAAGGTCAGTTCCACGACATCTCCCTTCTTCCACTGACGGCTGATGGCAACATACGACGACGGACCTGTTACGATATTGACGGGCTTACCATTCACCTTCACTTCGAAGGCACCAGGCTTCACCCAACCCGGAAAGCGCACCTGCAGTGTGAACTGTCCCTTACCCTGGACAATGGTAATCTTGCTGTTCTCAGAATAAGGAAATCTCGTCTCCTGACGTAGCACAATGCCGCGCTCATTCCAGTTCAGCTCAGAGGCTACGAAGAGGTTCACAAACAGGTTGTCGGCCTTCTTGGTATACACAAACTGACCATACTTGCCGTGATTCTCCATTCCTGTTCCCACGCAGCACCACATAGCCTCGTTAGCTGCCGAATAGACGCGGTAGTGACGAGGACGGGCTGACGTGAAGTAGACATAACCACCATGTTCCGGATGCTGGCTCGACAAGATATGATTAAACGTTGCCAACTCATAGAAGTCAGCATAGCGGGCCTCTGGATTTCTGCGATGCAGTTCCTCGGACAGCTTCAGCATATTATTGGTATTACAGGTTTCAGGACCATCGATATCGGCCACGAAATCCTGGCAAGCCTCCTTGCTGGGGAAGTGTTCACGACGGCTATTGCCACCGAATGCCAGCGAGCGTTCACCAGTCACGATATCCCAGAAATAAGCACTAGCGGTGTGATAAGCCTCATCACCCGAGAGTTCTGAGATACGCTCAAAGCCCACCACCTTAGGCACCTGAGTGTTGGCATGCATATTATCCAGACAGTCCTGACGCTGAGACAGTGGCAACAGCAGCCGGCGGTGCGAGAAACGCTTGGCCACGTCGAGATACTTCTTGTCGCCAGTGATGGCGTAGGCATCGGCCAACACCTCGTTCATGCCACCATGTTCTGTATGGAGCGTCTGTTCCATCTGCTCATCTGTCAGTCCTGATGTCAGGTCGATAGCCCAGTCGCAAAAACCGAGGAAGAGCTGTTTGGCCTGTTCGTTACCACAATATACCCAAGCATCACGCAGACCGGCATACATCTTATGAAGATTATAATAAGGTACCCACGAACCATAATAAGGACCGAAGTTACCCTTCTTATAGGCCGACCAGATACGGTCACTACCTGGCACACCGCCTACATAGCCCTTACCCCATTCCGGGTGGTTCTTGGCATTGGCATCGGCACAACGCTGCAACTCGCTGATCCAGTACTCCATACGTTCGCGACACTCCTTGCTACCTGTAGCTGCATTGATAGCCATCGCTGTCAGATAATGGCCACCCACGTGGCCGTCGAGTCCATCCCAGTTAGGATACGACTTACCTTTCGGTGTCAGGCCGGCCTCCTTGAGATATGGTGCCAGCAGACGGTCGTTGTCGTACTTCAATAGATTTGTTATGTTCAAGTCACGGGCCTTCTTCAGCGGACCATCGAGCAGCGTCACATCACCTAACGGAAACTCATCGGCATAGAGTCGATCCTGTGCTTGTATGCCGCCTGCCGTGAGGAGCATCGCCATGATGAAAGATATTCTTCCAAAACGTATCAAATGTTTAGTCATACTTATGAATAGAAAATAATTAGTGTACAAAAGTACACATTCTTTCCTAGAATCTTGACGGCTAGGTCCTTAAAGATTGTTAAGAATCAAAGAATTTCAAAAATGTTTCGTATCTTTGCCCCAGTTATTAAACCATTAACTTATTAAAGAAATGATTACATTAGGAATTATTGTTGTACTGGCGATTATCGTCATTGGTTATTTCGTATCGACGCAGCGCTCGCTGGTCAGCCTCGATGAAATGTGTAAGAACGCCCTGAGTCAGATTGAGGTTCAGCTCAATTCCCGTTTCGATGCCCTCGTGGCTTTGGCCAAGACTGCTGCTAAGTATGCCGAACACGAGTCAGAGACCATTATCCAGACCATTCAGGCACGTGGCGGCAATGCCAATGGCACACAGCCTGGAGCAGCAGGTGCTTCATCTATCAATGAGCAGGCCGACCTGTTAGGACAGCTGACCAGCCGACTGAACGTTGTCTTCGAGCGCTATCCTGAGCTGAAGGCCAGCGAACTCTATGAGAATGCCCAGCGCGGTCAGCGTGAGTATGAGGAGAACGTCCGCATCTCCCGTATGGTCTACAATGATACAGCTACCAAGATGAACCGCATGGTACGCCAATGGCCATCAAGCATTGTTGCCTCCATGCTGCACTTCGACCTGAAGGACTACCTCAAGGTTGACGACGAGAAGAAGAAAGCTTATCCTGACCTCGACGAGGCTTTCAAGAAGAATTGATTTATCTTACAACCTGAGTAAATTCGGGCTTGGCACCTTTTTCTACAGTCACGTAGATAATGGAGGTTGCCTCCTCGCCATTCATACCACGACTCTTGACGGTATACTTATAATCAGTGCCGTCAGGAGTCTTTCTTTTACCCACAGTCTGAGGTGTACCTAAGGGGAACTGATAGCTTGAACAAGCAGCATCAAACAGCGCTCTTTCTGCTTCAGTTACCGGTTTCTGAGCTGAATAATCAGCCAGTTTCTTGACGCTGCCTTTCTTATAGCCGTTCTCTATGAGGAAACGGTTTAACTCCTTGCCAACCTTAGCAATACGTGCTGCGCGAACACCATACCCCTTCATAATCTTTGCCTTTGGTAAGGCTTTCTTCAGATTGTCTGTCGATGTATTCAGTCCACCGCTTCCGAAAGAGCAGAAGGGGACAATGGTCTTACCGGCAAAATCCTGCTGCTTTAGAAGTGTGACTATCGGCATAGCATATGTACCGGCCCAGATAGGATAGCCTAAGAAGATGATATCATAGTCTGAAATCTTCTTCTGAAGGGGTTTGATGGCAGGAGACTGGCCACTCTGTCTCTCCTTACCGCTACGCTGGATAGTAGCCTGAAAATCACCGGTATAGGGTTCCACAGCCTCGACAGCCTCAATGTCAGCCCCCAGCTGTTTCTGCAATTCCTCGGCGACGGTCTTGGTTGTTCCACTCTCTGAGTAGTAAAGCACTAATTTCTTTTGAGCATAGCTTGATGCAACGCATGCAATCATAGCCATTGATAATAATAGTCTTTTCATAAGTTGTTATTCATTACATATATCATTCTTTTACAAGTCACGGATAAAGAGAGCACGATATTCAGCGGGCGTCATACCGACAACATCCATGATACGGCGCTGCATAGTGCGCACATGGTTGAAACCTGAGTCCTCGGCAATGGAGGCAATACTATAGTTAGGTTTGGTGCGCAGCAGTCGCAGGGCGTTCAGCGTGCGCAGATTGTCGATATATCCTTCTGGTGTCCGATAGATGCTCTTGTTGCGGAACAATTTGTTCAGTCGTTCCTGACTGACACCCAGCAGTTCGGCCAATTGGTGACTGTCGAAGTCGGGATTCAGATGTGCCCTATTCTCTTCCAGTCGCAGGTCGATGAGTGCCATCAACTGCCCGTCGTCCTGCTTGTCGGCATTACGTTGTCGCTCAATATTGTGTTCGAAGATTTCACGGGCCACGTCTACACGACGACGCAACTCCACATCAGCCTCCAACCGTTCAGTAAGATCGAGATTACGGCTGACAAGGCGTATCATTTCAGCCTGCAGTCGCTCATTATCGGCTCTAAGCCGCTCGTTCTCAGCCTTTATCTGCTTGATTTCCTTCTCTGTCATATAGTGTTACTGTATGTCAAAAAGGTTTATAAATCCCACCTCCTCAAACACGTTGTAGATGTCATTATTGAGTCCTGTGATGGTAACCTTGCTACCCTTGCTCTTGGCAACCTTCAACAGTTCCAGAAAGAGGCGCATGCCACTACTGGTGATATATTCCAAAGCATTGCAATCAAGAATAATATCATGACCTTCACAGTCGTATAACTGGCGAATCTCGCGGCCAACCTGCACTGCCGATGGTGTATCAAGACGCCCTTCGAAGATCATCACATATTTGTTGTCTTCTTCTTTGAATGTAGTTTTCATAATACTTATTTCCTATTTTTAATGATTTTCGTTATTACGACTGCAAATATACAACATTTTCCGTTCTCCTCCAAATAATACGCCATGAAAGTTGCTTTCTAGTCGTCAGTTCTCTTCTGTATCTTCCAACCAATAGCAGCTATGAAGATGCTCATCAGCGGACTGAGCAGATTAAAGAAACAATAAGGAAGATAGGTCAAAGTGGGAACACCTAGGACAGTCGACTGCGTCATTCCACATGTGTTCCAGGGAATCAGTACAGAGGTGACGGTAGCAGCATCCTCGGTGGTACGGCTCAAGAGTCGTGCCTCATATCCCTGTTTGCGGAACACCTCTTTATACATATCGGCATTCAGCACGATGGAGATATACTGGTCACCCGTCGTTATATTGAGGAAGATACCTGTAGCCACAGAAGAGCTCACCAGACTGACCCTGTTTCTCACAAAGCGGATGATGACAGCCGTTATGCTGTCTATCATGCGACTGGCCACCAGAGCGGCTCCAAAGCACATGGCACAGAGAATAAGCCAGATGGTGTTAAGCATACCAGCCATACCACTGGTAGATATCAGCTCGTTGAGCGAGGCATTGCCCGTATCTACAGCTGTCGAGCCATAATAGGTGACAGCCAGACCACGTGTCAGCGACTCCGCCGAAATGGCCGTTTCGCCTGCTATCTGACTGAGAATATGCGGTTGTAGTATCAACGCTATGATGCCAGCCATCACCGACGACACAAACAGCACGATGAGTGACGGCACCTTGCGCGCTATCATAACAGCCGTCAGAACGGGTACCAACAATGTCCATAGCGAGATGTTAAACGTGTGCGCCAGTCCCTCGGTATACTCCTCCACATGGGCCACCGCATCCATGTCGCCATCCAGACCAGCCACCAGAAAGATGCAGATGGTAATCAGAAACGTAGGACCTGTGGTAAACATCATGTAGCGAATGTGGGAGAACAGCTCCACACCAGCGGCCGATGAGGCCAGAATGGTCGTATCGCTCAGTGGCGACATCTTATCACCGAAATAGGCTCCCGATATGATGGCGCCTGCCGTCCATGCCTCAGAAACACCCAACGCATGACCTATGCCCAGCAAAGCCACACCGATGGTAGCGATAGTGGTCCACGATGAGCCCGACAACAGCGAGATAAAAGCACAGATGATGCACGACGACACCAGGAAAAACTGGGGCGACATGATCTGTACACCGTAATAGATGAGCGTAGGCACGATGCCGCTAATCATCCACGAGCCCGACAGCATACCCACACAAAGCAGAATCAACAGCGTGACGGTGACACCGCCCAGTGTCTTGGTAATCTGTCGTTCGAATACTTCCCACGGCACCCTGTATATAGCCATCGACAGGCATACACACACTGCCATACCCATAAGCAATGCTATCTGGCTGCCGCCGTTCAGCGAGTCACTGCCAAAGAGGGCTATCACAACACCCAAAAAAGCTATCAGCACCACAACGGGGATGATAGCAATCAGGGGATGAGGCATCACGGGCTTATCGACTGACATAGCTGCTGATCGTCAATCCTAAGCTTCGCCCTTGTTCAAGTCGAAAGGAGCAATGGTACGTGGTTCCTGACTAGGTATGCGGATTGGTCCGAATTCTTTTTCGTAACGCATGATGTTTTCCTGGAGCGCAGCCAACAGGCGTTTGGCATGCTCTGGTGCCAAGATAACACGACTCTTCACCTGTGCCTTAGGCAGTCCAGGCATCACACGTGCGAAATCAATAATAAAATCGCTACTCGAATGGGTAATAATCGCAAAATTAGCATATTCACCCTGTGCTACGTCCTGTGGCAATTCCAGTTGTAACCCCTTCTGTTCGTTGTTCTTATCGCTCATAACTTAAAGTTTAAATACATTATCCGAACCATTCTTCGTCTCTCGTCTGAATAGGCGAATTCAGCCGTCCTTTCAGGTCGGCATATTTATCAGCCATCATCTGGTTGCGCTTTATCAATCGGGCGTTCACCTCACGCAGTTTAGCCATCTGTTCTATCAGGTGTTCTTTCTCAGGGTCTACATTCTGCTCCTTGTAACGACGTGACGCTGAGACGGCACGCCAGATGATAAAGGCCATAAGAACGAAACTGATCAACTGGATAATCAGTGTTATGATACCACTCTTTTGGATGCCAGAGTTCATCTCGTTCAGCAGGATAGTGGCATCCGACATCGTGACATCTGCAAACAGCACACCTGCAATGCGTCCGCTGTTATCCTTGATAGGAATAGAGTATGTACACATCAGAACATTGATGCCACCCTCGCCAAGATAGGGTTCTGTCCACTGTTTCTTACCTGCCAACGCATTCTGATACCATTCACGCTGCGTATAGTCCATATCAGGTATACGAGTCATGATATGGGGCGGACCTACACGTTTGCCTCTTTTTTCAATACTGGGCTGGTCATCATAAGTATAGGGCATAAAGAGCCCGTTTCTACCTTTATCAGCATAATAGTTGGGCACAAACGCTATACCCACACCTATAATATGCGGATTCACCTTGATGATGCGCGAAGCGACAGAATAGCAGGTCTCAGGGCTGCCAAGCGTCAGGTGAATACTATGCTCAGCATTATTGATGGCTGTTTCCACCTCTGTTCTCACCAATGCTACGCGCTGGCTTTCCTGCATGTCGCGTCCTGCTTTGGCCAACACCTCTTGTTTGGCACCATACTGCGCCATAAAATATTGCGCAGCACCTATCACCTCAATGATGATAGCGGCTGTAACAATAAGTGCAATAGAATGTTTTCTAATCTGTGTCATATAGTTTGTATTATTAATACGCGGCAAAATTACAAAACTTTTTGGAAAAACATACATTCTTATCGATAAAAAAAGAGGATATGCCACTTTTTTGACACATCTTCCCTTTCCTTTTCCAATAGCTATTGGCAAATAAAGTATTTCTGGCTAACCAATATAATCACACTTTTATTTGGTTTTTCGCTCACTTAATCGTACCTTTGTCCCCAGTATGAAGCTGGGAATCGTTTAAAGTTATGGCTTGGAAACTGAAATATCGTTGTAAGTCCTGTGGCTACGAAGCTGAGGTGTATGAGGGACGCGGTCTGTTCCGTCAGCAGATAACAGCCATGTCGTGCCCCGACTGCAAGACCATCCAGAATATCGTGGTGGGTGGTATCATAGCCGATGTGGCTCCGTCATACAGAAGCGAGGTAGGCAGGCTGTGCTTGCAATGCGGTAGCGATAATATTCGCATTTGGGACATGAAAACCTGTCCGAAGTGTCAGGGAGAGATGGAAGAGACAGGCGAGAAAGAGTTTTGGACATAATCAAGACCTGATAGTCGGGGCGAGTGCGTCTTGACGTTCTGTTGATATTCATACCCTCCATATTCATAAACAATCCTAAATTTATGGTGCAAATATCATAAATTTGTCGCAAAATCATTATTTTTGCAACATCGTTTAAGACAAAAGTAAAATGATTAGATAAATGAACCGCTCTGCCCAAATTATCCGCACCAGCATTATTGGTATTGCTGCCAATGTGCTGTTAGCCGCATTCAAGGCTGCTGTGGGCATCCTGGCCAGCTCAGTAGCTATCGTGATGGATGCCGTCAACAACCTGAGTGACGCTCTGTCGAGTGTTATCACCATTATCGGCACTAAGCTGTCGCAACGTCCTGCCGACCGTGAGCATCCCTTTGGCTTCGGACGCGTGGAATATTTCAGCGCCATTATCATTGCCGTCATCGTGCTCTCAGCTGGTGTCACCTCGCTGATTGAGTCGGTCAAGAAGATATTCGACCCCACAGAGCCGGAATATACCACTGTGACACTCGTGGTCATCGTGGTGGCTATCGTGGTGAAACTCATTCTGGGGCGCTACGTGAAGCACAAGGGTGAACAGCTGAGCAGTGACGCACTGATAGCCTCAGGATCGGATGCGCTCTTCGATGCCGTCATCACGCTGTCGACGCTCATCTCAGCAGGTATCATGCTGATGTGGCACGTGTCGCTCGACGGCATACTAGGTGCACTCATCTCGCTGGTCATCATCAAGGCGGGTATCGAGATGCTGGCCTCGCCCGTGAACGAACTGCTGGGTAGCCGTATCTCACCAGAATTGCTGAAGGATATCAAGAAGGAGGTTCTCGACTTTGAGGGTGTACATGGTGTGTTCGACATCATCCTGCACAACTATGGTCCGGACGTGCTCATCGGATCGCTCCACGTTAACGTCTACGACACGATGGATGCCCACCAGATTCACGGACTGACGCGCCGCATATCAGAACGTATGTTCGAACTGCACGGCATCATCATGACCGTTGGTGTGTATGCTATTGCCACTGGTGCAAACAAACGCACGGAACTGCAAAATACTGTGATGCAGACGCTAGGTAAGCACAAGGATATTACCCAGGTGCATGGTTTCTACTTCTTTGAGCGCGAGAATCGGGTGTCAATCGATGTTGTGCCGGATATCTCCGTCCACGACGAGTCGGTCTTCAGCCATCAACTCGAAGAAGAGATAAAAGCCGTGCTGCCCGATATGAGTATCAGCATTGTGATTGACCACAACTATAGCGAATAGCCGAGACGACGAGAATGCCACAAACGACTCCCTTATGTCTCATCAGTTCTTGACAGCCTTAGGCGTCCAGTTCTTGAAGAATCCGAGCACTTTCTTCTGGTTATAGGTATCACCGCTTTCCAACAAACCTGAATCCTGAATATGAATAACCTTTCCTGACTCATCGAGCACGACGAACACAGGATAGCCGAAACGTCCGCATTTGTTCAGACGCTTCATCAGGGCCTCGTTCCGTTTCTGCTTTTCGGCATTGCTTGAACGGCGGGGATTATAGTTCACGTGGATATACTCGAAATTCTCGTTGATAAGCTGTTGGATAGCAGCATCCTTCGTGATGAAGTCGGCAAACTTCAGACACCAAGGGCACCAGTTGCCGCCTACCTGACAGATGACGAACTTACCGTTAGCCTTGGCTTTGGCAACGGCCTGATCTATCTGCTCCAAGGGGTTGATACTCTCGTTATACACCTTCTTCAAACCTTGCTGAGCGTCTACTGTGACAGCCATCAACACTGCAAATAATGCTAAAACTATTCTCTTCATATTTTCTATTTTCAATTACAGATCCTTTGGCGCCGCAAAGGTAGCAAAAAGTTGTCATGTAACCGCACGACACTATGTTAATCTGCGTTAAGGCTACTTTTTTCGTTAATAAATGTCAAGTATCAGCGTTTCCGGACGATTATATCAATAAAATGATTATATTTGCTACCGAAATATGCTACGGCTACCTAAAATCATCCGTAAAACCCTGTCAGTACGCATCAGTCTGATGGTGGTTTCAGCCATGACCATTTTGCTTATGGCTTCGCTTGTAGTCATGTTTTATTATTCCCGCAAGGCTGTTAAGGAAGAGGCCGTACAGATGGCTCAACAGACATTGGACGGTATGGTGATTACCATCGATAACATCCTGCTGAGCGTCGAGCAGACAACGGGTAATATCTACTTCAATTTCTTACCCTTCATCAACAATCCCGACCAATACTACACCTACGCGCGCAGACTGGTGGAAAGCAATCCTTACGTGACGGGATGCGCTATAGCGATGAAGGAGAACTACTTCCCCGACCGCCAGTATTTCATGGCCTATGCCCATCGCGACGAGACAGACAGCACAGCCTATTCCGACGAGCCCATTGTTCAGTTGGATACCTTTGCCCATACTCACTACAGTAAACAGAAATGGTTTACAGAGACTATGACGTCTGGCAAGCTAGGATGGATGAAACCACTTGATGACAAGGATTCCATTGCCGATCCCATCATCACCTTCTGCCTGCCTCTTTTTGGAAGTGACAGAAAACCTATTGGTGTCTTGGGTGTCGACGTCTCGCTGAGTTTGCTTTCACGCATCTTGAGCAACTCGAAACCCTCCGCCAATTCCTACTGCACACTGTTGGATCGAGATGGTTCGTATATCGTTCATCCTGACGACGACAAGCTCTCACGTCAAACAGCCCTTGCCATATCTGAAGAATCAGTCAAGAAGGCAGCACAGGCGATGGTATCGGGTGAGACAGGATACATGCCCTTCCATATGGATGGCAAAGATTACTACGTTTTCTACAAACCGTTCAAGCGTGTTGCTCTAGCAGAGCGTATCCAGAACGATTTGGGTTGGAGTGCAGGTATCATCTATCCTGAGGACGACATCTTTGGCGATTACAACAGCTTATCATACTACGTTATCGCCATTGCCATCTGTGGGCTGCTACTCATTTATCTGCTCTGTCGTTCCCTTATTCATCACCAGCTGAAGCCTCTTCTGATGTTGGGCGATAAGGTACAGCGCATAGCTCAAGGCAACTACGACGAACCTATTCCACAGAGCTGGCGTAAGGACGAGGTAGGACGTCTGCAAGCTAATTTCCAGCAGATGCAGCAGTCGTTATCTACTACTATCAATGAGTTAGAACAGCTCAAGACCGATCTGCAGGAGCGTGGAGAGCATCTTCGCAAAGCCTATACCGATGCCGAGAAGGCCGATCGTATCAAGACAGCCTTCCTGCACAACATGACCAATCAGATGAATCCGCTTGCAGAAGCCATCGAACAGGATGTCAGTGTGCTCTGCAACAGCAGCAGCGAGACGGATACCGCCCAATTAGCCAACGACATCCAGCAGAAAGGTAACACCATTGCCGAGCTTCTGAAGAATCTTCTCAATATCTCGAACGATGAAGTGATGAGCAGCCATCAGACAACTGACGAGGCTGGACAAAGAAAGGAGGGTGCCGATGTTTAATCTGATGAACATACGCAAGTCGCTGTCCACTAAGCTCAGTCTCGCCATACTGGTCTTTGCCGTCCCCATCTTCTTTATCTCGCTGGGTATACTCTTTATGCAGTCGCGCCACATGATTCGACGAGAGGCTACCATCAGGGCCAATAGCGTGCTGACTACCAAGATACAGCGCATCTCACGCCACATGATGACTATCGAGACTGCCACCAATGCCTATAGCCAGATTGTGGAAGAGTCGTTCCAACCCGATTCTCTGTTGGCTTTCACCCAACGTATCGTGTTTCTGAATTCTCATATCGATGGTTGCTCCATCAGTGCCGAACCCGACATGTTCCCCAAGTACGGGCTTCATTTCTCTGCCTATACTGTACGCAGGCCCGACAGTATCGAAACGGTCATTGAAGAGCCGTATGACTATTTCAATAAAGTATGGTATAAGACACCCGCACAAAAGCATCATGCGTGCTGGGTGGTGTACTACGACGAGTCTGATTCGCTCGAACTCACACTCGATGGCATGATAGCCTCCTATGGTCGTCCGCTCCATCGACCTGACGGCCGTTTGGCAGGCATTATTTCCACCGACCTCTCGCTACTCCGCTTCTCGAAATACATGTCAGAGGAAAAGCCCTATCCCAACTCCTATTTCATGATGATCGACGAGGCTGGGCGCTTCTTGATCCATCCTGACTCTACGCGACTCTTCACACAGACCATCTACAGCGGAGCCGACCCCACGCACAATCCTGAGCTCTTTGCCTTAGGCCATGAGATGACGGAAGGCAATCAAGGCAACATGATGGTCGACATCGACGGGGTACGCTGTCTCGTCTGCTATCAACCCATACGGGGTACTGATTGGAGTATGGCCATCGTCTGTCCTGATAGCGACGTGCTGGACGACTACTATCAGCTCACCTATGTCCTCATACCGCTATTGTTCTTTGGCTTGCTGCTGATTATTCTCCTGTGTTATCATACTGTCGGACAAGCTATCCGTCCTCTGAACGAATTGCTGGACAAGTCGCAGATGATTGCCTCAGGCAATATGGAGGTACACATCCCCCGCAGTCCTCGCGAGGATGTGGTGGGACGTCTGCAGAACTCATTTGCCACGATGCTGCAGTCGCTCAATTTCCACATGGGTAGCGTGCGTTATACCAGTGGTCAGATGCGCGAACGCAACGAAGAACTGGCAAAGGCCACGCTGAAGGTGCAGGAGGCAGAGCGTCAGAAGACAGACTTTATCCAGAACGTCTCTCACCAGATTCGTACACCGCTCAACATCATCATGGGCTTCTCACAGGTGCTCAGCGATAGCCAGACGCTCGGAGCAGGCATATCGGAAGAAGAGATGAAGAGCATCACTTCTACGATGGACCATAGCGCTAAGACGCTTTCCCGTATGGTGCTCATGCTCTACGACAGTTCCGATAGCGCACGTTCCTTAGAACGTTACAACAACAATAAGGAAGTGGTATCCGTCAACCAGATTGCCGAAGAAGCCATCGATTTCACCCAGAAGCATTATCCCAGTCTCAGTATAGCTTTCATGAGTGAGCTGCCCGACAGCTTCACGCTGCAGACGAACAGTCTCTACCTGATGCGAGCACTTCGCGAGCTGCTTTATAATTCCGGCAAGTATTCTGATGGTCAGCACGTGACGTTCCGCATCACCAAGACTGACACCACCGTCCGCTTCATCGTGCAGGATACGGGTCCAGGCATCCCTGAGGCTCATCGCGACGACATCTTCAAGTTCTTCGCTAAGGTCGACGACCTCTCCGAAGGTCTTGGTCTCGGACTCCCCTTGGCCAAGAGTCATGCCCAGCATCTGGGTGGCGACCTCACGTTGGACAGCAGTTATCACGATGGCTGCCGCTTCATTTTTGAGCTGCCTTTTTAAACAAACTTACAAATAACGTATAATGATGAAAATTGTGATTCTTGATGCCTATACGGCTAATCCTGGCGATCTTTCGTGGGACGGACTGCAGGCCATAGGCGATGTGACGGTATACGATCGTACCCGTCCGGAAGAGACCGTACAGCGTTGTGCTGGTGCGGAGATCGTGCTGACGAATAAGGTGATTATCGGCAAGGCCGAGATGGAGCAGTTGCCGCAACTGAAGTATGTGGGCGTGCTGGCTACAGGCTATAACGTCGTCGATATCGAGACGGCCCACCAGCGAGGCATCACGGTGACCAATGTGCCTGCCTACAGCACTGAGAGTGTGGCGCAGATGGTGTTCTCACACCTGCTGACAGTCACCAACCGTACGGAGCATTATGCCGTACAGAATCGCGAGGGCCGATGGACGGAGAATCCCGACTTCAGCTATCAGGATACCCCGCTGCACGAGCTCAGTGGCAAGACGTTCGGTATCGTCGGACTGGGTAATATCGGCAAGCGTGTGGCACAGATAGCCCTCGCTTTCGGCATGCAGGTCAAGGCGCTCACCAGCAAGTCTCAGAGTGAGCTGCCTGCTGGCATTCAGAAGGTCGACAAGGACGAGTTGCTGCGCACGTCGGACGTGCTCTCGATGCATTGTCCGCTGACGCCTGACACCAAGTATTTCATCAATGCCCAGACGCTGCAACTGATGAAGCGCAGCGCCATTCTCATCAATACCGGACGTGGCCCGCTGGTCGACGATCAGGCTGTAGCCGATGCCCTTGAGCAAGGCACCATCAGCGCCTATTGTGCCGATGTGCTGACGCAGGAGCCTCCGCAGGCCTCACAGCCCCTATTGCGTCAGACTCATGCCTACATCACCCCGCATATCGCGTGGGCCAGCTACGAGGCACGTGTGCGACTCATAGAAATAGCCACCCAGAACGTTCAGCAGTTCGTGGATGGCTATCCTCAGAATGTCGTATGATGCGGTTTAGTCTCCTACCGGATCACCGTTAAAGTCGTACCAGGTCCACACCTTGATTTCCTCACTGTCAGGCAGCTTGTCCAAATAGTCGGCTGCCTGATTCTTGTTGATGGTCTTATGGTTCAGGTTGGCATCGGTGATTTCGCCATATTCCTCCATCATGTTGAATTGCTCCATCACCTGACTGTTCTTCACACCAACAATCTCTGTGTAGATAGCAGGACCGCCAGCTGAGCCTGCAATATAGAGCCAGCCCTTATTGTTCTGAGCCTTCAGACGTGTGGGACGCAGCTTGGGCGTCTCGGCAGCCATAAACTCTATCTTGTCGCCCTTGCGGGTGAAGAAAGCGCCATAGGTGTCTGTCTTGTCGCGCAACCAGAACTCGTAGTTGTAGTCATCGTCGAAGTCTACGCGTGCAAACTTCACCAGCTCGCCACGATCGTCGGTATTCTTCTTATAGAGCTTCAGCATCTGGGCGATATCCTTCTTCCAGAGGGGCACTACCTCGTCTATCATACTGTGATAGATGGCATAGGGCGTAATCGTCATCTTGCCGTCATAAACGGTCATCATACCAATCTGGGCACTCTCAGGGGCACCGCGATAGACAACCACCTCAAGACCCTTCGGACCTTCGAAGGCATTGAACACAACGCTGGAGATATATTCGCCCTCGTCGTCCACATTCCACGTCGACTGGTGTCCACTATCGTATTCAGCCTCGTTGGGCACTGAGTATACCTTGTCGCCATCGGTAATGACATCGAGAGCCACCACCTTCTTACCCTTGGGCTTGAACTGCAGCACACCATAGGTATAACGGTCACCCATGCTCCACGAAGCCTGCGAACGCTCGGCCTTCATGCCATATTCCTTCTCCAGCTGCTGCACCACCTGTGCGGGCAGTTTCTTGGGGTATCCGTAAGGCGACAGCTCCTTGAGTTTCAGCAACTGGCGCGACTTCAGATAGTCGTCGGTAGCTATGGTGTAGTATCCCGACAACTTCTTCTGGTGCTTCTTGGCATCACTCTCGTTGGCAAACACGTATTTCAGTCCTGCAGCAGGAATGCCTTCAATGCCGTGAGCCTCACCGTAGGTGGCAGCACCGCCGTCAGGGTTCTTCAACTCTTCACGCACAAACTTGATGTCCTTCGTGGTGTTGTCGTTGATGAACAGCTTGGTGTAGAGGGCTGCACAGCGACGCAGCTTATCCTGCATCTCCCATTCACGCAGATGCGACTCGTAGTATTGGGCCATATCGCCCTGATAGTCCTTCTTGTTGGGCTTCTCGCCGTCCGTCCAGTAGAGTATCGTGATGTCGTTGGGATTAAAGCAGTAAGCGATAATGGGCAATGGTGTCGTGTCCACCTTCTCCTCAGTCACCGCAACGACGGTATCGAGCGTAGCGCTGTCCGAATCCTCTGCCGCCTTATTAGTTTTATTGCCGCAGGCCGCCATCATGATGGCAGCTGCGGCAATAATAAACAGTGATGATTTTTTCATAATCACCATAATATAATAATATTTAATGGTTTATTCTGCTGGTTGCTCTGCTGCAGGAGCGGCAGGTGCAGCCTGAGGCTGAGGTGCGGCAGGAGCAGCGTTCTTATTACGAGCGTTCTGAGCCAGTTCCTTCAGCTTGTCCTTGCCCTTGAAAGCAAACACCCAGATGAGGAATGCAGCCAACACGAGCAGCGTGATACCCAGGATAGGACGATAGAACAGCCAAGCCAGAGCGATGACGATGAGCGACCATACCACACCCACAACGGTGCATACGATACCAACACCCCATCCGAAGATGCCAGCCACGAAGGGCACCACCTTGAGAATCGTCTCGATAAATCCGAAGATACCCTTCAGACCGCCGATGACCATCATGATACCGATGATGCGCAGAGCCCATGTCCACATGTTGTTAGCCTCTTGCTCAGCCTCGATAATCTCGTCGCCAGTCTTCTTACCCATCACGAGGGTCTGGAAACGCTTGCCGTTCTTAGCCTTGAAGGGCTTGAAAGAGTCACCCTCAACAACAGCCATCACAGTCACCTTGGCAGGTACCACCTTCTCGAAGGTTACGCGCACGTCACCAACCTCAGGAGAACCGGGCACGCGACCGAAGTAGAGCACGTTGCCAGCCTGGTGTACATACTCCAGGTCCTTCTTGTTCTGTGCGTTGGCAATAGCGTTATTGATAGAATCGTTCACAGCCTTGGCAGAATCAGAAACGGCGGCAGTCTCGGCGGGCTGCTCAGCAGGTGTCTGCTGCTTGGCACCGTAGAAACGCTCGTAAGCCACCTGTGTGTTCTTGTCGAACTGCTTCAGCAGATCCTCAGCGATGCTCAGGTCGAGAGCCTCACGCGACGAGATGCTGTGAATCAGGCTCTCGCTCAGCTTATAGGCACCGAAAGTCACGTTCTCAGCATACTGCTCGGCATTCTCGATGGTGGTCAGCACCATGTTCTTGTTCTGATAGGCAGGATCCTTGAACTGGGCCGACTCCACAGGATGGCTCACCCAGGCCTTTGAGTATGTATAGGTTGTGGTGGTAACTTCCTTACCGCCCAACTTGTCTTCCTTCTTCTCTGACGACTGCTCAGTCCACTGGTAGTACTCAACAGTACGCTTGATGGCGATAGCCTTGGCACCTATGCCAAACTCAGCGTCAGCCAGCGAATCCTCGGTAGTAGCGAATGCAGTACCGCATACCAGCTCGCCTTCCAGCGATGCATCCTTCTTGTCGGGATTGGGCATCTCTACATAAGCGCTGCCTGCCTCGTCCAGCATCTTCTCAGTCTTCACTGCGCGACCTTCGTTCCACCACAACAGGGCTGTACCTGCGCAGAACAGCAGGATACCACTACCGATCGCCTTAAACGAATTACCTACTCGGGTACCATAACCCGTAGTTGTTACTTCTTGATAAGCCATAACTTTGATTTTTTAATAAATTAATTATTGTTGATATAATGTGATGTCACCAATGTGGTTTCGGGCTTACTTTATAGTTTTTTTACTAACGCGGGGGCAAAGTTACGAAGAATATTTTGATAAACAAAACATTTTCCCCGATAAATTTACTTTTTTACACTTATTTATCACTTCCCCACCCCTCTCACCGTCAGCTGATGCTTTCTATGCGCAGCTTCAGCAGACCTGCGGGCACCTTCACCTCCACCACGTCGCCAGCCTTCTTGTTCAGCAGCGCGTCGGCTATGGGCGACTTGATCGAAATCTTGCCCTCCCTCAGGTTCGCCTCGTGCGGGTTCACGATGGTGTACGTCATCCGTGCGTTGGTGTTCATATTGGTCATCTCCACCTTGCTCAGCAGCGCCACACAGTCGCTGGTCACACGCGTGTCAGGCATCACCCTCGCGTTCTCCAGTATGCGCTGCACATAGCTGATTCTGCCCAGCAGTCTCGACTGCTCGCGCTTGGCGGCATGATACTCGAAGTTCTCGCTCAGGTCACCCTTGTCGCGCGCCTCCGATATGGCATCCTTCACCTGCGGCAACTCCACGCTCACCATGTGTTGCAGCTCGGCTACGAGCTTGTCGTAGCCCTCTTTCGACATATATTCTATGCTCATTTTCTGTAATTTTTCTAAATTTCGGCTGCAAAGTTAACCATTATTCGGGAATTATCCGTATATTTGCACCGAATTTTTAATCCATTAAACCTATGATGAAGAAGAAATTACTGCTCCTTTTCGTGCTGCTCACCACGATGACAGCCGCTGTATGCGCCCAGTCTATCGGTGTTTTCACTGCCGACAATTCCGGTCCCTACACCAACGTCCGCGAAGCTCCTAAGGGCAAGGTCGTCGACCGCATCCCTACCGCCGATGCTGCGATGATTTCCGTTGCCAACCCCACCAATGGCTGGTGGCAGATTATCAGCGACGAATACGACGTGGGCGATTACCAGACCAAGTTCAAAGGCTCTACCACAGGCAGCTATTGGATCCACTATTCCGTGCTGGCTTGCCACACCCGCAACTACGGTGGTCAGACGCTCTATCTCCGCAAGAGTCCGTCAGACAAGGCTCCCGCTGTCTTTAAGTTTAACGACTATACCCTGCTGCGCCCCATGGAAATCAAGGGCGACTGGGTGAAGGTCAAGACCACCGACGGCAAGCATACCGGCTGGATAGAGTTCGACTGGCTCTGTGGCAACTCCCTCACCAACTGTTGTTAACATCACACCGCAAATAACAATGAAGAAGCTATTTTTCTCTCTGGCCGTCGTGGCAGCAGCGCTGCTGATGGTCTCGTTCGCCAATGGCGTTCCCCAGCGTTCCGACTACACGTTCCGCACCGAGGTGCGTGCGCTGAACGATGATGGCGATGTCTACTGGGACACCATCGTCATCTATGTCACCGATGCCCAGGGACACACCCAGCAGCTCTATAGCAAGGCACAGCCCCTCGACACAACCGTGTGGAGCAAGGACAACATCGGTCAGATCAGCGAGGACGACTGGAATTTCGACGGCATCCCCGACCTCCAGGTATGTCTGGGTGCCATGAACGGCATGGGCAATTTCACCTACGACGTATGGCTTTGGGACGACAACGCCCACAAGTTCGTCTATGCGAAGACCCCTGCCGAGATTTTCGACCCCTACCTCGATGCCGACAACAAGACGATAGTCAGCACATGGCGCCTCGACGACGAAGTGGAAATCATCCGCTACAAATGGAAGGACGGACAGCTCGTCGAGAGCGAGCGTGAACAGCTGTCGAGAAGCGACCTCACTGACGATTAACCGCTATTGCGTTGCATCTACATACAAAGAAATCGGGCTCACCATTTGGTGGGTTCGATTTTTTGTTGTACCTTTGCAGCGTCTTATTCATCGGAATAAGGCGTTTTTGTTTGACACATGGGGGTGGTCTTTCGTGAGAAAGGCCATCTTTTTTGTTTGACAGCAGCGCTCAAAATGACGGGAAAATGAAAAATAAAGGGCGATATGTTTTGTAATTTATCCACTTATTCGTAATTTTGCAAGCGAAATGACACAGAATGGTAAGACAAACGTGATACTGACACTGCTGGCACTGGTGCTGGCGGTGCTCTGTGTGATGAGCATATTAGGATAGAGAAAGGTATGGAGAGAAAGATGACTGACAGCAGACGACTGGTGATTCGCGTGAGCCCGACAACGCTCTCGTTTTCGACGAAGGGCGAGACGGGACAGGTGGAATACGTGCCCTACGACCTGAACAGCGGCATATCGCTGGCTGCTAACATGCGCGAGGCGCTGCAGACGCAGATGATATGCCAAGGGCAGTACGGACGGGTGATGGTGATGGTGAGCTCGCCAGTGCTGATGATTCCCATCGACCTGTTTGATGCCGACACGTTTGCCGACCTGTATCGCTACACCTTCACACCGCAGGAGGGACAGGTGGCGATGCACAGCGTGGTGCCCGACCTGAACGGGGTGGCGGTATTCAGCGTGAACAAGGACCTGAGGACGGTGCTGAGCGACAGATGGCAGCAGGTGGATTACATGCCTGTGGCGGCTCCCGTATGGCGACACTTGCACCAGCGCAGCTTTACGGGTCCGAGGAATAAGCTGTACGTTTACTTCCACGACGGACAGATGGAGGTGATGAACTTCACGCAGAACCGTTTCAAGTTCTGCAACTCGTTCAGTGTGAACCACCCAAACGATGCGCTATACTTCATGCTGAACGTATGGAAACAGCTGAACATGCAAGCGGAGCACGACGAGCTGCACATGGTGGGCGACACACCATTCATGAAAGAGCTGAACGAGAAGGCGCAGGAGTTTGTGAAGCGTGTGTTCGTGATAAACCCCTCGGGCGAATTCAACCGTGCACAGGTGACGCAACTGAAGGGGGTAGCGTATGATCTGATGGTATTATACATCAAGGGAAGATGAGGATTATTACAGGTAAATACAAGGGGAGGCACTTTGATATTCCCCGCTCGTTCAAGGCCCGCCCAACGACGGACTTTGCCAAGGAGAACATCTTCAACGTGCTGGTGCAGTATGTCGACTTCGAAGGAGCGACAGCCCTCGACCTCTTCTCGGGGACGGGTAGCATATCGCTGGAGCTGCTGTCGCGCGGATGCAGTCAGGTGATTAGTGTGGAGATGGACAGAGACCATTTCAGATTTATCAGGGAGTGTATCAACAGCCTCACCCCCGACCCCTCTCCAAAGGGCGAGGGGAGTAATTGGAGAGGGGTTAGGGGTGAGGCTTTCCGATTCGTGAAGTCGTGTAAGCAGCAGTTCGACCTCATCTTTGCCGACCCGCCCTACGCGCTGAAGGAGCTGGCTACGATTCCCGACCTGATAGCGGAGAAAGGGCTGCTGAAGGAGGATGGTATCTTTGTGTTGGAACACGGCAAGGACTATGACTTCAGTCAGCATCCGAAGTTTGTGGAGCACAGACAGTATGGGAGTGTGAACTTCTCGCTTTTTAGAAGTTAGAGAAGGGGTGAGAACAGGCGGGTGAGACTTTCCCACAGGCGTGCCCAGAAACGGGGATGAAGGCGCGAGGGAAGGTCGGCAAGCAACACACTCTGCGACTCGTCATCAGCAAACACTTTTTTAAATCGCAGGGCGGTGCCTTCGTCGAAGAGGAAGACATTGGCCTCGAAATTATTCTCGAACGAACGGAAGTCGACATTCGTAGAGCCGCACGTGGACAGCGAATCGTCGATGACCATGAGTTTGGAATGCAGGAATCCGGTCTGATAGAACAACACCCGGGCACCAGCCTCGTAGAGCTCGCGCAGATAGGAGCGCGACGCCCACTCGGTGAAGCGGGCATCGGAGCGCAACGGACACATAACGCGCACATCGATGCCAGCCATTGCTGCCGTCTTCAGGGCAAAGAGCACGGAGTCGGTAGGCAGGAAGTAGGGTGTCTGGATATAGATGTAGCGACGGGCAGCCAGAATGGCTCGCACGTAGCCCTGCATGATTTCAGGATAGGGCGACGTAGGTCCGCTGGTGACGATTTGAGCTATGAGCTGTTGGCTTTTGGCTGTCAGCGCTTCGCTTAAGGGGGGATAGTAGACACGATCGGTGATGAGCGTGCGGTCGACGAAGTACCAGTCGACGAGGAAGGTGCGTTGCAGCGCATAGACTACCCCACCCTGCAGTCGCAGCATGGTGTCGCGCCAAGGGAGCGTGCGACGCTCGATGCCCTTGACATAGCGACGGGCGATATTCATGCCACCAATGTATCCCACACGTCCGTCGATGACGATAACCTTACGGTGGTTGCGGTAGTTGGCCTTGCTGGTGAACGAGGGGAAATGGACGGGCAGGAAGGGCTCGACCTCGACACCCTCCTCACGCAGCTGTTCGAAGAAGCAGTGATGGACGCGCCAACAGCCCACATCGTCGTAGATAATGCGCACCTTGACACCCTCGCGGGCCTTGGCTATGAGGGCATCGGAGAGCAGCGAGCCCAGCTCGTCGTCCTCGAAGATATACATGACCATGTGGATATGATGGCGGGCATGGGCGATATCCTTCAGCAGTTCGGGGATGAAGGCATAGCCATCGGTGATGATGTCGACCTGATTGTCTCTGAAGGGCAGCGAGAGGTTCTGATTGATGAAGAGGTCGACCAGCTGCTTGTGGCGCTCAGGCACCCGCAGGTCGTGCTGTTCGACGAAGTTGAGCATCGAGCGCTTGGTCAGCTCGTCCATCTGCCGGCTGTTGACCAAACGGCGCTTGCGGTGGTTGACACCAAAAAACAGGTAGAGCACAACACCGATAAGGGGCACAAAGAGGATGACCAAGGCCCACGCCATCGTCTTGGCGGGCTGGCGGTTGTCCATCAGCACATGACCGACGGCAATGACTGCCAAGAGCACTGCCACAGCATAGCCTATGTATATCAAGCCGTTCATACGCGCTATACGACGATATCGGTTCCACGCTGTTTGGCCAGCGCATTACGCAGTTCCTGAGCCTGCTTGTATTCCTCCATCAGAGGACGCAGCTTCTGCATGTCGCTACCCGCCTCCTTCATCTGACGGTTGAGATGCTTGAGCTGCTGATTGATGATATCCATGCGGAAATCGAGAATCAGATGCTCGACGTGTTGGCGCATAGCCCCTGCACGCTGTTTCACCTCGAAGCTGCGACTGAGCTGATGGCGGTCGATAGCCAGCGTGGCTGCCAACTGGCTGATGGCAGGATCGGGAT